>Ga0070679_100001569_pt1 | contig 20461 bp, 13 predicted proteins | sample KBSC63BmetaG_FD_65652 | JGI IMG/M metagenome (GOLD analysis project Ga0070679, IMG submission 65652) | Corn rhizosphere microbial communities from Kellogg Biological Station, Michigan, USA - KBS C6-3B metaG | ecosystem: Host-associated > Plants > Roots > Rhizosphere | place: USA: Michigan... | reverse complement strand
GCTGCAGGCGCGCACGCAGGTGCGGGTCGCCCGCCGCATCTGGGGGGCCGTGCGGCGGATCGACATCGTGCTGACGCACCAGGAGACCCGGCGCACGCTGGGCATCGAGTGCAAGTTCCAGGGGACGCAGGGGACGGCCGAGGAGAAGATCCCCTCGACCATCCAGGACATCGCCGCCTGGCCCATCCGCGGCCTGGTGGTCTTCGCCGGCGAGGGGTTCACCCCCAACATGCGCTCGTTCCTGATCGCCAGCGGCAAGGCGGTCGAGTTCGACGAACTCCGAGACTGGCTGACGCTGTACTTCGGCCTGCCCGAGAAGATCGCCGAAGGTCCCGGCGGCGACTTCGACGACGACTGACCGCGTTCAGCCCGCGAGCGCCGCCGGCTTGGCCAGCTCTACCGCCAGCGCGTCCAGACGCGCCCGCGCGTGCGCGACCGCATTCTCGGCCAAGTCGTTGCCCGCGAAGCGTCGCCCCGAACGCAGCGCCGCCACGCCGACGCTGCCCGACCCCATGAAGGGATCGATCACCAGCGCCCCGGGGCCCGAGCTCTGTCGGATCAGGATCTCGGACAGCTCGGCCGGCTTCTCCGCCGGGTAGCCGTTGCGGACGCGCGCGATCTGCAGCACGTCGGGAATGCCCAGATCGGCGAGGCGCCGCTTGCCTTTCTCGAAGAACAGCACGAACTCGTAGCGCGACCGGTAGTGGTAACCCATGCCGATCGTCTTCTTGTCCCAGACCAGCGGCTTCCAGAACCGAAAGCCCGCCGCCTCGGCCATCGGTTTGGCGATGAACGCCGTCTCGGGATCGCACAGGAGATAGAAGTGCGTGTCGTCTCGCAGCACCCGGTAAATCTCCCCGAACAGTTCGGGAAAACGGGCGTTCGGAAAGATCGAGAACCAGGGGTTGCTCGACGCGCTACTGACCTTCAACCGCGTGGTCGTCCCGACGGCGCGATGCTTCTCGAGCGACTCGTACGGGGGATCGGTAATCACCAGATCGACCGATTCGTCGTCGAGCGAACGAAGCCAGGTGACCGCGTCCATGCGTGCCAGTGCTGGCGGCTCCATCGTGCTCGAAACACTACTACTATACGCATGAGCAGGTCCAACAAAATCCTCCGCGGGCGTGTCGCCGCCCCCGCGGATGCCTGGTGTCGGGGGCGCCCTTTTCCGGAAGATCGTCACACGCGAATGCGCGCGCGCGTGAGCACCTGCTACGTTGACCGACGTTGTCGGATCGTGTCGCACCCTCAACGCATTTTCTGCGGGTTTTCCGCTGATTTCTGGCCGGTGCACGGGGCTTCCTGATACAGTGCCCGACCAAGTTACGGTGCGCGCTCGACGCGCGAGCAGCGCCCAAGACCCTGACGCACGGAAGTCGAAAGGAGATCCCATGGCCAAGGTGATGACGAAGTCGCAGGTGATCCAGGCGATCGCGGACGCGAACAAGCCCAAGCTGGCGCGCAAGGACGTGGCGGGCGTGCTGGAGTCCCTGGCGACGCTCGGCCACAAAGAGATGAAGAAGACCGGCACGTTCGTGCTGCCTGGGTTCGCCAAGTTCCTCGTCATCAAGAAGCCGGCCACGAAGGAGCGCCCCGGGATCAACCCCTTCACGAAGGAAGCGATCACCATCAAGGCCAAGCCCGCCCGCCGCGTGCTGAAGGCCCGCCCCGTGAAGGCAGCGAAGGACGCCGTCGCCTAGCACCCCTCGCAGTCACCACGGCCGCCGACGCCGCGACGAGCTCCGCTCTCGCGGCGTCAGGCGTTTCTAGGCCGGACCCAGCAGCTGATCGACGTAGGTGGGGACGTCAGGGACGCGGCGAACGTCCAGGTCGGGGTGCAGGTTCAGCGGGTCGATCAGGATCGGTGTGACGCCGGCGGCGCGCGCCCCCTCGACGTCCAGCGCGGGGATGTCGCCCAGCATGACGGCCGACGAGGCAGGCACGCCCAGGCGGTCGAGCGCGATCTGGAAGATCGCCGGGTCGGGTTTCGCGACGCCCACCACCCAGGAGTCGACGACCGTGTCCAGGTAGCGGTCGAGGCCCACCGACTTCAGCATCGCCTCGACGGTGCCTTCGCTGTTCGAGACCACCGCCATGCGGATGCCGGCCGACTTCAGGCGCGCCAGGGCTTGCTCGACGCCGGCGCCCACGCGGCACCAGATGTTCCGCTCCAGGTGGCGGGACCAGATCTGCTCGCTGGCCAGCGTCAACGTCGCCGGCCCCACGCCCGCACCGGCCAGGTTCAGCAGCCGCTCGAAGAACTGCGCGCCCCCGGTCTTCGGTTTCGCCGCCTGTTGCTCGCGCGTGAAGGCCCAGCGGGCCTGTTGCAGCTCGCGGCGCGCGGCATTCTCCGCGGCGGCCACCGCCTCGGCGGTGACGGCGACCCCAGCTTCCCGGGCGTGTCTCGCGATCACCTCCGCGTCGGGGAACGTCAGCGTGAATCCGACGTCGAGGAGGACCGCGGCGGGTCTGGACTGGGACAAGATCGATTGCTCCTGCTGCGAGGCGACGCTTATAACCCACCGCATGGTGCGGCTGAACCGGATTTACACGAAGGCAGGCGACGGCGGATACACGCGGCTGGTGGGCGGGCAGAAGGTCGCGAAGAACGCGCCCCGCATCGAGGCCTATGGCACCGTCGACGAGCTGATGGCCTGTCTGGGTCTGGTCCGCACGGCGCTGGCCTCGCCCGGTGCGCCCGACGGCGCGGCGGCGCTGGAGGGGATCGTGCGCCGGATCCAGAACGAGCTGTTCAATGTGGGCAGCGACCTGGCCACGCTGCCGGCCGATCGCCACCCGCAGCGCCCGCGTGTCACCGAGCGACACGTCGAGGCGCTGGAGCACGAGATGGACGCCTGGAACGAGGGGCTGCCCGAGCTGCGCAGCTTCATCCTGCCGGGCGGCGGTCTGGTGGCGTCGTACCTGCACCTGGCCCGCACGGTCTGCCGGCGCGCCGAGCGGCAGGTCGTCGGTCTGGCCGCGGAGGAGCCCGCCGACGCGCAGAACCTGCGCTACCTGAACCGCCTGTCCGATTCGCTGTTCGTGATGAGCCGCCACGCCAGCCGCCTGTACGGCGAGCCCGAGCCGCTGTGGGAGCCCCAGAAGACCTGAAGGCGGCCGCCGTCCGACGACCGCAGCGCCGGAGGCGCAACGCGCCCGGGTCCAAGCACCGGGAGGCTCGGCTTGCCGAGCCGGGATCGACGGCAAGATCCGAACGGGGGGCTCGTGGGGGGCCGCTGCGGGCCCCCACGCGTCAGAACCGAACGGCGACGCCGCCGTTCAGATCGAAGTTGTATGTGAAGTTCGGGAAGCCCAGCACCGACGTCACGTCGACGAGCACGCCGACGTTCGGCAGAACGGCCAGCAGCACGCCGCCACCGGGCCCCGCGAAGATGGGGCCGGCCAGGACCGTGTCGACGCAATCCTGATCGCCGTTCGTGCCGCACACCTTGCCGAGCGAGCCGAAGCGGACCAGGTGGCGGATCTGCCCGCCCCCCAGCGCCAGCGAGAAGTAGGGACGGATCAGCCCTGCCCCGAAGAACCAGGTCCCCCGCGCCAGCACCGCGAGGGCCGACTTCGTGCGCGTGCTGCACAGGTGGTCCTCGCCACATTGTTTGAGATCGTTCGGGTACGCCGCCTTCTGGGCGTCGGTCAGGGCGGCGTCCAGGTTCAGCGGCGTGGTGCCGGCCAGGATCTGATAGCGGAACTGCAGCGACAGCCGGAAGGTCGGCGTGATGAAGTAACCGATCTCGGGCGCGATCTGCGCCGCCGCTGCGGGCGCGAAGCCGGGGCTCACCTTGTTGCGCGTGTTGATCTCACCGTTGCCCGTCGTGAACCCGTACCCGATCCCCCCCATCAAGGCGGCGAAGTACGGCCGGCTGCCGTCCTCCTCGCAGTCCTCACCGTCGCACTCCGGCTCGCCCGAGCCGCCTGCCTCGGACGGCCCTGACAGCGAGATGCTGTAGGGGCGGTCCTCGGAGCCACTGGTGGCGATCGAGTCGGCGTTGTCGTCGTCGGTGTCCGCCTCGATGTAGTAGGTGATCAGGTTCCCGTCGGTGGCGCTGGCGGGGATTTCGGCGGTGTACTTGTTCCCCGACTTCTTCATCTCGCGCTCGAGGTACTCGGGCGCCCCCTCGGGGCGGTACTCGAGCATGATCTTCGTGTAACCCTTCACGTCCGAGCCGACGACCGCCGACAGCGGAATGGCCTTGCCGCGTCGAGCGCGCGACGGGGGCGTGTGCTGGATCCCCTTCACGTCGTCCGGCTCGACGGCGCGCGGCTTCGGCGCCTCCGGCGGGGGCGCGGTGTTCCCTTCGCCCGACGAAGCGGGCGCGCCCGGCGGGGGCATGTCGTTCCCGGCGGCCTTGAACGCCTCGAGGATTTCCGGATTCGCGAGCGCCTTCGTGACCTGAATCTCGGGTTCGATCTCCAGCGCCTTCTTGAACTGCTTCACGCCGAGGTCCTGCTGCTTCGCGGCGATCAGCACGACGCCCATGTGGATGTGCGTGCGGGCGGCGACGGGGTGCTTCTCCAGGCCGGCGCTCGTGCACATGTCCAGGGCCTGCTTCAGCAGCTTGCGGGCCTCCTCGAACTCCAGGTCGTTGTAGGCGTCCAGCGCCTTCTTGTTCAGCTGCGTGATCTTCTCGATCGCCGGGTTGTTGTCGTCGTTCTGCGCCTGAGCAGACCCGCCAGCCAGGACCAGGAGAACGAGCGTCACGAAGATCCCGAACCCGATCCGAAGTCCTCTAGGCGTCAATGGGGGTCTCCTCGCAACGGCAGGGAAAATCGCGAAAAACTGGTCACCGACGGTATCCGACACCACCTTTCTGGTCAACGGTGTGGGGGCCACCCCGCCCCGCTCGGGAAAGGGGCGCCGGGCGGAAATGCGCGTATCATTAGATGAATCATGACGAAGTCACGTCTGGTCCCCGTGGTGGTCTTGCTGGGTGCCTGCGTGGGCGCTCATCTGATGTGGCGAGGCGGCGCGTCGCGCGGCAGCGAGGCCAAGCCGGACACCACCGCCACCGACACGGCGGAAGCGGCCGGCTGGGCCGCGTCCCATGACGAAACCACGCTGGTGGTGGACTACCGGGACGATGTCACCGACGCCGACCTGGCTGCCACCCCCGAGGTCGAGGAGCCGATCAGCCGCTGGTCGGCGGTCGACCGGGTCTACCGCGTCCACTTCGCGTCGGCCGGCCAGGCCGCCGACGCTGCCCGCCGGCTGCGCGCCGATCCCCGGGTCGAATCGGTGAGCTGGGACGCCGAGGCAACGATCCCGCCCGACGAGGCATCGCAGGAGATCGCCGCCCCCAACGACAGGTCCATGCAGGCCGAGTGCGCGCCTCGCACCAGCGCCGCGCACGCCGGGTTCCCCAGCGACCCCTGCTACCGCTACCAGTGGCACCTGAACCAGATCGGCCTGCCGGCCGCCTGGAAGCTGGGCCAGGGCGAAGGCGTGATCGTGGCCGTCATCGACACCGGCGTCAGCCGCGTGCCCGACCTGGCCGACACCAAGTTCGTCCCCGGCTACAACTTCGTCGCCGACAACGAGGACGCCTCCGACGATCACGGCCACGGCACGCACGTGGCGGGCACGATCGCCCAGTCGACCCACAACAACCTGGGCGTCAGCGGCGTCGCCTTCAAGGCGGCCATCATGCCGCTGAAGGTGCTGTCGGCGCGCGGGTCCGGCTCGATGGCGGCCATCGCGCAAGCGATCCGGTTCGCCGCCGATCATGGCGCGAAGGTCGTCAACATGAGCCTGGGCGGCCCCATGCCGGTGGGCGCCATCGGTAGCGCCGTGAAGTACGCCCATGACAAGGGGGTCACCGTCATCGCCGCCGCCGGCAACGATGGGCGCGGCAAGGTCAGCTACCCGGCCCGCTACCCCGGCGTCGTCGCCGTGGCGGCCACGCAGTTCGACGGATCGACGACGTTCTATTCGAACTGGGGCCCGCAGATCGACATCGCGGCGCCGGGTGGAAACACCCGCGTCGACCAGAACGGCGACGGCAAGCCCGACGGCGTCCTGCAGAACACCATCGTACCGGGCAACATCAAGCAGAACGACTACCTGTGGTTCATGGGCACGTCGATGGCGGCGCCGCACGCGGCGGGCGTGGCGGCGCTGATCGTGGGCGCCGGCGTCACGAAGCCCGACGCGGTCGAGCGCATGCTGATCGACACGGCCCGCAAGCCGGTGGCGAAGACGGACGGTGGCCACGACGATCACTACGGCGCGGGCGTCATCGACGCGCTGGCGGCGCTGAAGAAGATCCGCGCCGGTCGCGGCGCGGGGGAGCTGGGGCTGGGCCTGGCGTTCGCGCTGTGCGGCCTGATGACGCTGGGCCGCCGGGGCCGCGCCGGCAAGCTGGGGCTGGGCTTCGTCCCCGCGTTGATCCTCGGCTCGTCGGGCCTGTTCGTGCTGCCCTTCTTGTTCGGAGACACCTCCGGCACCGTCGACCTGCTGTCGAATGGCCTGCTCGACGGCCTGGACGCCGTCGTGCGCCCCAGCCTGCGTGGCACGCCGCTTCTGTGGAGCCTGCTGTTGCCGCTCGGCCTGACCGCGGTCGGCTACGGCGTTCCGCGCCTGCGCGGCGTGCTGGCCGGCCTGGGCTTCGGCATCGCCGGCGCGCTGATGTTCGCGGCCATCGCGGGCAACTTCGACGTCCGCCTGATCCCGGACCTGCTCGACAGGCCGTGGCTGGCCGTCAACGCGCTGGGCGCCGCGACGCTCGCCACCGCCGTCCTGCGCCGCTGAACCGTCCGGCCAAACCTGCCTAGCCAGCCCCGGCTTGCGATCCGGCCGGCCCTTCGCCGGTGCCGACGTTGCGTCGTCCGCTGCATCGTGGGGCGCAGGCGCGCCCGACGCGAAGAGCAGTGATTCGCAGGACGCGTCGGGCGTGCGTCTGGTCGAAGTCGACGAGGCACGGTCGGCGCTCTTTCACTGGCCCCGAAGTTGCGTAGCGCACGGCTGTGTTGTGCAAAAGCTCGACGGTTAGCCCTTTGCGGGCGACCGAATCCGGACAACTTTGTCAGAGCGCGAAAGGGCTGGTCATGAGGACGTCAGTGTGGAGATTGGAGCGTGTCGTTCTGGGGCTCCTGTTCTTGGGGGCAGTGACCGGTCTGGGAACGCCGGGCTGTAGCACCACCTCGCCCAGCCAGCCCCCGGGAAGCGGCGGAAGCTTCGGCGGAGGTGTCCGGACCGGAGGGGGCTCAGGAGGAGAGATCGGCAGCGCCACGGGCGGCAGCCGGGGTGTAGGCGGCATGGCCGGGGCGGCTGTGGGCGGAAGCACCGGTACCATTTTGGCGCTGGGCGGTTCGGCCGGTCATCAGGCGGCTGACACATCAGGCGGTGGCAACGGCAGACTGACGGGCACGGCGGGGGCGGCGGGAACCGCTGGCATGGCTGCCGGGGTCGCGGGAGCAGGTGCCGCCGGGGCCTCCGGCGTGGGAGGCGCGCCGGCCAGCTACAACAGTCCGAGCTGGATCGCCGACCAGTGTGCCAAGACGCCCGATCGATACGCCGACGTCTACCCACCGAATGCACTGCAGTCCCTCTCCGGCCGCTGGGCCTTGTGCGGGTCGGTGGGATTATTCGGGACGAACTGGGCCGGCGTCGAGGTCGGCTCGATGAGCGACAGCTCCTTCAGCTTCCTGACCTGGTCCGGTGACACGTTGATCGCGCAACCCCCATCCGGCCATGTCTACGCTCAGCAGTCAGTCAGCGAACCCGCCATCGTCGATTTCGAAAATTCCAGCGACGCTACAATGGAGCATGTCAGCATGCGCGTCTCCGTTGACTCCAACCAGATGCTGCTGACCGATACCGCGACGGGGGCGCAGTACCGGTACCTTCAGCTTGTCGACGCCTCGCTGGGACAGGGCGGCGCGGGTGGCGCCGCGGGGCGAGGAGGCGCAGGCGGTGCGGGCGGAGGCGCCGGCTCGTCGGGCGACACCACCACCGTGCCCGTTCCATGTCACGTCAACGGTGATTGCCCCACTGACTCCTCGTGTTTGATCCGCGCTTCCGTCGCCAGTTGCGGAACCGCATCGGGAACATGCATCCCAGTCAAGAAGAACGACGCGAATTGCTACGTGTTTCAGGGCCCCTGCGGCTGTCTCGTCGACGCTCTCCCATGCGCGCAGTCTTCGGGCGGGTCATTCTGCCGAGATATCAACAACGGGGGCTACACGAGCCCGGACAACTGCTTCGGTTGCTTCCCCTCCGCAGCTCCCTGACCGGCGGTGCGCACCGTCCGCGTCGCAGGGCAGCGCGGACGGGAAGCGGGCCCGCCCACGATTCGCAGCAGCGCGTGCGGACCATGTGCCGCGCGTGCGCGACGTCGCCAACGGTACCCGCGGTTTCAGGTATCGTAGCGCCCGATTCAACGCGGCTAGACACAGGAGGTTGGCATGAAGCGCTACGCGTCGTCGTTCGCTCACACGGTTGGCATGGGCCTGATGTTGGTGGTTTCGTCTCCCGCTTGCGACGGGACGGCGCCCGGGGGGCAGGTGGACACGACGTCCACCATCACCTCGAATTCCAGCGGCACGCTGATCACCGCCGACACCGTGGCGGCGCTGAAGTCCATCCCCTCGAGCTCGCTGAAGTCGACCACCGCCTACGTGTTGCGCGGATACTATGCGCTCGGGGATACGTTGGAGGGCACGCTTGCCTGGGCGCCCCAGTCTTCTGCCGCGGCGGACGACATCTTCGTCTTCAAGCCGAACTGCGTCGGCGCTGGCAAGGGTCGCTTCATCCGGATCGAAGGGGGCACCTTCGACGCGCGCAAGGGCGGCCTGAAGATGGACGGCACGCCGGGACAGGGCGCGAAGCTGGCCGCCATCTATACGGCGTCGAACAACTACACCGGGCTCGCCGGCGGCGGAACCAACGGCGCGGTCATTGACCAGCTGTGGCTGGGCCCGGGGACCCTGAACGTGAACGACGGCGTGATCTTGACGGCGGGGACCGCGAACGGCGGCGCCAGCAAGTCGATCGGGCTCGCCGGAGCGGGACAGCTAGCGACCACCGTGGTGGGAAATTCGCATGGCTCCGTGGCGTCGAAGATGAATGTCTGGAGCACCCTGGCCGAATCCGAAAAGGGCTACGGCGCGCACACGTGGACGCAGGACCTGAGCGAAGGCGCGGCGGGCGGCAGCGCCGTGCTGGCAGGCGGGGGCGTGTACACTTTTCCGGGCGTGACCGCCGCGGCCGACTTCGCGCCCGGCGACTGGGTCTACGTGCGGTTGGGGGTCGATCCCACCAACCAGCTCCTCCCCTTCGAGACGCTGCTCACGCAGGTCACCGCGGTCTCAGGGGACGCGGTCACCGTGGCCTCGCCCGTCCATGAGGCGATCCCGGCGGTGGTCAGCATCCCGCAAAGCGGGCAGCCGCGCGCGTGGGACAAGCATGACCTGATCAAGATCACCGCGCTGTTCAATGGCTTCGAGCTGTCGGCCCTCAGTCTCGACAACGTGCAGGTCGACATCGACAAGACGATCGCGACCCACGTACACGACGTCGACATTGCCTACGGCACCGCCACCTTCTCCGCCTCGTTCGACGAGAACACCGTCGTGGAGCGGCTGACGGCAGGCACCATCACCGGAGCGCCGGTCGAGGGCAGCATGCACTACGGGTGGTTCTACCAGGGCAAGACCCACCGCAACACCGTGCTGAAGGACCTGGACATTCATCTCCTCGACGGCGTTCCCTTCTTCTCGGCGGAGGGGCAATCCAGGGGCATGGCCATCGGTAACGCCACGATCAACATCGACTCGCGAAGTTCGCCGGAAGGAGCGATCGCGCTCGCCATCTCGGGCTCCGACCCGGTGCATTTCAGCAACCTGGCCCTCACGGGCTACGGCAGCACCACGTTCTTCGGGGCCACCGTCGACGGCCTGTCCGTCACGGGCAGCGCCGGCTTGCCGAACTACAAGAACCTGGACGTCATGATCCTGGGCTCGGAGATCACGAACTACCTGTTCTTCAATGGCAAACAGTTCGACCAGATCCAGACGGCCACCACGATGACGGTGCCCCTCACGCCGTCGTCCACCATCGTCGTCCCCTATCCGCTGAAGGGAGTGCCCCGGCAGGTGAGGATCCGGCCCAGCACGCTGACGGGGGTCCAGGTGGCCCAGCAGGCTTACAACATCACCACCAGCATCACCGACTCGTTGGTCGCCGGCCAGTTCGCCGAGCCGAGGACGTGCACTCTGATGGGCGGAAATTTCCCGGCCGGGGGCGCGTCTGAGTCTCAGCGGCTCGTCATCTCGACCGACGAGACCGTTCCCCCGGGCTCTTACGTCGAGGTCCAGTCGGAGTTCTGGACCGCCTCCAGCGAAGCGAACATTCAGCCGCCCGTTCAGATCGTGGGGGCGGGTGCCCCGACCGCGAGCGCCGACTTCGTCAGCCAGCGCTACTACGATTCGCTGGCGGGGACGTTCTACCAGTCCATCCGGTCGGGGCTCGGTTCGTCGGACTGGGTGCTGGCCGGTCCCTAGCTGACGGCTGCCTCGTCGGGCCGGCCCAGGTCGCTGCGGCCGGCTCGACCGCCCGCGAACCTCAAGGCCGCTTGAGGAACCGGGCCAGGATCGTCTTGATGCCGGCTTGCGGGAAGCGCATGGTGACCTTCAGGTCGTTGCCGGCGCCTTGCCAGCCGCGCACCTCTCCCACACCGAACTGGGGGTGGCCGAGCTTCATGCCGACCACCAGGCCGCCCCCCTCGTCGGACGAGCCGCTGTCGTAGTCGACGTGCAATTCGCCCCCTTCGGCGCGCGAGCGCGGCGGCGGTGAGGGCTTCGCCGGGGCGCGGCCACGACCGTACGCGGGCGTGCCGTAGCGATCGCTCTGGTTGTCGTCGCGGCTCCATTTGCCGCCCCACGGCCCCTGCCCTTCCGTGTCACCGTAGCCGTAGCCGGCGGGCCGCTCCATCACGATCATGTCCATGGCGTCGCCCGGCAGTTCCGACAGGAAGCGGCTGGGGACGCCCGGCAGCTCCTGGCCCGACAGGCGGCGGCGGCGCACCCGCGACAGCAGCAGGTTCTTGCGGGCCCGGGTGACCGCGACGTAGCAAAGGCGGCGCTCCTCCTCGACGGCGCTGTCGTCATCGACGCTGCGCGCGTGCGGGAAGATCCGCTCCTCCATACCGGTGATGAAGACCGTCGGGAACTCGAGGCCCTTCGCCGTGTGCACGGTCATCAGCGACACCGCGCCCTTGGCGGCGTCGTAGCCGTCGACGTCCGACACCAGCGCCACCCGCTCCAGGAAGCCGGACAGCGTGGGGTCCTCGGCCTCCTTCTCGTATTCGCGCATCTGCGCGATCAGCTCCATCAGGTTCTCCAGCCGGCCCTCCGACTCCATCGTCGACTCGGACGCCAGCGCGTCGCGATAGCCGGAGACCTCCATCACCTTCTCGGCCAGGTCAGCCGGCCCCAGCTGGTCGGCGTCGCCGCGCAGGCGTTGCATCAGCTCGACGAAGGCGCCCACCTTCTTGCGCGGGCCAGCGCCCAGCAGCGCCTCGCTGCGGGCCGCATCCTCCAGGGCGTCCCAGAACGACAGGTGCCGCTCGTTCGCGTAGGCGGACACGCGCTCGACGGTGGCGTCGCCGATGCCGCGCGCCGGGACGTTGATGATCCGCTGCAGCGCCATCACGTCGTCGGGGTTGATCAGACCACGCAGGTACGCGATCAGGTTCTTGATCTCGGCACGATCGAAGAAGCGCGTGCCGCCGACGACGATGTAGGGGATGTCGCGCGCCCGCAGCGCATCTTCCAGCGCCCGTGACTGGGCGTTGGTCCGGTAGAAGACGGCGAAGTCGCGCGGGCTCATGTCGGCCTGCAGCCCGGTGGCGATGCGGCCCGCCACGAAGTCGGCCTCGTCGCGCTCGGTCTCCCCCTCGAACATGACGATCAGCTCGCCGTCGCCGGCGGTGGTGAACAGCTTCTTGGGGCGGCGCTCGGTGTTGCGCGCGATGATGGTGTTCGCCGCGCGCAGGATGTGCCCGGTGGAGCGGTAGTTCTGCTCGAGCTTCACCACGCGCGCGCCGTCGTGGTCGCGCTCGAAGTCCAGGATGTTGCGGATGTCAGCGCCGCGCCAGCCGTAGATCGACTGATCCTCGTCACCGACGACGGTGATGCTGTGGGTGCGGCGCGACAGGTGCCGCACCAGGCGGTACTGCACGGCGTTGGTGTCCTGGAACTCGTCGACCAGCACGTGATCGAAGCGCTCGAAGATCTCCTCGCGCGCCGGCGTGGGCTCCTCGCACAGGCGCAGCGCGTTCAGCAGCAGCCCGCCGAAGTCGGTGGCGTTCGCCGCGCGCAGTCGCTCCTCGTACAGGCGGTACGCCTTCGCCACCACGTCGTCGAAGTAGTCGCTGGGGTGGTAGTCGGCGGCGCCCACCCCCTGGTTCTTCTGACGATCGATGGCCGACAGCACCTGCCGCACGGGGAACAGCCGCTCGGGCACGGCCAGATCGGTCAGCACCCGCGACAGCAGGCGCTTCTGATCGTCGTCGTCGTAGACGACGAAGTCCTTCTTCAGCCCGATGTGCGTGCCCCACTGGCGCAGCAGGCGGGCCGACAGCGCGTGGAACGTGCCCAGCCACAGCCCGCCGGCGCTGACGCGCAGCCGCTCCCACAGCAGATGCGACACCCGCTCGCGCATCTCGCCCGCCGCCTTGTTGGTGAAGGTGACGGACAGGATGCGCCGCGGATCCGAGCCCCCCGCGATCAGGCGCGCGATCCGATAGGTGATGACGCGCGTCTTGCCCGACCCGGCGCCCGCCACCACCAGCAGCGGCTGCCCTGGCGCGGTGGCGGCGTCCAGCTGCGGCCCGTTCAGCTCCTTCGACAGCTTCTCGATGGAGAACGGCGTCTTCTCGACGTCGATGGGCTTGCGCGGGATGGGCGGGCGCGCCGCCGCAGGTTCCACCTTGGGCGCCTGGGCCGCGTGCGCAGCCTGGGCCTCGGCCTCGGGCGCAGCCTGGGCGGCCGCGGGCGCAGCCTGGGCCTCGGGCGCCCCGCCCTCGGGCTCGGCCTTCGCCGGTGTCTCCCCGAACAGGCCCAGCTGCGCCATCACTTCCCGATGATGTGCCGGGTGGCCAGCAGCGCGATGATCTTGGCGGCCACCTCCGCCTCGGGCTCGTCGCCCGCGATACGCAGGTCGCACGGCTGGGCGCTGGTCCCCTCGGGGTCGATCTCGATCGCCAGCGTGGGCGAATCAGGGATCAGCGACTGAACGGCGCCGAAGTCGGCCAGGCCGATGGCGTTCGTGGTCGAGACGACGATCAGACCGGCGTCCAGCAGCAGGTGCGCCACCTCGCCGAAGCGCCGCACCAGCTCGGACTGTGAGGTGTCGACCCATACCAGATCCTGATCTACGCCCAGCAGCACGTTCGTCCCGTCCAGCAGGTAGACGTTGCGGCGCTGCTCGAACAACGCCTTCTCCAGGGCCCGGGCGTAGCGGTGCTTGCCCATGCCCGACTTCTTGCCCACGAACATCACCAGGGCGGCCTGGTGACCGTACCGGTCGGCACGCTCGCTGGCGCTGACGGCGCCCTTCACCCAGTTGAAATCGCGGCGCCGGGCCTCGGAGCGCAGCTCGTCCTGATCGTCGGACTCGGCGGCGGTGATGATGCCGCCGCCCGCCACGTCGTAGCCGTCGACGATCACGAACCGCCCCGTCGACTCGCTGTCTGTGATCAGGTCGAACGCGATGGGGTTGCGCGTCTCCAGGATCACGTCGGCCACGTCGTGGCGTCCCACGTGATCCTTGGCCAGCTCGCCCGACACCTCGGACGCGTCGATGACCTTCAGCAGCTTGTGGATGCGCACCGGCGTCGCCATGGTGTGCACCTTCAGCTTGTAGTCGCGCCCCTGCAGGAAGGGCTTGCGGCCCAGCCAGATCAGATTGGCGCGCAGGCGGGTGCTGACCTTCGGCACGTGATCGGCGTGGCTCATGATCTCGCCGCGGGTGACGTAGATCTCCTCGTCGAGCGTGAAGCCGGTCGACCAGCCGGCGTCGATCTCGGTGCGGGGCGCCGCGTGAAAAGCCTCGATGCTCTTCACCCTGGTGCTCTTGTTCGACGGCGAGAACACCACCTTGTCGCCCACCTTCACCTTCCCCGCCTCGATCCGCCCCGCGATGATGCGGCGGTCATCGCCGTGCTTGGTGAACTTGTAGACGGCCTGGACCGGCATGCGGAAGGCGGCCGCCGACTTGCTGGGCGCCATGGTGAAGGCGTCCAGCGTCTCCAGCAGCGTCGGCCCCTTGTACCAGGTCATCCTGGCGCTGCGGGTGGCCAGGTTCTCTCCGCCGATGGCGCTGACCGGGACGAACTGCCTGGGGCTGACCGCGCCGATGCCGGCCAGAAACTGGCGGTACTCGGCCTCGATCTTCTTGAAGTGGGCCTCGTCGTGGCCGACCAGGTCCATCTTGTTGACGCACACGACGACCTGCTTGATGCCCAGCATCGACAGGATGTAGCCGTGGCGGCGGCTGTTCTCGCGCACGCCTTCCTTCGCGTCGATGACCAGCGTGGCGGCCTCGGCGCGCGCCGCTCCCGAGATCATGTTCTTCAGGAACTCGATGTGCCCTGGGGCGTCGATGATGATGTAGTCGCGCAGGATGGTCTTGAAGAAGCAGCGAGCGGTGTCGATGGTGATGCCCTGGTCCTGCTCGTCCGACAACGCGTCCAGCAAGAATGCATACTCGAACGGCTTGCCGGTGCGCTCGCACTCGCGGCGGACGGCTTCCAGCTTGCCCTGCGGCAACGAGCCGGTGTCCGCCAGCAGGCGGCCCACCACGGTCGACTTGCCGTGGTCGACGTGGCCCACCACGACGATCTGCATCTGGGGACGGACGATCTCGCGAAGGTCGCCCGCGCGAAGGTCGACGTTCGGGGAGGATGAGGCGGGAGCGGCGGGGGCATCAGTCATGGACGTTCGTGCTTCTCCAGAGCGGCGATATCGACGGGATGAGGACGAGGCGACGGCGCGTCACATGTAGCCGTCGCGGCGCAGCTCTTCCAGGCCGTGCTTGCCGTCCTGCAGGCGGCCCGATCGCTCCGCGATGTTCTTCAGCTTCCCGCTGCGCAGCTCGACGATGATCTCGTCCACGTCACGCGCCGTGCTCTGGATGGGGGCCTGGCATGGCCCGCAGCCGAGGCTGCGGTAGCGGGTCCCTGTCCCCTGATCGTAGTACAGCGACACGGTGGGGATGTTCTCGCGCTTGATGTACTCCCACACGTGCAGCTCGGTCCAGTCCAGCAGCGGGTGGATGCGCACGTGCGTGCCCGGCGCGAAGTCGGTCTTGAACTGGTTCCAGAACTCGGGCGGCTGATCGCCCACGTCCCAGGCGTTGTTCTTGTCCCGCGGCGAGAAGTAGCGCTCCTTCGAGCGGCTCCCCTCCTCGTCGGCGCGCGCCCCCACGATGACGCCGTGGTAGGGCTCGCGATCGGGATCGACGTCGTAGGTCCCCGTCTTCAGGTTCAGTCGCTTGCGCGTCGTGGTTCCCTGCAGCGTCCCCTTCAGCGCGTCGCGCTTCAAAATGCCGCAGCAATCGACGCGGGTCAGCTTGTCGGGGTGACCGTCGGGCAGGTGCTGCGTCAGGGGGAAGGTCCGGCCAGCCGCGATGGCCTCGCCGTCTTGCCCCACCACCATCTGCAGCTTGTACTCCAGGGCCAGCCGATCGCGGTAGGCGATCATCTCGGGCAGCTTGTAGCTGGTGTCGATGTGAACCAGCGGAAACGGGACGTGCCCGAAGAAGGCCTTGCGGGCCAGCCACAGCAGCACCGTCGAGTCCTTGCCGATCGACCAGAGCATGCACAGCCGTTCGAAGTGGCGGAACGCTTCGCGCAGGATGTAGACGCTTTGTTGTTCCAGTTGGTCCAGGCTGTCCATGTTTCGTCTTGAACCGTCGCGCGGTGAAAGATGCGCAGACGGGGCCTGAACATTGGCCGATCGAACGGGACACTGCAAGACCGTTGGCGGACGCAGAAAGTCCCGTCCAGCCTTCGCGCGCCGCTACCGCGCGGACCGCTTTCGCGCCACGGATGCGGTGTGAAAAGAAGCGCTCAGTTCGGCGCGGCCAGCAGCTCGCGCTCGGCTTCCTTCAGGGTCTGCTTCCACTCGGAGTCGCCCGGTACCGCGGCCACCGCCTTGCGGTACATGCGCACGGCGTCGCCGATGCGGCCCGACTTGCGCAGCAGATCCCCGAAGTCGATCAGCGTCTGATGGCAGCCGTCGCGATCGTTCTTCAGCGCCGCCTCGAACAGCTCGCTGGCCCGGGTCAGGTGGCCGGCGTGGCCGTGCTCGACGGCGGCCTGGTGCAGCGCCCAGTGATCCTCGGGGTCGATCTTCAACGCGTCGTCATAGGCGGCGGCCGCCTCGGCGTGCCGCTCCATCTCCGCGTAGACGTCGCCGCGAATGGCCGCCACGAAGAAAGGATCGCCGCCGCGATCGGCGGCCGCGCCGATCGCCTCCAGCGCCTCCAGCGTCCGCTCCTGCTCCAGCAGCACCTGGGCCAGCTTCGCGTAGCCGAGGCCGTAGCTCTCGTCGATCTCCACCACCTTGCGGAACGCCCGCTCGGCGGCGCGGTAGTCGCCCGCCTCCAGCTCGGCGTCGCCCAGCTCGCGCCATCCCTCGACCAGTCCAGGGTTCCACTGCGTGGCCTTGCGGGCGGCAGCCAGCGCGCCGCGATCGTGCGTGGCGTTCAGCGCCTCGGCCAGCAGCGCCCAGGCCGCCCCCAGCTCGGGAAGCTGCTCGACGGCGGCGCGTCCCAGCCGCACCGCCTCGTCGGGACGCCCCAGCTCCAGCGCCTCGCGGGCCCGGCGCAGCGCGCGCAGGCCCGACACGGTGGCCGGCGTGCGCGGCTCCTTCACGCGCGCGATGTCGGGATCGTCGGGCACCAGGGCCGCCACGATTCGCGAGCCCAGGTCCACCCGCAGGCGCACCTCGGGCGCGTCGGCGTCCTCGGGATCGGCACCCATGGCGTGCAGCGCCTCGACGCGCCAGAAGGCCGCGGTCGCCGTGGCGCCGTCCGCCAGGAGGCGGCGCGCCGTGGCCACGGCGGCGGCGTCGCCACGCTCCGAGGCCAGCACGTAGACGACGGCGGCCGCGTCGAGGCGCGCGTCGTCATCGCGCGCGGTCAGCGGCTCCAGCGCCATCGCGTCCTCGAACGCGCGACTGGCGGCCGACCAGTCCTGGTGCAGCGCCGATCGCATGCCCACGGCGAACAGCAGCGCCGGCGTGGGCGGCGTGGCGGCGCGCACGGCCGCCGCCAGCGTCACGTCGACCGCCGCGTCGTCCCCCGCCTCTTCCTGCAGTTGCGCCAGCTCCAGCCAGTGATCGGCCAGGCCCGGATCGCGCCGGGTCCTCTCCTCGGCCAGCGCCAGCGAACGGGGCGCGCGCGCATCGTCACCGTCGTTCGCCTGCGGCGCTGTGCCGGCTGCGACGGCGCCCGCGGTCAACTCGGCGGCCAGCACGTTCAGGAATCGCAACAGCGACGTGCCCACGCGGTCCAGGCCGCCCGAGGTGATCTCGACGACGGGCCATTCGCCATCCGGCGTGGTGCCCTCGGCGTCCAGCGCATACTGCCGGCCGGCGTTCTCGAGGAAAGGCCACAGCCCCGAATGGCCGGTCGCGGCGATGGCGGGCAACCGCTCGGCGCCCTCGGCCACGGTCAGCAGCCTGGCGCCGCCTGGCAGGCGGCCGCCGTCGTGTGCCGCGAGAAACGCCTGCAACCCGGGCGGGGGGGTGCTTCCGAACGACGCCGCGAAGCGGCTGGCCGCGTCCGCGCCGGCGCCAGGCAGCAAGGAAACGCCTGGGACGGCCGCCAGCTCCCGTTCGAGCGCCCCGACCAACGTCCGAACCGGGTCAACCATTGCTGACCATTTATTCGGTCGGCGGCATCGAAGCAAGGCGCAAATTCGAGACGACCGGTGGCGCGGACTGTGACTTGCTACACGCCGGTAACACACCGGGTCATGACACTGCCTACCCTGTGGATAACTGTGCGGCCATGTCTGCAAACATTTGAAATTGAACAAAAAATCTCGACTGGTCTATAATGGGTGTTGGCGGGCTTACGACCTTAGCGCGAGACCGGTCACGCTAGTTGCGAGGGACGACTGATGGGCAAAATCTTAATTTGTGACGACGAGGAGCAGCTTTGCCGCGGCCTGTCCAGGCTGCTGCGAAGTGACGGCCATGACGTCGTCACGGCCGACGGGCCAGAGGGCGCGGCGCGCATCGTCGCGGACCACTTCGACCTGATCCTGACGGACATCCGCATGCCGGGCGTCGACGGCTTCGAGATCATAAAGACCGCCCGGAACCACGTCCCGCACACGCCCGTGATAGCCATGAGCGGGAACGCCGAGATTCCCGACGCCGTGCGGGCGATGCACGCCGGAGCCCGGGACTTCCTGATCAAGCCGTTCGACAAGAATGCGCTCTCCGAGGCGATGGCGGCCGTGTTCAAGCCGGCGCCGCCGGTCGACGACACCCCCGATCCCCGCGCCTGGCGCGATCGTCACGCCCCCTGGCTGCTGGGCGACGATCAGGCCATGGTGCCGGTCCTGTCGCTGCTGGCCCAGGTGGCCGACACCCGATGCACAGTGCTGATCACCGGCCAGTCGGGCACCGGGAAAGAGCTGGCCGCCCGCTCGCTGCACGCCGGCTCGTCGCGCGCCAAGAAGCCGTTCGTGGCCGTGAACTGCGCCGCCATCCCGCCCACGCTGGTCGAGTCCGAGCTGTTCGGCCACGCCCGCGGCGCCTTCACCGGCGCGACGACCGCCCGCATGGGCCGGTTTGGCCAGGCCGACACGGGCACGATCTTCCTCGACGAGATCGGCGAGATGGAGCTGGGCGTGCAGGCGAAGCTGCTGCGCCTGATCCAGGACGGTGAGCTATGCCCGGTGGGAGAAGAGGTGTCGCACAAGATCGACGTGCGCGTGGTGGCGGCCACGAATCGTAACCTCGAGGCCGAGGTGGCGGCGGGACGCTTCCGCGCCGACCTGTACTGGCGCCTGAACGTGTTCCCCATCGAGATGCCCAGCCTGGCCCAGCGGCAGAGCGACATCGTGCGGCTGGCCGAGCACTTCGTGGGCCGCGCCAACGAGCGCCACCGCCGGCAGGTGCAGGGATTCGATCCCCAGGCCCAGGCCATGATGAAGACCTATCACTGGCCCGGGAACATCCGCGAGCTTGAGAACCTGGTCGAGCGGCTGGTGATCGTGAAGGGAGGCGGCGTGCTGACGCCCGCCGATCTCCCGCCGGCGATGCGCACATCCCGGGTCACGCCGCCACAGGGCGCGCCCGTCCCCGAGTTCCCCGAGAACGGAACGGATCTGAAGACGTTGCTGGAAGCGGTGGAAGAGAAGATGATCGGCGAGGCCTTGGTCCGCACCAACGGCAACAAGAACCGCGCCGCCGAGTTGCTGGGCCTGAACCGGACGACGCTGGTAGAGAAGCTGCGCCGCCGGCGCACCGGCAACACGCCGCAGGCCTGAAAAAGAGAATCCGCTGCCAGACCGATCCGGCAGCGGATTTTTCGCCGAGGCCTCAGCTCAGCTTCGGCAGCGCGGCGGCGATGCGGGCCACGCCTTCCTCGACGTTCTTCATCGAGGTGGCGTAGCTGAGGCGGATGAAGCCGGGCGCGCTGAAGGCCGAGCCCGGAACGACGGCGACGCGGGCCGCCTCGATCAGGTACTCGCACAGCTGCGCGTCGTTCTCGATCTTCTTCCCCTCGGGCGTCTTCTTGCCCAGGAAGGAAGAAAGGTCGGGGAACGCGTAAAACGCGCCCTTCGGCTCGACGCAGGTGACCCCCGGGATCTCGCGCAGCGCCTTCACCATCGCCTTGCGACGCTTGTCGAACTCGACGCGCATGGTCTCGAGCTCGTCGGTCGGCCCCTCGATGGCGGCCAGCGCGGCGGCCTGGCTGACAGCGGCGGCGTTCGTGGTCGACTGCCCCTGCAGCGTGCCCATGGCGACGACCAGCTCTTTCGGGGCAGCGGCGAAGCCGATACGCCAGCCGGTCATCGCGAACGACTTCGACACGCCGTCGACGATGACGGTGCGGGCGCGCACCTCTGGCGAGATGCTGGCCGGCTGGAAGAACTTCGCGTCTCCGTAGATCAGCGTGCGGTAGATGTCGTCGGTGATGATCCAGAAGTCGTGCTTCACCGCCAGGTCGGCGATGGCGCGCACGCTGGCCTCGTCCAGCATCGCGCCGGTCGGGTTGCACGGCGACGAGTACAGGATGGCGCGCGTGCGGGGGGTGATGGCCTTTTCGATGTCGGCGATCTTGGGGACGAAGTTGTTGGAGGCGGCGCCCAGCACCACCACCGGGCGGCCACCCGCCATCTTCACGATCTCGTTGTAGCTGCCCCACGCCGGGGCGGGGATGATGACCTCGTCGCCTTCGTCCACGATGGCGTGCATCGCG
>Ga0070679_100001567_pt1 | contig 20474 bp, 19 predicted proteins | sample KBSC63BmetaG_FD_65652 | JGI IMG/M metagenome (GOLD analysis project Ga0070679, IMG submission 65652) | Corn rhizosphere microbial communities from Kellogg Biological Station, Michigan, USA - KBS C6-3B metaG | ecosystem: Host-associated > Plants > Roots > Rhizosphere | place: USA: Michigan... | reverse complement strand
GAATTCGGAAAAAAGGATGCCTTTCCGGTAGTTTTCCAATCCTTCGCGCACTGACTCCACCATATTCTCCGGTAACGAATCGATATCTACCCATTTTACGTCGTCGCATTTATCCGGTTCCGTATTCTGCGGCTCGCCGCTCCATTTCTTCGCAACGAGAAAGAAATCTACATACTGCCGGTCAGGATTCATGCGATGCATCACATGTACGACTTCGAGATCTTCTTCTCGAATGTCGGTACCTGTTTCTTCTTTTGCTTCTCGCAGAGCAGCGCCTGCGATGGTTTCGCGGTCTTCCAAATGACCTGCCGGTAGTCCGTAATTACCATCCTGCCAACCTGTTTGGAACCTTCGCAGCAAAAATATTTCATCACCTCTCCTGAGAATGACGTACACTGCACCGTATGGCCTGAATCTTTCTGCGCTCATGCTCTGTTGAATTCGTTCATCGCGATGAGTGCACCACGCTCGATCACAGCTTCTATTGCTTCGCTTGTACGTCTAAAAACCTTTTTCAGCTCTTCTTGCTCATTCGGTTTGAACTTTCCCAATATGAAATCGTTCACATCTTTCTCGCCGTTCGGTTTTTTCAATGTTCCACCGGCAGTTTCAGGTGATACACCTATGCGTATACGCGCGAATTTCTTGGTTTTGACCGCACGCATGATGGAATCAAGTCCTTTGTGTCCACCACTTCCTCTATCGAACGATAATTTTATCTTTCCTATCGGCAGATCGAGGTCGTCATAAACCACCAAAAGCTTTTCCGCCATCTTCGCGCTCTTTATATATTTCTGTACGGCTCTCCCCGAGTTATTCATATAGGTGTCCGGCAATAAAAGAACGAAAAGATTTTTGCCGAGTGCGCCTTTTGCGACCGTGAGCTCGTTTTTCTTGTCTTCTTTCCAATCTCTAAGACCGTTTTTCCTTGCAAACTGCTGCAGTGCCATCCGGCCCGCATTGTGACGCGTGTTGTCGTACTCCGTGCCCGGATTTCCCAAGCCTGCAATGATCCAAGCCATACGCGACAGTATCAAGTATCATGAAATAAACGGCAAGTGGATATTCTCTCCAGAGAAATCGCAGGACGCGCTTGCAGTTTCGGGATTTTTCGGTGTTTTTCCATACAAAAATTTGACACAGTACTTTGTGGAGCAGTACAATGCTCCGACATGCCTGATTCGGTGATGCAAAACACAGGTTCACCGGAGTTGGAAGTCCATAGAGATCGTTCGCTTTTCGGCTACGCGCTCGTAGCAGTAGGACTCGCGCTCATCATCCGCTTTTTCGTCGCGACACCGTATATCGTTTCCGGCGCTTCCATGGAACCTACCTTTGAAAATCACGATTATTTGATAGTCGACCGCCTTACTTACGATTTCTCCGGTCCACAGCGCGGCGACATCGTCGTTTTCGGCCTCCCACAAGAGCCGTCGCGCGATCTTATCAAGCGCGTTATCGGCCTTCCGGGGGACACCGTGGAGCTCTCAGGCGCGGCGCCTACCGTCACCATCGTTAACAGCGCGCATCCAGACGGATTCACGCTCGACGAGCCGTACCTTTCGCAGGAAAACCTCGGCGGCTCAAGCGATATGAAAGTAACGCTCGGTGCCGACCAGTATTTTGTGCTTGGCGACAACAGGAAAGTTTCCGCGGACTCCCGTCTTTGGGGAATTTTGCCGCGCAAAGACATCGTCGGACGCGTTCTCTTGCGATTATTTCCCTTCAATGCAATCGGCCTTCTTCCAGGCAAAGCGAATTATCAGGGTTAGTTCAATTCCATGATACGCATACGCGACACGCGCTATCCGTCGACCGCTGCACTTTTGAGCGACGCCATCAAGATCGCCGAATATTACGGGTTTCTCCCTGTGGAGGAATTGCCACGCGCTGAATCGCTTTCCAAAAAGCCGCCGGCTGCGGCGGAGATCGAAGAAGCTTTGAATTTCGCGCGCAAAGACGAACGCGGACTTCCCGCGATCGCGCGCAAAGCACTGATGAGCGCACGCCGCCAAGACGAAGCGCTTTTTGCATGGAGGCTCGTGCAGGCACAAGGAGCTATTCCCAGCGTCTCGCTTGAGCTCCACGTTTTCGGGCATCCTTCCGCAATGGCGGAAGCGCTTCTCATCGTGGTCGGCAACGCGATCGTGCAGAACGCTGGCATTGAGAACCGCGCGCTTAGTCTCAATAACCTTGGTTCCGCGGAAAGCTCGGGCCGCTACCTACGCGATGTCGGACAGTATTTGCGCAAGCACATCGAAAGCATCTCGCCGACCTTGCGACCGCGCGCCGCGACCGACCCTATCGGCACCTTGGTGCAACTCATCGATCGCGGGCATCCGGCTACTGCGCGCGCGCCGCAGGCGACCGAATATCTTACCGAAGACGAACGCCGCCGCTTCTGGGAATTCTTGGAATATCTTGAAGTCTTCGGGCTCCCATACGAACTTTCAGGTCACGTGCTCGGCAGCCGCGACGTCTGGTCGCATGCGCTCTATGAAATATCAACGATCGACCCTGAAACACAATCTCGCCTACCGCTCGCCTTCGGCGGCCGTTATGACCCGGTGATGAGCCGCTTCGCTCGACGACCGGACAGTGCCGCGATGATAGGCATCAATGTAGAGGTCCGCGGCGGCGTGCGCCCGAAAAAAATACAGCGAATTTCTCCCGGCATATTCTTTGCACATCTTGGCATGGAAGCCCGCAGACGTTCATTAGGTATTATCGAATCTTTACGTAATGCAGAAATTCCGGTGCATCAATCTCTTACCTTCGAGCGCCTAGGCGAGCAGATGGCTGCCGCACGCAGGCTCGGTGTGCCCTATATATTGATAATGGGCCACAAGGAAGCCGTGGAAAACGCCATCCTCGTCCGCGAGGTTGCCACCAACTCCCAAGAAGCCGTCCCGATAGACGAACTCACCGGCTACCTGAAGCGCCGCCGAATGGCGACGGTGAATGCTTAACTTAATAAGAATCTATGGGGGAAAATAAATGGGCGTGGTGGGAAAAGTGCTCTGGGCGTGTTCGCTGTGGTGGGAAGTTTGCTAGTTGCTTCCTATTACAGCAACACAAACTGTCCCTGCATGAGCAAACATATGGGCATTTATTTCCGTCATTCCTTTAGTTGTTTTTTAATTATCGAAGGAATAAAGCATCTCAAGCCATACGCATAAGACACAGCTTGCCAATCGGACAGTATTTATGGTATATTCCTCGGACATATGATAAATGCCGAAGTGCAGAAAAGCGGGACCGAAAGCGTGCTTTCGACCATCCGCAAATTTTCCCGCAAAGTCCAGGGAACTGGTTTGATAAAGAATGCGCGCGCCAACCGCTACCACAGCCGCGGCATGTCCAAAACCGTCAAGAAAAAGCGCGCGCTCAAGCTCATCGAACGCCGCAGCAAATTCCGCCAGCTTGTAAAGGAGGGCAAGGCCGAAGAGCGCCAGCCGCGCCGCTTCACCAAGGAACGCGAATCCGCTCCGCAGACGCCGCGCACTACGCAAGGCTCAGGTCTCGGCGAAAATACTCCGATCGCCCGCTAGTCGCGAAGAGAGATGTCTACCGAAATCAAGAAAACGATCCGGGATGCCCTCCCGGATTTGCCTTTTAAAAGAATCGCCGATGAAATTCTCGGCCCCAAATACGAGCTTTCTTTAGTCGTTTGCGGCGACAAACTCGCACGGCGCATGAACGCGACCTATCGCAAAAAGACATACTATCCCAACGTGCTTTCTTTCCCTTACGGTAAGTCAGAGGGTGAGATTTTTCTCAACATCCGCAAGGCCGAGCGCGAAGCCAAAGCGTTTGCTGTGACAAAAAAAGCTCGACTCGCGCTCTTGTTTGTCCACGGCTGCTTCCATTTGGCTGGCTACGATCATGGCGGTACAATGGAGCGTCTGGAACGAGGTGTCCTGCGGAAATTCGGATTGCTCTGAAAGCGCGCGGGGATCGTTTCTTGCGCGTTCATGCAAAAATTCTACACGGGTATTGATATCGGCACTTACCATGTAAAAGTAGTTATTGCTGCGCCGGCCGCGTCGCCCGATGCGCCGATGCAAGTGTTGGGCACAGGCACTGCGAGCTCTCGCGGGCTTCGTCATGGGTATATCGTCGACACTCGAGAAGCGGCTGCAAGCATCCGCGAAGCGGTAGGGCGCGCATGCGCCGCCGCAAAAGTAAAAGTAACGCGAGCGCGCGTCGCCATGGGCGGTGTGGGCTTGGACGAAGTGCGCTCCATGGGCGATGTGACCCTCACCACCTCTGGCGGCATCGTCACCGAGCGCGACATGGAACGCGCGGTGAAAGAAAGCGAGAAGCGTGCCGCGGGAAAATTGGTGAACCGCACGGTTATCCACGCTATACCGCTCGAGTACCGCGTCGATGGGAACCGTGTCTTCGGCAGACCCGAAGGCCTGCAGGGGACAAAACTTTCCGTCGACTCTCTTCTCATTACGATGCTTTCCAAACATCACGACGACATACTGGATGCCGTGGAGCATGCAGGGGTTGAAGCCGAAGGAGTGATGGCCTCCCCCATCGCGGCGAGTTTTGTGACATTGACCAAAGCACAGAAAACCGCCGGCGTTGCGCTCGCAAACATTGGTTCGGAAACTTTGACCGTCATCGTCTACGACAACGACATCCCCGTATCCGTAAAAGTTTTTCCCATCGGCGCATCCGCTATCACTGAAAAGATCGCGCTCGATTTTCAGCTCTCGCTTCCCGAAGCCGAACAAGCAAAGCGCAGCGCAGTGATGGGCGGCGATGCCCCGGCGCGCAAAATCCAGACCATCGTGAACAACCGTCTTAAAGACATGTTCAACCTCATCAATACGCATCTGAAAACGATAAACCGCCAGCGGCTCTTGCCCGCGGGCGTCGTTATCACCGGCGGCGGCTCAGGCATTGTGAATGCCGTAGAGGTCGCACGCGCGGTTTTGAAGCTGCCTTCATCGATAAGTTCCGTCGGCGCACTCGCCCGAAGCGCGGCCGTAGACGCTACCTGGGCGGTTTCTTATGGATTATGCCGCTGGGCGTACGCAGAAGACATGACAGACCAAGGGCATTCGTTCGCCGATGTATTTTCGGGCGGCTGGGAGTCGGTGAAAAATTTATTTCGCTCGCTTCTTCCATAGAAACAACGGCGCCTTTTAGTGGCGCCGCCAGTGATTCAAGCCGCTCGGTCTCATGAACTTGCGATCGGCCGCCAGGAAATCATCATACAAACTACTTGCCCAGACTTCCGGCTTTCCGCCAATCGGTTTTTCTGCCGCTTTCCTTTTGAGAAACCGTATGAACCTTTCGAGGGCAATTGCGCCGATCACGGAATTGTCCGGAAAGGCAAGTCTTGCCGCCGTCGCAATAATGGTGGGATGTGTTTTAGGACGCTTTGGTTTCATTTCTTCCCCCGTTTCCGACTCGACGAACCTCGGCTTCAGTTCTCGCAAAATGAGCTAGTGCTCGACTGCTGATTTTATAGCATAAAAGCTCGGCTTTTCAAGGATTTGCAGGGGAAAAATCTGTTATAGTGCGACTCATGAGCAAACTCGTGAAGCCAGAAGTAGAATCATTCGCACGCATTCGGGTAATAGGTGTCGGCGGCTCCGGCGGCAACACGGTAAATCACATGGTCTCTTCGCAAATGCAGGGAGTTGATTTCATCGCGATAAATACCGATGCGCAGGATCTCGCAAAATCGAAAGCAAAGAAAAAAATACACATAGGCAAAACGCTGACGCGTGGCCTCGGCGCCGGCATGAATTCAGAACTCGGCAAACAGGCCGCGGAAGAAACGCGCGAAGAAATACAAGATGCGATAAAAGGCTCCGATATGGTATTCATCACCTGCGGCATGGGTGGCGGCACCGGCACCGGCGCGGCACCTGTGGTAGCAAAGATCGCGCGCGAACTTGGCGCGCTCACCGTCGGCGTCGTCACGCGACCGTTTGCATTTGAAGGCCAGCAGCGAAGCCGCCTTGCGGAGCAGGGCCTAGGAGAGCTTCGCAAAGCGGTGGACGCTTCCATCGTCATCCCCAATGACAAACTGCTTTCTATTGTCTCGCGCGACACGGGTATCAAAAATGCCTTCGCTATGTGCGATGATATTTTGAAACAAGCGGTCGAGGGCATCTCCGACCTCATCACGCAGACCGGCATCATCAACGTCGACTTCGCCGACGTGCGCACCATCATGCACAACGCCGGCTCCGCACTCATGGGTATCGGCACCGCTATCGGGGAAAAGCGCGCAGAAATCGCCGCAAAAGCCGCCATCAATTCTCCGCTTCTCGAAGTCTCTATCTCGGGCGCCAAAGGCGTGCTCTTTTCCGTTGCCGGCGGCGACGATTTGGGCATGCTCGAAATCCAAGATGCTGCCAACGTCATTACAGAAGCGATCGATCCGGAGGCGAAAGTCATATTCGGCGCGATCGTCGACGAAACGCTCAAGAAAGGCCAGGTCAAGGTCACCGTTATCGCGACCGGATTCCCGGAAAACGCCGTGCGCAATACGTCGATTTTCGGCGGCGCCCAGCGCGTAGTTACCATGGACAAAAAAGACCAGGACGTCCCGCCGGCAACTTCTCCGTCGCGCCTGACGGCATTCATGCGCGAAGAGAAGAAACCGGAGCCTGCAGTAACGCCGCCGGTAGAGCGACCGACCGTCGAGCGTTCTATACTGCGCGATCCGCGTATTCCGGAAGCAACAGCACCACGCGCGCAACAGCAGCAACAATCTTCCACCACTCAAAAAGCGGATGACGACGACACGTGGGGCGGACTTCCGTCTTTTCTCCGACGGAAATAATTGCTGCACGGCCAGCAGAAAGGTTTCAGATCGCCGCAAACTCGCCCGTCCTCTTTCGAGCATACCGAAATATGGCGGTCTCAGACAGTGCTCTGAACTCAAATCTTTCTGCTGGCCGCTGTCGATGAACCTACTCATGTAGTACAATATTCTGACTTTATGTACGATCTTATTATCGTCGGGGGCGGACCGGCCGGCACTGCTGCGGCCGTCTACGCTGCACGCAAACAACTGAAGACGCTTCTCATCGTCGGCGAATGGGGCGGGCAGAGCAATGTCTCGCTCGATATCCACAACTGGATAGGCACGCCTTCTATTTCCGGAGCTGACTTGGCAAAGGCGCTCAAAACCCATGCGGAAAAATATGTCGGTGAATACCTGGCTATTAAATCCCCTGCGACTGCAGCGAAACTCGAAGCAACTACTGATAAAGTTACCGTCACTACCGACAAGGGCGAAAGTTTCGAAGGCAAATCCCTTCTCATTGCGAGCGGCTCGCGCCGTCGCAAGCTTGAAGTCCCTGGTGCGGCAGAGTACGACCAAAAGGGACTCACTTATTGTGCGAGCTGCGACGGGCCGCTTTTTGCTGGGCAGGCAGTCGCTGTCGTAGGGGGTGGAAATGCCGGATTCGAATCAGCGCTCCAGCTTTTGGCGTACTGTCCGACGGTATATCTGTTGAGCCGTTCGGAAACTCTCCGCGCGGATGAAATATCGGTTGCGGCTGCAAAAGCAAATCCTAATTTCAAGCTCCTCCTTAATGCCATACCGACCGCAGTCGAAGGACAGCAGTTCGTTACCGCTCTAAAGTATAAAGATGCAGGCGGCGCTGATATGAAGCTTGACGTCGGCGGCATATTCATCGAGATCGGACTTCTCCCCAACACTGAGTGGCTCGGCGAAACGGTAAAATTGAACGCTATAAAACAAGTCGTCACTGACCCGATGACACAGCGCACATCGCACCCGCGTATCTGGGCGGCTGGCGATTGCACTGACGGACTCTATCATCAGAACAACATCGCCGCAGGCGATGCCGTAAAAGCGCTGGAAGACATCTACATGGCGCTCAAACGCGTCTAAGGCGCGGGATTGCATGCGGCACAAATCCCGAGCTCTTCGAGCTTGTTCAAATATTTGATGATGGCCGTCACATATGCCGAATGACTCCATGTGAGAGGTGCGACAGAAATCTGCTCGCCTGTCTGCGGATTAAGTTGTTCGGAAAGCACGCCCGAAGGCTGCATATGTTTCGTCACCCAAGAAAAGATCTCCCGTACCCTGTCGAAATCAGATTCTTTTTTTGCGTTCGCGATAAGAAATTCCGCATACCAGAGCGTCGTTAGTATCCAAGGGTTTCCAGCCGATTCACGGTCGTTGCGATAGTAGTTGTCGCCTTCGTAGCGCGCGATACCCCCCGCCGATATGCCGTGGCTGAGCCTGCGAAGTGTTTCGCCAAATGCGCGCATCAACTTCGGGTCGTCATGCGGCAGAACCTCAAAGAAAAACACGCCATACGCGCTTGAGGCATCTATAGTCTTGTCCTCGCGTACCTCTGCGCCTTCCCTATCTATATGTTTGATAAAGATTCCCTCTTTTTCGTCCCACAAATGCTTGAGAATCCCGTCCTGAATCGCTTTTGCCGCGGCACGATAACGCGCTTCATTCTCTCCTTTTCCGAGGATGCGCGATAATTCCGCAGCCACGGTAAGAGCGCCGTATACGCATGATGCAGTGTACGTGGATGCACCGCGCTTTTCTTCCCATAGATCATACGAGGCAAGCGGTAGGTGCGTTTCGGGATCGCGATAACTCACCATGAAATCCGCGGCTTTTTCTATGAACGAATCGTACATCGATTCCAGAAATTCGACATCGTGCGTGTGCGCATAGTGCATGCCGAGTGCATACACGACTATCGCGGTCTCGTCTTCCTGGATCGGCAACTCGGAACGACCGTTGCGCACCCACGGATGCCAGGAGCTGCCGAGCGAACGGTCCGGAAGGTATTTGTGCATGAGATAGCCGTCCTTAAAGAGCACCTCTTTGCAGAATTCGAAGAATCTGCGCGCGGCGTTGCCGTCTCCGGCCGCATCAAGCGCAAGGGCCGTGTATGATGCATCGCGCGGCCAGACGTAGCTATAGGTATCGAGTCCGTAATTGAGCATATCCGAGTCGATAGAAGCAATGATGCCGCCGTCCGTATCCACGTGCGCGCGGATATACATGAGAGAGCGTTTGAAAAGGCCGATCTGCTCTTGGGTGAGCCCCATAAAATTCCAGTTGTAGGCATTTACCCATGCGCGCCAAAAATCGCTCGCGGTGCGTATCAAGTGCGATGCGGTCTTCTTTGTTCGGATGAACGCATCCAATTCTTGCGCATCGGGAATAGTACGTGCAGCGGCGACCCAATACTCGGCAACGCGTGCTTCCCCTGGCTTATATTCGCCGTAAAAACCGATGACCGAGTCAGCGGGACCATGTTCGATGGGATTTTTTGTAAGTTGTCCGTCTTCTGCGTCTTTGTGCGAGCCCTCGTGTCCTGCAAAATTCGCGAGGCCGGTCACGTAATCCTGGAACGGCTCGCTGTCTATGAAGCCCCCGATAAGAAAAACTCTTTGCCCCTTGTAATGGATTATCGAATGGGTCTGTGGATCATAGTATGCCGTATCACCGCCATGCGCTTTATATATCTCGAACTGATGCGCCATGTAGAGTTTTATGTCCCGCTTGCGCTCTGAAAGGTTTTTTATCTGGACTTTGCGCAGGAATATCGACTTTTCGTTATAGACGATATCGGTGAAGAACAGTTCGACTTGCGCACGCGGATGCGTTGCTGTAATGGCGCTTGCTAACGCCTCTTCTTCGCATTTGACGGTTATCTGCCATTCCGGATCCGATGTCCAGCTGAGTTGCCCGTCCGTCCATATGCCCACGCGATGCAGATAGTGCCCACGCACATGATCTTCGAGGCCGACGTGCGGATAATAGATATCGCGGACCTGCCCGCGGTTGTCGAGTGCAATAGCAAGCTCGCCGTTTGAAAGTACGATTGAACGAGACATATTCCCAGATTTAACCCCGCTCTCCCCTACGCTTTGCGCTTCTCCAATCTGAGACGCAGATCAGAGAGCGCATTCATGTAGGCGATGTAGGCGTCGTACGGGGACTCGTACGGTGAGAAATACGCGTGCACGTCGCCGTCGGAGAACCATTTGGTGCACATATAGTAGAAGTGGTCTGAAGTCTGCAACCGGCGCCAGTCCTCTATGAGCTTGTGGTCGTTGACGTCGAGTACTTTGTCTTCAAGATTGTATACGGCCTTTATTGCGGCCTCCTGCATCGGATTTCCTACCCATGCGGTTAAGTCTCGGTCGGTATCCGCCCAGGTGACCACGCTCGGCATGTCTATCTCGCCGCGCGGCTCGTAAGACGCAATAACCTCGGACGGCGTCTTGAAATCTAATCCGGGATTTCTGAAAACCTCATCAGGCAAAGCTTCGAGGAAATGAAATATGCCTGTATCTTCCCATTGGTGTTCGCCGAACGTTTCGTAGTCCATAAAAAGGTTCACGGTGTCGCCCTCGGCTACTCCGAGCCATTGGCCATATTTTTCAGTAGTAAGCGGCCACTCGGACCAGCTGCGCGATGAGAACCTGAACGCAACGTCGTCGGAGAGGCGGTAATTTTTCATCAAGAGCCGCACGTTATTTGCACCGACTGGCTTATACACGTAATTCGGACTTCTCCAGCCTAGTATCGGATCCCATCCTTCTGCAATGATGCCAGCGTACCCGTTTCTGTCCGCCCAATGCGCGAGATCATTTCGGTAAGAGAGTTCAGTATTACGGAACACTCGCGGCCAAACACCGAAATGTTTCCTGATGAGCTCGCGATGCATTGCGACCTGGCGTTCGAATTCGGGCTGTGAATAGAAGAACGCAAGCGAATGAAAATATGTTTCTGCCAGAACTTCGGCGCGTCCCGTTTCCACTACCTGTTTAAATAGGTCGAGTGCCTCCGGCGCATAGCGTTCAATTTGCTCCAGCGCTATACCAGAGAAACTGTAGCTCACTTTGAAATTAGGATAGCGCTTGAGGAGGTCAAGTATGAGACGCGTCGCAGGTATGTAGGATTTGCGCGCGACTTTCTCGACTATTTTTCTGTTGTTGAGATCGCTCTCCCCGCGGTCATTGAAATACTCCGGGTCATTGCCTATATCGAACACGCGATACCGCTTTACCCGGTACGGTTGATGCACTTGAAAATAAAAGCAGACTGATTTCATGACGGAATTTTCCTTAACAACCAAAACGCACCGTAATTCGTCGGTCTCATACCTACTAGTATACAACTGTCTAAGCCACTTCTTGTATTATGCTATCCACTTTTTTGCCTGCCTCCATCCACGTCAACCTGTTGGCCTCCATGACCGCATTTTCGGAGAGGGTCTGAGAGAGTCCGGGATGATCCACCAATGTAAGGATCTTATTCGCCATCTCATCCACATCCCAGAAATCGACTTTGAGAGCGTGTTTGACGACTTCCGAGATGCCCGACTGCTTGGAAACCAGTACAGGCGTACCCGTTTTCATCGCCTCCAGCGGAGTGATGCCAAATGGCTCCGAAACGCTCGGCATTGCAAAAAGATCGGCGGCGGCGTACATCTCATAGCGCTCTGGCCCTGTCACGAATCCAGTGAAAAGCACTTTGTCAGAAACTCCCAGCTGTGCGGCAAGCTGCATGATGGAGCCTTCCATGTCGCCGGAGCCAGAAAGAATAAAGACAACCTTCGGATTTTTTTCGGTAACTCGTTTGGCAACACGAATAAAGTAGTCCGGTCCTTTTTGAAGCGTCACGCGTCCGAGGAAAAGCACGATCTTGAAGCCGGACGATTTGAGCTGACGCAAACGAGGAAGCCATCCGCCCGGTTTCGGCATCGTTTCGTCATCAATACCATTGTGCACGACGCGGATCTTCGACGCGGGAATGCCATATTCTTTGACTATCATTTGTTTGGTGTATTCCGAGACAGCCACCACAACGTTTGCCGCCTCCATCCCCTCTTTTTCAAGTTCGAAGACATCAGGATTCACGCTCGAGCGGCCGCCGGTGCGGTCTATCTCGGTTGCATGTACGTGCGCGATCAGAGGTTTTCCTGTCGCCTCCTTGGCCATAATGCCTGCGCCGAATGAAAGCCAGTCGTGCGCGTAAATGACGTCAAAATCTTCTTCAAGCGCGATCTCGCGACCCGCCAGGGCATAACGTAACACGTCGGACATCAGATCATTGCCGTAGATCTCTGCGCCATTGCGGCGTATGGACATCATGGAAGTCTTTGAAGATGTTTGGTACGCCGTGACTGAGGAATTAATGCCGCGGAATTTTACATGCGGCATGTCGGCAAAAACAAAACGTGCCCATGGCGCACCTACGTTGAGTTTTTTCGGCATTACGAATATCACATCGAGTCCGAGCTGCGAGAGCGCGCGCGTGAGTCCAAAGCAGGCAACGCCTAAACCTCCACTGTTGTGTGGGGGAAATTCCCAACCGAACATTAAAACTCGCCTGCGCATGTAGACGTCCAATCAATTTTATCATGCTTACAAGCCCTTATTTCGGGAGCAGTGGATTTCGTGCTAGTCTTCTTCATACTTCTTATGGCAGATCCTGTAAAAGCCGTGCTTTTCGACCTCGACGACACTCTTGCCGAGAGTTTTAAGCCGCCGGCACCTGCAATGATAGAGCTTTTGGCTACATTGCTCGAGAAAAAGCCTATCGCCATCCTTACTGCGGCTGGCTGGCCTAGGATAGAACATGAATTTCTCGAACCGTTGTCGAAAACGGCGCATATCGACCGCTTTTTTCTTTTTCCCAACAGCTCCGCACAATGCTATACTTTTGAAAATGGTTCGTGGAAGGAGAGATACAATCTAGCACTCTCGTCCGAAGAACGCCTGAGGATCAAAAATGCCATCGAGGCCGCTGTCGAGGAGATAGACGTCCGACATCCTCAATATGCGCCGCTGGTAATAGACCGCGAAGCGCAGATCGCATACGCCGCAGTCGGATTGGAGGCGCCTCTAGATGTTAAAAAAGGATGGGACCCCGACCAGATGAAGCGCAAGATGCTCCAAAAAGCTATCGAAAAGCGCATCCCCGACATGGAAGTGCGCATAGGCGGCATGACCACTATAGATATAACCAAGAAAGGAGTGTCCAAGGCGTACGGCGTCAAATGGCTTTCCGAACATTTGAATATTCCTGCATCGGAAATGCTTTTTATCGGCGACGCGCTTTATCCGGGAGGCAATGACGAAGTCGTAATCCCTACAGGAATACAGACGCGCGCAACGACAAGTCCGGCAGAAACAGAAAAGATCATTGAAGAAATTCTTTCATAACAAAAACTCCCTTTCGAGGGAGTTTTTGTTTTGTTTCGCCAAGAACTAGCGAGTGACTGAAACCAAGTCGTTGGAGTCTACCTTGCCATCGCCGTTTTCATCAACTTCGGATTGTGCCGAGACAGTAACCTGTCCCGTTGCGTTCTGGGAAATAGAATATTTAGTGTCGTAATCTGACGAACTGTTCCATTTTGCGTTGGTCGCACTAGGGTCATAAGGAAGAATTGCTAAATAAGACGCAATGCATTTGGTCAAATCAACACCACCGGATGACGCAATATCGGTTGGCGTCGAAGAAAGCGTGACACCGCCCGTGCAGGTAAAGATGCCTTTATTGTCGACCATATTCTGCTGGACTGCACTTAAGATAGACTCAACATTAGCGTGGCGCTGCGACTGACGAGCATCCTGGAAACGCTTCGCAGGATTGATTGCAACGAGAACAATTGCCGCCAATATCGCGATGATCGCAATGACGACCAAGACCTCGATGAGCGTGAACCCTTTTTGACGCTTTGTAGTTTGCATGTTCTAAATTGCGGCTGTAAAAGCCTAGCACTAAAGACCCCTTATAAGTACCTACCTAGAGATGACCCCAGTTAAGTGTGGGTTTTCTACCATGGAAACAACGGCATCACAAGCCTAGAAATTCGCAATTTCTTGCCAGGAGATCACCGATAAATCTCCTGAATCAGCCACGATCTGCAAATTTGTGACTGAGCTGTCGCTCGAAGTCGCTTGGACTTCGAACTGGATGTTGGCACCTACATTAGTGATCTTCCCGATGCGGCATTTGTCCAGGGAATTCAGCGTAATGATACCGCCCGCGTATGCAGGATCTTGCGCGAGGCTGTAGAGCGCTTCATCGGCACAGGCATCGGCACTGGCTTCGCTTCTTTCTTTCAGCTCGGAGTCCAAGATATTGGAGCGGCTATTGATGCTTATGAGTCCGGCAGAGGCCACTACCAAAAGAAGCACCGCCGAGATGATGACTGCAGACATAAGTGCGATAAATCCGCGTTCTTTTTGCATATTACTTCCGTAAGTATTTGGTTGTTGAAGCGTCAGCGGAATTAACAATGATCTGAGCAGTCACTCCCGCAGGAGCTGTGCCGGAAACCGGAATATATATAAATTTCAGATCGTTCACGGCTACATTGGATGTCGTTATCGGCAGATACGTTCCTATCACGCTTTCCCGCATTTCCACTGCGCTTGCGTTTAGGCGGAAGTCGACCGTGTTGCCATCGTAGCGGGTGACCGTCATCGCTGTTTGGCTCGGCACGGAGATAGACGACGCGCCCGAGAGCGACCAATCGATTTTTCTAAGGACGAAATTCTCTTCCTCCTGGATGCCTGCTTTCGTAGCGGTTTGCGAAGACCCTTGCAAAAGCTGGGCCGAAGTCAAAATAGAGCCGCCGATAATGAAGGCGAAAAGCGCGATATAGATTAGCGTTTCGACGAGCGTGAATCCTTTCTGCCGCATATCAGTTTCCGTTTAGGGGCTGACATGCCCCAGTGGTGCTCGTGTAATTTGCGTTTCCATTGTATGTAGCCTGATACGAGACCGTATCGTTATGCTTTACCGTGTATGTCGCTGACGAGGCGCTACCGACAGTTACCGTTACAGTCGACGTTTGCGAAGCGCCCGTGCAATTATTTTTATTCTTATAGAAGACGAACGTCACCGTGCCAGTCGGTGTCGGACCCGGGCCGATTATGGTCGTCTTGTCATACACGACGGTTCCCGGAGAAACTGGACCGGGCTGCGGAAAGAGCGGCGTGCCGGTCGTACTGTTGTACAAGATCGTGCTCATCGTAGGCGTCAATTTCGCGTTTACGGTCAAGGTAAATGACGTCGAGATGCCACCGGTGCCGTTTACGGTAATGGTATATGAGCCTGCCGGAGTCGAGGCCGAGGTGTTCAGCGTAATGGTGGTGGAGCAGTTTGGCGTGCACTTGGTAAGAGAGAAACTTGCAGTCACCCCTGTCGCGCCGATCGGAATGTTTGCGCTGAATGTTGCGTTTTGGCTTATGCCAGAAATCAGCGTCGCATTTATCGTGTCGGTACCGGAGTTGCCTTGTGTCACCGTCACGGTCGAATTCTGTGCTGCTAGAGAATAGCTGAACGGCGTGAAGGGACCGATGACCTGCATCGCGCGGTTGCTGCGCTGCGCAACATAAAGAAGGTTCCCGAAACAATCCGTGCCCGCACTTGCGCCCTGCTGAATATTTAAGGGCGAAGTGTCGTAGCGGGTCGGCGGGCCCGCGGGGTTGGCAACGTCCCAGATCTGCAGACCGTCGTTGGGGTCCGACGTCGTCATAAAAAGGATATTGCTGCGTAATACCATGCTGAAAATGCCGCTTTGGCTCGACATATTCGACGTCCACTTTGCCGACGAGAGATTCGAAGTGTTGAGCGCCATGAATTTCGGATTGGCGCTTCCACCCGTGCGGCCGAAATAGAGCGTCCCTGCGGAGCTGTCGAGCGCGAGGCTTTGCCCGGTAAGGATATTCGGAGCCGGCGAATATTTGTCCGCAAGCGCCGGAGAGTTCGGGTTGCTCATATTGAGCGCGATTATCTGCGTCTGCTGATTCACAGATGCGACTGCCAGATACACGATATTGTTTTTGCCCAAGGTTATGTGATTTATTGTGTCTCCAACTTCGTACCCCGGTCCCATCTCGATGGGATTCGTAAAACTTGCCGTTGCGCATGCCGGGTACGTCGGGTCCGGCGCGACACAAAACATATGGAATTCTTTTCCGAGCGAATTCGTAAGTCCGACATATAATTTCTTGCCGGCAGCAGAGTATGCAAGCGTGTTTCCTACCGCCGTGTCCCCCGCTGCAGTGAGGTCGATTTTCCTGACTATCTTTGATCTATCAAGGTTCGCGGGATCGGTAACGTCGATCACGAGCAGCTGGTTTAGAGCGCTATCCGCCGTAACGAATGCATAATTCCCCGCCACCTTCACGTCAGTGAGTCCGAGCGAAGTAGAGAATTGGCCTAATATTGGAAGCGAGGTGACGCCCGGACCCGCGCCGCTGACATCTGCCACATAAAAATCATTCGTTACTGCAGAACTGGGGTCTGCCGATATGTACGCCTTTCCGTTTTTGATAGCTACGCCCGATGCGCCCTTTGGGCTGGGGAAGTCGACATATCCGTATATCTGCGGAGCAGTCCAATCACCGGCGAGGGATGGGGAACATAGATTTCCTGAAACCGCGGCCGGGTTAGCAAGAATCGTGGAAAGTACGATGCTGAACGTTTGCCCGCCGGTAGTCCAAGAAACGGTGCTTGTGGCTTGCTTGGAAAAAGAATCCAGATCCATCACGTCGAGTTTTTCGGCATATGTAAGCGGTCCGCTTTGCTGCGTGACCGCGGCCTTCGACACTACAGAACTGAAATCATTGCGTGAAAGCGCCCGGGCTTCCTCGAGCATTTCCTGCGCGCGCGAGAGGGCTTCGTTATTGGTCTGCGCGCTTACCGCAAGCGACTGGTTTCCGAAAACGACCAAGATCACGGCGGCAGTCGCCATGACAAGGATCGCGAAAGCGATGAGTAACTCCAAGGTAATGCTTCCCATACTGCGTCTTTTTCTCATACATTACCAGCTGATGGCACCTTCCCTATTGATAGATATAGTGGAAACCGAGCCTTGGGTTACCGTGATCGAAACGTCGCTTGTGTCTCCGGTAAGCTGGTCGAAGACTACTCCACCGTTTCCGCAGGCAAATTTTGGCACAGCGGAAGTATCCGTGATGGTGACACCGGCGTTGCCTGGTGTCGCATATTTCACGACTGCGCTCGCATAGGCGATTCCGCTGAAGACCATGTAGTTGGGGCTTCTCGGCACGCTTGTATCGAGACAGATTCCCCATTTGTTCTGCGACACATTCGATATCGCCTTGCTCCGAGCGCGTTCGAGAAGGCTTACTATAGTGTCGCGCTCCGAGCGGCGCGAATATCCATGGAATGCCTGCATGCTCAAGAGGAGTCCCGCGGCAAAAAGGACCGTAATGATCGTGATGACGACCACTATCTCGATAAAGGTCATCCCGCGTTCGCCGCCAAGACGCACCATATCTTTAGTGCGGGTTCAGGCTCTGGGTAATAGAGTAGATGGGCGTGATGATCGAGATAGCGATAAAGCCTACCAAAAGGCCCATGATTATCATGAGGATAGGTTCAAGAAGCGTCGTGAGATTTTTGGTGAGCTCCCCTATTTCTTCTTCGTACATATCCGAAAGGAAGCCGAATGCGCCGCTGAGATTACCGGTCGTTTCAGCAACCGTTACCATCTGGCACATCAGGGATGGGAAAATATTCTGGTTGTTTTTGAACTGGATAGAGATCCTTTGCCCCGTCAGGAGGTTTTCCTTCGCCGCATTTAAAGCCTGACGATACACGAGATTGCGCGTCGAATCTGCGACGAGCTCCATCGCCGAAACAATGCGTATGTCGCTCCTAAGAAGAAGCGACATAGTGCGGCAGATATTGGAGAGGTTGTAATAGAGCGAGAGCTTCCCGAGAAGCGGAATGCGCAGTATCAGGCGGTCCATCAAAAGATGGAACGCGGGAAAGCGCATGGCGAAGACAACCCCGACGATAATAGCTACGAGACCCGCCAATACCTCGAGCCCCCAATGGCTCAGGAAATTGGAGATAACAATGAGCATCAAGGTGGAGAGAGGCAATTTCGAGTTCAAAGAAGAAAATATCGGTATGATCTTCGGGAAGATAAAAACCGTAAGCATGACCACGATACCGGTCGTTGCAGTGACGATGATCGCCGGGTAAATTAAAGCTCCTATCACTTTTTTCTTCAGCGTGCGCTTTTTCTTCATTTCCTCCGCCAGATATTCCAAATTTTGGTGCAGCGTGCCGCTCGCCTCACCGATACGCACGATGTTGATGGAAAATTGCCCGAAATGGCGTTCGAATTTCTGCATTCCAGCGGAAAGCGAGAGACCGTTTTGCACATCGGTCGTGATGCTGGAGTAGACGAACCTGCACGAACGAGAGTGCTTCTCGTCCCGCAGCATATGGAGCCCCTCCATGATGGGCATGCCGCTTCTTAGGATCATTCCGAGCCTTTTTGCAAAAAGCATCTGGTCCTGTGCCGGAAAGCGCATGAAAGATGGCCGCTTCACTTCGTTTTTGTATATGTGCCTCTGTTCTAGCGTATGGGCGGCAGTATTTTCCTTACGCAAAGACGCCGCTATTGGCTGTAAGAACTTGGCCGATCGGCCCTTGCTTGGGCCTTCTGTCGTTTCGGTCGTCTTATTCATAGCGCATGCGAAGAATTTCCTCTACCGTCGTAACACCCTCTGCGGCCTTCAGGAATCCATCGATGATCATCGGTATCATGCCTTCTGACATCGCTATGGAGCGGATTTCAGCCGCAGTGGCTTTTCTTAGTATCGCTTCGCGCACCGGATTGCTTATTTCGAGCACTTCGTGAATGCCACAGCGGCCGCGGTAGCCAGTATCGCCGCAGTGTTCACAGCCTTTGCCCCTGGATACATATGACATCGACGTGAGAAGTTTCGGCGGAATGATGTCTTCGAGGCTTTCTCGCTCGACGCCCGTTATCGGGCGCGTTTCCTTGCATGCCTCGCAGATCTTTCTGAGGAGTCTCTGCCCTATGGCGATTTGGACGGTGGAAGCGATGAGATACGGTTCGACACGCATATCCAGAAGTCGCGGCAAAGTAGTCGGAGCGTCGTTGGTATGAAGCGTCGAGAGTACGAGATGCCCCGTGAGTGCGGTATTGACCGCGAGGCCTGCGGTCTCGATGTCGCGGATCTCGCCGACCATGATGACGTTGGGGTCCTGACGAAGCATGCTGCGCAGGCCATTGGCAAAAGTAAGCTCGGTACGCGCGTTTATTTGCACCTGGTTTATACCGGAAATTGAATATTCTATCGGGTCTTCGAGTGTCGCGATGGAAACGCCGGGCTCATTGAGAAGTTTTACGAGCGAATAGAGCGTGGTTGTTTTTCCCGAACCGGTAGGGCCGGTCGCAAGGATCATACCGTGCGGACGCTCCAGCGCGCGCATGATCTTCTTTTCATTTTCCGGCGTAAACCCGAGCGACTTCAGTGTAAAATCCTGTGCCTGGCCAGAGAGAAGTCGTAACACTGCATTTTCTCCGTAGTATGTCGGCACAATAGAAACGCGGACATCTACCGCCCGGTCTTCTGATACGGGTATTTTGAAACGTCCATCTTGCGCCGCTTGGTGTTCGTCAGTGCGGAGTCCGCAGAGGATTTTTAAGCGGGAAATAATTTCATCTTGAATATTTCTTGGAAAAAGATGCGCATCCTGCAGCACACCGTCAATCCGATACCGCGCGCGAAGTCCGAGTGATGACGGGTCCAGATGTATGTCAGATGCACGTGCCGCATGCGCAGACTTGATGAGAAGGTCTACCAAGCGGACTATTGAAATGTCGATTCCTCTGGAGAGTTCTTCTTCTACTGTTGCCGGGGATTTCGCATTATGTCCGGGAAAACCTTTTGGCAAATTAGCAGAGTTTCTCGGCTTTGATGAGAAATGCTTGATGTCAGAAAAAATCATGGGCTCACCAAAGCGCCCGAAAGACCCATGCCAGTCTTTCTTGACCCCTTAAGTAGAGGCACTCTACCCTATTTACTGACACGGCACAAGGCAGGAATATGGCCTAAATGCTTAGTATTTTGAGCTTTCTGATTACCCTAAATATTAGATGGGTGGCCACTGATAGTGCCGATGGCAAAGATGAGACAAAGTATGGACAGCAATATTGTTATAGCGACTCTCCTATATAAACTCTTGTGCATTAATGATGCGTGTATGCCGCTTAATCGACCATAAAGCCTCCGCTGAGCGGAGGCTTTATGGGGTTTTGAATCACTGATCAGTTGTCGTCATCGGAGTCCTGATCGTGGTCATGACTAAACGCATTGCCAATGATGCGCTTGTTGCCAAAATCCTCATGCGTGGCATTCATGCCGGAATGTACACGCACCGGATTCGGATGGTCGGTCTGCCTCCAGTCATTCTGTATGACTTCAGAGAGTGTGTAGTGACCGGGTCCGAGATTCGTAAACGAATAGTTGCCGCTCGCGTCGGTGGTCGTCGACATCGTGCCGCCGCCAGTTTTCTTAAGGACTATCGTCCAACCTTGAAGACCGCTTTCACCGTTATCTTTGTGATGATTGCCGTCCTTGTCTTCGTATTTCATGCCGGAAATCGTTCCGAGCTTGAA
>Ga0070679_100001565_pt1 | contig 20478 bp, 19 predicted proteins | sample KBSC63BmetaG_FD_65652 | JGI IMG/M metagenome (GOLD analysis project Ga0070679, IMG submission 65652) | Corn rhizosphere microbial communities from Kellogg Biological Station, Michigan, USA - KBS C6-3B metaG | ecosystem: Host-associated > Plants > Roots > Rhizosphere | place: USA: Michigan... | reverse complement strand
TCCACGATCATCTCACCCAGGTAGTGCAGCGAGATGATGAAATGCTCGAAGCCTTCGGTTCTGGCGCGCTCGATGATGTGCTCGAGCATGGGCTTGCCGGCCACCGGCAGGAGCGGCTTGGGACAGTGCTCCGTATGCGGCCGCAGGCGCGTGCCCCGGCCGCCCGCCATGATCACCATGACGTTCGGGCGGCGCGACGGCGCGAGCAGCTCGTTGAGCAGATGCAGACCGACCACGCGACGGTCGCCGTCCACCACGGGCAGCGCGTCGATGACGTTCGCCTGCATGAGCTGCAGCACCATGTCGCGACCCATCTGCGGCGGAGCCACGAGCGGGTCGCGGTGCACGATCGACTCGATCGGGCTGTCCAGGCCGAGCCCGCGCAACAGGCCGCGGCGGATGTCGCCGTCCGTGACCGTGCCAATGAGGCGTTCGTTCTCGCCGACGACGAGCGAGATCTGCATGGACGACTCTTCCAGGCTCCGCACGGCGTGTTGGAGCGTGGCCGTGGCCGGGATCACAGTCCGGCGCCACGCCTCCTTGCTCGGGCCCTGCTGCGCGGCGGGTCTATGCGAGGTCATGAAACGATTTCTGCAATACGTTGTCGAGCGGCACCGTACGAAGGATCTCCACGATGCGCTCGCTCGCGCCGCCATCGCCGTAGGGATTTTTCACGTCCCGCAGTCCGGCCACGAACGAGGGCGAGAGCGCCTGGCGGAGCGCGGCTTCGATCGCGCCGCGTTCCGGCGCGCAGTCAATGACGCTCGCCGCCTCGAGACGGCCGCGCTGCCGGTCGCCGATGTTCACCGTCGGCGTGTGAAACGTCGGAGCCTCGAGTAATCCGCTCGAGGAGTTGCCGACCACGGCGTCCACCTCGCGCATGCACGAGAGGTAGCCGAGCTGACCAAGCGAGGTGTACGCGCGCGCGGCTGGATGCGACGCAACGTAGTCGTTGACGAGGGCGAACAGCGAGCGGCCGGCCGTGTCGGCGTTCGGCATCGTGAAGATGATGTGCGTGTCGGTCAGGGTGTCGAGCGCCGCGAGGAGCTCGCGCATCTGGTCGGCCGGACTCGCGGCGTCGAGCGTCGCCGGATGGAACGTGACGAGCAGATTGCGTGTGCCGAGGCTGAAACCAAGCCGCTGTTCGAGCGCCGTTCGATCGAGCAGCTCGAGTCGCTTGATGCCGTCGATCCCGAGGCCGCCAACCGTGTACACGCGAGCGGGATCCTCGCCGAGCTGGATCGCGCGTCGCCTGTATTCCTCGGCGGCGACGAAGTGCAGATGCGACATCTTCGTGATCGAGTGCCGGATGGCGTCGTCGAAGGCGCCTTCCGTGATCTCGCCGCCGTGCAGATGCGCCACGGGCACCCTGGCCACCAGCGCGGCGGCGACGGCCGAGAAGATCTCGAAACGATCGCCGAGCACCACGAGCAGATCCGGACTCAGCGCCCGCAGCGCATCGGCGAAGCCGATGAGGCCCAGTCCCATGGACTTGGCGATGCCCGACGGCGTATCGCTGGCGAGCAGCATCTCGACCTTCCAATCCAGCGCAAAGCCATCGCGCTCGATCTCGAGGTACGTGAGCCCGAATTCGGGAGCCAGATGCATACCCGTCGCGATGACCTGGAGCTGCAGCTCTGGCGCGGAGCGAATCCCTTCCATCACCCAACGCAGGAGTCCGTACTCGGCGCGCGATCCCGTGACTACGCAGACCTTCCGCGTCATAGTTCGATCAGGTCGTCGGGCGCGAAGTCGCGCGCCGCGGTTTGGCCCACCACGGAGTCCCACCGCATCGGCGAGATGCCGGTCCCGGGGCGCTTCACCGCGAGGTTGTCGGCGGTGAACGGCTCTCCCGCGCGAATGGGGCGCGACGCAACGATCGATTTCCTGGCGATCGCGACGTTGCCGGCTTCGCTCTTCGCGACGCGCTTGACCCCGTCGCCCAACGCGACCTCGACGTTCCGGATCGCGGCGACCATCGCCGTGAGCTCCGCGGGCTCCAGACTGGCCTTGTGGTCGGGGCCGGGCATCGAGCGGTCGAGCGTGAAATGCTTTTCGATCACCGTCGCCCCCAACGCGACAGCCGCGATGGGAATCTCGATGCCCTGGGTGTGGTCCGAATAGCCCACCGACACGCCGAAACGATCGCGAATCGTGAGCATCGCCCGGAGGTTGACCTCGTCCTTGGGCGCGGGGTACTCGGTCGTGCAGTGCAGCACAGTGATCCGCTCGCGCGGTGTGCCCGCGCGGTCGAGAACCTCGAGCGCGGCACCGATCTCTTCGAGCGTCGCCATCCCTGTGGACATGATCACCGGCTTGCCGAACGCTCCAATGTGGCGGAGATAGGGCAGGTTGGTGAGCTCGCCCGACGGAATCTTGAAGCTGTCGATGCCCAGTGACACGAGCAGGTCCACACTCGCGACGTCGAAGGCGGTGGAAAAGAACCTGATCCCGCGCGCGTTGCAGTACGCGATCAGCTCCTCGTGATGTTCACGCGTGAGCTCGAGGCGCCGGATCATCTCGTACTGCGATTCGCCGGCGGACGTCGTCTTGAGCTGGTAGTCGGCTTTCGGGGCGTGCGCGGCGACCAGCGCGTCGGCTCTGAAGGTCTGGAACTTCACCAGGTCGGCGCCCGCCTCCGCCGCCGCGTCAATGAGCTTGCGCGCGAGCTTCATGTCGCCGTTGTGATTCACGCCAGCCTCGGCGATGATCAGCACGCTCACTGGAAGCGGTCTCCCACCCGCGGTTTCTCCAATCCGGCCCATTCGACGACGCGCACGAAGGAGTCGGCAGTCTTCACGAGAAACCCGGCCTTGTCCACGCCGAGGATGGCGCCCGTCACGCCCTTGTACGCTGGCGCATCGGGCACGAGCTCCACACGGTTGATGCGGACCTCACCGCCGCGGAGCATGGTGCGCGCCTCCGGGCCCGGACGACAGATCGCCCGCACGAAGTTGAACACGTCGCGTGACGACTGCTGCCAGGTGAGGCGTTCGTCGCCGGGCCCGCGTGCCGTGCAATAGAGACCGACAGGATGGATGTCGCGCTGCGGCCGTCCCTGCCGCTGGCCCGCCTGCATCGCCTTGATCGTGTCGTACAACAGTCCGGCGCAGGCCGGATAGGCGCGCTCGAGCAGCGTCGCGTAGCTGTCGGCGTCGGTGATGGGAAGGGAGCTCTGGGCGAGAATGTCACCCGTGTCGATGCCGCCGTCCACGTAGTGCACGGTGACGCCGAAATCCTTCTCGTCGTTGATGAGCGCCCAGTTGAGGATGTTGCGCCCGCGGTAGAAGGGGAGCTTGCCGGCGTGGCAGTTGATCGTGCCCAGCGGCGGCAGCTCGCGGATCGCCTTGCGGAAGATCTGGTTGAACGACATGGACACGAACAGGTCGCACCCATACGCCTTCATGCGGTCGAGAAAATCGTCGGCGTTGATGTTCTCGTGCGTGATGAAATCGATCCCGGCATCCCGCGCGCGCTCCCGCAGCACGGGGTCGGGACGGTCGGAGCGTGCGCAGATGAACGCGATGCGCACCGAAGCGTCCTCCAGCAACTTGTCGAGCGCCTGGTGCGACCAGGGGCCGTCGGCGAAGTAGCCGATCGTCGTCACGTTCATATCAGGTGCGGGCTGCTCGGCAGGTTCACCACGCGACGTTCGAGCGACTCCGCCCCGGACAGATCCATGCGCGGGCAGTCCCTGTACGGAATGAGGCGGTGCATGAGCGTCCAGATGGGACGCGTCATGAGGCCGGCGTCGTTGGTCGCGGTGAGAATCTCATCGCGCAGACCCGCCACCGACTCGTCGAGCACGAGCGTCTGGAGCCAGTAGTTGCTGCGGCAGCCTTCGGGCTCGGCCACGATGCGCGTGTTCGGCACGCGCGCGAAGGCCGCTCGATACAGCTCGAAGAGCTCGCGCTTCTTTGCCAGGAAGCCGGGCAATTGCTCGAGCTGCGCGCAGCCGAGCGCGGCGTTGATGTTCGGCATGCGGTAGTTGAAGCCTACGGCGTCATGCGTGTATTCCCAGCGGTGCGCGACCTTCGCCGTGGTCGTGAGATGCTTGGCGCGCTTGCCGAGCTCCGCGTCGTTCGTGATGATCGCGCCGCCGCCGCCGGTGGTGATCGTCTTGTTGCCATTGAAGCTGAGCGTGCCGAGCAGGCCGAACGTCCCCGTATGCCGGCCGCCCACGGTGCTCCCGAGCGATTCGGCGGCGTCCTCGACGAGGACGAGCGAGAAGTCCGCCGCGATCGCCTGGATCGCCGCGATGTCCACGGGATGCCCGAAGGTGTGCATCGGGCACACGGCGCGGATCACGCGTCCTGTGTTCCGGTTGATGCAGACGCCGCCGCGCACGTCGGCGATGGACTCGAGATAGCGGCGCAGCTTGGGCGCCGACATGCCAAGGGTCTGCTCTTCGCTGTCCACGAAATGGGGAATGCCGCCGCAATGCACGACGGCGGCCGTCGTTGCCGCGAAGGTGAGCGCGGGCACGAGCACCTCTTCGTCCCGTTGCACGCCGGCAAGCATGAACGCCACCTGAAGCGCGGCGGTGCCGTTCGAGACCGCGACAGCCCTCGCCGCGCCCGTGTAGGCCGCGAGCTCCGCCTCGAACCGGTCCACGAACTTGCCGACCGACGAGACGAACGTGGAGTCGATGCACTCCTTGACGTAGGCAAGCTCGTTCCCGGCAAAGCGCGGCTCGTGGAGCGCCACCGGGCCGTCGCCGACCACCGAGCGAACCGCGTCGACCACCTCGCGCGTGAGCGCGCTTTCTGCCGCGACCGGACTCACAGGTTGTAGATCTCCGGCTTGTAGGACGCGAGGTTCGCCGGATCGCGGAACCAGGCGACGGTCTCGCGCAGGCCGCGCTTGAATCCCTCCCGGCCGCCGTATTGCGGCGACCATCCCAGCAGGCGCGATGCTTTCTCGTTCGAGGCCCACAGGCGTTCCACCTCGCTGCCGGCGGGCCGGAGCCGCCGCGAGTCCGTCTCGATCGTCACGCGCGTGTCCATCACCTCGGCGATCGTCGCCGCCGTGTCGCCAATGGAGATCTCGAAGTTGCTGCCCAGGTTGATCACCTCGCCGACACCCCTGTCGGTCCCGAGCGCGGCGATGAATCCGGCGACTGTGTCCGTCACGAAGTTGAAATCGCGCGTCGGCTCCGTCGCGCCCAGCCGGATGGTGGTCTTTCCGGTCGCGATCTGCGTGATGATCGTGGGGATCACAGCGCGGGCCGACTGGCGTGGACCGTAGGTATTGAAGGGCCGGATCACCGTGACCGGCGTCTCGAACGACGAGTGGAAGGAGAGCGCGATCTGATCCGCGCCGATCTTGCTCGCGGAGTACGGCGACTGTCCCTGGAGCGGGTGCTCTTCGGTGATCGGCACCTGGCGCGCGGTGCCATACACCTCGCTCGTGGACGTATGGACGACGCGCGCCCCGATATCCCGCGCCGCCTGGACCACGTTCAGGGTGCCCTTGATGTTCGTATCGACGTACGTGTCCGGCGAGTGGTACGAGTACGGGATGCCAATGAGGGCGGCCAGATGGAGAATGGCTTCGCAGCCCTTCGCCGCCTGCCGGACGCCGTTCGGGTCGCGCACGTCGCCCGCGAAGACCTCGAATTTTCCCCGCACGTCGGGGGCGCAGCGGTCAAGCCAGCCCCAGGAGTTGAACGAGTTGTAGAACACGAACGCGCGCACGTCGTGGCCGGCGCGTACGAGCCCCTCCACGAGGTGGGAGCCGATGAAACCGTCGGCGCCGGTGACGAGAACCTTTCCGGTGGTCATGAGTGAGAATAGATGTCGCGAGTCAACCGCATGGACGCGAGGGCATCGTCGAGCGTCGGCAGCTCTGGCGCGGCTTCGTTGCGCGCCGCGCGAACCGCGAGCTCGGCCTGCGCGCGCAGGCCCGGCTTGAATTTCGTGTCCCAGTCGCTACGCGCCACCGGCTCGAGCTTTCGCTGGCCGTAGGGCTGAAAGGCGGCGTCCTCGATTGGACGCATCTCCCAGCGTACGGACGCGGTGGTGACGGCGACAGCCCACGGGCCTGGACGGTTCCAGACGGCCTGGTAGAGGCCAATATCGCCCGAGTCGTAGCTGATACGAGCGATCACGACGGATGGATCGTCCGGCCGCCACGGTTGGACGACCTGCACGCCCGTGATGTGTCCGCGACCGAGGACGGCGAAGAGGTCGATGAGGTGAATCGAATTCGCGTACATCCAGTTGTCGCAGACAGCCTTGGGGCGCCCGACGGCCAGCGCCGCGCGGGGGTCTTCCTGATCCTGAACGTGGATGAAGCGCGCGCCCTCGTCGTTCGCCAGCGCGTTGACAACAGCGCGCGTGCTCGAGTAGTGCCGCCGGTTGAGCGCCACGTACGCCTGGCGATGTTGCGCTCTCGCCGCGGCGGCGATCGCCTCGGCGGCGGGCAGGTCGTGCCCCGCCGGCTTCTCGATCAGGCACGTCCACGGATACGCGAAGCATTCAGCCGTCACCTCGCCCGCGGATAGCTCCGATACGGCGATCACCACGAGGTCGGCCTGCGTGGCGGCGTGGAGCGCGGCAATCGAGTCGAACGCGGGCATCCCGAAGTCGGCGCCCAATTTCCGCCCGCGCTCCGGCGTCCGGCTGTAAACGCCGGCGAGCTTCACGCCGTCGATGTCGGCCAGCGCCCTGGCGTGCTCGCGGGCCATGTTGCCGGCCCCCACGAAGGCGACGTTCGTCATGCCCACGGAAATGTCCGCGCGCGGTCGAGGTTCGCTCCAACGGCCACGGGAGCGTTCCCATGCTCGGCTGACTGATAGGCCGCGACGAGCGCTTCGATGGCGGCGCGGCCGTCTTCGCCCGTCACGACGTCGCCCTTGGCGAACAGCTCGCGGAGCACGGTCGCCGTCGATTCAACGACCTCCGCCGGGCGTGCCTGCCAGCGCCTCACCGTGGCCGGCATTCCATAGCGGGTGGTCGCGAGGTCGCGGTGCTGCGCTTCCCGAGCCGAGCTCCACATCTCGCCCGTCAGCGCATCGACAGTGATCATCCCGTTGCGGCAGGCGTAGGTGACCCGGATGCCGTGTCCCTGATCGGCGCTCGCATCTATATAGAGGCGCGTGCCGCCGGCCGTGGTCGCGCGAATGCATCCGGCGCGGTCCTGGAATCGAGCCCCCCGCGGGTTCGGGACGATTTCGTCCGAGAACCATGCGGTCACTTCCGCGACTGGCTCGCCGGCCGCGAGCCTGAACGCCTCGAAGTAGTGCGTGCCCAGCATCGCGAAGCCGAAGTTGCCGCCGACGACTGTCATGCTCTCCAGGCCGCCGAACTCCTCCGTCGCCGCGAGATGCCGCGGCTCGGCGTACACGTCCATGAACCGCACTTGGTGGTTCACCGCGAGTCCGACGCCATGTGCCGCGCACGTCTCGATGATGCGGTCGCATTCGGCCAGCGAGACAGCCATCGGTTTCTCGAGCAGCACGTACCGCGCACCACGCTCGGCGGCCATGCAGGCGAGCTCGCAATGCGAGTCGGCGGTGGTCGCGATGACCACGCACTCGGGCCTGGCGCTGGCGTAGAGCTGCTCCAGGTCGGTGAAGAGCCTGTCCTCGGGCACGCCGTTCTCGGCGTGCGCGAGCCGCAGCGCATCCGCGTTGACGTCGAACACAGCGCGAAGGTCGAGCTCGAGATGCTGGAGGGCCTGTATGTGGCGCCGGCCCATGCGGCCGGTACCGATCACGACGGTTCTCACGAATTCACTTTGATGGAATGAGCCCGCGGAGCATCCGCTCGGCGCCTTCCAGGAGCGCGCGCGCCTTTCGCCGGCGGAGTCCACTGCGGAGGTACGGCAGCCATGCGGGGTTCGTCGCCGCGGTCCAGCGGTCGAAGTCCGCTTCGGTGACGGCGCCGAGGCGCACCAGCCTGTGCACGGAAACCGCGAGCTCGTGTTCGAGCCACGGGCTGCCAGGATGAAGGTACTTCACGATGCCGCGCGCCTGGGTGTCCCAGGTGCGGATTTCCTCGTCGCGGCTCATCTCCAGATCCAGCTTCACCGACTTGATCTTTCGCGCCGTCGGCGACGGCTTCCGGATCGTCTGGTGATAGTGGAAGGTGTCGGCAACGCGGCCCTCGCGGCCACCCGCGCGCGCGACGATGTCCGAGAGGACGAAATCTTCCTGGCGATAGACGTAGTCGTCGTCGATCACCGAAATCGCCGGTCGGAACTTCGCGGTGCGGCCCATCTGGCTCCCCGCCCACGGCCGCTCCCCAAAATCGTTCGGGTATTCGACCATGATCGTATGCTGCATGGCGCTGCCGAACCAATCGTAGTCGGCCTGGCGCGCGGCCATGGCGTCGAACCAGCCCGCCGGCAGATACACGTCGGAGTGGAGATAGACGAACCAATCCGCTTCCACAGCCTCGATCATCGCCCGAAGACTGAATCCCAGCGACTTGTACGCGCGATGGTCGAGCACGCGGACCCGCGGAAAGTCCTCGAGCACCTTCAGCGAGCCGTCTATCGAGCCGCCGTCGCCGACGATCAGCGTGCGAACAGGGATCTCCCTGTAGATCGACACGAGGTTGGCCCGCCACAACTCGTTCGTGTGAATGACGGGAATGATGACGTCCACCGCGCGAGCCGCATCGGTCGCGAAGCGATCGACGAACGTCTGCGGCGAGTAGTACTCCTCGAAGATCGAGCGCGTCGCCATCACTCCGCCGCGCCGGCCGCGCGTCGAGAGGGCGCGCCGACCTTGTGGCCGATGACGCGCATCACCGAGCCCTGGCCCGTCCAGTTGGCGATGCGGGACATCAGGTTGTAGTCGAGCCAGCGGATGCCCGGCAGACTGAGGCCGAAGACGAGCGCACGCGTGAGCTGGCGCCGCACCGCGCCCGTGGGCTCGGGCAGGATCGTGGTGAACGTGGCCGGACCTGCATGCGAGATCAGGTCGCGCAGCGAGAAATCGGGCGACGTGAACGCGATCTCGTCCACCACGAACCCGCTGGCCTTCAGCGCGGCGGTGATGCTCGCCGGCGACCAGTGCACCGGATGCTCGAACCCGAAGATCACCGTGTGCTTCTTGCGCACGATCCGGTGAATCAGGGCGTTCACGTTGTGCGTCTCCAGGACGATCTTCGCGCCGGGCTTACCCACGCGATTCAGCTCGTCGAAGAACGGCCTGGGGTTTGGAATGTGCTCGATGAGATCGCGCATGTAGAGCACGTCGAACCGCTCCGCCGGCAGCTTGGCCTCGAAGAGGTCCACGTCGTACACAGTGTCGCCGATCGTCTTGCGGGCGATCTCGCACAGACCCGCGTTGAGCTCCACGCCGAACGGCTCGAAGCCGCGCTCCCTGGCCTTGACGAGGAAAAAACCCTTGGCGCAGCCGATTTCCAGGAGCTTGCCGCCGCGCGACCCGTGCTTCGCGAGGAGATCGAGGTTCGCGAGGTTCCGCTGATCGTCGCCCGTCGTGAGCGTCTCGTCGTGAAACTTGGTCTCGTTGTAGACCTCGTTCACGGGACTGTTGTAGAACTGCTGCGTCGCCTTGTGGTTCAGGCGCGGGTTCATGTACACGAGGGCGCAGTCGGCGCACTCGTGATACCGGAACCAGTCCTTCTCGAAGCGCAGCGCCGCGCGCGTGGAGCCACACGAGGGGCACGGCGTGTATTCGGCGAATTCCGGACGCATTTCCCGCGTGGCCGGATCGAAGTAGATGCGGTGCTGCTCCTGGAGAGCGGCGAGGAATCGCTCGCTCCACTTACGGCGTTCATTCATGCGGTGCGTCGATCAGGGAGTCGATGAGATCGGTGAGACGCGTGGCCGATTGGCCATCGAGCGTCCCCCAGTGCGCGGCCGAGGCCTCCTGACGCGCACGCATGGTCGCGAAGTAAACCGGGTCGCCAGTGAGTCGTGTCATGACGTCGATGAGCGCGTTTCGCGTCGTCACCATGACCGTGCCGCCCGCGTTCGGGAAGTTCAGGGTCGGCATCGCGTCCGAGTACCGGAACACGTCGTAGTACACTAGCGGAATGCCGCAGGCGATGGCGAGCCGCGCCGTCGAGGAGCACGCCACGTAGATGTCGGACAGCGGAATGAGCGTCGTGATGTCCTGCTGGCAGATGCGGACGCCCCACTGTTCGATGTAGCGATAGTCCTCGACTCGCTGCGACGGATGCAGGTTGACGACGACGTTGTGGGACGACAGCGCGGCGAGCGGCTTGATCCAACCTTCGACGAGCTGTTCGTAGGTTTCATACTCGGCGTCCGGCCGTCCGGCGAGATAGTGGTTCGCGACCATGCCCGTGAGAATGACGGGTTTCGACGTGTCGAGTCCCAGCTCGCGCAACAGCGCCGGCTTCAGTCTATCCGCGTCAGCGCGCACCCGGTGCATGAGATCGAGCTCCGGGCTCCCCACGAGACGCAGTTGCTGCGCAGGCAATCCCTCGCCCAGATAGAAATCGCGCATGGCGGGCCCGGTGGACGCTATGGCGTCTTCCCACGCTCCGACCATGTGCCACGGCTTTGGCGATGCCCAGCCGAGCCATTCGAACGCGAGCAGAAGATCGAGTCGCACTCGAATCATCCTTCGCCCCTTGTGAAGCATCGCCCAGCGAGGGCGCCGGCGCGCCACCGCGGCCTTGAGCCCTCGATTGGCGTTCAGGACCTCGTCCGTGAGATACAACTCCGCGTGATCGAGTACGCCATAGTGGTCGATCGGCGTGGTCACCACGGGTATGCCGCAGGCGCGCGCGGCCTTGACGAACACGGGCGCTCCATACGCCGGCGATGTCTCGCTGAGCAGAACCGCATCTATGCGCTCACGGCGCAACAGCTCGACGACGTATCGAACCTGCCGCCGCAACTCGCTCGTCTTACGCCGGATCTGCACGGCCAGGTACGCCGTGCGCGCCATCGGCTCGAGGAATTGTGGGAGGGCCGATTTGACCCGGGACCGGATCGCGCTTGGCGGCGGCGCCGATTCGCGATTCGGCTCGGCTGTCGAATCCTGCCAGCCCAGGCCGGGCGGTGGATACAGCGTGGACAGGTCGCGGAGTCCCATCTGGCCGACGAGACCTTCCATGCTCCCGGCTGTCGAAAATACCACCGGCTGCCACGTGCCCGACGCCTCGAGAACGTGCGCCCATCGAAGCATGTTCTTGTTGAACGCCGGGTGATTCGCGACCAGCAGAAGCTTGCGTCTCATGGAAATCGCCGCGCTCCGGCGCGCACGTGGTTGCAACGGAGCGCTCCTCGCGAAGTCGGTCTACAGCAGCGTGATGCCCGCCTTGGCGGCGCGCGCTGTAAGCCACTCCGGATAGGTGTGATCGCGCATGTACCTGTACGCGTCCTGTGTCTCCGAGCGCTTCACCAGATGATTGTAATACTGGCGAGTGACTTCGTTATCAGCCCCGCAGATGACGAAGAACGAGAACTTCCGTGCATCCGGCGGGATCGGCTCGTTCGTTGCCGGCCACGTGGCCTTGTGCGAAAGTCGGAGATCGAAGACGACGAGGTCGCCCGGAAGCTGCATGATCGAGATCTGACCGGGCTGGTTGGAGGATGCCTGGAGTGGCAGCGATGCCGCCTTCTTGCGCTTGCGCCTCGCCTCGAGAATCGAATTCGGGACGACCGCGGAGACAATCTTGTAGGCCTTCGTCTTGAGAGATTCCTTTCCCTTGGCCCGCTCGTGCGCCGCGTATTTTTCGCGAATCGTCGGCACGAACACGTCCGGCTGCAGATGGCTCCCAGGGACGACATCGAGACCGCCGCCGTACCTGCCGTTTTCCTGGAAGTAGATCGCCGCGTTCACGACGCGAAAATTCGGATCGGTCCTGAAGGTCTCCCCGAGCAGCTCGGCCGACGTGGTGTCTGTATGCCATCCGCCGAACTGCGAATCCATCACCGAGTTCTCCGGCAGCAGCACGATGCGATCGCCGACCAGTGACCGCAGGGCCGCGAGCACGGGCTCGCTGAGAATCATTTCCGCCAGCCATTCGTGGCGCGCCAGGATGTCCGATCGGACTCCGGAATAGTCACCGAATGTAGGCTCCTCCTTCTGCTCGAAGAGCGCGGCGAGCTTCCGGCGACTGTCCGCTATCCGCGACGGCGGAACGACGCCTGGAACTCTGATGTAGCCTTCGCGGCGGAACGACTCCAGCTGAGCGGATGAAAGGGAGCCGCTGAGGGTTGCGGTGTCGGATGTCACGATGGTTGCTCCGTTGAGAAGAGCGCGAGAGGGCTCACGCTGTTGCCGATACGTATGCGATGGCCAGGCTTGCCTGTCGAATGCCGTCGTCCGTGATGATCGTCACGCCGGAACCTTCGCGGCTTCGCCCGCGACGGGTCCGTAGGCGGACTTGCCACCCCAGATGTTCTGCTTCACCCACTGCCCGTTGACGATCTCCCAGACGCGCGGGTCGCGGAAACGGTCGGCGGTCACGTCGAACTCCTCTTCGGACATGCCGACGTACTCGAGCCATCGCTCGAGATCCCGGCGCGGCTTCACATGGTCGTACTTGCGGACCATCTCGATGCCCTCGTCGCGCGTCATGCGACCCGATCGAATGTCCTTGCACGAGTGGTCGGAGCCGCGACCGTATCCGAACTTCACGAACTTGAGATAGTCGTGGATTCCGTTCTCGTGCATGTCGTCGAGGTTGGAGACCCGCCTGTACGTCCGCTCGAACGGCCGCTGCGCCGGGCGCCACCCATACAGCTCGGTCATGAGCTCGGCGTTCGCGTGGCCGTCCCAATCGACGAAGTTCGACAGGTAGATGCCCCGCACGCCCAGGGACGCGATTTCCTCATCGGACGGGTACTGCGCCCAGAGGAGATCCTTCGCCCTGAGCCCCTCCTTCAATTCCGGCCGGCCGAGCTGGTCGAGTCCCTCGTCGGTGAAGTCGTGCCAATCGTATCCGCGAAGCGCATGCTCGACGCGGTGCTTGGCGGTGAATTCGACCAGGTCGTTCATCGAATACATGCCGCCCAGATCCATGAAGCCATGCTCGCCCCAGAGAATCAGCGGAACCTTGTACCTGTGCGCGATCTGGATGGGCACCGTGAAAATTCCACAGTGGCCGTGCCAGTTCATGTCGCCCTGTAGCCGGAAGCCGATGCGATTCATCCGGACCAGTACGTCCACGCTCGGACGCACGATGATGTGATCGCAGTCGAATACCTCGCGCATCCGGTTGAGGTTGTATTCGCCGTCCTCGAGGTAGTTGTTGCCGTGGTACGTGACGAGCAACGGCTTGAGCCCCAGCTGCTTCGCCACGTGGGTCTGGTAGTAGCTGTCCTTGCCGCCGCTCACCCCGATGACCACGTCGTAGTTGGACGAAGAGCGATACTCGTTCATCGTTTCCTCGAACCAGCTCCAGCGCGTCGCCCAATCGATCTCCTGCTTCTGGGCGGCCACACGACAGCCGGAGCACACTCCCTGCGCATCGAAGGTGAGCGGAGTCGCAGCGGCGCTGGGATAGACGCAGCGCGTGCAGTAGGTCACTGCCATGTGTCTAGAGTCTCACGTTGACGCCGGCGCGGGCCAGTGCACTCTTGCCTTGGCGATCGGCCAGTTCCTTGAAATGCCAGATGTTCGCGGCGGCGACGGCGGATGCTCCCGCCGCCACGCCCTTGGCGTAGTCCTCGAACCGGCCGACGCCGCTCAGCGCGATGACGGGGATCGAGACTGTTGAAGATATCGCGTGGATCAGGTCGAGGTCATAGCCGCGCGCGGCGCCATCGCGCTCGACGCGCTGCAACAGCAGCTCGCCCGCGCCGCGGTCCGCGGCCTGCCGCGCCCACTCGACCGGCGAGAGTCCGGTGGCGTGCGTCCCGTTGCGGGTCACCACCTGATCGCGGCCGTCCACCGTCTTCACGTCCACACTCACGACGATGGCCTGGCTGCCGAAGATCCGCGCTCCCTCGGTGATGAGCGCCGGATCGTCGACGGCCGCCGTGTTGAGCGTGATCTTGTCCGCCCCGCGGCTGAAACGCTCGCGCATGTCGCTGATCGAGCGAATCCGGCCGCCCCAGGTCAGGGGCATGAAGCACGTCTCGCTCACAGCCTCGAGCGTCTCGAGCACGTCGGCGAACCCCCCGACCTTGTGGTCGGGGCGGCCCTCGAAGCCTCCACCGTCGCGCGAAATGTCGATGTAGATGAGCTCGTCGACGTTCCACTCGTTGAAGCGCTTTACCTCGTGCAGCGGGTCGCCGATGATCTGGTGCGTATCGAAGCCGGCGCTTCGAACGAGACGGCCGTTCATCAGCAGCAGCACCGGGATCAGCCGGACCTTCAGCATGCCGCGTGTACCCGCTCGGCATAACGACGCAGGAGCGCAATGCCGTCGCGCTGGCTCTTTTCCGGATGGAACTGCGTGCCCTGCAGGTTGCCCGACTCGATCACCGCCGCGAAGCGTTCGCCGTGAGTGGCGTAGCCGGAAACGACGGCCGCGTTGGTCGGCTGATAGACGAAGCTGTGCACGAAATAAAAGCTCGGGGTCGCCGAAACGCCGCTCAGGATCCCGTCGCGACGCACGACTTCCAGATCGTTCCAGCCCATGTGTGGGACCCGAACTCCGCCAGCCGTGGACATCGGAACGACGGTGCCTTCGATCCAGCCGAGCCCGGCGTGCCGGCCGTGCTCGAGGCTCTCCGTCGCCATCAACTGCATGCCGAGGCAGAGGCCAAGGAATGGCTTACCGTCGCGGCGCACCTCCTGCTCGAGGGCATCCACGAACCCGCCGTCGCGGAGGCGCACCATGGCCTCCGGAAAGGCGCCGACGCCCGGCAATACGATTCCGTCAGCGCGCGCCAGCACGTCGGGGGTCGGCGCCAGCACGGCGGCCTCCCCGATGGACCGGAACGCGTTCAAAACCGACCGCAGGTTCCCCATCCCGTAATCGATGATCGCGATCATTCCAGCAGCAGGTCCCACGTGAGCGGCGTGCCGGCTGTCGCGTCGCGACGCATGCGTCGGCCCAGCAGCAGATCGTAGTAGCGCGGTGCCAGGCCAAGGCCCGGCCGGACGCAGCGCAGATTGTCGCTCGTCAATGGCTCGCCCGCTCGCACGTCCTGCGCGATATAGAGGGAGCGGCGGAAGATCAGCGATTTCCTTTCCGCATCCGTGGGGCCGTACGAGACGTTGCCGAGCGACCGCCACGCGCGTTCGGTCTCCGCGACGAGCGACGACATCTCCGCCGGCTCGAGGGAGAACGTGCTGTCCACTCCACCGTCTGCCCGCCGCAGGGTGAAATGCTTCTCGAGCACCGTCGCGCCGAGCGCGACGGCGGCGACCGCGACCCCCACTCCCATTGTGTGGTCGGAGAGTCCCACCTCGCACCCGAACACGTCGCGCAGATTCGGGATCGTGCGGATGTTCGTGTTGTCGGGCGTCGCGGGATATGTGCTCGTGCATTTGAGCAGTACCAGGTCGCGGCACCCGGCGCCACGCGCCGCGCGCACAGCCTCGTCGATCTCGCCCGCCGTGGCCATGCCCGTGGACATGATCATTGGCTTGCCCGTCGCGGCGACTTTGCGAATGAGCGGGAGATGCACGATCTCGAACGATGCGATCTTGTATGCGGGAACATCGAGCGTCTCGAGAAAATCCACGGCGGATTCGTCGAACGGCGAGCTGAAACAGGCCATGCCATGCTCGCGGGCGCGCCGCATGATCGGCTCGTGCCATTCCCACGGCGTGTGGGCCAGCTTGTACAGATCGTGCAGCGATTTCCCCGCCCACAGACTCTTCTCGTCGTCGATGCGGAATTCGCGGTCCTTCACGTCGAGCGTGATCGTGTCGGCCGTGTACGTCTGGAGCTTGAGAGCGTGCGCACCCGTCTCGGCCGCCGCGTCCACGATGGCCAGCGCCCGGTCGAGAGACTGATTGTGATTGCCCGACATCTCCGCGATGACGTACGGCGGAGCGTCCAGCCCGATCCTGCGATCGCCAATTCGCATGGTCTCAGTGAGTGGAAGCGCCCAACGCGGGCCGCGTGAAACGGCGCAGCCCGTCCTGACTCGATTCACGCGTCAGCCCGGCATGGACGGCCACGGCCGCGGAAGCCTCATTCCCGGGCTTCACGTCCGCGTACACATCTCCCACGAGGGCATCCGCGATCAGCTTCACCATTGTCTTGCCAACCCCCATACCGCGGGCGTGTGGTGCAACGGTCCAGGAGACTTCCTGCCCGCCTGGCCGGCGATCCACGCGGACCGTGCCGAGCGGGACTCCGTCGCGGTGCACGATGAACAGCCGGCGGTCAGGATGATCGAGTGTAGCCCGAAGCCAGCGCGCATGCTCGTCGGCTTCAACCGGGCGTGATTCCCGGCTGGCGGCGATGGTCTCCGGATCATTTCTCCACGTCCTGAGCAAGTCGGCATCACGCGCGTCTGCCCGGCGAACATGCATTCCTTCACACGCCAGCAGCGGTGTCACGAGCGAGAGACGAACGCGGTCAACGCCGTGCCCATCCACGAGCTCCATGCACCGCTCCGACCAGGCCCCATCCAAGGGTTCGTCGAGCAACCGGCCGAGCGCCCTGTCCATCGCCTCGTCCGATACCCGATCCTCGTCGCCGAGCCACCGCACTATCTGGAGCCGATCGAGCGTCTCGGCGATTGGGCGCTGGTTCTCCCCCATCGTGATGACGACGGATGGAAGTCCGAGGCAGCACCGCTCCCATGTAGTTGCGCCCGTCGCGCCGAATCCGGCATCCGCCGCCGCGATGGCGTCGGCGAGGCTCGGCAGGTCGGTGAGCACCCGAAGTCCCGTCGAAGCGGCCGCGAGCCGCGCGAGCGCGCCCGCGTCGGGATTGTTGCGATGCGCGACGACGTCCATCGCCGTCCCTGGCCGCGCGAGCCGCGTAAAGGACGCCGCCACGCGCATGGTGAGGTGGCAGCCGTCGGCGCCGCCGAACGCCACGAGGATGCGGCGAACCGGCCCCCGGCGTGGCGCGATCGTCCGCCGCACGGTCGCGTAGCGCGCCTGTAGCATCGCGTACGCGGGGCCCAACAGCCGCTCGCAATCCGCCGGTACCTTGTCGTCGTACCGCCGCTCGAAATCCTCCACCATGTTCTGATCGAGCAGCAGGTCGCAGTCGTGACGCCGATTGGCCATGTCGTCGATCGCCATGACACGCCCGGCGACCGGCCGGACCGCCTGCTCCCACGCGGCGCCGAACGCATAGTGATCCGCCACCACCCAATCGGACTTGCCGAAATGACGGCCGATCGCATCGGCGGTGGATCGTGCGTCGCCCTCGAAGGAATCGCCGATCCATCCCGCGTATCCGGCGGCCGCCGGCCCCGCGCTCTCGCGCCGCGGAAGGAGCGCGAGATCAAAACCCCTTTCGCGGATCACATCTCCGCCGTGCCCCGGGTGCTCCCGGCAGACGAACAACACGTCGGCGCCGCCAGCGTGCAGCGCTTCCGCGAGCGTGAGACACCGCATCACATGTCCGGAGCCGATCGTCGTGGATGCGTCGGCGCGAATCGCGACCTTCACCTCACGACCTGGCTGTCGTCGTCGGCTCCGCGCCGAGCGCGCGGCTCATCAACTCGGCCCGGGTCCAATCCTCTTCCGTGTCGATGTCCTGCACCCGCCACCGCGGGATGGGGACGATCGTCGAGCGCTCGCCGAAAATGACTTCGCCCGCAATCCACGCTTCCGGGCGGCCCCAGTAGAACTGCGCAGCGTCGTGAAGCGCGTCGGGCAGGTCCTGCGACCGCGTGGCAAAATGCTCCGGAAAAAACATCTTCACGCCGCCCGCAGGGGTCCGCTCGAAGGAACGAAAAATCGGAAAGGCGAAGCTCGTCGCCGCGAACGCGTATTGCCACGGTCCCGACTCCAGTGCCTTCAGCCCGGCGCGGATCTCGTCGGCCCGGAGGAACGGCGCGGTGGCCAGGATGCAGCACACGGCCGAGGGCGCCGATTCGTGCTCCGCGATCCACCGTGTCGCGTGGGCGACGACCGGAATGAGACCCGTGTGATCCCCCGAGAGCTCAGCCGGCCTGCGAAATGGCACGGCGGCCCCATGACGGAGGGACACATCCGCGATCTCGTCGTCGTCGGTCGAGACGACGACGCGGTCGAACAATCCAGTGGCCAATGCCGCGGCGATCGAATGCGCGATCATGGGCTTTCCTGCGAAGTCGCGCACGTTCTTGCGCGGGATGCGCTTGCTGCCGCCGCGAGCAGGAATGACGGCGAGTTTCAGAGCGCCGCCTTCAAGGCCCCGACGACCTCATCCTGCTGCGCGTCCGTCATCGCGGGATACAGCGGCAGCGTGATGGCGTCGGCGCCGTACGCCTCAGCCTCGGGGAACTGCCCCTCGTGGAAGCCGAGCGCCCGGTAGTAGGGCTGCAGGTGCACCGGCATGTAGTGCACGTTCACGCCGATCCCCGACGCGCGCAGCGCGTCGAATATGGCGCGCCGCCGGCCGGCATCCGCGACGCGAACGACGTAGAGATGGTAGGACGAGTGGTTCGTCGGTTGCACGCAGGGCAGCCGCAGCGGCAAGCCCGCGAGCTTCGTGGCGTATCGATCGGCCAGCGCGTTCCGGCGCTCGAGATACGCATCGAGGCGATGGAGCTGGCTCGACCCGAGCGCGGCCTGAAGGTCGGTCATGCGGTAGTTGTAGCCCAGCGTCTGCTGCTCGTAATACCAGGCCGGCGGATCCGCGCGCTCGGAGGCGCTCAACTGCTGGAAGCGGGCTGCATTCCGTGTGATGCCGTGGCTGCGCAACAGGCGCATCCGCTCGGCGAGCTCCTCATCCTGCGTGAAGGCCATCCCACCTTCGGTCGTGGTAATGATCTTGACGGGGTGGAAGCTGAACACTGTGATGTCCGACCACTTGCAGCTCCCCACGGGCTCGCCGGCGCGCGCGGCGCCGACCGCGTGGGATGCATCCTCGAGAATCCGGAAGCCGAACGTGCGTCCCAGGCTCGCGATCTCCTCCTGCTCCGTGGGCTGGCCCGCGAAATGGACCGGCACCACCACCTTCGGCAGGCGGCCCCGCGCGCGCGCCTGCTCCAGCTTCTCGCGCAGCCGGCCCACGCTCATGTTCCACGTGAGTGGATCGATGTCCACGAAGTCCACGTCAGCGCCGCAGTACCTCGCCACATTGGCCGATGCCACGAAGGTGTTCGGCACCGTCCACAACAGATCGCCGTCGCCGAGGCCGAGCGCCATGCAGGCGATGTGGAGCGCCGAGGTTGCGCTGTTCACGGCGACCGCCGCGCGCGCGCCCACTCGAAGAGCCAGCGAGTCCTCGAAGCGCGGCACCGCCGGTCCCTGCGTCAGGAAGTCGGACCGGAGCGTCGCCACGACGGCGTCGACATCCTCCTGCGTGATGTCCTGCCGGCCATACGGGATCATCAGACGCCAGCGAGCTGATTGAACTGCACGATCTCGTCGATGCTCAGGAACCGCGGGTTCGTTCCGGAATGGAACTCGAAGCCCGGCTCGACCGGCGTGCCGACTTCGCCGAGCTTGTTGCGCGTGAAGTCCACCGCTTCCGAGAAGAGGATCGCCGGCTTGATGACGTAGTGGTCGTCGAACTCGAGCGTCAGATGCGAATCATCGGCGGGGCACATGACCTCGTGCACCTTCTCGCCGGGGCGGATGCCGATGATGGTCTGTGGCAGCGATGGCGCCATCGCCGTGGCCAGGTCCACCATGCGCACCGAAGGGATCTTCGGCACGAAGATCTCGCCGCCGTGCATGCGGTCGAGGTTCTTGAGCACGAAGTCCACGCCTTCCTGCAGCGTGATCCAGAAGCGCGTCATGCGCGCATCGGTGATTGGAAGGCTGTCGGCGCCGCTGGCGATCTTCTTCCGGAAGAAGGGCACGACCGACCCGCGCGACCCGACGACGTTTCCGTACCGCACCACCGCGAAGCGGGAGCGGTGGGTGCCCGCGACGTTGTTGGCGGCCACGAAGAGCTTGTCCGAAACGAGCTTGGTCGCTCCGTACAGGTTGATCGGGTTCGCCGCCTTGTCCGTGGACAGCGCGATCACCTTTTCGACGTTGTTCGCCAACGCGGCATCGATGACGTTCTCGGCGCCGTGAATGTTGGTCTTGATGCACTCGAGCGGGTTGTACTCGGCGGCCGGGACCTGCTTGAGCGCCGCCGCGTGAATCACGATGTCCACGCCGTTCATCGCCTGGACCATCCGTTCGCGGTCCCGCACGTCGCCGATGAAGTAGCGCATGCAGGGGTCCGAGAACTCCTGCTGCATCTCGAACTGCTTGAGCTCGTCGCGGGAATAGACGATCAGCTTCCGGGGACGGAATCGCTCGAGGAGGGTCTTGACGTACCGCCGTCCGAACGAGCCCGTACCGCCGGTAATGAGTATCGATTTGTTATCGAGCATGTTGTGGGTTGCGATGGCGAACGTCAGCCAGTGGGGCTGACGGCTCGATGCAGGACTTGGACGGTCCCACCTTCCTCCACGACCGCGCCGCCCTTGAGGCGCACCAGCCGGTCGCACTGCTCC
>Ga0070679_100001564_pt1 | contig 20479 bp, 18 predicted proteins | sample KBSC63BmetaG_FD_65652 | JGI IMG/M metagenome (GOLD analysis project Ga0070679, IMG submission 65652) | Corn rhizosphere microbial communities from Kellogg Biological Station, Michigan, USA - KBS C6-3B metaG | ecosystem: Host-associated > Plants > Roots > Rhizosphere | place: USA: Michigan... | reverse complement strand
GAGGCAGCGGAGATCGGGCGCTTCGAGCAGGAGCGGGCCGCGCGGCTGTCGGGCTCACGGTTCGGCTATCTCGTCGGCGACACCGCGCTCCTCGCGCTCGCGCTCTACCGTCTCGCGATCGACCATGTCACCGCGGCCGGGTTCGTGCCCGTCCTTCCACCGGTGCTCGTGCGCGAGGAGGCGATGATCGGCACGGGGTTCTTCCCGACGGAGCGCTCGAACATCTACGCACTGGAGGAGGACGACCTGTACCTCACGGGGACGTCCGAGGTGGCGCTTGCCGGGATGCACATGGGCGAGATCCTGGACGCCGCCGAGCTGCCGATCCGCTACGCAGGGCTGTCGACCTGCTTCCGTCGCGAGGCCGGGGCTGCCGGCAAGGACACACGCGGCATGTTCCGGGTGCACCAGTTCAACAAGGTCGAGATGTACGTGTTCACCGACCCGCAGGACTCGCGCACCGAGCAGGAGCGGATGGTCGCGCTCGAGGAGGCGCTCCTCCAGGAGCTCGGCATCCCGTATCGGGCGGTCGACGTCGCCGCAGGCGACCTCGGCGCGTCCGCGACGCGGAAGATCGACCTCGAAGCGTGGTTCCCCGCGCAGGGCCGCTATCGCGAGGTGACGTCGTGCTCCAACACGACCGACTTCCAGGCACGGCGCCTCGGGATCCGCGTCCGCTCGGAGAGCGGCCTCGTCCCTCCCCACACCCTGAACGGCACGGTGGTGACCGACCGCTTCGTGCTCGCGATCCTCGAGAACTTCCAGGGGGCCGTGCCCGAGCCCCTCCAGAAGTACGGGGCACCTAGCCTGATCGAGGCCTGAATTACCCCAACCGGGTGGTACTCGGGCATCTAGCCCCGGATACGTTCAGGGCATGCGGCATGAGGGGGTAGTACGTGTCCGGTGGACCCGGGCCGAGCTGACGGCGATCCGCGAGGCCATCGAGATCACGCCCAACTTCGAGGGGCGTCTCGAGGTGCGTGACATCCTCCGCGACGCGATTCGCTCGCCGCGGACGACCGACACCGTGTTCGAGGCCGGGCTCGCCGAGCGGCTGAGCGGTCGGCTCGTCCCGATCGACGCCCCGACCGCGATGGCGCGCGCGAAGCTGCTGCTGGCCGTGCGCGGCCCGAAGAAGCGCTCGGTCGCGGCGAACGGCCGGCCAAAGCGTCCGCTGCTCGTGTCGGCAGACCTGGTCTCGCCGCCGGCGACCGCACCGTCCGTCGCAGCCACTGCCGCGGCGTAGACACGACGTAGACTGAGCCGCCCGGCGGGGTTCCGGAGCGGTCGAACGGGGCGGTCTTGAAAACCGTTGAGCCGCAAGGCTCCGTGGGTTCGAATCCCACCCCCGCCGTCTCCGTCAGCCTTCGAGCGCCTCCCGCACCGCGTCCGTCACCGGCCGTGGGCGACCGTCGGGACCGACGCGAACCACCGTATGCGTGCCGTCGATCGCACGCTCGCCGTCCTTCGTGATCTCCCAGCGGTACGTGACCGAGCTCGAGCCGACGCGCTCGACCCAGAGCCGCACCTCGACCTCGTCCTCGAAGACGAGCACGCGATGGAAGTCCGCCTCGACGTGGCGCCGCGGGTAGTCGGCCAGTTCGCCCCGTAGCAGGCCGAGCCGCCGATACAGCGACGTCTCGGTTGCCTCCGCCCAGCGGAACGCAGCCGTGAAGTGGATCCGGCCACCGGTGTCCGTGTCGATCCAGGCGACCCGAAAACGCTCCCGCTGCTCGGCCACCGGGCGAGTCTATGCACCGGGTGGAGATCTCCCCACGTGGTGATTCGGATCCCTCGATCGAGCATTGGCATGTCCCCCGATCGGGGTAGAGTGCGTGCATGGGGAGTGCGAGCGTGATGCAGGTCAGATGGACGCGGGCCGAGCTCGTCGCAGTGCGGGAGGCGATCGAGGTCACGCCGCTCTTCGAGGGCCGCGCCGTCGTCCGCAAAAGCATCCGTGACGCTCTGCGTGCAAGCCAGACGACTGTCGCGCTCGACCGGGCGCTGGCAGAGCGGCTGGCACGGCACCTCGTGCCCATCGACATGCCGACGGCGATGGCGAAGGTCAAGCTCCTCCGCGCCGTCCGCGACGCGGATCAGGCCGAGACGGCCGCATCCGAAGCCGCCGACGCCGCCTAATCATCTAGCGAACCCCCTCGATCGAGGGGTCTCAGCTCCCCCGCGTGACGCCGACCCTTCGGTCAGTGCGGCGTTTGGCGCTCAGCTCGATCCTGCTCGCGACCCTCCTGGTGCCGACCACCGCCCAGGCCTCTCAGCTGATCGCGCGGGACGCGCAGGACGTGACGCTGAAGGTCGACGCCCAGGGCCGGGCGCTCGTCGGCTACCGCGCGAAGGGGAAGACCTGGTCGGTCCTCGCGTGGGGGGCGGTCGACGCTCTCCACCCGACCGCCGACCGACCGCAGGTGCGGTTCAAGCTCGACTACGCGGGCGGCTGGGGGAAGTACCGCAAGACGCTCTCCCGCGGGTTCAAGAACGTCTGCAGCCCCTACGCCGGCCCGCCGCTCGCGTGGTTCGTCGCCGGCTGCACGATGCCGGACGGGAGCCACTGGGCGCTCCAGGCCTGGCAACGCGGGCTTCCGAACCTCGGCCTCACCCCCTGGAAGCCCCTCCAGGCGAGCAACGAGCTCCGCCTGAGCCACTGGAGCACCGACCTGCCGAAGCTCGAGATCTGGGTCAACTGGGCTCACGGCAAACGCTTCGACCACCTCTTCGGTCGGTACACCTACCTCGGGCAGCCCGTCTTCGGCTTCAACGTGAGCTCGAAGGGCGCACCCTCCGACGGATACGGTCGCAACATCTACGTCGACACGCTCGACTCGGCCTACGGGCCCGGCTGGCGGCGCGAGAACAGCTTCCTCGCCCACCAGGGAACCGGCGTCTTCTGTTACGGGCTGTACGAGCACGAGCCGTACCCCGGCTACCCTGCCGGGCGCCGGCCCTCCGGCAAGGGGACGAGCTACCGGGCGACCGCCGTCGGTCCCGGCGTGCTGCCGGACGTGACCTGGGAGGGGAACGCGCCGGGCCCGTACGACCCCGCGGCGGACCAGCAGCTCGCCGCGCTCCAGCGCGAGGTGTACGGCTCGGACGCGCTCTGCAAGCCGGTCTAGGGAGGTTACGGGCGAGGGATCGGAACGGGCGTCGGCGTGAACGCGTCCTGGACGACGCGCAGCACCTTCGCGCGCCTGCCCTCCTCGACCGGCTGAAGCCCACCGAGCTCGAGCCGGCAGAGCTCGACCCGGCCTTGCGAGCGGAGCGTGGCGAATCCGAACTCGTCCAGGAAGTCGCGCGGGAACACCGTCCGGTGGACGAGAAAGCGCTCCTCCTGCGTCTCGTGCTCCGGGTAGCGGTACGCGAAGGCCTCGAGGGCGGTCCTTCCACGGTCGCGCGACTCGCCGATCGCCGCGAGGAGGAGCGACTTCTCGACCCAGCCGGTGCCGCCGCGGAGGAGGTAGAGGCAGGTGACGAGAGCGGCGTCGTCGGAGGCCGGCCCCGCGGGCAGGTCGGCCGCACGGGGGAAGAGGTACGACGGCCCGTACTGCAGCGATCCGAGCAAGCGGCCGTGCTCGTCGAGGTAGATCGACCCCCATTCGCCCGACTCCTCCTCCGCGCGCTCGATCCAGCGCTGCTTCGACGCGGTCCGGTTGCCGCGCGACTGCCACCAGACGCAGTCGCGGCAGACGGGCGCGACCGTCTGCGACGTGCCCGTGGTGAGACCGGAGACACCGGGGCCGGGCATCAGGCGAGCAGACTCTCCACGACCCCAGTCTAGGATCGCCGGATGCCCGTTTCCCAACGGATCGTCGGGGTCGTGTTCGACATGGACGGCGTCCTCGTCGACACCGAGCACCTCTGGGACGACGTGCGCGAGGAGCTGACGACCGAGTGGGGCGGCCGGTACACGCCCGCCGCGCAGGAGGCGATGATGGGCATGAGCTCACGCGAGTGGTCGCGCTACCTCCACGAGACCGTCGGCCTGCGGGAGCAGCCCGAGACGATCAATGCAGAGGTCGTCCGACGTATGCTCGCGCGGTACGAGGTCGAGCTCCCTGTCGTGCCGGGCGCCGTCGACGCCGTCCGACGGCTCCACGCCGAGGGGCTGCGCCTGGCCGTCGCGTCGTCGTCGAACCGCGAGCTGATCGACGCCGTGCTCCGCCGGCTCGAGCTCACCGATCTCTTCGCCGTCACCGTGTCGTCCGAGGAGGTGGCGCGGGGCAAGCCCGCTCCCGACGTGTACCTCGAGACCGCCCGCAGGCTCGACGTCGATCCGACGCTCTGTGCAGCCATCGAGGACTCCGCGAGCGGCATCCGCGCCGCCCATGCCGCCGGCATGCGCGTGCTCGCGTACCCGAACCGGCACTATCCGCCGTCGGCCGAGGCGCTCGCGCTCGCAGATTCCGTGTTGGACACCGTGGACGAGCTGCCCGCCGTTCTGGACCGACGCGACCATCCAGGTGGATCTTCCTGAAGCGGGGGTTACGCTGAGCGAGTGGAGAGCGTCGTACAACCCGTACGCGCCGCGCGTCGCCGCGCTCGTTGGCTGCGGTGGCTCGGGACGCTGCTGGTCGTCGCTGGGGTCGTGGGCCTCGCCTGGGCGTTCACGACCTGGCAATGGAACGACCCAATCACAGCGCTGTACACGAGATGGCAGCAGGGTCGCCTGGAACATCAGTACGAGGCGGTCGTCCGTCGGGAGCGACAACGCTTGCCGATCGCGCCCCCCAAGGCGGATCCACGAGACCTGCAGGCTGCGGTCGCGACAGCCGCACGCCACTACAGGGCGACGGCGCCCCAAGGAAGCGCGATCGGCCGCATCATCGTTCCTCGGCTAGGTCTGAACATGATCCTCGTCAACGGCACGGACACAGGGACGCTCAAGAAAGGCCCCGGACGGGACCTCCGTACGTTCATGCCTGGACAGGGACAGCTCGTCTACATCGCCGGACACCGGACGACGTATCTCGCTCCGTTCGCGCATATCGACAGGCTCGAGCCCGGCGATCGGGTGACCCTCGAGTTGCCGTACGCGACGTTCGTCTATCGGGTCACGCATCACCGGATCGTGAAGGCGAACGATCTTTCCGTCCTGCAGTCACATGGGCGCGAGGTCGTGGCCCTGCAGGCCTGCCACCCCCGGTTCTTCGCCACGCACCGTTACATCGTCTGGGCCGTGCCGGTCAAAGTCACACCGCACGGCGGACCGTCCTTCAGGCCGCTTCGGTAACGCGCTTACCGACCTCGCACGCGGAGGCGGTCGGTTGCGGCGGAGCTAGAGCGACTCGTCGGACGTCGCCGGACCTGCGCCGTCCATCGTCTCCGCGAGACGCTCGCTGTGGGCCCACAGCTCGACGGCGCGCTGGTAGTCCTCGTGACGACCGATGTCGAGCCACAGCCCTTCGTGCACAAACGCCCCGACAGGCAGGCCTTCGTCGAGGAGGTCCTTGACGAGGTCCGGGAAGTCGTAGGCGCCCTGTGCCGGGAGCTTCGACAGGGCGGACGGATCGAGGACGTAGATGCCCATGCTCACGTTCCAGGTTCGCTCGGGCTTCTCCTCGTACCCCACGACGCGGAACTGGTCGCTCGCGTCCTCGAGATGGAGCACACCGTAGTCCAGTTGCACGCGCCGCTTGTGGGTGGCGATCGTCAAGACGTTCCCGCTCTCCCGGTGGTGGTCGAGCAGCGCTCCGTGATCGATCGTGGTCAGCAGGTCGCCGTTCATCGCGAGAAATGTCGAGTCCAGCCCGCGGACGAGTCGCAACGGCGCCGCTGTCCCCAGCGGCTCCGACTCGGTCACCCAGTCGACGTCGACGAGTTTCCCCGCGCCGTTGTCGAACACTGCGCGGATGAGATGTGAGAGATAGCCGACCGAGAAGGTCAGGTTGCGGAAGCCCGCGTCCGCGAGCTGCGAGACCAGGATCTCCAGGATCGACCTGTTCCCGATCGGCATCAGCGGCTTCGGCAGGATCGACGTGTACGGAGCGAGGCGACGTCCGTGACCACCCGCGAAGATCACGACCCTGGTGTCGCGAGGAGACGGATCGACGGTAGGTGTGCGCGTGGTGAAGCGGAGCAGCTCTGCTTCGAGCGCCGCGTCGAGATCCTCGCCGGTGGAGAGTTTCGTCAAGAGGAGTTCGAGCTCGCGAGAGAGCGCTTGCGCCGGCGTACGGTCAAGGCGCCCGTCTCGCGATTCACCGCTACGTCGACGCGGAGGATCACGGGCATCACCGTCCACAGCAGGATCCGGAAGTCGCCCCGGAGCGTCCGCGAGCGCGAATAGAGCAGGTCGAGACCCACTTTCTGCGGCAGAATCTTCCCGACGTAGTGTCCGACGGCGTCGGCCGGATCGAGGATGTCTGACTCGCGCGCGAATGCCAGTTGCCCGAGCCCAGTGATTCCTGGCCGGACAGAGTTGATCTCCTCGTACGCGCCGTCGTGGAGGGCGACGAAGCTCGGGTCCTCTGGCCGTGGCCCGACGAGGCTCATTTCACCCCGGACCACGTTCAGCAGCTGGGGCACCTCGTCGAGCTTCGTCCTCGCAAGGAAGCGGCCGAGCCTGGTGAAGCGCGGGTCTGCGTTCCCGGTCAGAGCGGTGCCCGTCGCCCCGTCGTACATCTTGCGGAACTTGAGCACACAGACAGTCTTCCCTCGCCAGCCGATGCGCCGGGCCCGGTAGAGAACCGGTCCAGGGCTCTCGAGCTTGATCGCGATGCAGAACAGGAGCCAGACGGGCAGGAGAAAAACGAGCAGCGCGGACGACACGACGAGGTCGATCGCACGCTTGAGGCCGGTGTCGAGCCGCGATGCGATACGCGACGGCGCTGCCGACGCGGCGAGACGTCCTCGCGATCCGAGCGAGCTCTCGCTCATGACCCCACCCATCCTCGTCGGCCGCACGTGACCACGACGTTGCCGCCGCGCCCGACGACCTCATCTGCCTCCGGGCACAAGCCAAGTGTGCCAGAAGGCGACCGCCCCCACGATCTCACGTTCACCCTCCCCCTGAAGAACAACTCGCTGCCTTCCCCTGTCCCATCGAGGCGCAGCAGCTACGCCTCAAACCACATTTAGGACGATTTTTCAGCTTTGTCAAGGGCCACTGGCCGATCGTCTAGCTTCTTCTATGCTGTTGGTTCCCCGCTCGCGCGATGTGGTAACTGTGGCGGAGCAATGAGCTCGCCCGAATGGACGGTTCCGCTCTCCGACGTCACCGGCGACGATGAGCTCGCAGGCGCCGTCGCGGACGCGGTCCGCTCCGGCTGGTGGAGCGCGGGCCCGCGGGTCGCGGAGCTCGAAGCAGACTTCGCGAGCCTTGTCGAGGCGAGGCATTCGATCGCAGTGAGCAACGGGACGGCGGCGCTCCACCTTGCGTTGCTCGCCGCCGACGTCGGGCCCGGAGACGAGGTGATCACCCCCTCGCTCACCTTCGTCGCCGTCGCGAACACGATCCGGCATGTCGGGGCGACTCCGGTCTTCTGCGACGTCCAGGGGCCGGGCGATCTCAACCTCGATCCCGCCGACCTCGAGGCTGCGATCACGCCCCGAACGAAGGCGATGGTCGTCTTGCACTACGGCGGCTTCCCCTGTGCGATCGACTCCGTGCTCGAGATCGCCTCGTCGCGCGGGATCGTCGTCGTCGAGGACGCAGCCCATGCCGTCGGCGCGACCGTGGGCGGCAGGGCCTGCGGAACGCTCGGCTCGCTCGGCTGCTTCAGCTTCTTCTCGAACAAGAACTTGCCGATCGGCGAGGGCGGCATGGTCGTTACCGACGACGACGACCTCGCGCGGCGCGTGCGGCTACTCCGGTCGCACGGGATGACGACGCTGACCTGGGACCGTCATCGCGGACATGCGAGCTCCTACGACGTTCTCCTGCCTGGCTACAACTACAGGCTCGACGACCTCCGCGCGGCAATGGCTCTCGTTCAGCTCCGCCGGCTTCCCGTGTGGAACGCCGCGCGGCGGCGACTCGCAGACGGCTACGTGCGACGTCTCCACGACGAACTTGGCCTGACGATCGCGTTCGCCGAGCGCGACGACCGCGATACGGCATCCCACCACCTCGCCGTCGCCGTGCTTCCCGACGGCGCGGACCGGGACGCGGTGCGTGGCGCGCTTGCCGCTGCGCGGATACAGACGAGCGTGCACTATCCGCCGATCCACGGATTCGCCGCCTACGAGGCGTTCCGTGGTCGGCCGCTTCCACGAACGGACTCCCTGGCCGACAGGCTGCTCACCCTGCCGCTCTATCCCGACCTGTCGGAGGGACAACTCGAATCCGTCGCGCAGACGCTCCTCGGCGCACTTGCCACAGGCTCGCGCGGTAGCGCCTCCCCGAAGCCGGACGAAGCGCCCGTCCAGGCGCGCTCCGATCCGGGAGCATGAGCTCCTTCTAGTCCCGGGAGATGAACGTGGGGATCCTCACCCAGTTCTACCTGCCCGAGGCGGGCGCCCCTCAGGCGCGCCTGTCGGATCTCGCGGCCAGGCTGCGCGACCGCGGCCACAGCGTGACGATTCTCACGGCGATGCCGAACTACCCTGCCGGCCGGGTATTCGACGGCTACGGCGGAATCGTCAGACGGGAGCGCGTCGACAACGTCGACGTCGTCCGAACGTGGATCTGGCCGTCGCGCAGCCCGCGGTTCCTGCCGCGCACCCTGTCGTATCTCTCCTTTACCTCTAGCTCTGCCGCCGTCGGAGCGTTCCTCCTTCCTCGACTCGACGTCCTGATCACCGAAAGCCCGCCGCTGTCGCTCGGTCTCTCGGGGCTCTTGCTCAGCCGGCTGCGCCGGGCACGCTGGGTCTTCAACGTCTCCGACCTGTGGCCCGAGAGCGCGATCGTGCTCGGCGTGCTCGGCGAAGGACGGGCCGCCCGTCTCGCCTATCGCCTCGAGGCGATGTGCTACCGCCGTGCGTGGCGCGTGTCGGCGCAGACGCGTGAGATCCGGGCGGACATCGAGCGGCGGTTTCCCGACGTCCGCACGCTCGACTTCTCGGGTGGTGCGGACACCGCGCTCTTCGACCCGGCTCGCCGTGACGACGACCTGCGCCGGAGGCTGCTGGGCGACGCTCCGGTGGTGGCCGTGTACGCCGGCCTCCACGGCATCGCGCAGGGGCTCGACGTGCTCCTCGACGCGGCGGAGCAACTCCGTCACCGCTCCGACCTGACGATTGCCTTCGTCGGAGATGGACCTGTCCGCCACGAGCTCGAGGCGTCGAGCGCGCGGCGCGGCCTCGCGAACGTGCGCTTCGTCGGACCGCAGCCGCGCTCACTGATGCCGGCCCTCCTGGCCTCGTCGGACATCGCGATCGTCTCGGTCCGCCAGGGGATTCAGGCGTTTCCCTCCAAGCTCTACGAGGCGATGGCCAGCGGGACGCCGATCGTCCTCGTCGCCGAAGGAGAGGTCGTCGAGATGGTCGAGTCGACCGGCTCCGGCGTGACCGTCGCGCCGGGTGACGGGATGGGGACGGCCAGGGCGCTCGAGACGCTCGCGGACGACCCGGAGCAACGCGACCGGCTCGGAGCAGCGGCCCGGAGGATCGCGGTCGAGCGGTACGACAGAAGGGCCATCTGCGACCGCTTCATCGACGCCCTCGAAGAGGCCGCCACGCGCTGAGTGCAGCCTCGGCACCGGCGCGGGGGCGTCAAAAGCGAAGAACGTTACTACAGTCCGAGAATGTCGCTCTTCTCAGAGCACTGGTGGCTCGACGCCGTCGCGCCCGGCCGTTGGGGCGAGGCGACGGTCAGGAGCCGCGACGAGATCACCGCTCGGCTTCCCTGGGCGCGGGAGCGCCTGCCGGTACCCGGGCTCCACCTCACGCGCGTCGGATCGCCGCGCCTGACCCCGTTCCTGGCGCCGGCGCTCGAGCTCGGCTCCGGGAAGCACGTGAACCGCCTTGCGCGGGAACACCGGTTGCTCGAGGCCCTGCTCGACGACCTCCCTCCCTTCGACTACCTGAGCTACACGTTCGACCCCTCGTTCACCAACTGGCTGCCGTTCTACTGGAAGGGCCTCACCGGCTCGCTCCGTGCGACGTACGTCCTCGACGACCTCAGCGATCTCGACGCCGTGTGGCACGGCATGAGCGACACGACCCGGAATCACATCCGTGCGGCCGAGTCGGTGCTCCAGATCCACGAGGATCAGAACGCAGAGCGTTTGGCCGCTGCGATCGCCTCGACGTTCGCGCGTCAGGGCCGCAGCACGCCGTTCCCGATCGAGATGCTCGAGCGGCTGCACCGCGCCGTCCGTGAGCACGACGCGGGCAGGGTCCTGAGCGCGACCGACGAGCTCGGCCAACTGCACGCTGCGTTGATGGTCGTCTGGGACGAGAACCGGGCGTACAATCTCGCCGGAGGCGCGATCACCGAGCTTCGCCGCAGCGGCGCCCAGAGCCTGTTGCTGTGGCATGCAATCCGACTCGCCGCCGAACGCGTACCGGTGTTCGACTTCGAGGGCTCGATGATCGAAGGGGTGGCGCGCTTCTTCCGTGGCTTCGGCAGCCGACCTTGGCCATACCTCCACGTGACGGGAACCTCGAGGAGGATGCGCATGGCGCTGGCCGCGCGAGATTTCGGAAACGCGCTGCTCGGCCGAACATGACCACCCGGCCGGCCATCGCGCTTCGGGTCGACGAGCGCGTCGAGCGCGTCGTGGCGCGCCGCATCGAGTTTGCCTTCGGCCTGTACTGCGTCCTCGCAGGTCTCCGCCCCGTCGCACCGAGCCGAGCCGATCTCGTCGTCCGCTACGGGGGCGAACCCGAAAGCGGCGAGGTGATGGTGCCCGCCACCTACCGTGTCCGTCCCGCGGGCACCGCAGCTCCTGCACCGGCGACGGCTACCCCGCCGACGCGCGACGGCTCACTCATCGCTCTCCCATGTTTCCATCCGATCGCGCGGACCGGCCCCGACCTGCTCGGAGAGATCTTCGAGTGGGTGTCCGCCGACCACGAGCGGTCGATATCGACCCCTGATCCGGTCGGGAGGATTCCTTTCGCGGAGACGCTGCAGGGTCGCTACGGGCTTTCGCCCGCGATCCCATGGGCGGCGGAGGCGATGCGCTGGCTCCATGCCCAGCTCGCGGCCGCCTGGGACGGCTCGCCGAACTGGCCCGAGAAGCTCGCTGGACCGCTGCGCCGACCTGTCGTCGCGGCGACCCACGACCTCGACTTCCTCCCCGGGCGTGCCTGGCAGACAGGGCTTCGCTACGCGAAGAACCTCGCATTCGCCCTCCGTCACGAGCGGTCGATCGTGCCGCAGGTCATGGGCGCGGGCGCCTCGACCGTGCTCGGGCGCCACCCACTCGATCGCCTCGAGTGGGTGGTCGAGCGGGAGCAGGAGCTCAGGATCCGGTCGTCGGTGAACGTCCTCTGCCGCAGGGCTCACCGGCGGGACGCGAACTACGCGCTCTCGGAACCGAGGACCCGCACGAGGCTGCGATGGCTCGTCGACCAGGGAGTCGAGCTGGGTCTCCACGGGAGCTACACGAGCCTCGAGGGTGCAGGGCAGCTCGCGCAGGAATATGCGGCGCTGCGCCAGATCGGGTACGACGCCCACGGCGGCCGGCAGCACTGGCTCCGGTACCGAGGCGCGCGCCTGTTCTCGGAGCTCGAGAGGGCGGGTGCTCTGTACGACAGCTCGGCGGGGTTTGCCGACCAGCCGGGCTTTCGCAACGGGGCGTCGTTTCCGTTTCCGCCGTGGGACTTCGACCGTGAGCAGCCGTTCCCACTTCTCGAGATCCCGCTCGCGGTGATGGAGGGGGCGCTTGGGAGCCACGACGCGGCGGTCGCACACACGGTGCTGCAAAACGCGCTTGCGAGAGACTGGGGGGGTGTCGCCGTCCTATGGCACGACCCAGTGTTCGGGGGAACGCAATGCGACCGCCGCATTGCCGACCTCTACTGGGAGCTCAAGCGGCCCGGGCAGGATTGGCTGTCCCCCCTCGACCTGACGCTGGCGGTCTGGCCGGCTTACGCGGAATGCGGCCTTCTTCCGGCATCGACAGACGACGCGCCCGCGCAGGAACAGGCCGCAGGCGTGTCAGCCGCGCTTGCGCCGTCGGGTGGCGATGAGTTGGCCGAGCCGTGAGAGCTTGAAATCGGCCCGCCTGGGTGTGTCGTGCCGATACAGGCCCACGCGAGGAATGGCGAACACGTCGAAGGGCTGATAATCGGCAAATGCGGCGGAATATCCCGCTGCGCGCGCAGCCTCCCGAACACGGGCGTCCTGGTCACCGAACGGGTACACGAGTAGTGTGCAGCGCCGCTGCAATTCGTCCTCGAGCTCTTGCTTCGAATCGCGCAGCTCGTCGCGAAGCTCCGTATCGGACAGCTCCGTCAGTCGTGGGTGGCTGACCGTATGCGAGCCGACCTCGACGCCAATGGCCGCGATCGCGCGCAACTCGTCCCACGTCATCGTCCTCCGGTGGTGTTCGTCGGGCGCCGACGTCAGCCGCTCGACGTTGAGCGGACGCCCGTCGTCCGCGTAACCCGTACACGCGTAGACCGATACGGGGACTCCGAGGGAGACGGTTCGTTCGAGCGCGCCTCGGATGTTTGCGAATGCGTCGTCGAACGTCACATGGAATGCCTTGCCGTGCGTCGTCGCCACCTCGTGCGCGGGGATCGGCGCGTAGCCGCGGCGAAGCATCGTCCGGATCTGGTGCTCGAGGGCGGCATGCGTCACCGCAAGCGGGTCTTCCCAGACCTCGGAGACACCGTGGTAGAACAGAACCGCGGGGCGGCGGGGCACGCTCGACCGACCTCAGGCAGGGTCTCGAGCGAGCGGCCGATCGCCGGGTGGACGCGGCGCATCGCGTCGCGGGACGGCGCCCAGACGCTCGAGCAGTGCGTCCCACTGGTGGCCGACTGCTTCAGTGGCATGCGTCTCCCGGACGTACGCGAGCAGTCGACTCGAGAGCCCGTCGCGCTCGAGACGACCCTCCCAGAGCTCGCGGGCGCCGCCGACGAATCGCTCCCAGGAGCCGCCGGCAGCAACGCCGAGGGCATTCGTGCGGACGACGTCGTCCGGATCGAACGACAACGTCAGGACGGGGACTCCGAGGCTCCACGCCTCGATGAACGTGTTCGGCATTCCCTCGAACAGGGAGGTGTTCACGACAGCCACCGCACGCCCGAGCCTGCCCATCAGAGCACCGTGCGACAGCGACGATTCCACGGCGAGGTTCGGCGTCCGCGCGGCCGCAGCCTCGAGTTGCGCGAGGAGGTCCGACTGTTCCTCCGTCAGGTCCGGTGGGAGCAGCGGGATCAGCACGAACCGCGCGTCCGGCATGGCGGCGGCCAGGTCGGCATACACAAGCGGTCGTTTGTAGTCGATGAGGCGGCCGATCCAGAAGAAATCCGTGGGCGTCCCGTCGACGGGAGAAGGCAGCTCGCCAGCGAAGCTGGGAATCCGAACGAGCCGCGAGGCTGACACCGTCGGGAATGCCTGGCGCGCGAGCTCGAGCTGCCGTGTCGACTGCACCACCACTGCATCGGCACGCCGCACGCCGAACCTGTAGAGCCGCAGCCGCCGGCCGGTCAGCTCGGCTCGGCCGAGGAAGTCGAAGTCGTTCGCGCTCGAGAACACGAGCTTTCTCCGCCAGATCACGCAGTACACCGCGACGACGCCGACGACCGACTTTCCCCCACGCACGACGACGACGCGGGCGTTCGCGCGAACGAGCGCGCGGATGACGCGTACCGCCTCGACGAGCGCACCCTTCGCGCCCTCACCCGCATGCGCCCTTCGCTCGACGAGCGTGAGCCGACCGTCGACCTCCGGCCCGGGATCGGGCACGGGGTAGACGACGACCGCCACCCTGCGGCCGCGTCGTGCCAGCTCCGACGCGAGCAGCGCCATCTGCCGCTCGGCGCCGCCGGTCCGCCCACGGCTGCGTCGGTAGAGATTGCCCGTGGGGGGCGAGTAGACGGCGACGTCGTGCTTCGGCACGCGACGAGAGTAGCCACCACTGTCGAAGGGGTCCTCTCGGTGGCTCGCATCTAACACAGACCCGGCTAAAGTCTGTTGAGGATGCGCCCGGTCGGCCCCCCTGGAAGGCTCGCGTGGCGCCGCCGACGGTAGGGTCGCTCTCGCTCGACGTCGGGCGAAAGAGATCTCTTCCGAGGCTTGGTCGAGACGGGCTTGTACGCGCGTCTGCGGTAGTCGCGGTTGCGGCGTTCTTCGGGCTGATCGCGGGTCTCGACCCGATCCTCGCGCTCGGCCTGATCGTCGGGTTGGGGGTGCTGGCACTCCTGCTGACGAACCTCACGGCAGGGCTGATGGTCTTCACCGTCGTCGCGTTCCTGGAGTCCCTGCCCAGCGTCTCGGGGGCGCCTTCGATCGCCAAGATCGTCGGGTTGTTCCTCGTCCTCGGCTGGGCCGGCGCGGTGGCGTTCAGCCGCTCGGACGGGTCGAGCCTCGACTTCGCCGCTCGATTTCCGGCGCTGGTCTGGGTGCTCGCGCTGTTTCTCACCTGGGTCCTCGTCAGCCTCCTCTGGGCCGAGGACGTGGGTGTCGCGCGGCAGACGTTCTTTCGCTACGCCCTGAACCTCGTGCTCTTCCCGATCGTGTTCGCCGCAATCCGCGAGCCACGTCACGTCTCCTGGCTCTACACCGTTTTCATCGCCGGCGGTCTCCTCGGCGGCTTCGTCGGGCTCCAGACGGTCCAGTCGAGCGATATCCCCGACGAGCGCCTCAGCGGCGCAGGGCTGAACCCGAACGAGCTCGGCGCCTTGCTCGCCGTGGCCGCCGTGCTGGCGACCTGCCTTGCAGTGAGCCGCTCCTCGAGCGCCGGCGCACGCCTGATCGCGCTCGCGGCGGCATTGCTCAGCACGCTGCTCGTGATCATGACCGAGTCTCGCGGAGCGATGCTGGGTCTCACGGCCGCGGTGCTCGTCACGCCCTTCGCGGCGGGACGCGGTCGGCGTGCCGCCGCGCTCGCGGTTGCGCTCGCCGCCGCCCTCTCCGTCGCCGTCTGGGTGACCACGGCGGCGCCCGCCCAGACACGCGAACGACTCACGCAGCCGACGTCGAGCGGATCCGGCCGGGTGGATCTGTGGACGGTCGGTCTGCGCATGGTCAAGGACGAGCCGATCACAGGGGTCGGCGCCGGAAACTTCCCCGTGTCGTCCGTCCACTACCTGCTCCAACCGGGGGCGATCGCCCGTGACGAGTTCATCGTCGACCACCCGAAGGTGACACACAACATCTACCTGCAGGTGCTCGCGGAACTCGGGGTGATCGGCCTCGCTCTGTTCCTGGCGTTGATCGGCACGTGCCTTGCATGCGTGCTGCGCGCAGCCCGGACGTTCAGGCGGCAGGGGGCAGCAACGATGGAGTTGCTCTCACGCGGGCTCTTCATCGCGCTCGTGGCGCTGCTGGTCGCGGATTTCTTCTCGTCTGCGCTCTACAGCAAGCAGCTCTACCTGCTGCTCGCGATGGGTCCGGCGCTTCTCGCCATGGCCAGTCCGAGGCGTGCGTCAACCGCGTAGCTGTCCGGCCCGCGAGCCGACCGTGTCGCGCTGCTCGAGAAAAACCCATGACGGCGCGCCCGCGTGCTCGACGGGTCGGCCGAGATGATGCAGCGGCGTGAGCTCTACCCGGCGCAGAGCATCTCGCGAAACACCGTGTTCTCGCTTCTCGTCCAGGCGACGACGACGGTCTTCACCGCCGCGACCACGCTGTTCCTGATCCGGAGGCTCGGCACTGAGAGTTTCGGAACCTTCGCGCTCGCCCTCGGAATCAGCGGGATCGCGGGGCTCGTTGCGCGGTGCGGTATTCCCACATCGGTCTCGCGGTTCGTGGCCGAGAACAGAGACGATCCGGTCGGGAGTGCAGCTCTCCTGCGCGACGCCCTCGGGCTGATCATCGTCACCGCCGCCCTGGCATCGAGTGCGCTCTTCCTCGCGGCCGAGCCGATCGCGAGGGCCTACTCCGATCCCGGGCTCGCCTGGCCGATCCGGGGGATCGCGATCTCGTTGTTCGCCGAGAGCGTGCTCGCGCTCTACCTCAGCCTGTTCATCGCCCTTGCGCGGATCGCGGTCAACCTGCGCGTCGTCTTCCTGGAGAGCGCCGCAGAAGCGACGGCCTCCATTGCGCTTGTCGCGGCAGGAACGGGCGCCGCGGGAGCGGCGTTCGGACGCGCCATTGGCTACACGGTTGGCGTCGCGGTGGCGGTGGGCATCGCCCTGACACTCTTCGGGCGCGTGTCACTCGTTGCACGAGGAGGCTCGTATCCCCGGCGGAGGAGGGCGATCCTCCGCTATGCGGCGCCGCTCTTCGCACTCGACACGATCTACGGCCTCCTGTCGCGCCTTGACCTGCTGCTCATCGGAGCGTTCCTCAACACGACGAGCGTGGGCCTGTACGGCGCGCCGCGCCGACTGATGCCGATGCTCGAGAGCCTCGCCCTCGCCGTCGCAAACAGCGTGGCACCGCGCCAGGCGACCTCGTCGGCGGGCAGGTCGGTCCAGGCCTTCACGAGAGCGCTGCGCTGGCTGGTCCTCGTCTACGCCGCACTCCTCGCGCCGCTGATCGTATGGGCGGGCCAGATCGTCGAGCTCCTCTTCGGTGCGGATTACGCGGAGTCGGCAAGCGTCTTGCGGCTGTTGACCCCGTTTGTCTTCCTCAACGGGATCAGCCCCCTCGTGTCGACGACGGTGAACTTCCTCGGCTATGCCGGCAGGCGGGTTCCGATTGCCCTGGCCGCCCTGGCGGTCAATGTCGGCATCGACGTCGCGCTCCTCCCGAGGATCGGCGAGGACGCCGCCGCGATCGGCATGAGCGCTGCGTTCTGCGTGTACGTGCCCGCACACCTCTATATCTGCCGACGGGCCCTCGGGTTTTCGCTGCGTCCACTGGCGACGAGCGCTTTCCGGGCCCTCACAGCCGCGGCGGCGATGGCCGGCGTGCTCGCGTTGACCGTGCGTGTTGTCGAGTTTTCCATCGGCACGGCGGCGCTCGGGCTCGCCGCGGGCCTGCTCGTCTACGCGGCCGTGCTCGTGGCGACACGCGAGATCGCGCTGACCGACGTCGGTCGGGCGCGGCGCGTCGTCGGGCTCTGGCTCCGGCGCCGGACGACCTGAAGCCCGTCGGCGGGCGCCGCGAAGCGCCCACACCCTGCTTCGAGGGAATTCGGCCCGTGTTCCCCCAATAGGGGTACGGGAATGCAATGCGGCCTCCCGATAGGAGAACGCATGGCTATCAACAGGCTCGTTCCCAGCCGTGCCCGCCGTCAAAGCAGTTACCGCACGCTTGCGATCCTTGCCGTCGTCCTGGGATCGCTGGCGCCGACCGTCGCAGCAGGCGACAAGTCGTCTGGGGGAGACGAGCATGTCGTTCCGACCGGCCTGGTCGTTCTCGGAACCTCGCCATCCAGCGTGTCGCTCGGATGGGACGACGTGGCGAACGACACCAAGTACCTGCTCAACGTCAACGGCAAGCCGCTGCTCAAGACGCCCCAGCCACGGGTCACCGTGGACCGGCTCACGTGCGGCACCGCATACACGTTCGCCGTCGCGACCTACGACAACGCACCGCCCGCCGACCAGGCGACGATCATCGCCTCGACCAGCCCCTGCGCCACAGCCGCCACGCAGTCGTCGGGCACCACCGCGGCCCCGTCGCTCCCCGCGGCCCCGGCCGCGGCCGCGGATACCCAGGCACCGACTCTGCCGGGGTGGCTGACCGTGCGAGACGCGACGGAGACGTCGCTGACGATGTCGTGGTCGGCGTCGACGGACAACCTCGCGGTCGCGGGCTACGGCCTGTACGTGAACGGCAACCGCGTCGCGACGACCACGAGCACGGACTATGTGGTCGGGTCGCTGGCCTGCGGGTCGAGCTACTCGATCGCCGTGGATGCGTTCGATGCCGCCGGCAACCGCTCGCAGAAGAACGAGCGGACCGTTGCGACCGATCCCTGCACGACCACCACTGCACCTCCGACCAGCACTGCGCCGCCCACGACCACCACCGCGCCCACGACCGCCGCTGCGCCGCCGCAGACGCAGAGCGGTGATACGGCCGCACCGACCATCCCGACCTGGTTCACACTGAAGCGCAACACCGCCAGCTCGTTGACGGTGTCGTGGCACGCATCGAGCGACAACGTCGCAGTGGCGGGTTACGGTCTCTACCTCAACGGGGCGCTTGTGGGCAGCGCCACGAGCTTGGGGTACGTCTACGCCTCGCTCGGGTGCGGCACGGCCTACACGATTGCCGTCGACGCATACGATGCCGCGGGCAATCGCTCGGGCCAGAACGAGCGGAGCGTGTCCACCGACGCGTGCTCGTCGTCGTCGCCTCCGCCCCCGACCACGACGCCGACGCCCCCCTCTCCGACGACGGACACCCAGGCGCCCTCGACGCCCACCGGGGTGGCCCGCACGGACTCGACTCCGACCTCGGTGACGCTGTCGTGGAATCGGTCGACGGACAACGTCGGGGTGCAGGGCTACGGCCTGTACATCGGCGGGAACCGCGTCTCGTCGTCCGGCAGTACGACCGCCTACTTCGGCGCGCTGGCGTGCGGGACGAGCGTTACGCTCGGCGTCGACGCGTTCGACGCGGCAGGGAACCGCTCGGCGCGGGCGGAGCTGACCACTTCGACGCAGGCGTGCCCCACCTCCACGCCGCCGCCGCCGTCCGTGCCGACGTCCTGCGACCGTGTGGCCTCACCGGGCCAGGGAACGGCAAACGCGTTGCTCGGCGCGCTCTCGTCCGGTCAGGTCGGGTGCCTCCACGGTGGCGTCTACACCGCGAGCTCGTCCAATGTCCTCGACGTCTCGAAGTCGAACGTGACGCTCACTGCATACCCAGGAGAAAACCCCGTGCTGCGCGGGCTCGTGATCGTTCGCAACGGCGCGAACGGCGTGCGCCTGGCGAATCTCTCGATCGACGGTCCCGGAGGCTCGAACACGATCCAGATCTACGGGGACGACTTCGTGCTCGAGGGCTCGGACATCACGAACAGCTGGCGGGGCCGCAGCTGCATGATGCTCGGTGACGGCTCGGCCGGCACGGCGGACCGCCCGGTGATCCGGAACAATCGATTCCACGAGTGCGGCAGCCTCTCGAACGGGAATCAGGATCATGCGATCTACGCCGCCCACGTGGTGAACGGTCGGATCAGCAACAACACGTTCTGGGACACGGCCGGCTACACGGTCCACCTCTACCCCGACGCACAGGGGATGACCGTCTCACACAACACGATCGACGGCGGTTCTCCGTCGGCGCGGGGCGGCGTCATCTTCGGCGGGGACTCGAACAACGCCTCGAGCGGCAACGTCGTCGAGTACAACGTGATCGCGTACGCCACCACGTTTAACGTCGAGTCGTGGTGGGGCGGGCCCGTAGGGAGCGGCAACATCGCCCGCTACAACTGCGTCTACGGTGGGGGCGACGGTAACATCGCCCCGGAGAAGGGCTTCGTCGCGACAGGCAACGTCGTCGCCAATCCGCTGTTCGAGAATCGGTCGGACGCGGACTACACCCTCCTCTCGACGAGCCCCTGTCTCTCCCTGATCAAGTAACGCGCTCCGCTCCAGCTACCGATCGGGCGTAGAATGCGAGAGTCCCGCCGAGCCGGCGGGACTCTCGGTGGTCCGAGCAGACCGCCGGAGAAAGCTCGTGTCCGGAGTCGGGGGAGGGAACGGAAGCCATGTGCGGGGTGGCAGGCTGGCTGGGCGAAGCGACCGTCCACGACGAGACGGTCGACGCGGTGCTGGCGTCGCTCCGCCATCGCGGGCCCGACGGAACGGGATCGCGGCGCTTCGGGCGCGCCGGCCTCGTCCACACGCGCCTCAGGATCATCGACCTCTCTCCGACCGGCGACCAGCCGATGGCGAACGAGGACGGCACCGTATGGACCGTCTTCAACGGGGAGATCTACAACCACCACGAGCTTCGGAGGGATCTGGAACGCCGGGGGCATCGGTTCAGGGGGACGTCCGACACCGAGGTCCTGCCCCACCTCTACGAGGAGCACGGCGTCGAGCTGTTCAAGTTGCTCAAAGGCATGTTCGCTGTCGCGATTCTCGACACGAAGACCGACACTCTCGTGTTGGCGCGAGACCGCTTTGGAATCAAGCCGCTGTACGTCGCCTGCGGCCTGGACTTCGCCGCCTTCTCGAGCGAGATTCCGGCGCTGAAGAGGTTCCCAGGCATCGACACGACGCCGAACGGCCAAGCGATCGCAGACTACGCGGCCCTCCACTACGTGCCCGCGCCGCAGACGATCTTCACGGGGATCGAGGCACTGGAACCTGGTTGCGCAATCCAGGCACGGATCGTCGGATCGGAGCTCGAGGTCGTGCGCCACCGCTTCCATCGTTGGGCACCCGAGATCGATCCCGACCTGACGCTGGACAAAGCCCTCGAGACCGCCGACACGCTGATTGCCGCCAGCGTGGCTCGACAGCTCGAGAGCGACGTGCCGCTCGGCGCGATGCTGAGCGGCGG
>Ga0070679_100001558_pt1 | contig 20513 bp, 19 predicted proteins | sample KBSC63BmetaG_FD_65652 | JGI IMG/M metagenome (GOLD analysis project Ga0070679, IMG submission 65652) | Corn rhizosphere microbial communities from Kellogg Biological Station, Michigan, USA - KBS C6-3B metaG | ecosystem: Host-associated > Plants > Roots > Rhizosphere | place: USA: Michigan... | reverse complement strand
CAAGTCGACGCTCCCGACAGCTTCCTTGCGACGCTTCCCGTGCCCTTGGCCGAGCGCGGCTACTACGTCTTTCCGGTCAATATGGTGAAGCGGACGATGGAAGACGACGGGCTGTCCGATGCGGATCTCGTTGCCAGCGCGGATCCGGTGCGGGTCGCTTCGCTCTTCGGCGCCGATGCCATTCTCTATGCGAGCATCGAGAATTGGACGACCCAATATGCGGTGATATCGGCGGCGACGATCGTCGATATTCACTACACGCTGAAAAGCGGCAAAACCGGCAAGACGCTGTGGGACGCTCGAGTCCGCACGCAATATTCGCCGCATGCGAGCAGCGGAAACCTGTTCGCCGATCTGATCGCCGACGCGATCGTCGCGGCGATCCAGCGCGCCCATCCCAATTACCTGCCGCTCGCCAATCAAGCGAACGCGCTCGCTTTTTATACCAAAGGGCAAGGCTTGCTTCCCGGCCCCTACGACATCGCCGCCAAGAAGACCGTGACTCAGTAATCGCGCGCCGCGCCGCGGACGATATCGATCAGGCGGCGTGGATCGGCGGGCGCGTCGTCGCCGCGCCAAGCGACATGCCCGTCGGGGCGCACCAGCACCAGCTTTCTCTCATAGAGCGCGGCGATCGCGAGATCGCTGATTGAGACCTCCCGCAAGGGGAGGCCGGCCGCCTCGGCCGCGCCGCGCAAGCCGCGACTGTCGGGCGCATCGGCGAAGCGCATGAGGCAGAAGCCGCAGCCGAAGAGATCGAGCGTCGAGCGGTTGTGCGAGAGCCACGCATGCGGCGCGCGGTGCCCCGGCCGCGCGCTCGGGCTGTAGCGCGCGGCATCGAAAGCCGGCGGCGTCGTGCCATCCGGCACGATGATCGGCGAGTTCTCATAGTGATAGCCGAGATGCACGCCGATCGGCGCGAAATGCTTGATCTTCGGCGGCAGCTTCGACGCCGCGGCGGCACGCGCCGCCTCGCCGGCGGGACCGGGCTCCTCGAGCGCCGCCGGCTGGATGAAAATTTCGCCGCTGCGGTCGTAATTGTCGGCGGCTTCGAGCGTATTGCCGAGCCCGACCGGCCGCCGCTCGCGCTCATAGCTGGCGAGCAGCTGCGGCCCGCCCCAGCCTTTCAGCACCGCCTCGATCTTCCAGGCGAGATCGACAGCGTCGCCGATGCCGGTATTCATCCCGAAGCCGCCGGTCGGCACGAAGAGATGGCAGGCATCGCCGGCGAGGAAGCAGCGCGACGTGCCATAGCTTTCGGCAACCAGTTGGCGCGGCAGCCAGTTCTGGACGGAGAGAATCTCGATCGCGAGCGGAGCGCCGATGGCGCGCCGCACGAGCTCGGCCGGATCGCCGGAGAGGGCCTGCTCGCCCGGCATGAAATAGCGGTTGAAGACGAATTCATCGCCGCCATCGATGGTGTAGATCACCCCGCCGCAGCCGGGCGCCAAGACCCAATACATGACGCCCGGCCGCGCGCCGAGACGGCGGTCCAGCTCCTTCGCCCGAAAATAGATCCCGCATGCCTCGCCGAGCGTGCCGCGGCCCGCGAGGGTGATGCCGAGACCCTGGCGCACCGTGCTGCTCGCACCGTCGCAGCCGACGAGATAGTCGGCGGTTACGCTGTCCGTGCGGCCGCTCGCCTCCTCGATAAGGCGCGCGGTGACGCCCTCGCGGCTCTCGGAAAAGGACTCGAGATGCCAGCCATAGCGCGCCGCGCAGAGCGGCAGGGCGGCGATATGCGCGCGAAGCATGCGCTCGAGCGGCGCCTGGGCGGTCCAGGTCTTGTAATAGGGCGAGGCGGCGATTTCGGGAATGTCGCGCAGCAACGCCGTGTCGCCGCGCCCCAACGCCGCGATGGAGGGGATCGGAAAGCGGAAAATCTCCCGATCGAGCAGGCGCGTGACGTAAACCACGTCGAGCGGCCGGCCGCGCGGCACCCCGGCATCGATGGTCTTCTGGTCGAGGCCGAGGCGGCGGAAATGCTCCATGGTCCGGACGCCGATCGAAATCGCGCGCGGATGCGGATGGACGGCGGCGAGCGGCTCGACGATCAGGCTTTCAATGCCGCGCCAGGCAAGGTCCGCGGCGAGGCTCAGCCCGACAGGCCCGGCGCCGGCGATGAGAACCGGGACATGCGTCATGGCGGAAACCTAGCACGGGCGGGCGACATCGCGGCTCCTAACCGGGATTTTACCCGGTCGAGGCGATAATCCCCAGCTAGGGCGGGATTCCGCCAAGTTGCCTCGCAGACAAGGGATTTTCCGTTGATGACACGCCTGCGCCTCAGATTTCCGGCCTTTTCGCGGCGGCTCGTGCCGCATCGCCGCGTCGCCCCTTGGGCGCGCCGCGCGCTGCTGCCCATCGCCCTCGTGCTGCTGGCGGGTGTTGGCGTGGGCGCGGCGCGGGCGGATAGCGAGCCCGGCCACCGCATCGTCGCTGCCATCGCTGAGCAATTTCTCGACGAGCGGGCCGCCGCCCATCTCCAGGCTTTGCTGGCAATCGACGACCTTTCCTCGCTCGACGCCGTCGCGACGCTCGATATCTCGCAGGCCAGCCATGGCCCCCAGCGCGATTGCCGCAATGGCGCCTGCATCGTCGCTAAGCTCGATCATTCCATCGCCGTGCTGCGCGACAAATCCGCCTCCGCCGAGAGCCGGTTGGTGGCGCTCAAATTCGTCGTTTGCCTCGCGACCGACATTCACCAGCCGCTGCGCGTCGCCGACAATGGCGATCACGGCGGCGCGCGCGTCGTGCTGGTCGATGACGGGCGGCGCACCAATCTGCGCGATGTGTGGGACGATGCCGCCGCGGACGAGACGGACGATACGCGCGAGATCGCGGCGGTGCTCGCCCGCACGATTTCGGCCGGGGACCGGCGCGAGTGGCAGAAGGGCTCGCCGGCCGATTGGGCGAATGAAAGCCATGCGGTCGCGCGCAGCTTCGTCTATCGCTATTTGCCGCGGAACGGCATTCTTACCAGCGGCTACGAGGCGGGCGCGCAGGAGGTGATGCGCGACCGGCTGCGCCGCGCTGGTGTGCGCCTCGCCTGGATCTTGAACCGCTCGCTCTAACTTCGCCTCAGTCGAGGACGCAGGCGACGATGTGACGCATCCCATCGAGCGTCTGGTCGCCGGGCGCCAGAAGAAGGACCGAAGCGAGCATGCCGAGAATGCAGAGGAGGAGGATTTCGGCGAGCTCGCCGCTCTCTGTGCTGCGAATGATCCGCTCCGCCGCGAACAGCGCGCGCCGAACCCGAAGATTGACAGCCATGCCTCCCCCTCCTCCTGCCGATGCTCGGATGCGAGCCGGTCAGCGTTTGAGATCCCAGCCGAGCCAGCGGCAGAGCGCTTCGCCCATGACGAGCTCCTTGTCCCGCGCGGAGAGGAAGTCCAGCTCTTCCGTGAAGAGGGTGACACACTCCCGCCAGGAGCAGCTCATGCGCGTGATATCCGTGCCCCAGAACATGCGCTCCGGGCCGAAGGCATCGTAGATCGCCTTCAAGGGCGCATGGACGTTGCGGAAGGGGTAGGGCTCGCTCGAATAACCGGCGGCGCCCGTCGCCTTCACCGCGACGTTCGGATGCTTGGCGAGCGCCAGCACCGCCGGCAGATTGGCGAAGGCGGCGGCGTCCTTGCTGCGCGCCTGAAGTCCCATATGATCGATGACGAGGCGCAGGCCCGGATGCCGCTCGGCGACTTTGCCGACGAGCGGCAGGAAATTCGCCGCACCCAGCGCCACCGGCAGGCCGGCCTTCTCCGCCGCCGGCCAGAGCCAATCCATCGTCCCGTCCGTCGGCCAGCTCTGCTGATGCGGCTGGAGGAAGGTGAAGCGCAGGCCGAGCATGCCCGGACGCTTCTTCCAGCCATCGACCAGCGCGCGGCTCTCGGGCTTGTCGAGGGGGAACCAGCCAAGCACCGCATAGCGCTTGGGATGGCGCCGCGCCGCCTCGACCGCGACCTCGTTCGAGGTCGCATCCCAATTGGGCGGCTGGATCACCGCCGCATCGACCCCGGCCTCGTCCATCTCCTTGATGAGCTGCTCGGCGGTGAGCTCCGGGACTTGGCGGTGGCCGGCATTGGGCTTGCTATTGGCCCAGAGATGCACATGCGCGTCGATGATCAGCATCGTCTCCTCCGCGGCCTCAGCCCTTGATCTTGCGGTTGATCTCGTCGATCAGCGCGCCGACGCGGCCATTGTTGCGCTCGATCACCGCGGCGAATTCTTGCCGATAGGTCAGCACCTGGCTGATGCCGGCGATGCTCACATCGATGATCTTGTTGTCGTCGCCTTCTTTCGCGACCGTCCAATCGACCTTGGCCGGCTGCTGGCCCGAAGGCTGGACGATCTCGGTGTTGACGATGGTGATCGTGCCGGATTGCGGCCGCTGGCCCAACACCCGGAAGCTCTGCCCGGCATATTGCTGGAAGCGGCCCCAATAGAAATCGATCATGTAGGTGCGGAACGCGGCGGTGAATTGCTGGCGCTCCGCATCGCTGGAGCGGCGCCAGGCCGTCCCGAGCACGAAACGCGCGATGCGCGGCATATCGAAATACTGATCGACCAGCGCCTCGAAGCGCTGCTTGCGCTGCGCCTCGGGCTGCTGCGTGTCGTCGAGAATCTGCAGCACCTGGGCGCTGACGGTCTTGAGCAGGCTGGCGGGATCGGATTGCGCCAGGGCGCGGGGCGGGCCTGCCACAACGAACCCCAGGACAAAGATCAAGGGCAGGAACCGTCGAGCAAGCATGAAAACCATCTCCCTGTCGTCGCGATGAGTTTAGGCCGGAAAGCGCCTGCCCGGAACCCGGGGGCGCCGCCGGTGCCGTGTCGAGCCGGCGCGTCAGCCTAGCGCAATCCCGCCTCGATGATGAGCGGCATGGTGCTGCGCTGGAATTGCCGCATTTCCTCGATGTAGCGCGGCCAGGAGAGGAGCGTTCCGTCGAGCCCGATGCGCGAGAGCTGCGCCAAGCCGTCGACGATCTGCTCTTTCGTGCCGACCAGCGGATAGCCGCCCCAGCCGGCGATGAAATGCTTTTTCATCTCCTGCAGCACGCCGGGCGGGAAGGTCTCGGCGTTGATGCCCATGGTATCGACGAGATTGGTCGCGGCCTCCCAATCGCCCTTTTGGGTGACGTAGTAATCAAGGAAGTCGCGCGCTTCCTTCTCGGTCTCGCGCTGCACCACATAGCAATAGGACCAGACCTGGAGCTCGCGGCCGTATTCGCGGCGCGCCAGCTCGCGATAAGAGGCGATCTGCGCCTTGGCCGCCTCGAGATCGTGGCTCGCGAAGACGACAAAGGCGACGTCGCAATATTTGGCGGCGTAATGCCGGCCCTTCTCCGATCCGCCCGCGTTCATCACCACCGGATAGGGCTTCTGCACCGGCTTGGGCTGGAGCCAACCTTTCTTGATCTGATAGAAGCGGCCGTCGAAGTCGAACTCGCGCTCCTCGGTCCACAGCCGCTTGATGATATCGAGCCATTCGACCGCGCAATCATAGCGCGTGTCGTGGTCCATCTGCGGCGCGCCGAACATCTCGATCTCGGGCTTGAACCAGCCGGTGACGATGTTGAGGGCGAAGCGGCCCTGCGTCACATGGTCGATGGTCATCGCCTGCTTGGCCGCGAGGATCGGATGGATGGTCGGGATGTGCGAGGTCGCGAACACCGTCGAATTTCGCGTCGAGGCGCCGATCGCCGCCGCCCAGGTGAAGGATTCGAAGCCCGCGGAATTGAAATTGGTGACGCCGCCGAAGCCCTTCCAGCGTCCGACCGGCACCAGCGCCTCGAATGCCATCTCGTCCGCCATGCGCGCCAATTCGAGCGTGCTCGGCCAATCGGCTTGAAGCGTGCCGTCGATCGTGCTGATGGCGCAGCCGCCGCTCAAATTGGTCGAAAAGGTGCCAAGCTTCAGCTTGCGCGGCCCATAGAGCGGGTTCATGTGCCGGCGCAGCTCCTCCGCCCGCTCGTCTCGTGCCATGGCCACCTCCCTCGTGCCGAACCGGTATGGCGATGATAGGCGATTTCCGCCCGGCTTGCGACGCGCGGGGGAAAGAGAGCCCCGCCGAAGCGGGGCTTGATGGCGGAAGCAAGGATCGGGCAGGTCAGCGCGCTTGGCCCGGTGCGCGATAGTCGACCGTCTTCAGCAGCGCCTTGTCGACTTCTTCGGGGGTGAGCAGGGGCGTCGTCTTCACGCTCACCTGACCGGTGCTCGCCGCGCGCAACGCAAAGCGCGCTGCCGCCGCATTGTCCGGCAAGTCGAGGATCGCAAGAATGTCGCATTCGCCGAACGAAAAATAGAGATTCTCGAGCGTGCCGCCGAGCGATTCGATGGCATGTGCCACCGCCGCTTTGCGGCCGGAAGCCGTGTCCTTGGCAAGACCCTTCACCCCGTCGGCGGTGTAGGACGCTTGGACCAGATATTTGGACATGAGCATCTCCTCCACGAGTTCGGGTCGCGCACGGGATCCGTGCGTGGGCGAATGATACGACCGGAGGGCCGGCGGGGCCAAGGCGAAGCACGAGGCGCGACGGCCGGAGCGTCGGCGCGGAAACCCGCCGGGATCCGTGCGAATTGCCGCAGCTGGAGCGCGATTGATCTGCGTCAATCCGGAGACATCCGGACGGCGCTAAGCGTCGGGGAAAGATTCGAGGAGCGGTGTCATGGAACACATTGGCTCTGCGATGGACCCGCGACGCCGGGACTGCGCAGGCGCGATTGCGCGGGTGATCGGCGAGATTCGCCAGATCTTTTCCGACATCACGAAGCGCGCGGCGTTGCGCGCGGAACTCACCGAGCTCGATCGCCGGGGCGGGCTCGACACGGTTCTCGCCGATATCGGCGTTACCCGCGCGGAGCTCGCGCAGCTGATCGCCGGCCATCCGGCTGCGGGCCGGCTGCTGTCCGGCATGGCGCGACGCCTCGGGCTCGACACCGAAGCGCTCGATCCGCGCTCGCGCTATGCGCTTGAGCGCGGCTGCGCCGCCTGCCGGTCGCGCCGCGACTGCCGGCATTGGCTCGACGATCCGGCGGCAGATGGCGCGGCCTATCGACGCTTCTGCGCCAATGCGGAATTGTTCGACACGCTGCGCAAGCGCGCGGCGGGAAAGCAAACCCGCGCGGTCTGAGCCCGGAGCGTCAGGGGCGCGCCGCTACGGCGTCGCGCAGCTGCGCGCGCTTTTTCGCGGTGGCCTCTTCGTCGACCGCGAAGCTTTCGGGATCGATGACCACGCCGTAGAGTTCGGCCGCGGCCGAGACCGAGACATAGCCCTGGCGGACATCGCTCTGCACCGCGGCCACGGCGCGCTCCCAAGGCTTGCCGTAACCGCCGCCGCCGCCCGAGCGGACGCGGAACGCATCGCCGTCCTTCTTCAGCTCGAAAATGAATTTGGCGTTGGGGAAATCCTCCTGCCATTTCCCGTCGACGCGGATCGCCAGCGAATTGCCGCTCGCCTCCAAGCCGCCATCGAGGCCCCAGGGCTTGCAGTGAACGCGATCGATCTGGCTGTTGACGGTGATCGCCGAGCGCGCCCGCGACACGCGCTCGACCCCGAGCCCGCCGCGGAATTTGCCGGCGCCGCCCGAATCGGGGATCAGCGAATAGCTCTCGACCACGATCGGGAATTTCGCCTCGGTCTGCTCGTTGGGGCTGTTATGCGTGTCGCCGTCATTGATGCAGACGGTCGCCGAGATGCCGTCCTGGTTGCGCTTGGCGCCCCAGCCGCCGCCCGGCAGCGAGGTCCCGCCGATGAAGAATTCCTTAGTCTTCGGGTTGATGCCGTGAACATTGACCGAGAGGAGATCGGCATGGTGCCCGGCGATGACGCGGTCGGGGATTGCCGGAGCCAGCGCCTTGAACACCGTGTCGATCACGGTCATCGGATAAGTCATCCATTTGCGCATCGGCGCGGGGCGCACGGCGCTCACCACCTTGCCGGCGGGCACGATCGATTTGAGGCTGCGGAACGAGCCGTCATTGACCGGGTAGTCGGTGGGGGAGGTGACGCATTTATAGGCGACCTGGGTGCAGCCATAGCCCGTGGTCTGGCCGGAATTGTAAAAGCCGCGGACCTGCGAGGAGACATCCGAGAGGTCGATCGTCATCTCGTCGCCGGCGACCGCGACCTTGACCTTGATCGGCACCTTGCGCGCGAGATCGACGCCGTCATCGTCCATGAAGCTCTCGGCTTCGTAGACGCCTTCGGGGATGGTGCGCGTGCGCGCCCGCGCCTTGGCCTCGGAATGATCCATCACCGCGGCGATGGCGTCGAGCACCTCTTGGCGGCCATAGCGGTCGAGGAGCTGAAGGAAGCGCCGCTCGCCGGTTTTGACCGCCGCCACCTGCGCGCGCAGATCGCCCATCGCCCGGTTGGGAATCCGCACATTCATGCGGATGATGTCGAGCAGGTCCTGATTGATCCGGCCCTCGTCCTGGTATTTGACGATCGGGATCTGGATGCCCTCGGCATAGATATCGGTGCCGAAGCCGCGCAGCGCGCCGCCGATATCGAGCCAATGCGCCATGCAGCAGGCGAAGCCGCTCAAGGTGCCGCGATGGAAGATCGGCAGGGTGAGCGTCACGTGGTTCAAATGGCTGCCGGTGGTGTAGGCATCGTTCGTCACATAGATGTCGCCCGGCTTCATCGAGTCGATGCCGAAATGGCGGATCTTCGCCTTGACCGTCTCGGCCATGCCGCGAATGAACATGGGGAGGCCCAGGCCGATCGACACGGTCTCGCCCTTCACCGTGAAAAGCCCGGTGGTGAAGTCGAGCGCCTCGTAGATGATGATGTTGTAGGCGGTGCGCGTGAGGTTGGTTTTCATCTCCTCCGTCACCGCGATCACGGCATTGCGCACGATCTCGGTCACGACAGGGTCGGCGGTGCGATTGGTCGAGGCGTGTGTGTCCATGGAGCTACTTTACCAAAAAACGAATCAGTTGAACCCCCAAGGCGCCCGGACGAAGGTCTCGAAAGCCGGCGGCGGCGCTCTCGCGGCTAGGGTTTAACCCCGCAGCGCCAGGCAATGTTCGACCGGAAAGGCGAGGCGCACCTCTGCGCCGCGATCGACCATGGCTGGAGGCTGGAGCTGCACCCGGATGTGCTCCTCCCCGACGCGGACGACGCAGTCGAGCAGATTGCCGACATAAAGGATCGTCTCGATCGTGCCGGCAAAATGATTGTGCGGCGTGCCGGGATCGCCGCCATGCGGCAGCAGCGTCACATTCTCCGGCCGGATCGCAACCGTCACCCTGTCGCCGATCCGCGCATCGTGCTCGAGACGCGCATCGATCGGGCCGATCGGCGTCGCGACCGTCGCGGTCGCGTTGCCGGAGCTGCCGGTCATCGCGGTGATCCGGCCGGCGAGGAAATTCGAGCGGCCGATGAAATCGGCGACGAATACCTCGGATGGCTGATGGTAGATCGCTTCGGGCGTGCCTTCCTGGACGATGCGCCCATCCCTCATCACCGCCACAACGTCGGACATGGTCAGTGCCTCGATCTGCTCATGGGTGACGAACAGGGAGGTGACGCCGAGGCGGCCGACCATCTGGCGGATTTCGCCGCGCATCTCCTCGCGCAGCTTGGCGTCGAGGTTGGAGAGCGGCTCGTCGAGCAGCAGCACGCGCGGCTCCGCCGCGAGCGCCCGCGCCAGAGCGAGGCGCTGCTGCTGGCCGCCCGAGAGAAACGGAGCGGGGCGCTGCTCCAGCCCGTCGAGCTTGACGAGGGCGAGCGCGGCGCGCACGCGCTCGCGGATCTCGGCTTTGCCGGGGCGCGGATGACGACGCCGCAACGGGAAGGCAACATTCTCGAACACGGTCATGTGCGGCCAGATCGCATAGGACTGGAACACCATGCCGATGCGGCGGCGATGCGGCGGCACAAAGATGCTCCGTTGACTTGAGTAAACAGTTTCACCGGCAATCGTGATCTCGCCTTCATCCGGCTGCTCGAGACCCGCGACGCAGCGTAAAAGGCTCGTCTTGCCGCAGCCGGACGGCCCAAGCAGCGTGTAGAAGCTGCCTTGCCGCGCCTCGAGCGAGATGCCGTTGACGGCAAGATGCGCGCCATGGCTGCTGCGATAGCTCATCGAAAGATTGCTGATGCCGATCATGGCTCGGGTGCTTGGCTTACGGCGGATCATACCGGCCGGGTGAAAGGGGAGCCAGACACCGCGCCGCTGCGAGCGGAGCAAACCCCAAAGAAAAAGCCCCGACGCGATGCCGGGGCCAGTTTGAACAGGGAGGCTATACGTCTTTACGACGCAAGGATCCAAGGACCCTCTTTCCGGTTAGCCGAGCCGGAAATACGCGCGCGTCGTGACGAATCACGACGGTGCATGGTGAGAAGATGCGGCGGGGTCGCCGGCATTGCCATACAAAATTCCGATTGCCTCCGTTGCAAAATCTGCATCGCTGCTCCCGCCGCGACGGCAAATCCGGCCGATTTTCGCGCGACGGATCGCTACCGTTATGGCATCGTGCCGGCCGCTGAGGGAGCGAACCGATCGGGAGGAACTACCATCATGAGCCGTCTTTCGGAATTCACGGAAGCCGATCTCGACGACGCGCAGCGCCGTGCGCTCGATAAGTTGCGCACGGTCATCGCGCATAACGGGCTCGGCGGGCCGTTCTCCGTGTGGCTGCGCATGCCGGGCATCGGTCCGGCGATCGTCGATCTGTTCGTCGCGCAGCGCCGGCAGGGAAAGCTCGAGCGGCGCCTTTTCGAGCTGATGACCTTGGTGGTGATCCGCCGCTGGTCGGCGCAATTCGCCTGGTGGGCGCACGGCGCCCGCGCCAGAGAGTTGGGCATTCCGGCGGCGGCCGTCGAAGCGATCCGCACCGGCGGCAAGCCCGTCTTCGAGCGCGCCGACGAGCAACTCGTCTATGACGTCACCACCGAGATCATGGACAAGCGTGCCTTGAGCCCCGCGAGCTTCGCGCGGGCCAAGGCGGCGCTGGGCGAGCCGGTGCTCGTCGAGCTGATCTTCTCGATCGGCTTTTACGACATGGTGGGCGTGACGTTGAGCGCCTGCGACGTAGAAACGCCCGACGGCTCGCGGCCGCTCGATCTTTAGCGGCCGAGGCGGCTAATTGCCGTTCTTGCCCTCGGCGACCTTGCGCAACAGGAAGTCGCGGAAGACGGCGATGCGCTTCGAGCTGCGAAGCTCTTCCGGATAGACGAAGAAGGCTTCGAACTCGCCGCCGAGAAGGTCGGGCAGAACCCGCACCAGCCCCGAGGTCTCGGCGTCCATGAAGCTCGGCAGCGAAGCGATGCCGACGCCCGATTCGAGCGCGCGCAGAATGGCGTAAAGGTTGTTGATCGCGAGGATCGGATGGCGCTCGAAGCCTGGCCGGGCGCCCGCTTCGAGCAGCCAGCTGGCATTGCGGATCGGCGGATGCGCATCCGCGCCGTAGATGATGATGCGATGCTTGTCGAGATCCTCGGGCCGCTGCGGCGTGCCGTGCTTCTTCAGATATTCGGGCGAGGCATAGGCGTGATAGCGCACCGTCATGAGGTGGCGCTGAACCAGATCGGGCTGGCGCGGCGGCGTCATGCGGATCGCGACATCCGCCTCGCGCATCGACAGGTCGAGCTCGGTGTCGTCGACCACGACCGACACTTGAATCTCGGGATAAAGGTCGAGAAACTCGCGGATGCGCGGGGTGAGCCAGGCCGAGCCGAACGCGACCGTGGTGGTGACCTTCAGCGGCCCTTTTGGCCGGTCCTTCGATTCCGACAGCATCGCCTCGGTCATGGCGAGCTTTGCGAAGACCTCGCGCGCGGTGCGATAGAGCAGGTCGCCCTGCTCGGTGAGGATGAGGCCGCGGGCATGGCGATGAAACAGCGGCACGGAGAGGCTTTCCTCGAGCGCGCTGATCTGCCGGCTGACCGCCGACTGGCTCAGATTGAGCGCCTCGCCGGCATGGGTGAAGCTGCCCGCCTCGGCAACGGCGTGAAAGACGCGCAATTTGTCCCAGTCCATCGGCGAGCTCATGGGCGTACGCCTATTCCGCCCGGGTCAGCGCGCCGGCCGGGGCTGCCGCGAGAAACTTCTCGGCCTCCAAAGCCGCCATGCAGCCCATGCCGGCCGCGGTCACGGCCTGACGAAAGACTTTGTCGCGCACATCGCCGGCCGCGAAGACGCCGGGGATATCGGTTGCCGTGGAATCGGCCTTGGTCAGGATGTAGCCGCCTTCGTCCAAGGCGAGTTGGCCCTTGAACATCTGCGTCACCGGATCATGACCGATGGCGACGAAGACGCCGTCGAAATCGAGATCGCGCGACGCGCCGGTTTTGACGTTCTTCACCCTGAGGCCGGTGACGTGGGGCGGCGCCGCCGCGCCCAGAATCTCCTCGACCACGCTGTCCCAGATCACCTCGACCTTCGGATTGGCGAAGAGCCGCGCCTGTAAAATCTGCTCGGCGCGGAACGTGTCGCGGCGGTGGATCACCGTCACCTTCTTCGCGTGATGGGTGAGGTAGAGCGCTTCCTCGACGGCGGTGTTGCCGCCGCCGATAACCGCGACCTCGCGGCCGCGGAAGAAGAAGCCGTCGCAAGTGGCGCAGGCCGAGACGCCGAAGCCGCGGAGCTTTTCCTCGCCGGGGATGCCGAGCCAGCGCGCCTGGGCGCCGGTGCAGATGGCGATCGCGTCGGCGGTGTAGATATCGCCCGAATCGCCGACGCAGGTGAAGGGCCGGCGCGACAGGTCGCAGGAGACGATGATGTCGCCGATCATCCGCGTGCCGACATGCTCGGCCTGCTTTTGCATCTGCTCCATCAGCCAGGGGCCTTGGATCACCTCGGCGAAGCCCGGGTAGTTCTCGACATCGGTGGTGATCATGAGCTGGCCGCCGGGCTGGAGGCCTTGGACGAGCACGGGATTGAGATTGGCGCGCGCAGCATAGACCGCCGCCGCATAGCCCGCGGGCCCCGCGCCGATGATAAGAAACCGAGTGTGAATGCGCTCGCTCATCAGAATCCGAACATATGGTCGAGGCTGAAGCCGCCTTCCCCGTTCAAAACACCATGATAGCCGAAAAGCCGGCAGCTTAAATCGCGAATGACAATATAGGCATCGGCGCCGGCGCGGCGGCGGGTTTCCGCCGCGAAGATCTCGTGATAGCGCCAGAAGCGCGAGCCCGAGCAGGCGATCGCGATGTGCTCGCGGGCGATCTCGCCGCCGCGCGAATCGTAAAGAATGAGGCTCGTGTCGCTCTCGGCGTGCCAGGGGGTCGATGCGGGGTAGATCAGGTGGCAGAGCGTGTCCTGCGGCTCGGCGCCGAGGCGAAGAAAAAGCCGGGTCGAAAGACCCGGCGGGTTGCCGGCATAGGATTGCGGCTCGCCCTTGTAAGTCAGAACCGTGTTGAAGACATGAGCGCCGAAGCTGGTCTCGGCCGCGTGCCCGCTGCGCCGGTCGCGATAGCGGAAGAGCGCATGGAGCCAGCCATCTGCCTCGCCGTCCGCGGCGAGGTCGTAGACCAGCTCCATATGGCCGCCTTGCTCTGCCAGCGCCTGACGCTGCGGCGGGCGCAAAACCGCATCGAGCTCGAGCGCGACCGAGGATGTGCGCGCGAGGCGCCCGAAGGCGTGGCGCGCGATCTCGCGGCCGGCTGCGTCATAGGCGATCAGCGCGATCGGCAGCTCGGCTTGGCTGCGCGCCATCGGCGTCGGCAGCGCGGTCGATTGCCAGCGCGCGGTCGGGAGGATCGGCGCGGGCAGGAGAAAGCCCTTGCCGAGGAGATTGCCGAGTTCGGCGAGCTTCGGATCGGGCTTCAGATCCGTGCGCTCGACATTCACATGGGCGATGCGGCGCCGGCCGCGCGCCATCACCTCGTAGCGCGGCCGGACCATGTATTTCCCGGCCTCGATCTCGATCTGCTGCGGCCAGCGCGCCTGCGGCAGGAGGCTGGCGACATCGAGCGCGCAGCTGGCGAAGGGCGCGACCGCCTGGTCGAGCCGATGCATGGCCGTCTCGCCCATGAGGTTGAGCTTGATCGCGCCTGCGGGGATCGGGCAGGGCTGGCTGTTCTGAATCCACAGCGTGACACTCTCGCCGGTATCGGGCGCGGGCAAGCCCGCATAGTAATCGGCGGGCCAGGAATTGGCGTCATGGGTCGAGGAGAGGCTGGGCTCGCCCGCCTTGCCATAGATATCGAGCGCGTATTTGACGACGTCGTGCCCCACCGCGCCCAACGCATGGAGAAAAAGCTGGCCCGTGAATTCGGGCAGCGCGAAGCGCCGCCGCACCTCGGCGCTGTCGATGACGATGCTGCCGGCGCCGGGCGGAACCGACTCCTCCCACTCCGCGATCGCGTTGCCCGATTGATCGAACAGCAGGCACCACAGGGAAAGCTCGCCCCCGCCATAGCCCGACCAGTAATTGGCGGTGACGAGTCGCGTCGACAGCCCGTCCGCATCGCGAAAGAACACGAAATTGGTGGCGAAGTTGAGCGGGTCGAGATAGCGCCGGCCCTTCGGGATCATGCGCAGCGGCAGGCGCAGCGCGTCGAGGCTGACGATGTCGGCGTTGGGCGGCAGCAAATGGCGGATATGGGCGATCGCGCGCTCGGCCTCGAAGGCCGCGACCAGCACCGTGCCGGCACCCGAATCCTTCAGCGCGGTGACGGGCTGCGCGCGCTGCCCCAAGACGCTCGCGCCGATCGCCGTCACGTCCTGGACGAAGCATCCGGCAAGCTCGAGCGTGCCGAGTGGGTAGAGCTCCGCGACGGCATCGGCCTGGCCTTCGACGTCGTAGAGGGCGATGGGGGATCGGCCCAGCCGGTTCAGCAGCGGGGGCATGGCGCGGGCCGCCAAAGGATGCGTCAGCGCCTTGAAGAAGGCATTGCCGCCTCGGCTGTTGGTGAAGGTTTCGATCCGCAGCATGGAAGCTCCCTTGATCTAGCAAGCCGAGGCCGCGATTGCTACTGGGCTCGCGCGTCAGCAGACCGCATGCGGCCGGCGCTTGGGCGCGGCCCCGCCCTTCGCTAAGGTCCCCTCCGTCATGGCAGTGGGCGTCGAAGCACGCAAACCGGCGGCGGATCAGGAGCGGAGTTTTCGACTCGCCGTCTTCATCGTCTTCGCCCTGACCCTGGTGCGGCTGCTGTGGATCGCCTCGGGCGCGACCGATCTCTACCCGGACGAGGCGCAATACTGGCTTTGGTCGCTGAAGCCCGATTGGGGCTATTACTCGAAGCCGCCGCTGGTGGCTTGGCTCATCGCCCTGACGACTTGGCTGACGCATAGCGACAACGAGCTGGCGGTGCGGCTCAGCGCGCCGCTCCTGCATTTCGGCACGGCGTTGATGATCTATGCCCTGGCGCAGCGGCTCTACGATGCGCGAGTGGCGTTCTGGTCGTCGATCGCCTATGCGACCCTGCCGGGCGTCTGGGCTTCATCCATCATCATCTCGACCGACGCGCCGCTGCTCTTCTGCTGGTCGGTCGCGCTCTATGCCTTCATTCGCGCGCGCGAGCCGGGGGGCGAGCGCTGGTGGTGGGCGGCGGGCGCGGCCGCGGGGGTCGGCCTCCTCGCCAAATATGCCATGGCCTATTGGCTCATCTCGGCGCTGCTGTTCCTCGCCGCCTATCGCGACGAGCGCCGGCATTTGCCGCGCTTTGCCGTAGCGGCGCTGCTCGCGCTGCTGCTCTATTCGCCGAATTTCATCTGGAATTACGCCCACCATTTCGTCTCCTACCATCACACCGAGGCGAATGCCGCGATGGGCGGGACTCTGGGTCATCCGAGCAAGCTGCTCGCCTTCTTCGGCTCGCAATTCGGCGTGTTCGGGCCGGTGTTCTTTGGCGCGCTGCTGGTCGTGGTCGTGCTGGCCCGCCGCGTGCTCCGCGAGCGGCGCGAGGCGATGCTCGCCTTCTTCACCCTGCCGACCCTCGCGATGATGCTGGTGGTGAGCTTCCTCTCGCGCGCCGAGCCCAATTGGGCGGCGCCGGTCTATGTGTCGGCGGTCGTTCTCGTGGTGGCGCTCCTCCTTGCCGAGGGGCAGCGCCTGCTGGTCTGGGGCTCGATCGTGCTTCACTGCGTCATCGTCGTGGCGCTGGCCGAGGCCAAGCCGGCCGCGCATGCTTTGGGCTACGACCTGCCGGCGAAATACGACGCGCTGCATCGCCTGCGCGGCTGGCGGATTTTGGGTGCGACCGTAAGCCGGATGCTGCGGGAAAATCCCGGAACCCATCTCCTCGCGGATGATCGCGAGCTGATGGCGGCGCTCATCTACTATGTCGAGCCGCACCCCTTCGACGCGCTCAAATGGAACGCCATGGGCGGCATTCACGATCAGTTCGATCTGACCGCCGATCCGGAGCATTATCTCGGCGGCAATTTCCTGCTCGTCAGCTATCGCGGCAGCGTCGATGCGATCACCGCGCGGTTCCGTTCATCGGGTCCGGTCGAGCACATCATCATCCCCTTGGGCGGCGGCCAGTCGCGCAGCTACGAGGTGCGTCTCCTCTACGGCTTCAAGGGCTATGGGTGAGGGCGCCCCGCGCCGCTCCAAGGCCAGCACGACGCCGCGCGAGCGGGCGGCGGCGGCCAGAGCCCAGGCGGTGGCAAGGCCGATATAGGCGCCGGCGATCACGTCGCTGAAATAATGCGCGTCGATGACGATGCGGCTCGCCATCACCAGGATTGCCAGCGCCCAATAAGCCGGCCAGCCGCGCGGATAGATCACAGAGAGCGCGATGGCGAGCGCCGCCATGGTGGCCGAGTGGCCGGAGGGAAAAGACCAGCGATCGGCATGGGGCCCGATCCAGGTGAAGCCGAAGAGATTCTGCTCGAAGAGCAGCTTGGGGCGGGCGCGGCCGAACACCGGCTTGACGATATCGACGATGAGGCCCGAGAGCGCGACCGCCGCGAAAAGGAAGCCGCTGCGCCAGGCGAGGCCAGCCCGCCGCCGCCACAGCGACGCGGCGAGGATGAGCGCCAGCGGCACGAGGTAGAGCCCGCCTTCGCCCAGCTTGGTGATCTCGGCGAAAGCGGCGTGGAGGCTGGGGTTCTCATTCTGAAAAAAGCGCGCGAGCGGGATATCGAGAAAGACGTAGCTGGCAAAGAACAGCAGCGCGGCGGCGAGGGTGACGGCGAGAAAACTCAGCGTGCCTCGCGTCGGCCGGCGCAGCAGGGCGAGCAGCGTTGCGCTGCCGTCCTCGACCACCAGCAGGCGATACAGCACCCAACTCACCGCATAGACGAGGAAGCCCGACGCCAGCACGTCGGAGAGGAAATGCCCGCCCTGGGCAAGACGGACGACTCCCAACGCGCTGCCGGCGGCGAGGGCCCCGGCGATCCCCCAGCGCCGCTTCCTCGGGGTTGCGGCGAGAAAGGCGAGGGAGACGAGATAGAATCCGACGGCCGGATCGCCCGCGGGGAAGGAGCAATTGCTCCGGCACTGATCGCTCGGGACGAAGGCGGGCGAGAATTTCTTGTCGCCGCCGAAAGCCGCGATCTGCGCCGGGCGCGCGCGTCCCCAATGGTCCTTGAAGATTGTGTTGACGGTGAGGCCCGGCCCCAAGGCGAGGGCGAGAAGAAGAAACACCGCGGCGCGGCGATCGAGCCTCAGCACGGAACGCCGTGCGATCAGCGCCGCGAGCAGCAGCAGGACGAGAACGATGACGAATCCCGTGACGGCGTAGTGGAGGTCGTCATGGGCAATGCGGAACGGCGCCCAGTTGCCGAGGAAGAAGCCGGCGCCGGGACGATAGAACCATCCGCTCGCCCAGAGATCGACGCGCGGGAACAGCATCGTGCCGCCGCAAAGAAGGAGAAAGGCGCCGCCGAATCCGAGAATACGCCGGATCATGACGCGATCCTCGGCAGGCGGCGGCGAATCTCGGCGGCGGCGCGCGCCGTATCGTCGGGCGGCTCGTAGGTCCAGCCCTCGATCGCGCCGGCGAAGTCGCGGGTGATGCCGGCCTCGCGCATCGCCCGATGGAAGCGCGCGAATTTGGCCGAGCCGCCCTCGAGCGGCACAATATAGACCGGCTTGCCGGTGGCGGCCGCCTCGCTCACCATCGACACCGAATCGGCGGTGACGAGAATCGCATCGGCGAGCCCCAGCATGGCAAAATAGGGATTGTCGCCGCTGCCATCCCAGATCGCGGCGGGCAAGCCTTCGAGCGCCGCGCGCAATTGCGCCGTGCGTGCCGCGGCGGTGCGCCGCGACGGTGTGATGGCGAGACCGAAGCCTTGCCGCGCCAGCGCCGCGAGCTGCTCGCAGAGCCTGGCGAATCCCGCATCCGTCAGGCGGTAGACCGCATTGTCGCCGCCGATCAGCACCGCCAGCAAAGGGCGCGGCAAATGCGAAAAACGCGCACCGAGCCGCGCCGCGCCGTCGGCGAGCCGCGCGGGATTGACGCGGTGGACGGCGCCGAGGGTCGAGAAGCTGTTGGCGCCATTGACACCGTCATGCCGCGGCGCGACGACGAGATCGACCTCGCGCCGGGCAAAGCGCGGATCCTGGATTTGCACCCAGAAGATTTTCCCGCCGCTGCGGCGCTTGGCGGCGCGCGCCGGCGCGACGGTGTTGCGGCCGCAGGCGATGATGAGATCGGGCCAGGGCGGCGCCAGCACCGCGCCCTGCGGATCGAGCGCATTGAGCGGATAGAGCCAGAGATGCGGCGTCACATGCCGCCACGGCGCGCGCACGACGAGTCGCTTCTCGTCAAACGGCCAGCCCAGCGCCTCGGCGAGGCCCAGCACCTGATTGGCCATGCCCGACTTGCCGTCATGGAGCGCCCAGATGCGCGGCGTCGCTTCCTTCGAGGTCATGGCGTCATGGTTGCGCGCATTCCTGCACGCAAGGTGCTAGCCGTCGCATTGCGGCCGGGCAAGGATTTCGGGCGGCGATCTTGAAATATAATTGCTTCTCCCTAGGATGAGCAATTATTGGTCCGATACTGCCGGTCCCAGGAAGCATTCATGCGGCGCAGCAAGCTCGACAAGATCGATCGACGCATCCTGCGCGATCTTCAAGCCGACGGGCGCATGACCAATGTCGAGTTGGCGCAGCGCGCCGGCATTTCCGCTCCGCCCTGCCTCAGGCGCGTTCGCACCTTGGAGGAAGCGGGGCTCATCCGTGGCTATCATGCCGATATCAATGCCGAGGCGCTGGGCTTCGGCATCACGGTCTTTGCGCTGGTCGGTCTCGCCAGTCAGGCCGAGATCGATTTGAAAGCCTTCGAGCGGCTGGTCTCGTCCTGGCCCGAGGTGCGCGAGGCGCATCAGCTGTCGGGCGAGATCGATTTCCTGTTGAAGATCGTCGCCACCGATTGGGACAGCTATCAGCGCTTCCTCGCGGCGAAGCTCACCCCGGCACCCAACGTCAAGAATGTGCGCTCGATGCCGCTCAACCATACGGCCAAGTTCGAGCCCGGCGTGCCGATCGACGCCGACTGACGCGCTTATTTGAATTGGACCTTGACGATTTCGTAGGACCGCGCGCCGCGCGGCGTCGAGACCTCGACATTGTCGCCGATCGTCTTGCCGATGAGGGCGCGCGCCAAGGGCGAGGTCACGGAAAGCCGCCCCTTGCTGATATCGGCCTCGTCCTCGCCGACGATCTGGTAGACGACCTTCTCCTCGGTCTCCTCGTCCTCGAGCGTCACCGTCGCGCCGAATTTCACGGCCTTGCCTGACAGTTTCGAGACGTCGATGACCTCGGCCCGGGCGATCTTGTCCTCGAGCTCCATCACCCGGCCTTCGATGAAGCCCTGACGCTCGCGCGCGGCGTGGTACTCGGCGTTCTCGGCGATGTCGCCCTGCTCGCGCGCTTCCGAGATCGCCCGGATGATGGCCGGACGATCGACCGATTTCAGCCGTTTGAGCTCTTCCTGCAGGCGGTTGAAACCGCCGGAAGTCATTGGGATTTTCGTCATGCGGGTCTGTTTCGTCCCCGTGGCGTTGAGAATTCGAACAAGCTTCAGGAAACCAGCCTAGAACGGCCCCTCAAAATAAGACTGGACGGGGGCGACTTCAAGACCGCCGGTCTTCAAGGCGAGGATCGCCTGGACCGCGGCGCGGGCTCCGGCGAGGGTCGTGTAATAGGGGATGTCGTTGGTCAGCGCGGTGCGCCGCAGGCTGAAGCTGTCGGCGATGGCCGCGGCGCCCTCGGTGGTGTTGAAGACGAGCTGAACCTCGCCCGACAGCATGCGGTCGACGATGTGCGGCCGGCCTTCGGTGACCTTGTTGACGGTCTCGACCGGCAGCCCCGCGGCGTCGAGCACGGCGGCGGTTCCGCGCGTCGCCAGCAAGGCGAAGCCCATCGCGATGAGGCGGCGGCAGGGCTCGACCACCGCCTGCTTGTCGTGGTCGCGCACCGAGACGAAGACGCGACCTTGCAGCGGCAGGGTGACGCCGCTGCCGAGCTGCGACTTGGCGAAAGCGCGGCCGAAATCCTGATCGAGCCCCATCACCTCGCCGGTCGATTTCATCTCGGGCCCGAGAATGAGATCGACCCCGGGAAAGCGCGCGAAGGGGAAGACGGCTTCCTTGACCGCGACATG
>Ga0070679_100001557_pt1 | contig 20514 bp, 21 predicted proteins | sample KBSC63BmetaG_FD_65652 | JGI IMG/M metagenome (GOLD analysis project Ga0070679, IMG submission 65652) | Corn rhizosphere microbial communities from Kellogg Biological Station, Michigan, USA - KBS C6-3B metaG | ecosystem: Host-associated > Plants > Roots > Rhizosphere | place: USA: Michigan... | reverse complement strand
GCTCGCGAGACAGCTCGCCCAAAGCCGCATCACTGCGGCTCCTGCCGTCCACCCACTCCATGCCGACCGGTTGGTAGTCGACAAAGAAAATGCACAGCGTGAAGATCACTACCGACATTCCCGCCATGAAGACGGTCAGGCTGGCACCGGCGAGGTCGCTGTGCGCAAGCAGCGTCATGATGCTGGTAGCCGCGGGCGAAATGAGGGCCAACTTCCACCACCCCTTCGCAACCACGAACCAGATCGTGCTAAGCACGATCAGGATGACGATTGCGCGGGCAACCCCCCTGTCGGGGTATTGCTGCTGGCAAAGAACTGCACTGAAGCAGAACGCCAGGAGAGAGGCGTAGAGGGCGAAGCGGGTGCACCACATGTCGATGTTCGACTTGGTCATGACCATTCCTTTTTAGAGATAGGATTCCGACTTCAAATTCAGGCCGGCTACCAAAGCTAGAAATCTTTATAAACTTAGTAGCCGGACTGAAATAATTCTAGAGTCAAAATTTAAACGTACCACCCCTGTTATTAGGGTTTTTTTATTTTAACATAAACGTATTAAAAAGTCAATTATGACCTGTGCAGATAATAAGAAAACCCGCGCCTAAAAAATGTATTAAGCACGGGGTGGCCGGGCAGCGCGGGAAAACTAACAATTAACCGCGCCGCCCAGGAACTACATACAACTGCCTATGCCTACGAAGCTACATCTCCGAGATCGCCATCACCATGCAGAAAACGGCCGCAACGATAAGCCAGCCTACAGGAATGTCGATCAACCAGCCTTGGCTCCACGCGGGTGAGGAATGAACCGCCACACCCATTATCGAGCCCACACTAAGCACAAATCCAAAGAACCACTTCATGTCAGCACTCCCTAGAGGGTCGGTTTATGCTGCAGTGGAATTTCGTCGGAACAGCTAGACACTATTAATCTGGAACTTGCTTTTGGCCCTTTCCCCTGCATGAGGGGCATGGCACGTCTTGATCTCCCAGTCTGGGGTTGCGACAATCCTTTGGAAGCCTGATCTTCTTTCGTCCTTTGCAGACGCTGCATCTCACCCATCGCGGCACGATTATATGCCCCCTTTTTGGCAAAGTTGGTTTGCTTGGCTAAAGCAGTTGTTCGAAGTTCGATCTCGCCTACAACGCGGTAGGGTTGAATTAGATTAGTTATAACACCGCAATATATTTGTAGCAATAGAGTTGATTTTAAAGAGGTGAAACTGCTACACTAATACTTGAATGTATCGAGGGAGATATAAAGCGACCAGCGCAGTCAACAAAGCGCCAGCCGTAAGTTTAGTTTTGGCCAGGCTTTTGCATTTGGATGCAGTGCAAGGAAGAAGTGAGCAACGCACTAAGCTGTATATAAAATATAGTGAAGGAGTAGCACAGCTTCTGACGCAGCAATGCGCCAAAAGCGCCAATTCAAGGCAGGCTATGCCCGGCTTGAATTGGCGGGGTGCAATAGCCGGGGGTGGTTTTTTTGATGTTGGGGGTAAGTATGAATAAGAAAACCCCTGCCAAACCCACACCCTCGCCTGCTTCTACGAAAAGACAGAATTTAAACGGGCCAATTAACCCAACCCGTGAATTTTTACTGGCAAACCTAAACATGAGCTGGAAATTGGCAATTGTTGTTATGGTGCCAATCGTGGGCGGATTTAAACTCGACGAAAAACTAGGCTGGGCTCCTGCTTTAACAATAGCCGGTTTTGTGCTCGCCATGGCAGGCACGGCTTTTGTGCTTTGGCAGGTATCCCAACAAGTTAGCCAGATTTCCGTCCCGACAAGCAAGAAAGGTACCAAGTAGTGTTGCCTGCATTTTTTAAATTTGGGATAGAAGACAGCCCGAGCGTCCATGTAGCACCAGGCGAAGTCCTAAAAATTGGCGGATTATCAATTACTAATTCCATGCTTTACGGCTGGATTACCACTTTAGTTATAGTCATTTTTCTAATTTGGGCGGCTCGGCGAGTGCGCGTTCACCCAAAAGGCGGCGTAGTGCAGTATGTTGAGGCAGGGGTGGAATTTGTAACTAATTTTGTTGAGGGAGCGTTTACAGATAAAGAAACTGGCCGTAAATATGTGCCTTTTTTTGTAACGCTGTTCTTTTTTGTACTACTTAACAACTGGTCTGGACTTTTGCCGTTTGTCGGCGAAGGCTTACAAATAAACGGCCATCCACTGTTCCGCCCAATGACTGGCGACCTTAATGCGACGCTCGCAATCGGCCTAGTTACAATGCTGTACGTTTATGCAGCTTCTATAAAAGAGACTGGCGGCCCGCTTAAATACCTGCGCCACTTCTTTATTGGCCACCCGCTGAATCCGCTATATTTTGTGATTGGCATTATCGAAATGATTACCGACTTAACACGCGTGCTTAGCCTTAGCCTCCGTTTGTTTTTAAATATAACCATTGGCGAGATTGTTATTGCAGTCTTTGCCTTCCTAGGCGGCGCGCTTTTGCCCCATAGTATCTTGTCCCCGATTGCGGCTTTGCCGTTTACTTTGCTTGAACTTGGGGTCGGCGCTTTGCAGGCTTACATTTTTGCAATTTTAGGCACTAATTATTTGGCGATTGCAGTTAATAGCGCTCAGGACCACGATATGGCAGAACATGATGACTTGACCGAAGGTGACCCAACTGGAACAATAGAGGTAACACATAAGGAGGCCGTAGCTTAAGCATGCTTAAGAGGGATATGCACCCAGTAGTTTTTTTGGTTTTTAATAAAGGTTAATTATAAATATTAAAGTTAAAGGAGAAAATCAGTTATGGTAATCGCAGAAGCAGTCAACACAACAATTATCGGCAAAGGTATTATGATCGGCGGCGGCTTTATTGGCCCAACAATCGGTATCGGCCTAATCGGCGCCAATTATCTTTCGGCAGTCGGACGCAATCCGGAAGCTTCTAAGTTTTTTGGCCAGGCAATTATTTTTGTGGGCCTGGTAGAGGTTTATGGTCTGTTGGCCTTTGCATCAACATTCTTCGTAAAATAAGAAAGGATTACGTAAGCATGCACATTTTGACTAAAAATCTCCGCTCCGCTCTCACCGTACCATTAAGTACGGCTCGTTTACGGTGCTCGCTTTTTAGCCAAACTGCACTATGCTACGTAACCCTTTGTAAACAGGAGAGTAGATGATTCAACCACTAACACAATTTGCAGCGGATAGCAGCAGCGGTATCGGCGCTCTCGGATTTGACGGCAAGGCTTTTGTAATACAGCTTATTACTTTCTTGCTGGCGTTTTGGGTTTTAGAGCGTTATGCCTTTAAGCCGATCTTAAAAGTAATGCGTGAGCGCCGCGAGACAATTGAGAGCGGCGTAGCACTTGGCGAGCAAATGAAGCGTGAGCAAGCTGAGCTCGAAAAAAAGGTCGAGCAGATGATCCACGACGCTAGGGCAGAAGCCGACGGCATAATCGCTAATGCGCAAGAAGCCGGCAAGAACGCTATTAAAGAGGCTGAGGACAAAGCCCGGGACAAAGCGGCCGGCATCTTAAAAGAAGCAGAGTCTAGAATCGTACAAGATACGGCACGGGCGCGCAAAGCACTCGAAAAAGAACTTGTTGGTTTAATTTCTGACGCCACCGAAGCCATCATCCAGGAAAAAGTCGATGCTAAAAAAGACGCTTCATTAATTGAACGCGCCTTGAAGGGGCAGGCTACATAAGCTGTGAAAGCACCGCGCACACGACTTGCCGGCATAATAGCTGAGCGCACCCTGGAAAAGGAAGATTCTAAGCATTTAAGCAAAGAGGTTGCAGCTTATCTATTAAGCGAGCGCCGTGTAAGCGAGCTTGATTCGATCCTGCGTGATGTACAGTCCGATTGGGCGAAGGCTGGGTTTGTTGAAGTTATCGCATCCAGCGCCCACCCGCTTACAGATGAGCTTAGATCAGAAATTACTTCCCAGATTAAAAGCCTTTATCCTAGTGCTAAGCAGATTTTAGTTACCGAGAAGCGCGATCCGGAAGTTATTGGCGGAGTCAGACTGTCTCTCGCAAACCAGCAGCTTGATCTTAGCGTTGAGGCGAAATTAAACAAATTTAAACAGTTAACTACAAACGGAAAGGACTAGAATAACATGGCTGAATTATCAATCACAGATCTATCATCCGATATCCGCGCCGCAATTGCCGAATTAAAAGCGCGGCCGGAAATCGAAAGCGTCGGCGTCGTAACACGCGTCGGCGATGGAATTGCTTGGGTTTATGGCCTGTCCAGCGCCGGTTATAACGAAATGCTCGAAATTGAAGGGTCTAAAGGCCAGAAAGTAACCGCTTTTGCCTTTAACCTAGGCGAGGATGAAATCGGGGCCGTACTTCTTGGAGAAGACACCGAGGTTAAGGCCGGCGCCAAAGTGCGCCTAAGCGGGGCAGTGCTAGAAATCCCGGTTGGTCCGGAGTTGGTAGGCCGAGTTGTAGACCCGCTGGGCCGTCCGCTGGACGGCGGCGAACCTATTAAGACCAAGCAAACAAGCCGCATTGAACGCCAAGCGCCGGATGTTTTGGGTCGCAAGCACGTCCACGAACCTTTAATGACCGGAATTATGGCAATTGACGCAACCGTGCCGATCGGCCGCGGCCAGCGCGAGCTTATTATTGGCGACCGCCAGACCGGCAAAACCGCTATTGCCGTTGATACCATGGTTAACCAATACCGCCAAAAATCAGGCGTTATCAACGTTTATGTAGCTATCGGCCAGAAATTGTCTAAAATTGCCGCCCTTCAGGAGCGCTTAAAGCGCGAAGGTGTAATGGAGCAGACAATTATTGTTGCTACTGGCCCGTCCGACCCCGCCGCCCTGCTCTACCTGGCCCCGTATGCCGGATGCGCTATGGGTGAATATTTCCGCGACAACAAACAGCACGCGTTAATTATCTATGATGATCTAACTAAGCATGCTCAGGCTTACCGCCAAATGTCGCTGCTTCTTCGCCGTCCGCCGGGACGCGAAGCTTATCCGGGTGATGTTTTTTACCTGCATTCGCGTCTTTTGGAGCGTGCAGCAAAACTTAGCAACGAGCTTGGTGCCGGTTCTTTAACTGCCCTGCCTATCATCGAAACCCAAGCTGGTGATATTTCCGCCTACATCCCAACCAATGTAATTTCTATTACCGACGGCCAGATATTCCTAGAAACTAACCTGTTTTACCAAGGTATCCGTCCGGCTATTTCTGTTGGTTTGTCAGTATCACGAGTTGGCGGCGACGCCCAAACTAAAGCCATTAAAGCCGCTGGCGGTAGCTTGAAGCTAGAGCTTGCGCAGTTCCGCGAACTCGCAGCATTCTCCCAGTTCTCTACCGATCTAGACCCAGAAACGCGCCACACAATTGAACGCGGCCAGCGCCTGACCGAACTTCTCAAACAGCCGCAATTTAGCCCGTACGCCATCTGGCAAATGTATGCCAGCTTGTACGCAGCTAGCCAAGGCGCATTCGACGAAGTACCAGTAGAAAAAATTAAGCCCGCGCAAGAGGCACTACTGCGCGAACTTAAGAGCAAGCACGAAAAATTGGTTAAAACGTTAAATACTGGCGACAAACCCGTAGACGTCGACAACGAAACCGTGCTTAAAATCGCCAAGTCAGTAGCCGCTTCCTACAAAGAAACCAAGAAAGCCGATAAGGAGTAAATAAAGCGTGGCTAGTACGATCACATTAAAGCGCCGGATTACATCTATTAAAGGCACACGGCAAATCACAAAAGCCATGCAGTTGGTTTCTGCGAGCAAATTGCGCCGCGCCCAGGAACAGGCGCAATTGAGCCGCCAGTACCGCGACTTGGCCTATGAGTTTTTGCAGCGCTTGAATGCGATCACCGAAGTCGAACAGCAGCCGCTATTTAAACGCCACAATGTTAAGAGCCGGCTTTATGTAATTGTGACCAGCAACACCGGCCTTGCCGGCGCCTACAATTACAATGTGCTAAAGCAGCTCACTAGCGGCCTAAAACGGGACCGCGACGATAAAGTTAAAAGCCATGTCATAACTATCGGCAGCAAAGGCGCACAATTTGTCCGCCGCTTAAGCGATGTAAACCTAGAAGCCGCCTACCCGCCTTTTGGCGACCGTCCAACCGCCAACGATCTGCGGCCAATCCTTAATACAATTATTAACCACTATTTAGGCGGAACCGTCGACGAAGTTAATGTTATTTATACACAATACAAAACTACAGTTACACAAATTGCCCAAACCCAGCAAATATTGCCTGCGCCGCCAATCGATAAAGCCGAAAATGTTGCTCCAATTAGCAACTTCGAACCGGATGTCGAGACTGTAATCGATCAGGTAACAACAAGATTAATTGAAGCACAGCTTTGGCAAGACGTTTTAGAAAGCATTGCCTCGGAACATGCCATGCGCATGATGGCAACCAAGAACGCCACCGATAACGCCAACGATTTAATTAAGGATTACACATTAGAATTAAACACGGCCCGCCAGGCAGATATTACGCAGCAAATTGCCGAAATTTCCGGCGGCGCGGAGGCACTGAGCAATGCATAGAGCCGAACTTGAAGCGAACGAAGTGCAGTTTTATTCTCCTGAGGCTCATAAAGATGCCGAAGCCCTTGTAGAGCGCATGATAGAAGAAGATGCCTGGCAGCAGCAACGTTTATTCGGTGATGAAATTGATGTTAACGAGCAACGCCGCACGCAGCTCGGAGAAATGCATCCGGATAAAATCGTAATGGCAGCCCGACGGATTCAACACATAGATTTTCTTGCGGCAATGCATGGCAGCGGCTTTATGGATGAAGCAGTACTGCCTGCAGAATTAAGGCGTCGTATTGGTAATAACGAAGATTTTTTCTGCGTGGATACTATGCCACAACCTGAAGAGTATGAACTTAGTAGTGGTTCATTTATTATGTCACGTGAGCGGTATATCCAGCGCTTTGCTCATCGCTATCACGTTATTGGCGGTGTCAGTCTGTATGAATTTAAAGAATACGATTTGAAGGAGGAAAAATAATGGTAGAAACTAGAGAAAAAACTAAGCCCGGCAAGATCACGCAGGTAGTGGGTGTGGTTGTTGATGTAGAATTTAGCACCGACAATTTGCCGGCAATTTATAATGCACTCAAACTTAAATTAGACGATAAAGAAGTTACTTTAGAGGTTGCGCAGCACCTTAGCGAATCAAGTATCCGTGCTATTGCGTTAAGCTCAACTGACGGTTTAGAGCGCGGTACGGAAGTAGTTGATACCGGGGCGCCAATTAGCGTCCCAGTCGGTGAAGCAACACTGGGCCGTATGTTCAATGTAACTGGCGAGCCGATTGACCAGAAAGAAGACAATTTTAAAGAACGCTCTCCAATCCACCGTGAACCACCAGCATTTATTGACCAATCAGGTACGGTTGAAATCCTGGAAACCGGAATTAAAGTAATCGACCTTATTTGTCCGGTTGTTAAAGGTGGTAAGGTTGGCTTGTTCGGCGGCGCCGGCGTTGGTAAAACCGTGCTTATCCAGGAGTTAATTAATAACATTGCCAAATTCCACTCCGGCTACTCTGTGTTTGCCGGCGTTGGCGAGCGAACCCGTGAAGGTAACGACCTTTACCACGAAATGGAAGAGTCCGGCGTTATTAAGAACACTTCGCTTGTGTTTGGCCAAATGAACGAACCGCCGGGCGCACGTTTACGCGTCGCCTTGTCCGGGCTAACAATTGCTGAATCTTTCCGCGACAAAGGTAATGACGTACTGCTTTTTGTTGATAACATTTTCCGCTACACCCAAGCCGGAGCCGAGGTATCTGCCTTGCTCGGCCGCCTGCCATCTGCAGTAGGCTACCAGCCAAATTTGGCGCAAGAAATGGGTCAGCTGCAAGAGCGCATTACTTCTACGAAAGAAGGGTCAGTTACCTCCGTGCAAGCCGTTTATGTTCCGGCAGACGACTTAACCGACCCTGCCCCAGCTACTACTTTTGCCCACCTGGACTCCACTATCGTACTTAGCCGCGCACTGACCGAGATTGGTATTTATCCGGCTGTCGACCCATTGGATTCAAGCTCAACCATTCTTGACCCGGCAATCGTTGGCGACGACCACTACAACGTTGCCCGCGAAGTGCAGCGAGTGCTTCAGCGCTACAAAGACTTGCAAGACATCATTGCAATCTTAGGCATGGAAGAATTATCCGAAGAAGACAAACAGTTAGTAGGCCGCGCCCGCCGTATTCAGCGGTTTCTTTCCCAGCCTTTCTATGTGGCCGAGCAATTTACCAACAACCCCGGCCAATATGTTAAATTAGCCGATACAATCCAGGGCTTTAAAGAAATTCTCGATGGCAAACACGACGACAAGCCGGAGAGCGCATTCTATCTCAAAGGCTCAATTCAAGATGTTAAGGGCAGCAAGTAGTGATCCACTTCCAGCTTGTTAGTTTAAGCGGAGTAAAGTTTGACGACGACGTATACGAAGTCATTCTGCCGACTCTGGACGGAGAAATTGGCGTACTTCAAGATCACATGCCGCTTATCAGCGTTGCCACAACAGGTGCCGTTGCAGTCCGCCGGCAGCCGCGCGATCCCGATTCTGCACGTGATTTTTTTGCAATAAACGGCGGCGCCATTGAAATTGAAAACAATACGCTGCGCGTGCTCGTAGACGAAGCCGACCATGCCGACGACATTAACGAAGCCGAAGTCCAAAAAGCGCTGGAGCGCGCCGAAAAACTTAAAACCGAAGCCAAAGACCAAGTTAGCCTAGAGCATGCACAATCACTGGTTGACCGCCAAGCCATAAGACTGCAGGTTGCCGGCCTCAAACGACGCCATCAACGCAAGTAATATAGCAACTCAAATTTTTGCGCGTTCAACTAAAAGTGCATTAAAGTCTACGGGCAAATGCGCTTTTTCGGTATTCTGGGCAATATATTCTACTGTATCGGTGTACTTTTCAATCACTTCTTCCGATGCGTCATAAGGGGCAACTGGTATAGGAAATACATTTTTCCTAAAAACTGGACCCTCGTCATAATTTTCTGTAACACGGTGTAAATACTGCGCAGACCACGACAGCCTCGACCTTACAACATGCCTGTGCGCGCCCCTGCCGAATTTTCCTTTTGTCGCAGGTAAGGCAGCCGGATGTGTATTATAAACAACTAATTCATCTAAAGTCGGGCCGCGCAACTTCCTTAAATATCCTGCCAGCAGGACAACGACTGGCCTGCCGTCCGCTTGCTCCATTATTAATTCGTAAATTGCTTCAGATTCCTGTTTGGTTTGTTCGATGGGACTATCTTCGTACATGTCATTTTCTGGAGTCGGGCCAATGTGCGCGGTTTGTATATGAAGATTTGGATACTGGCTGCTTAGCTGGCCGGCCACATCAAAAACACCGGCCTTGGCATTATTAGAAATCACCAATCCAGTGTCCGCGTTTTGCAGCACGCCAGTTTGCGTTGCCCGAATTACAAACTCAGCAGTCGAGCCTTTGCCTGAAGCCAGAATCGGTACAAAAAATTCATGTGATGATTTTGCCATTTAGGAAAATAATAGCCAATAGTTCATAGATTCCAAAGCATGGGCTTTTTAAAATTTACTTATTATATCCAACGGCCACATTTGGATGCAGTGCAAGGCGCCAGCGAAGCACGGACCGAGCCGTATTTAAATACGGTGAGGGAGTACTGGAGTCTGGCAACGTAGCAATGCCCCAAAAGCACCAAAGCAAGGCGAGCTTTGCTCGGCTGGCTTACAGTGTGGTGCGGTCGTTGGGGTCAAAACCAGCTGATGGCTGGATAATTTTTTCGTGGTGCTCTTTAAGTGCGGTTAATGGCGCACTTGTTCCCGTTGGGGCTTGGACTTGTGACGGCGGTTGGCTTAAATTTACTCCAGCCTCTACTATAGCTTGGTCAATTTGTTCAGGCGCTACGCCACCTGTAAGCAGTTCTTGTTTAATTTCATCTGCACTTCTGCCTTCGGAACTTAGTTCGCTAACTTTTTGAATAATCGATAAATCCATATTTGTATTATGTTTTTGTTTTTCCTTTTCTGCTTATACTTTAACAGCAAAACAAAGTGTTGTAAACGCCACGGCTTGTTTTTTACGACTTAATTCATAATAATTTTATAAAAGTAGCGGACTGGGAAAAGGAGATGGAGTTTGAGTGAGACGCACGAAATCCGGGTTTACCACATTGGTGAAGATCCCCGCGCCGCCAAACTGGAGCGCGAAGCCCTAAGCGAACTTGACACTGAAATCAATCTCAAAACTACCGATGTTTACTATGTAGATGGAATTAGTGAAGATCAAGCCCACCATTTAGCAGAAAGTCTTTTAACCAATCCTGTAACACAAGCTTATACGGTGGGGCCTCGTGATGATTGGCAAAATCCTCATCGTCTTGAGAGGACCGACCGTGAAGGCATTATTAATCCCACCGTTGAAACTATTACTACTAGTGCTTCCAGGCACGGTATTCAAGTTGGTAACATGGCGCTTGGTACTGAATTTAACTTTGACAATTCTACACCGCCTGAAGTTGTACAACAGGTAGCTGGCGGGATCCTCGTAAACAGAGAAATCCACGAAGTTAGAACAAGTCCGCCAAAAACATCTAAGCCAGAAATCAAACCAGGGCCGTCCGAATTTATCGATATCGGATCTATGAGCAACGACGAGCTTTTAAGTTTCTCACGCGAGCAAGGCTTGGGTTTAAGTCTGGAAAAAATGAAAGCCGCGCAAAGAGAAAGCGCAAAAACAAACGGATTTTTACCAGAAGGATCCTTAAGGTTGCTTGGCCCTTACTGGAGCGACCACTGCCGGCACGAAACTTTTAACGCCACAATAATTGTAGACGGCAAACCGGAAAAATCATTATTTGGCCGCATAAAAGATTCCGCCAAGCAATTTTATGAACACCAAGAAGTAATCCAAGCATTTGACAGTAACTCGGCTGTATTCGGGCCATACACAGATTCCAAAGGCAGAAAATGGGCCATTAATATTAAGGGCGAAACCCATAACCATCCTACCCTCATAGAGGCGTATGGCGGGGTAGCAACAGGTATTGGAGGTTTGTTACGCGACATTTTTGCAACGGCAAAAGGAGCAAAGCCTATTGGCCAAGTTATTTCTATGGGAATCGGCTTTAAAAACATGACCCGAGACAAAATTCCTAAAGGCCTGCAAACGCCAAAACAAATTTTAAAGCGTGGTGTTAAGGCAGTGTCAGACTATGGCAACCGGGTTGGAGTGCCGACTTTTGATGCCGCTTTCCACCATCATAACGGCTACAGAGGAAAACCAATGTTCTTGGGCGTGGCAATCGGCATCATGCCAGAAAGCGCGACAAAAGAAGAATCCCCTAGACCGGGTGATGTTATTTTTGCACTTGGCGGCAAAACCGGCCAAGACGGAATCGGAGGAGCCACCGGATCTTCTGCCGCTTCCAATACCGAAACGCTAGCAAGCGCAAGCGAGGTACAAGTTCCAAACGCCATCGAAGAAAGAAAGTTAATGGATGCTATTTTAGAGTGCCGCGACCAAGGGTTTATAAGAGCAATGACAGATTGCGGTGCCGGGGGAATCGGATTAGCAGCCGGCGAACTCGGTGAAGATGTGGGCGTAGAAATTGACGTTTCACTATTTCCACTTAAGGCTGAGGACTTTGCTCCGTCACTTAAATTAATTAGCGAGTCGCAAGAACGTGCCGTAATGGCAGTAGATCCGGAATATGTAAGTGCTGTTGAAGCTATTTTTGCAAAGCATGATTCAAATGCCGCGGCAATTGGAACATTTGGAGTTGGCGGCGACAACCCACGCTACGTTGTGCGAAGCGGCGACGAACTTGTTTCTGACTGGAGCTATGATTTCTTAAAAAATGCCATACCCACACTGGAACTTCCAGCTAACTATAAAGCTCCTGAAATCCAAGAAAGAATCGTGAAAATCGACACTATCGAGAATGCCTTCTTAAGGATTATGGCGCATGACGACATTTGTTCGGTAGAGGCAATGATCCGCCAGTTTGACCACGAAGTTCAAGGCGGCAACGTTCTTAAGCCATTCACTGGGGTTAATATGGACTGCCCAAATAATGCCTCGGTGGTTGCACCATTTTTGGATGAGAATTTTGGAGTAGTATTTTCGCAAAGTGCCAATCCTAACCTCACCGATTTAGACCCAGTGCGCGGCACGGACTGGGTTGTAGATAATTTAATTGCCAGGATTGTATCCGTAGGCGGAAATCCAGATTTAGTAAAAGTCAACAATAACTACATTACCCCGCGCGCTAATGAACAGGTTATGGGATCGATAAAACTTTCGGTAGATAGACTTTTAGATAGGTTGGCAGAACTAAACACTGCACCGTTCACAGGAAAAGACAGTTGCTCTTCCGAACATACTGATGAAAACGGCAATATTATTAAGGGCCCGTATAACTTAAGCTTGGCCGGATTTACGCCCATTCCAGATGTAACTAAAACTGTCAGCGCCGACATTAAGCGTACGGATTCTACATTAGTTTTAGTGGGTAATATGGACTGGAATAGTATGGGCGGATCCGTACTTTATGAAGAATACGGCGGCTCAAGCGCCAAAGTTCCTAAAACTGAATTTAATAACGGCGCCTTAAGCTACTATCAAAAAGTGGAGGCAGCCATTAAATCTGGTAAGGTTTTATCTTGCGGAGTGGTTGGTAAAGGAGGCATAGGAGCCTCAGTTACTAAGATGCTTTTTGGCGGTGATTGCGGCGCAAATTTGGACTTTGAGGGTGTCGATGCGCCAATCGAGAACATTTTATTTAATGAAACAGCCGGCTGTTTCATAGCAGAAATACCGAGCGGCATCGACACAGAAGAATTATTTGGCGGCGCACCATACCATGTTATTGGCCAAACCACTAAAGAAATGGAACTTAAGGTAGGGTCAGATGCAACAATTGATATGGACGAACTAAAAAGAGCCTGGAAGGCACCGAATGAGGAGATTTTTGCATGAGTGCCAGCCCTGAATTTTGCATAGTTAATGCGCCGGGCATAAATTGCAATGATGAAACTGCGCAAGCCCTAACACTCGCAGGGGCTAGTGTAGAACAAATCCATATTAGCGATTTAAAAAGAGGCGATAAGGAACTAAGTAGATATAAAGGCTTAGTCATTGCAGGTGGGTTTAGTTACGGCGATATTATTCGTGCAGGTGCAATCTTTGCCAATGAGTTTACGGCTCGCCGGCAAATTGTAGTCTTAGACGAACCTTCAATAACCGAGCAACTAAATGAATTTACATCAGCTAAAAAGCCAATGCTTGGCATATGTAATGGTTTCCAAGTTTTAGTGGAAGCAGGCATATTGCCGGGAGGCAAAATAGATCCTAGCGCTGAACATATCTTTACATTAGACACAAACCAAAACCTTAAGTTTGAGTGCAGATGGTCGCGACTTAGGGTGGAAGATTCTAACTGCCAATTTATTGATGAGGAGGATATAGGAAGAGTCATTGCAATGCCTATTGCGCACGCAGAAGGCAGATTTTTATCCAGTGACCCAGAAGCTTATAGAAGATTAATTAGAGCAGGACAAGCGGTGCTAAGATATTGTGACATAGATGGTGTACCAACAGAGCAATATCCAGATAATCCAAACGGTTCACCGCTAGGCATAAATGCCATTTGCAGCCCAGATGGAACAGCTCTGGGGATGATGCCACACGACGAACGCACCGCTAGACGGGAACTTTATCCAAACTGGCGCCGCGAAGAAGTAATTATGCCTCAGGACTTTTATAGCAAAATACTTAAAAATGCCGTTAAATACGCAAAGGAAATGTAAGATGAAGTATCAAGAAGTCGTCAACTACGAAGAGGTTGACCCATTTAAGATTAATGCTCAAGCACATGCCGCAACTACTTCCAAGAATATAGAACGTTTTGGATATGCAATTCTTCCGGAAAGCAGGGGCGAATCCTCGTTTGTGTGGGATGAGGGTATTAAACTAAGGGCCGGAGTCATGGAAGGCTTGGGTACAAAAAACCTAGTTGCAGATAAAGTTGATGAGCTATTCCCTGACAAGCCCTCGCATTATGGAGCTATATCCCAAGACAATATCGCAATGATTGTTAACGACCTTATTGTATGCGGTGCCGATCCCCAGCTTTTCTGGGCACATGTTGCAGCAGGAGAATCAAGCTGGTTTAGTGATGAGCGCCGGGCAAAGGCTTTTAATGCTGGCTGCGCTGCAGTATGTAATGAAATAGGAGTAACTTGGGCCGGCGGCGAATCACCCGCTCTTCCTAACGTTATAGAACCGGGCGCCTCAGAAATTTCCGGATTTATATTAGGCGAAATCAATCCTAGAGAGCGTTACATTTCCGGCAACAATTTGGAAGCTGGCGACGCAATAGTTCTCGTTGGAAGCAGTGGTATCCACGCCAATGGATTAAGCGCGGCGAGAAGATTAAGCGAGTCTTTGCCTGACGGCTATAATACAGAATTACCAGACGGCAGCACTTTCGGCGAAAATCTTTTAAGACCGACTGCTTTGTACGTAAATTTAGTACGCTCATTACTAGATGAAAATATACAGATAAAGCGGCTTGAGAATATCACTGGGCATGGCTGGCGAAAGCTTATGCGCGCACGCCAAGACCTAACCTACCGCATACACGATTTACCTCCCAATATGGCTATTTTTGATTTTATGCAGCACCAATTAGCACTACAAGATCCGAGAGTTGACGATGCAGAGATGTTTGGAAACTACAATATGGGTGCCGGATTCGCTCTATATGTGCCACAGAAGGAAGTTAACAGAGCAATTAAAGTGTGTAATCAAGATGGTAAAGAAGCATGGCACGGCGGGAATGTTGAAGCAGGCCCTAAGCGGCTAATTATCGAGCCCAAGAAACTTGTATTTGCAGGTACGTCACTGGCCGTACGTAAATAAAACAAGGTTTTGGCTGGCACTTTGTGCTACAATTTTGCCAAGTTAAGCATAGTTGGGGGTAGTTAATGGATAGGGCAAAGGTTCAATTTTTTAAGAATTTATCTAATCAAGGTCTTGCCCTAACATATGATGATGTACGCTTGCGTACCGGACAAAGCAATGTTTCTACCGTGGATATTAGCACACAAAGTCTATTTTCACGCAATATCAGCCTTAAGGTTCCGGTAGTTAGTGCCGCCATGGACACAGTAACAACATCAAGTATGGCAATTGCCATGGCCAAAATTGGCGGACTGGGTGTAATACATGCAGGACTTTCAACTGAAGATCAGCGCAAAGAAGTTCGTCGCGTTAAGCTGTACTTAAACGGGCTGATTGAAAAACCGGTTACGGTGAACCAATCACAAACAATTGCTAGCGTCTTAGAAATGTGTATGCTTAATGGTTTTGATTTCAGGACCTTTCCCGTAATAAATGACATGGGTAAACTAATGGGATTGCTTACGCAAAATGACTTTGATTTTAGCAGTAATTTATCAGTTACAGTAAAAAATGCTATGACTCCTTTGTCACATGTTATCAGCGCGCCATCTGGGACTACAATTAAACAAGCCTACGATTTAATGAGGAAAAACAAAAAAAAGACGTTACCGTTAACAGATAAAAATGGAGTTGTTGGTGGTCTTTATATACTGTCTGATGTCATACGTATAACACGTGACAACCCAGAACAATTTAATATTGATGAACACGGAAGGTTACGAACTTCGGCAGCCGTACCGACGGATCCCGACGAAGCCATAGAGAGAGTCAATGCCATGCAAGACTATCTTGATGTAGCTGTAATTGATACAGCCCAAGGTGATTCACAATATACTTTTGAGACGCTCAAACGACTAAAGAAAGCCTTCCCTCATATTGATATTGTAGTAGGTAATGTTTCAGAGGCTGCATCCGCATTTGCATTAGCAAAGGCTGGAGCTGATGGCATAAAGGTAGGCCAGGGACCGGGTTCCATTTGCTCCACTAGGCCAGAAACCGGCATTGGTTGCCCTCAAGTAACAGCCGTCTTTGAATGCTCAAAAGCTGTTGAAGAATTTGGTATTCCCGTTTGTGCAGACGGAGGCCTGAGTCATCCTGGTGACATTTCCATAGCCATAGCTGCAGGCGCCCACTCTGTTATGATGGGCAGCATGCTTGCAGCGACAAAAGAAACTCCAGGAGAGGTTGTTGGTTTAGATGACGGCACAATGGTCAAACTTTACCGCGGCATGGGCTCCCCAAGCGCACTAAAAGACAGCGCGGCATCCCGCAAACGCTATGGCGTAAGTGGGACGGGCAAACCACTCGCTGAAGGTGTGGAGTCCTATGTTCCATACAAAGGCTCTGTAGTTGATGTGATGGACCACTATACCAAAGCTCTACGTAAAAGCATGTCGTATTGCGGTGCTCCAAACATAGAAACGCACCGGGAAAAGACTGGCTTTTGGCGCATAACAAATGCAGGGCTGCGTGAATCTCATCCGCACGATGTCAAAGTTATAAAATAAGAGCTACTTTATGGGAAGTTCCCATTCTAATGCCTGTTCAGCATCAAAAGTCGCATTAACTTCCCATACTTTGTATGGCTTGCCATTTTCTGGAGGCCGTGTGACAAAAATTTCCTCTATCGCTTTCTCGCTGCCCAGTCCATAGTGATCGTTGCTCGTAAGCGAAACGTTTACATTCTTTTTTCCAAAACTACGTATTAGCGCATTGACCAGGCCTAGGTCAGCTTCAATTGCACGCAGTTTTGCGAGATCTTCATTAACCGACAATCCATGTTTAGCAGTAGCACGTAACAATCTTGTACCAATTCCATGCCGATATAACTTCTCGTCACCCACATCTACACTGTGAAGATACAAAGTATTGGGGTGAATAGAATCCTTATCTGCGGATACACCCCATACGAATGGCAGTGTGATTCTAAATGCCCCGAGAGGATTTTCTATAATTTTCGGAGTTGCACTGGCAATGATTTCTAATTTTTCTTCTACGGACTTAGTTGGGTCTTGGTCAACAGAAATATATTCGCTCGGGGCGTAAAACTTTTCACTCATCTTAAGAAGATACTAGTTTACAGATGTAAATCTTGCAAGCATAAGCAAATACAAAAAAGCACCTTTAGAGAGTGCTTTTTTTACTTTGTGCAATATTTTTTATTTGCCGTAGTTGGAGAGGATGACTGAGAGGTCGAAGATGTCTACTCCGGCGGGCGGTGTTAGGCCGCAAGTATACGCTGCGTTTGTTACACAAATATCTGAAGAACTATTATAGCTAGATAGCAGCAATGAAAGGTCTGTAAGGTCTACTGCATTATCTACATTTATGTCGCCAGATTTAAGGGCTGCAGTGGTGGCGGTCAAAGTTGCTGGCGTTGATGCGTTGCCAGCTGCGTCGACAGCAGTAACAGAATAACTGTATGCGGTTGAGGGTGTTAGGCCAGAGTCTGTGTAGCTAACAGAACTTGTTGTTGTTAGTAGCGTGGTGCCGCGCCTAATCTGGTACCCTGTAACGCCAACATTATCGGTGCTAGCCGTCCAGGCAAAGCTAATGCTTTTAGGTAGCAGAGTTGTTGTGTGTAAAGTTCCAGGCGTAGAAGGTGCAGTTGTGTCGTTTACCGTAACGTTTACAGCTGAGCTTGTGGTGGTATTGACGGGGGTCACGCTATCGTAAGCCTTAGCAGTTAGTGTATGAGCTGAACCAAAAGCTAGTGCGGAAGTGTTCCATGATAGCGAGTATGGTGTTGTTGTATCAGTCGCAGTTAACGTACCGTCAACATACAGTTCCACTTTTTGGATGCCTGAGCCACCGGTGTTATCTGCTGCGGTAACATTTACTGTCACTGTGCCATTCACAATCGCACCGCTAGCCGGGCTAGTAATAGAGACAGTCGGTGCAGCGTTATCAACCGTGACAGAAACACTGGTAGCTGTAGTTGTATTCCCTGCCGCATCTCTTGCGACGGCTGTTACTGTATGTGTACCGTTGGTGAGACCGGATGTATTCCAGACGGTAGAATATGCTGCTGTCGTATCTTCTGTTCCCACATTTGCGCCGTCAACTTTAAACTGCACACCTACAACGCCTACATTATCTGACGCATTTGCCGACAAGGTCACAGAAGATCCCGCTACAAAGCTACTGGATGATGGAGCGGTAATACTCACGGTCGGAGCTGTTTGGTCAGCCACAGTTACATTAACCGTAGATGAAGTCGCCACGTTGTTGTATGTGTCATATGCCTTAGCAAATATAGTGTGGGCGCCGGCAGTAACACCGGTAGTCCAATTAGCGCTATAGGAGGCAGTTGTGTCAGTACTAAATAGTGCGCCGTCAACGTAAAATTCCACCTTAGTAACCGAACTTGATGCATCGGAGGCGTTAGCGGTTATTGTTGGTGTTGATCCAAGAGCGATTGTCGCATTATTAGCAGGAGAAGTAATACTAACTGTAGGTGGAGTTGCATCGACTGTATACGTCCCGCCTGTCGTGTTAGCAAGGCTGCCCAGTAAATCTTGGTTTGTAGAAGAGCTAACTAGCGCTGTACCGGAGTTAAAGGCCAATGTGGCAGCACCACCAGTAGCACTAGCCTGGAAAGTTACCCGGGCTACTAATTGATCCCCGGAAACAGGAGTAGTCGTTCCGCGGCCAATTTTTACTTGCCCGGCAGAACCTGTGTTTTCAGCTTGGACAGAAAAAGCGCTCGTACTAGTATCTATGCTAACAAAAGTAAGCAAAGCTGTTGGATACGTAAAGTTAGCTTGCACGGCATTTACAGTTGTTGTGCCACTTGTTTCGCGAACATCTACAGTTATTGTTCCGTTCGGCCCAATAGTTTGCGATGAAGGATTTAAATAAACATTAGGTGCTGCCGGTGCCGCATGGCTAAAAATTATGAAATACCCTGCAACTGCCAAAACAGCCGCAAAGACAGCCATCGCCAGCGGGTTAAATTTTGTTGAGTTTAGTTTCTGAAGTTTTAAGGATTTTTTACTCATTTTTATTGTCTTTTCTACCCACTATTCAACTTTGTATGTGGTGCCGGTTTTGACTTTTAATATGTCTTTGTGATCTGTCGATGTAACAATTGCCGAACCGTCCGCAAAATCAACTTTTGCGTCACCCTTTTGAGCTTTTGCAGTTAATGTAACCTTAGCTACTAAATTTTCTCCCTTGAGATTGCCAATATGCCCGCGAGCAATATTAACTTTTCCATTACCGCCGGTCGCCATTGCCTGAACTTCAAAGGCGCTGCCTTTTGCGTCTATGCTGCCGAAGTCAAAACTATCCGCTGGGTAAGCAAGATTTGCTTGGACTGCGTTTACTGGCAGATCGCCGCTATCTTCCCAGACTTCGAAAGTTACGCTGTTCCCGGAAGCTACCGATTGGCTGGCCGGCTTAATATAAAGCTTGGCATTACCATTGGTAACAGTGGTAGTTACACTACTGCCTCCAGAAGTATTATTTTTATTCTTTGAACTGTGCATTAAAACTAAGGCAAGACCGACCAGCAATAACACCACCACTACAGCTACGACAATGAGCTGGTTGTTCTTAGATGTTTTATGGGCGGGATTTTCGGTCTTTTCTGCTTTGTGCGTTTCGCTCATTATTTTTATCTACTCTATTAAATTGTATTCTTAAGCTCTATACTCTCGTTTTTAAACGCTTATGTCAATAACTAAAGCTATCATTTTTAAATTTTAATGTATGAAATTTAACAAAAACGCTTACGAATAGTATGCTTATATGTAGGTTATGAGGGGATATATGGACGCTGCCGTGGACAATATGGCTGATTTTACCGGCGTGCTAGTTGGACGTCGCTATAAGCCTGGGCAAAAGTATATCCAGCTCGTTTTTAAAACTACAGAAGGCCTTAAGTTATCGCTTAGCCGCAACCTGCAAATGGTGCGCTCGCTCAATATGGGCATGATGTACCATGTTGAGGGCCGGCAATATCAAATGGGCCAAAAGCTATTTATACACGAGCCCGTCGCAACTCTTGTCCAGCCCAAGGACAAAACTTTTGTTTTTAGGCATAAAATTGTCTTCCCGGCAGTAGTTGTCGTGTCTATTGTTGGTGCTGCAGGATTCTTTATGTTTACCAGGGGTGGTTCCGCGCAACAAAGCGAAACACCAAACTCATCCGTTAGCAGCCAAAGTAAGCAGGCGTCGCAGGATTCAAACCTTAACGAAGCATCGACACCACCTACATCAGACGAACCAACGAACCCTGCTCCGCCAGCCGCTTCTTCTACTACAAAAACAACTAAAAAAACTACGAATGGCACTTCATCCACGCCTGCAGTTAACGGCACCCAATCTCAGCCCATCACGCCCTCACCCGAACCAATTACGCCAGCAGCACCCATAGATCCTACAATAACACCGCCAGCAGCTCCGACCCCACCACCTGATTCCGAAACAGACGGAGGCGCTCCAGCTCAAGATACTCCAACTGATCCAAGCGGCACGACCAACCCGGATACACTTAGCCCATAAAATCAAACTATTTAGTTACACGCTAAAAACTTTGCTGGCTGCG
>Ga0070679_100001555_pt1 | contig 20517 bp, 21 predicted proteins | sample KBSC63BmetaG_FD_65652 | JGI IMG/M metagenome (GOLD analysis project Ga0070679, IMG submission 65652) | Corn rhizosphere microbial communities from Kellogg Biological Station, Michigan, USA - KBS C6-3B metaG | ecosystem: Host-associated > Plants > Roots > Rhizosphere | place: USA: Michigan... | reverse complement strand
CCGTCCGGCCAGTAGCCGGAGAACAGGTTCGCGCCACGGACGACGATCTCGCCCGGGTCGCCCTCGTCGACGTCCGCGCCGGACTCGTCGAGCAGCCGCATCTCCACGCCCGGCACGGGTCGCCCGATCGAGCCCGGTTTCGCGACCTCGCTGCACAACGCCGTGGTCAGCACCGGCGCGGTCTCCGTGAGTCCGTATCCCTCGAACACATGGTGACCGGTGGCGTCGAGCATCGCCGTCATCACTGACGGCGGCAGCGGCGCGGCGCCCGACACCGCGAGTCGCAACGACGACAGCGAGTCAGCGAGATGCGGCAGCATCGCCCACGCGGTGTACATGGGCGGCGCGCCGACGATGTTGCTCACGTGGGTGTCGGAAACGAGCGACAACGTGTCGACCGGGTCGAACCGGTCGGCGAGCACACCGGTCGCACCGACGTACGCCGCGAGGCCGAGACCGGCATTCAGGGCATAGACGTGGAACAACGGAAGGACCAGCAGCACGACGTCGTCCGGCGCGATCACCCGCGGCGAGATGCGGGTCAGCTGCCCCAGGTTCGCGAGCAGCGCGCGGTGGCTGAGCATCGCGCCTTTGGGCCGGCCGGTGGTCCCAGAGGTGTAGAGCAGCACGGCCAGGTCCTCGGCCCCGGCCGTCGGGGGCGGCGTTTTCGCGGACGACCCCGCCAGCGTCTCCCACTCGGCGCTGCCGATGACAACCGACGCGACGCCGCCCACCAACGACCGGTGGTCGTCGTCCGTGATGACCAGACGCGCACCGGCATCGTCCAGCTGGTAGCCGAGCTCGTCGGCGGTGAAGGCGGTGTTGAGCGGCAACGCGACGAGGCCGGCGCGCAGGATCGCGAAGTAGGCGACGACGAACTCGATGGTGTTGGGCAGCAGCAGACCGACCCGGTCGCCGGCGGTCACCCCGCTCTCGGTGAGGCCCGCGGCGAAGCGGTCGACCGCTTCGTCCAGCTCCGACCACGTCACCGACTTTTCGCCACTGATCAACGCGGTCTTGCCCGGATCGTCCGCGGCGGCACGCGCGACCAGATCGGCGAGATTGCGTGGGTCGGCGCTCATCGGGGCGAGTGTTGCACATTTGCAAGCACCCTGATTCACCCGTCCGGCGGCTTCAGCCGGCGCGAAGACCCGACGAAATCCGTGGTGCAAGACCCGAATCGCCGGGATGACCGCCGACCCGACAAGAGCACACCGTGCGCGAGCACGGGCCGCAAAGGCACGGGACTGCACCCGCAGTCAGCCAGCCCGCCGAAGGTCGAAGGCCGCCCGCCCACGAGCGTCCGTGACCCTGCACCACCCGTCGCGGCGACCGTTCCGGCGCGATGCCGGAGGTTGCCGTGTCCTTGCGCGCCGTGCGCCGAGCCGTGTCCAGGCTCCTCGCCGCCGGGCTGCTCTCGTCCGCTGCTCTGACGACGATCGCCGCCGTCGCGCCGTCAGCGGCGCACGCGGACTCCACCTACACGATGGAGTCGCAGTTCATCTCCAAGATGAACGCTGCGCGCCAGTCGGCAGGCCTGCGTCCCTACAGCGTCGCGTCCGACCTGACCTCCATCGCCCGGCAGCACTCCGCGCAGATGGCGCAGCGCCAGTCGCTCTACCACAACCCGAACCTCACGACGCAGGTGCAGAACTGGCAGGCCGTCGGCGAGAACGTCGGCGAGGGCCCGACCGTCAGCGACATCCACGACGCGTTCATGCGTTCGCCGGAGCACCGGGCGAACATCCTCGACCACGACTTCACGCAGGTGGGCGTCGGCGTGAGCGTCGACAGCAACGGCATCATCTGGGTCACCGAGGACTTCCGCGAGCCGATGCACTCGACGTCCACCTCCTCGCCGAAGCCGGCTACGCACCACAAGTCGACGACGACGACCGCCACCACCACGACGTCGCGGCCCGCGACGCACACCGCGAGCCGCCCGGCGCCACACGTCACCACGACGACTCGCCCGCACGTGACCTCGTCGGCGAAGCCGCGCGCCGCGCACCCGACGGCGAACGCCTCACCGCAGGCACAGCTGCTGGCACGCCTCGCGGCCGCCAGCGCCGCGCCGGGCACTGCCTCGGCCGACCCGGTGACGCAGGCGTTCGACTACCTGAGCACCGTCACCAGCCTCACCACCAACGCCTGACCGCGACGGTCGCCGGTCACGGCGGCGACGGCAGGATCCCGCTGCGCGATGGTGAAGGCGACGACGACGGCTGCGTCGACGGCTGTTGCGAGGGAGCCTGCGACGGTTTCGGAGTGGGGCTGTTCGCCGGTCGCGCACTCGACGGGTGCGAGACCGGATGCGTCGACGTGCCGGCCGACGGCGACGGCTTGGCGCTCTTCGGCTTTTGCGCCTGCAGGGTGCGGTAGTCACTGAACGTCTTCGCGAAGATCTCAGCCGGCAGCGTCCCGCCGAACACCTCGCGCTGCCCCTCGACGCCCTTCATCGAATGCGGCGTCTTCCCGTGGTTCAGGTACTCCTTCTCGTATCCCATCCACACGGAGATGCACAGCGTCGGCGTGCAACCGGTGAACCATGCGTTGGTGAAGTCGTCGGTGGTGCCCGTCTTGCCGTAGACCGGGAAGTCCTGGCGCGCGGCCGTGCCGGTGCCGGAGTCGACGACGTCCCCCATCACCTGGGTGACCTCATCTGCGATCTTTCGCGGCACGACGCGCGCGCCCGGCGCACGGTGGTTGTTGTCGAACAGCACGCCGTCGTCAGCGCTCTGCACCTTGAGCAGGGTGTTGCGGACCTGCGAGACGCCGTGGTCGACGAGGGTGCCGAACGCCGACGCCTCACTGAGCGGGTTGGTCGGGACGCCGAGCGCGTACGACGGATAGGGCTTGTTCGGCGCGATGTGGTCGATGCGGCCGATGTCCATGCCCGCGGAATGCGCCAGTGCGATGACCTTCTCGAGGCCCAGCTTCACCGCCAACGGCGCGTAGACCGTGTTGATGGAGCTGATGAGCGCCGTACGCAACGTCTGGTACGACGAGCCCCGCTCGGCGTTGCAGGGTCGGTATCCCGGACCGACGGTGATGCACTGCGGTGCGTACGCCGGCTCGTCCAGCGAGTGGCCGTGCATCAGCGCGTAGGCCAGCGTGAACGGCTTGATGGTCGAGCCGGAGTTGCGGTACATCTGCGCCGGGTAGATGAAGCCGCCCTTCTGGTAGGGCCGGTCGGTCTTCTCGGCGATCGCGCGGATGTCGCCGGTCCGCGGGTCGACGGCGGCCAGCGCCGCCTCCGGGTCGTGCGACGACTTCAGCACCTGGTGCAGCGCCTGTTCCGCCGCCTTCTGCAGGTCGAGGTCGAGGGTCGTCGTGACCCGCACGCCGCCCGAGGCGAACATCTGCGAGTCGTACTCCGCGCCGAACGTCTCCTGCAGCCGGTGCTGCACCATGTCGCGGAACTCGGGCGCCACCGTTGGGGCGTCGGGCTCCGACTGCGCAACGATCCTGGGCAGCGCGTCGCCGTACGCCGCCGACGCCTGCTGCGGCGAGATCATCTTGTTCGCGATCATCCGGTTGAGCACATAGAGCTCGCGCACGCGTGCGGCCTTGCGGTCGTGCAGCGGATTCCACACCGACGGGGCGGGCGCCATCCCGGCGAGCGTCGCCGCGCGCGCCAGCGCGAGCGTCGGCCCGTCCATCCCGGCGTCACCGGGCCGGCCGGTCGCGGGGTTGATGTCGAGCTGCGTGATCGGAACGCCGAAGTAGAAGCGGCTGGCCGCCTGCACTCCGGCGGTGCCGTTGCCGAGGTAGAGCGTGTTGAGGTAGCGGGTGAGGATCTGGTCCTTCGACAGGTGCTGCTCGAGCCGCACTGCGAGGCTCGCCTCGCGCAGCTTGCGCAGGGCCGTGCGCTGGTCGCCCGTGTAGACGTTCTTCACGTACTGCTGGGTGATCGTCGAGCCGCCCTGCAGACTCGCGCCGCTGACGTCGCGCCACAGCGCGCGAACCGCCGCCAGCGGGTCGACGCCGCTGTGCGCGAAGAACCGCTCGTCCTCGGCGGCGACGATCGCGTCCTTCATGACGACGGGGATCTGGTCGCTCGTGACCGGATCCTCGTTCTGCGGCGACCGGATCGTCGCGAACGGCCGGCCGTGCATGTCCAGCAGCAGCACCGCCTGCGGCGCCTCCGGCTGGAACGTGTAGTCGACCGGGGCGGCGAGCAGTCCCGCCCCGAAGGTCACCGTCCCGGCGACCGCCGCGAGCACCAGCCACAGCACGACCTGGCGACGACGCCGGCGCAACCGAGCCGAGCGAGTACGCCGCCGCGCAACCGCCGTGACGACGGCGTGCGGATCCTGAACCGGCGTGCTCATCTCCCGCAGGGTAGGCGCCCCTGCTGATGCGATCGCCCGAGGTGCGGTGACTAGGAGCAAATAGCCCGAGTTCGCCATGGTGCAGACCGCTTTGCTCGGTATGTCATGACAAGTGCGACTGGGCGAACCAGGTCTCAGCCCTGGCATGATCGCTGCCGATAGGAGATCGATGACCGCGTGCCGGACGGCCCCTCACGGCCGGCTCGTCGAGGCTGCGCCCCCTGCGGGCAGCGGCCTCGCCGCGCTGCGCCTTGCCGTCGCGATGCACCGCGACCCTCAGCTCGGCGCGATGCTCGAGCGCGTCGCACACCGCGCCCTGCCCGACGCCGCGAGCGCGGGGGCCTCCGCGGGGTCGGCAGATTTCGCCGCCACGATCCCGACCCCGGCGCCGCCGTCGGAGCCGACCGGCGAGCTCGCCACCGTGATGGACATCGTGGCCCGGGCCCAGGCCGGCGACGCCAACGCGTTCGGCGAGCTCTACGACCGCTACGTCGACGTCGTCTACCGCTACATCTACTACCGCGTGAGCAATGCCACGCTCGCCGAGGACCTCACCAGCGAGACGTTCATTCGAGCCCTGCGGCGGATCACGTCCTACACGTGGCAGGGCCGCGACTTCGGTGCGTGGCTCGTCACGATCGCCCGCAACCTCATCGCCGACCACTTCAAGTCGGGCCGCTACCGCCTCGAGGTGGCGACCTCCGACCTGGTGGAGGCCGGCGCCGACCGGCGCGAGGACGGCCCGGAGAACGAGGTGCTGTCCGCCATCACCAACGAGGCTCTGCTCGAGGCCGTCAAGGCGCTGGGCCCGGAGCAGCAGGAGTGCATCTCGCTGCGCTTCCTGCAGGGGATGTCCGTCGCGGAGACCGCGGCGATCATGGGCAAGAACGAAGGCGCGATCAAGGCGCTCCAGTACCGCGCCGTGAAGTCGCTGTCGCGGCTGCTCCCGGAGGACCTGCTCGGATGACCGCCTTCGCCGCGCCCCGGATGACTCCCCAGCCGATGACCAGGCCCTGGATAGCCCAATCGGACTATTCGGAGAAATGGCCCGTCACCTTCTCGGCCGCCGCGTCGTTGCACCATCGGAAGGAGGGCAGTCGATGAACCTCACCAGCACCCGCCGGGCCGACGAGTTCAACCGGCTGCTCGAGTCCGGCGCCGGAACCGACGACCCGGTAGCCGGCCCGCTGCTCGCCGTCGCCGAGGCCCTGAGCGCGATGCCCGGCTCCGAGGGTCCGCGCCCGGAGTTCCGTACGGCGCTGCGCCAGCGGCTGGTGGCCGTCGCCACCGTCCAGGGCGTGGGCGCCCCCGCTGAGTCGTCCATCTCTCGCGCGCGCGCCGCCACTGGCAGCTGGCGCTTCCAGCGCAGGCTCACCGCCCTCGCCGCAGGCGCGGCCGTCGTCACCGGTGTCAGCGGTGTGGCGCTCGGCGCGAGCCGGTCGCTGCCCGGCGACCCGCTTTACGGCATGAAGCGCGCGGCCGAGAGCGCGCAGCTCGCCGGCACGACCGGCACCGAGGCGCGCGGCAAGCGCCACCTGGAGTTCGCCCGCACCCGCCTCGGCGAGGTGCAGGACCTGGCCGGCGACGGCAGCCCCAAGGTGCTCGTCAACACGCTGCACGACATGGACGTCGAAACCCGTGACGGCGCGAACGACCTGTTCGCGGCCTACCGCGACTCCGGCTCGGCCGAGCCGCTGCGGGCCCTCGACAGGTTCACGCACGAGCAGTACTCCCAGCTGCAGGCGCTGCTGCCGCAGCTGCCGGCCACCGTTCAGCCGTCGGCCCGCAGCTCGCTGGCGCTGCTCGCAGTGATCGCCAACGACAACGTGGCGACCGCGACCGGTAAGGCGCCGACGCAGCCCAGCTCGCCCACCGGGCCGGTGCGTCCTGGGCCCGCACCGTCGGCGACCGCGCACCCGCGGCCGTCCGCCTCGGGGCCTGCCCCGGCGCCGAGCTCGACCGGGACGGGATCGAGCGCGTCGAAGAACAACGGCAACCCGGTCCCGACGTCGGTGCCGAGCTCGCTGCCCACCCCGACGCTGCCGACGATCCCGCCGCTGCCGACGACGAGTCTGCTGCCGACCTCACTGCCGACGCTGCCGGACGACATCACCGGCCTGCTCGGCCACTAGCCGGTCTTCGGCGATCCTGCGCCGCGATTCCTCGCGGCGTCCTTGCGCTGTCACGCGCCTTCGCGCCCCGGGCCAACGGGCTTGCGCCGGTTTCGTCCGCTTCCCGCCGCAGCGCGTAGAAGTCGCGGCGTAACCGTTCGAATCCTGGGTCGTTGTCTAGTCCGATCGGACTAGAGAACACTCTGTTGCTACCCGAGTACATACGGTAGTGTTCGCCCAGGTTCGCCCGTCTTTGTGGAGGTAGGGGGCATGGCAACATCTCTTCGGCGCCGCGGCACAGGAGTGCTCGCGCTCGCCATGGCCGGCGGTCTGTCGCTGGCCGCGTCAACACCGGCCGGGGCGGCCACCACCAATGCCCCCGCCTACTACCAGGGCGTGACCTCGGCCAACGTGCTGAGCGTCGCCCTCAACCTGCCGATCGCGTTGCCGAACGTGCCTCAGCACCTCGCGCTCAACCTGATCGGCGTCACCGGCAACGCGACGCACAACACGCTGTCGACCGTTGCCCAGAAGACCTCGTCGGTGTCGACCGCGACGCTGGCCAGCGGCAGCCTCATCGACTCGCTCCCGGCCCAGCTCGGCCTGGCGAAGACGATCAAGGCGACCCTCGACGGAGCGCAGACGGCGTCGTTCGACGCGCTGTCCATCCCGGCGTCGCAGACGCAGGGCCTGCTCTCGCTCAACGTGGGCCCGCTTCGTGCCGCGGTCAGCAGCCTCTCGAACAACGCCTCCGCTGAACTGGTCGACGCCGATGTGCTCAACCTCGGCGCGCTGCTCGGCCAGAAGACCAACGGCGCGACCACGTCTCTGGTGAAGGCCGTGCAGGACAATGTCTCGGCGATCCAGAGCCAGGTCCAGAACCAGCTCAACAGCGTCGTCAGCCAGGTCAACGCCGCCGTCAAGTCGGTGTCGGGTGAGAACCAGGCGACGCAGACCCTCGACCAGGTTCAGGCGGCCGTTCAGACCGTTCAGAGCAAGGTCAACACCGTTCTCAACCAGGTGCTCAACACCGGTAACACCTCGGTGCTGAAGGTCCAGACGCTGACCGCGGGCCAGAACATCGCCGCTGCCGGTTCGGCTGCGAAGGCCAACGCCGACACGGTTCTCGCCAACCTCGACCTGCTGTCCGGTCTCGTCACCGTCAAGGGCTTCGAGAGCCACGCGATGGCGATCGCCAACGGCAAGGCGGGCGGCGCTTCCGCGACGTTCAGCGGCCACAAGCCGATCGTCGCCGTCGGCACGCCGGTCCTCTCCGCCGCGCTCGACGAGAACGGCCTGTCCATCTCCGACGTCGCCGGCCTCCCGTCGAACGTCGCCGACACGGTCAACGGTGCTCTTGCGCAGCTGCAGGGCATCCTCAACACCGTGCTCGGGACGCTGGGCGTGAGCCTCAACTACGTGCCGGGTCACGTCGACAAGGTCGACACCGCCGGTGGCAAGTACGCCGCGGCGACCGGTCCGGAGTACGACGTCACCGTTGCCAACCCGACCGACCCGAGCAACGCGATCGCCGTAGTCGGCCTCGGCCACGGCACGACCGCTTCGGTGTCGGCCGCGCAGGCCACGCGTCACGTGCAGCTGAAGAACCCGCAGGAGGGCAAGCTCCCGCACACGGGCGCCAACCTCCCGCTGATCGCGGGTGGCGGCCTCGCCTTCCTGCTCGGCGCGGCCTACCTGCGCCGCCGGGTCTCGGCGTAGTAATCAGTCAGTACGACGCAACGGCCCCCCGGCATTCGCCGGGGGGCTGTTGCTTTGCCGCTCGCTACTCTCGGCAGTGATGGCGAGACGCAGCAAGGACCGCTCCCGCGCGGTACTCGCCGGCGCGGCGTCGGCGGCTGCCGCGGAGGTCGAGGCCAGCCTCGAGATCCCGCCGGATCCTTCCGCCGCGGCTTTCTTCGACGTCGACAACACGATGATGCAGGGCGCCTCGATCTATCACTTCGCGCGCGGTCTCGCCGCCCGCGACTTCTTCACCTGGCGCGACCTCGCGCAGTTCGCCTGGAAGCAGGTGTCGTTCCGGGTGAAAGGCGTCGAGGACCCGGCGCACATGGAGGAGGCGAAGGAGGCGGCGCTCGCGTTCGTCGCCGGGCATGAGGTCGACGAGGTCGTGCGCCTCGGCGAGGAGATCTACGACGAGCTCATGGCCGGCCGGATCTGGTCCGGCACCCGCGCGCTCGCTCAGCTGCATCTCGACGCCGGGCAACGCGTGTGGCTCGTCACCGCCGCGCCCGCGGAGCTCGCCTCGCTGATCGCCCGACGGCTACGCCTCACCGGCGCGCTCGGCACGGTCGCCGAGAGCCGCGACGGCGTCTACACCGGCCGGCTCGTCGGTGAGCCGCTGCACGGCCCGGCGAAGGCCGAAGCCATCCTCGCGCTGGCCGAACGTGAAGGCCTGGACTTGTCGCGCTGCTCGGCCTACTCCGACTCCGTCAACGACCTGCCGATGCTCAGCCTCGTCGGGCACCCGGTCGCGGTGAACCCCGACGCACCGCTGCGTCGGGAAGCGCGCGAGCGCGGCTGGGAGATCCGCGACTTCCGCACCGGACGCAAGGCCGCGCGGGTGGGCGTCCCCGCGGCTGCAGGGGCCGGTGCCGTCGCGGGTGGGATCGCTGTCGGGCTCGCGCTGCACCGCCGCCGCAACACGTCTGAGGTGGCAGAGGCGATGAACGTCCTGCAGCACGCGGCCTCGTCGGCGCGCGGCCGACTCACCCGCCACTGAACCGCTGACCGGTGAAACCAGGTCTGGGCGTGGCACGTCTCATTCGTGTGAGGCTCGCCGCCTTTGCCGTTGTCGTCACCCTTCTCGCGGGCTGCTCCACCTCCCCGGAGCTGGTTCGCGTCTCCGCTCCCCCGGCATCGCATGACGCGGGAGCCAGGGCGAACCGTGACGCAGCCGAGCGCGAAGCCCGCCGATTGCTGACGCTGACGGATGTGCCGCCGGGGGCGAAACCTCTGCACTCCGCGCCACCGAAGTTGGACGGGCCCGGGATGGGCACCCCGTCAGTCGAGTCCCTGGTCGACGCCGCGCGGTTCTGGTCGGTGCCGATGACGTTCGGCGCAACGATGGACTGGTTTACTGCGCACCCGCCGCGCGGGCATCTGTCGAAAGAAGGCACTTCCAGTGGTGGTGGTCCCGGATTCCAGTCCGCCGGCCTCGGCTACTGGGCCGGCAAGAGCAAAGCCTGGCAGTCATCCGAGCTCGAGGTCAGCCTCCTTTCCGGCCCGGGGACTCATACCTACGTTCGCGTCGACGGTGTGGTCGTGTGGCTTGATCCGACACCGGTGCGCGACCCCACGAGCGGTCGGCGCATTCACTTCGCGGTGGCGCAGGGATGTCCGGCCGGCGACCGCGGTGTTCCAGGCGTCACGAACCAGGGAAGCGACCTCGATCGGCAGCTGCTGCCGGCCGGCGTACCGCAGCGCGCCCTCGTCTGCTTGTACGGCGGGTTCAACCGCGACCCGTTCCAGCTGACTCAGCATCGACTGCTGGACGCGTCCGCTGCCGCGGCCGGGGCCCGCGAGCTGCGCGCGCTGCCGCTGAGCCATGTGGTCGGTGGGGTCCACAGCTGTCCGGGCGCGACCGGCATGGCGGCCTACATCGCCTTCGACTACGCCGGCGGCCGCTCCATCGACGTCGCCGGTGGCACCGGTGGATGTTCGTCTGTGCGCAACGGCCACATCTTGGTCGAGGGGGCTCTGCCGTCGATTTTGGTGGGCGTGCGGAAGTGAGCCTCGATCAGAAGAACACTGAGCGGCGCTGCAGCAGCAACTTGTAGAGCGTCTGCTGGATGACCTCGCGCACCTGGTCGGTGAGGTTGAACACGAGCATCGGGTCGTCGGCAGCCGCAGTTCCCAGCGCATCGGTCGCGATCGGCTCCCCGAACTCGATGATCCACTTCGACGGGAGCGGCACCAGGCCCAGCGGGCCGAGCCAGGGGAACGTCGGCGTCACCGGCACATACGGAAAACCGAGCAACCGCGCCAATATCTTGACGTTGCCGATGATGGGATAGATCTCCTCGGCGCCGACGATCGAGCACGGGACGATCGGCACACCGGCGCGCAACGCCGCCGAGACGAATCCGCCGCGGCCGAACCGCTGCAGCTTGTAGCGCTCGGAGAACGGCTTGCCGATGCCTTTGAAGCCCTCCGGCCAGACCCCGGCGAGCTCGCCCGAGGACAGCAGCCGCTCGGCGTCCTCGTTGCAGGCCAACGTCGACCCTGACTTGCGTGCGAGCGGTGCGATCACGGGAGAGCGGAAGACGAGATCGGCGCCCAGCATGCGCAGGTGCCGCTTCGCCGGATGGTGGTCGTAGATCGCGAGCTGCGTCATCAGCGCGTCGATCGGGATCGTGCCCGAGTGGTTGGCGACGACGAGAGCGCCACCGTCGGCCGGGATGTTCTCGAGCCCACGCGTCTCGACCCGGAAGTACTTCTCCGCGAGCGGCCGGATCGCTGCCAGCAGGACGTTTTCGGTCAGGTCGGCGTCGAAGCCGAAGTCGTCGATGGGGTACTCGCCTGTCACCCGCCGGCGCAGGAATGCCAGTGCGCCGGCGGCGCGCCGCTCCCACTCCGGCATCGCGGCACGAGCCTGCGCCTCCTGAAGCGCCGTGAGGTGCTCGTCGCACAGCCCTTCGGCGACGGCTGACCGCCGGCAACGGGTGCCGTCTTCGAGCGTCTCGCTGCATCGCTGCGGCCGACGGCGCCGCGACGAGCTCGGCTCCTCGCGGCCGTCGAGCGGGATCACGCGGGCCTCAGGCATGGACCGTCCGCCCCCTGTCGACACTCGCGAGTACCAGCTGCTCGACCTGAGCGACCCGCTCCGGGTCGACGTAGCGCGTCAGCCCCCGGCCGTGCACGAAGTCGTCGTACGCCGCGAGCGTCGTGAACTCCGGGACGTAGCCGAAGTCGGTGTGCAGCCGCGTGGTGTCGACACCGCGGCCGAACTGCAGGAACTGCAGCTGTTCCGGCGAGAAGTCCACGACGCCGGCGCGGCGGAAGAACGCACCGAGGACGGACACGGCCGGCGAGGGCACCTGCACGGCGACCCGGCCGGCGCGGCGGATCGCCTGCGACAACAACAGGACACCGTCACCCGCGACGTTGAAGGTGCCGCGGTGGTTGTCGACGACGGAGCGACGCAGCACCTCGATCCCGTCGTCCTCGTGGATGAACTGCACCCGCGGGTCGAAACCGAGCACGCGTGGCACCACCGGCAGGGAGAAGTAGCGGGTGAGCGGGGTGTCGATGCGCGGCCCGATGAAGTTCGCGAACCGCAGCAGCGTGATGTCGACGTCGGGGCGGCGACGCCCGAGACCACGGACGTAGCCCTCGACCTCGGTCGAGTCCTTGCCATAGCCCGACCGGAACTGCGCCTTCGGTTCCATCCCCTCCGCGAACAGCGCCGGGTCGCGCGACGACGATCCGTAGACGGCAGTGGTCGACTTCACGACGAGCTTGCGCAGCGACGGCGCCTTCTGGCAGGCCGCGAGCAGCTGCATCGTGCCGATGACGTTGATCTCCTTCATCGCCGTCCGGCCACCCGCGCCGAACGGTGTCGCGATGACGCTCATGTGCACGACCGTGTCGACCTGCGCCGACGCGATCACCTTCGCGATGATCGGGTTGCGGATGTCGGCCCGCACGAACTCGGTGCGCCCGACGTCCTGCCGCGGCGGGATGACGTCGACGCCGATGATGCGCTCGATCGACTCGTCGGCGGCGAGCAGCGAAGCCAAGCGGCCGCCGAGGTAGCGCGAGACCCCGGTGATGAGGACGACGCGGCTGCTGTTCTTGGTCGGTGTCATGGCATCAGGTAGTCACGGCGGGACGGCCGCCCGGCGGCTGCTGCGGGACGCGGGCGATGACGATCGGGTCGCCGCGGTTGACCCGGAGCTCCTGGCTCGCGCGACCGGCGTTGACCGCGAGCTGCACGGAACGGAAGGAGTCCTCACACAAGGTGAGCCGGCCGGGTGCGACCTCGCCGAACGTGTGCGTGAACGGCACCGACAGGGTGCGGCCGTTGCAGCGAACCTCGACGACGTCGCCGAGAGTGATGCCGGCGGCTTCGAGGTCGGACCGGGCGATGTTGAGCGAGGCGTTGCCGAAGTGGTCGACCGCCTGGATCTCGGCGTGCACGTGGTCGTCGTCGACGACAGGGATGTGCACCCCGATCCGAGTGAGGTCGGCGGCGTCGAGCGTGGGGCCCACGTCACTGAGCGGACGGCCGGTGGCGAGGTGCCCCGCGACCGGCGCGTAGATGTCACGGCCGCGGAAGGTGGCGTGCACCCGCTCCAGCCAGAGGTCCTTGTTCGCGATCTCGACGACCTCGACGATGCCGCCACGCTCCTCCCAGGCGAGCGACAGCAGCCCGTTGTCGGGGCCTACGAGCAGCGAGCCGTCACCGGTCCGCACGACGATCCCGCGGGCGTGAGTGGCCTGCGGGTCGACGACGGCGAGGTGGATGCCGACCGGCAGGTAGGGCATGGCGCCGACCAGCTGGGTGGCGCCCTGCTCGACGTCCTGGGCGGCGATCAGGTGGCAGACGTCGATCAGCCGCACGTGCGGGGCGATGCGCGCGATGACGCCCTTGCAGACACCCACGAACACGTCGTCGTGCCCGTAGTCGGACAGGAACGTCACCCAGTCGAACCCGGCTGCCGACGCCATCAGCGGCTACTTCTTGTTGCGGCGCTGGACGCGGGTCTTCTTCAGCAGCTTGCGGTGCTTCTTCTTCGCCATGCGCTTGCGGCGCTTCTTGATGACGGAACCCACGCGTAGCCCCTTAGGTGGTGACAGCCTGCAACCGCCACAAGGCTACCCGCGCAGGCCCCCAGGGGCGCAGCCCGCATTCAACGCAGCCGGGGTCATCCCGCTTCGAACATGCTCGAGGCGAGGTAGTCGTGGACCGCCTGCTCCGGCACGCGGAACGACCGCCCGACCCGTACGGCGGGCAGCGTCCCGCCGTGGACCAGCCGATAGACCGTCATCTTCGACACCCGCATGAGCGCGGCGACCTCGGCCACGGTCAGAAACCGCAGCTCGGCCAGCCCGCCGTCGCCGGCACTGGATGCAGGCATGCGACACCCGCCTTCTCACGCGCCGGCGCCGGCTTCCCCACCGGCGCGCCCATCTCACGCGTGCACTACCTCAGAGAGTAACCGTGTGACGCGTGCGAGTCACGAGGCAGGTGGGGCCACATCGGCTGGGCCGAACGGGCTAACGGGGCCGAAGTGGAGTCCCGGTGGTGGTCAGCGCCGCAGCAGGTAGGCGGCGAGGGGTTCGTAGGCGACCGGCGGGACGTTGTCGTCGAGCGGCACGGCGACGGCGACCTTGCCCTCCTCCGCCCCGACGAACAGCGCCGGGTCGTTCGTGTCGGCCAGGCCGACCGTCCGGATGCCGGCCTGGGCCGCGGCACCAGCGAACCCGTGGTCGGCGACGACGAGGTCGGGGCGCGGACCGGACTCGAGCATGAGGCGCATCGGCTCCGCCGCGTGCGTGTGCAGGAAGTCGGCACCGTTCGACAGCATCGCGACGCCACCGAGGTAGCGGATCCGCGCCCCGCCCACGAGGTGCGGGGCGCTCACGTAGCGGTCGGCCGCGGGTGTCAGCACCTCGCAGCCGGCCGCGCTCAGTGCCGCGGCGACGGCCAGGTGCAGCGACAGGACGCCCGTCGGGTGCCCGGTCGCGACCACGACCCGGAGCCGGTCCCGGGCGGCTTCCTCGATCAGCTCCGCCGCGGCGTCGAGCGCGTCGAGGCTCAGCTCGGGGTCGATCCGGTCCGCACCCTCGGTCCGGTTGGCGTCCGGGTCGATCCCGACCCGGTCCGCGAGGAGCTTGAGCACCTGGTCGTGCGTCCAGTCCCGATCGAGCTCCAGGCCGAAGTGGTAGTCCCACTGCCGCTCGAGCATCTTGGTGATGTTGGCCAGGTTGCTGCGCCTCGGTGTCAGGACGTCGCCGGCGATGCGGGTCTCGACCAGGTGCTGCGCGAGCTGCGCGCGCGAGAAGGCGGTCACGGCTTCAGTCCGTGGTGCGGGAAGGCGTTCTCGCGGGTGGCCCGGATCGCGGCGTCCGCCGGGTCGGCCTGGCCGGTTCCGTCGTACGACGTGAACACCGGCATCCGGCCGTCGGTCATCCGCAAGGGTGCATGCACTTCAGTCCGGTCGTGCACGAGCGCCCGCCATTCGTCGGGTGTGTCCATCTCGGGGTCGATCGGTGCTCCGGCGGCCTCGGCGAGCAGGTGCGTCCACGACCGCGGTACGACCCGGACGAGCTCGTAGCCGCCACCGCCCGTGGCCAGCCAACGGCCTTCGCAGACCTCGTGCGCGAGCCCGTGCAGGGCCGCGTGCGCGGTCCGCTGCCCGTCGAGCGAGACGAGCAGGTTGGTGAGGGGATCGAGGGCGTGGCTGTCGCAGCCGTGCTGCGACACCAGGATCTGCGGTGCGAACGCGCGGACGAGCGGCGGAACGACGGCCGAGAACGCGCGCAGCCAACCGGTGTCGCCGGTGCCTGCCGGCAGTGCGACGTTGACGGCCGTGCCGATCGCGTCCGGGCCGCCGATCTCGTGCGGGAACCCGGTGCCCGGGAACAACGTGCGGCCGGACTCGTGCAGCGAGATGGTGAGGACGCGCGGGTCGTTCCAGAACGCCGCCTGCACTCCGTCACCGTGATGCGCGTCGATGTCGACGTAGGCGATGCGCTCGATGCCTTGCTGCAGCATCCATGCGATGGCGATGGCCGGGTCGTTGTAGACGCAGAAGCCCGATGCGGCCGCGGGCATCGCATGGTGCAGTCCGCCCGCGACGTTCACCGCGTGGTCGTATCTGCCTTCGACGACAGCGCGTGCTGCGGCGAGCGTGCCGCCCGCCACGAGCGCGGACGCCTCGTGCATATCGGCGAAGACCGGGTTGTCCATCGTGCCGAGACCGTGCACCGGGTCAGCACGACCGGTGGCGCCGGCCTCCTTGACGGCGTCGAGATAGCCCGGCGCGTGCACCAGGGTGAGAAGGCCGTCGTCTGCCGGCGTGACCGACAACGACGTGACGTTGGGCCGGTCCAGCACGCCGAACTCGCGCGCGAGCGCAATCGTGAGCTCGACCCGCACCGGGTTGAGCGGATGGGAGGAGCCGAAGTCGTACTCGACCAGTGCCGGGTCCCACGGCACCGCGACGGCGCGGCTCACTGACCTGCGGCCAGCTCGCGGCTGCGGTCGCGGGCCGCTTCCAGCGCCGCGAGCAGCGCCGCACGGACACCGTGGTTCTCGAGCTCGCGGATCGCTGCGATCGTCGTGCCGCCGGGGCTCGTCACCGCCTCGCGCAGCTGCACCGGATGCTCGCCGGACTCGCTCAGCATCTTCGCCGATCCGACGGCCGTCTGCACGATCAGCTCGGCGGCCACCGCGCGCGGCAGGCCCAGCAGGATGCCCGCGTCGATCATCGCCTCGACGAGGAAGAAGAAGTACGCCGGCCCGCTGCCGGACAGTGCCGTGACCGCGTCGAGCTGCGTCTCCGGGACCCGGATCACCTTGCCGACGGGGCGGAGCAGCTGCTCGGTGCGCTGCAGATGTTCCTCACTGGCATGCGCGCCGACCGCGATGGCACTCATCGCCTCGTCCACGAACACGGGGGTGTTGCTCATCACGCGCACGACGGGCACGCCGTCAGCGAGGCGCTGCTCCAGGAACGATGTCGGGATGCCGGCCGCGATGGTGATGACGAGGTTGCGCGAGCTGACGACGGGAGCGAGCTCGTCGAGGAGCTGGCCCATCTCCTGCGGCTTGACCGCGATGAGGAGAGTGTCGGCGCTCTCGGCGGCCGCGGCGCTGTCGACGCCGGTGACGCCGTAGCGCTCCTCGAGCATCTTCGTGCGCTCCGGGTGCCGCTCGGTGAAGACCAGGTCGTCGGCGCTGCGTCCGGCGCGCAGCAGCCCGGACAGCAGCGCCTCGCCCATCTTGCCGGCGCCGATGATCGCGACCCGTTCCGCCACGGAACCATCGTCCCACGGCGGTCAGGACCTCAGTCGGTGAGATGCAGCGTGATCCCGCCGTACGACGTGCCGACATCGGAGCTGTCGAGCGCGTAGCTGATCGAGTAGTCGCCGGGCGGCGCGTAGAAGCCGTCGGGGGCGATGGTGTCCCAGGTCGAGACCCAGCGCAGGCAGGTGCCCGCACGGACGACGACGGTGCGTCCGGGCGATGCGTACCTGACGCCCTGACCGGCCCGCCACTGCACCGAGCCGTCCGGTGCGAACAGCTCCAGGTCGATCTCACGCGTGTCGTCGAAATGGATCGACCCGTCGCCGTTCACCTGCGGACGGCACAGCTCTATCGACAGATGAACCGGGTGCTTTCGCCGGCCCGAGTCCGGACCGGTGTAGACGATGCACCAGCCCACGACGTCGTTCGTGGCGTCGCACGCGGCCGCGTCGTACCCGACCGTCGTGCGCGTGATCGGCGCAGGCGCGGAGTGCCGGTGCGCAGGAGCGGTCGGCGTCGGCGAGTCGGCGGGAGGCTGCGGCGCGAACGGTCGCACCACGGCACTCCCGGGTCCCACCGCGGTCGACGTCGAGATCGGTGGGTGAGAGGGCGTCGGCGCGGACGACGCCGTCTGCCGGGGCGACGGTGGCGCGGTCGGCGGCGCCGTGGGTGCGGGTGAGGCGGGTTCGACGTGCAGCCGGTCGGCGCCGGCTCCGGCGCCGGGGGCGATCGCCACCACCGCACCGACGGTCAGGGCAGCGGTCGCCCCGGCAGCGGTCAACGCGATCCGGCGGCGTCGCCGGGTCCGCGCCCGGTCGAGCACGTCGCGGACGCCGTCGGCGGTCGGCACGAACATCGGTCGTTCAGTCACGGCCGGCCTCCAGCTCGTTCGCGAGCAACCCTCGCGCCTCCGACAGCTGCCGCTTGACGGTCCCCGCGGGCCGGCCGACGGCGCGCGCCACGGCGTCGACGGGCAGGTCGGCGTAGTAGTGCAGGAGCACGACGTCACGCAGCCGGCGCGGCAACGCGTCGACGGCCGCCTTGAGACTCATCACATCGGCGTCCGGCCCCGGCTGGGAGTGCGTCGACTCGGCCGCCACCGCGTCCATCACGTCCCGGTCGGTGGCCCGGGCGCGCCAGGCCCGCCGGACGAGGTTCGTCGCCACCCGGTAGAGGTAGGACGGCGGATCCTCGATGCGCCGCCACCGCGCGACCATCCGGGCGAACGACTCCTGGGTCAGGTCGTGCGCGAGCTCCCGGTCGCGCAGCAACGACCAGCAGTAGGCGGCGAGCTGGGAGTAGTGCGCCGAGTAGAAGTCGCTGAACTCCTCCTCCGACGTGCGCACGGCGGCGAGTCTCCCAACGGAGTCGGCGACGAACACGGACACATCAGGAAAGAGTCCGGCAGGACCGAACCGGTTCGCGTCGAATGCACTCTTTGTCGGTGTGAGGCCCATCGCGGCCCGGATCGACAGGGGGAGAGCCATGCGCCGCACCACTCTGGCCGTCGCGGCAACGTTCGCGGCCACCGCCGCCGCATTCGCGGTGCCGGCGTCCGCGCACCTGGTCCGCGCGGAGCCGCTCGGCGCGGTGACGACCATTACGACGTCGACCAGCGGGACCGCGGAGCTGGTCCTCTACGACGACGCGACGCTCTCGCCCAGCGCGACGCACAACCCCGACGTGTCGATCTCCGGTGCCGGGCGCGTGGTCGCCTTCGAGCTGACTCGCGCCGACGGAACCAACGACGAGCTGTTCGGTGTGCGCCTCCCGGCGTTCGCGGGCGGCGGCACGGTCGTCGGCGGCTCCGCCACGCCCCAGCCCACGTGTACGTCGTGGCCGAGCGACACCGTCCCCCTGCAGTCCCAGTGCGCGCCCTACCGCCCCAAAGCGATCCTTCTGCATGAGGGCTACTACCACCTCGTCGTCGTGACCGATGGCAAGCCGGTGCGCATCACGCTGCGGCTGCACGGTCAGCACCGGGGGCACGCGCAGGTGCGCATGCAACAGCAGATCCGCACGGCCGAAGCAAATCTCCCTGAGCAGGAGTCGATGGGCGCCTCCACGGTGACCTACGGCGGCGCCGGCGGTTTCCAGAACGCGACGCAGGTGCTGACGCTCGCCGTGGCGCGGCTGCATCCGAGCGCGACGCTGCGGGCGGCAACCGGTTGTGCGCGCGACGACTCGGGAACGCCGCCGCCGTACGCCTACTCGCCCGTGTGCCCGGGCGGGTCGATCACCAGCTTCAGCTACCTCGTCAACACACCGGTCGAGCAGCTGGAAGGTTTCGGCGGCGGCACCGCCTTCCTCTACACGAGTGATGCCATGCCGACAGCCGTCGGTGGTTCGTTCGTCGACAGTGACGGGCCGACCTACCTCGGCGGTGTCGGGCTGTGGATCGCGGGCACCTCGCTGCAGGGGCCGGCAGCGTTCTCGTCCGGGGTCTGACGGGAGCGTCGATACTCGACGCATGGCAGCGACCGTGACCGTCGCGGTGGTAGGCAACCGTGCTGAGGCGGAGCTGATCGCCGGCATGTTGCGCAGCAACGGTGTGCCGGCGATCGTCTCCGCCGACGATGCAGCCGGCGTCGAGGTCGCACTGCAGGCGCAAGGAGTGCGAGTGCTCGTCACGGCAGACGACGCACCCGAGGCGCACCGGCTGCTCGCGCAACCCGATGCGCCGACGCGACCGCTCAACCGCTTCCAGCGCTGGATCGTGCGGCTGCTCGGCGGCGACCGCTAGAGCAGAGCTCAGCCCTTCGTGGCCAGCGCGCGGAGGAAGAAGCCGATGTTGGCCGGTCGCTCGGCGAGGCGGCGCATGAGATAGCCGTACCACTCGTCGCCGTACGGCACGTAGACGCGGACCTTCTCGCCGTCGGCGGCCAGGCGGTCCTGCTCGTGCGGGCGGATGCCGTAGAGCATCTGGAACTCGTAGCTCCCTTTCGCCCGGTCGTTGTCGAGCACGAGCTTGCGCCCGATGGCGATGAGTCGCGGGTCGTGCGTCGCAACCATCGGATAGCCGTTGCCCTCCATCAGCACCCGCAGGCACCGCACGTAGGACTTCGACACGTCGAGGCGCGACTGGACGGCGACGTCGGGCGGCTCCTTGTAGGCGCCCTTGCACAGCCGCACGCGCGACCCTTCATAGGCGAGGTCGCGACAGTCCGCCTCGGTCCGATGCAGGTAGGCCTGCAGCACCGCGCCGAGCCACGGGAAGTCACCGCGCAGCCCTCGCAAGATGCCGAGCGTCGAGTCCGTCGTCGTGTGGTCCTCCATGTCGAGGGTGACCGTCGTGCCGGCGGCGGCCGCGGCCGCGCAGATCGCCGCGGCGTTGTCGCGCGCCATCGCCGCGTCCAACGCCTGACCGACCGCCGACAGTTTCACCGACACCTCGACCCGGTCGGCCAGTCCTTCATCGCCGAGGTGCGCGAGAGCAGTGACGTAGGCCTTCGTCGTCGCCTCCGCGTGCCCGACCTCGGTCGTGTCCTCCCCGAGGTGGTCGAGCGTCGCGTTCAGGCCACGCGCGGCGAGCGCGCGGCACGCCGCCATCGCGTCGTCCACGGTCGTGCCGGCGACGAACCGGCGTACGACGTCGCGCGACACCGGCGCCGTTTCGACGAACCGGCGCACCGTCCGGTTGCGGGAGGCCGTTAGCAGAGCGGTGCGCAGCACGCACTCAACGTAACGCGGCCATGACGAACGAACCCCACAACCGCTCCTCGACCTGCGGCCAGGGCGCCAGAGCGTTCTCGATGTCCGCGAGCAGCCGGTGCCTGCGCTCGCCCAGAGCAAGCACGTCGGAGTGCGTCGAGATCACGCGCAGATGCGTCTCGCGGTCGACCGTCCGCGACCAGGTGAGCTCGGTGTCGACGACGACGTCGAACCCGCGCCGACGTAGGTCCGCGGCCGCGTCCCGAGGAGCCACCCCTGCCATGGTCGGCGGACGGCTACCCACCTTCAGCGCCCACGCGTCGTGCACGCGCCCTTGTGCCGCCTCCCACTCGATCTGCTCGTCGCGTCGATGGTTCGCCCACCAGATCGCGAGATGCGCTCCCGGTGCCGCGACGAGACGGACCTG
>Ga0070679_100001553_pt1 | contig 20521 bp, 15 predicted proteins | sample KBSC63BmetaG_FD_65652 | JGI IMG/M metagenome (GOLD analysis project Ga0070679, IMG submission 65652) | Corn rhizosphere microbial communities from Kellogg Biological Station, Michigan, USA - KBS C6-3B metaG | ecosystem: Host-associated > Plants > Roots > Rhizosphere | place: USA: Michigan... | reverse complement strand
TGGTGCTGTCGACCGGCAAGCGCATCGACGGCCGCGGCACCACGGACATCCGACAGATCACCTCCGAGGTGGGCGTGCTGCCCCGCACGCACGGCTCGTCGCTGTTCACGCGCGGCGAGACGCAGGCGCTGGTGACCACCACGCTCGGCACCAAGCAGGACGTGCAGCACATCGAGGCGCTGACCGGGGACATCGACAAGCGCTTCATGCTGCACTACAACTTCCCGCCCTTCTCGACGGGCGAGACGAAGCCGCTGCGTGGCGCCAGCCGCCGCGAGACCGGCCACGGCCACCTGGCCGAGCGCGCCCTGGCGCGCATCCTGCCGCCTGAGAAGGACTTCCCGTACGTCATCCGCATCGTCTCCGAGATTCTGGAGTCGAACGGCAGCTCGTCGATGGCGTCGGTCTGCGGCGGCACGCTGTCGCTGATGGACGCGGGGGTGCCCATCAAGACGCCGGTGGCCGGCATCGCCATGGGCCTCATCAAGGAGGGCGATCGTGTCGCCGTCCTGTCGGACATCCTGGGCGACGAGGACCACCTGGGCGACATGGACTTCAAGATCTGCGGCACCCGCGCCGGCGTGACGGCCGTGCAGATGGACATCAAGATCCAGGGCCTGACCCGGGAGATCCTGGACACGGCGTTGACGCAGGCGCGCGACGCGCGGCTCTACATCCTGGGCAAGATGGCGGAGGCGCTGACGGCGCCGCGGCCCGAGCTGTCGCTGCACGCGCCGCGCATCACCACGCTGCACGTGAAGCCCGACCAGATCCGCGAGATCATCGGCCCCGGCGGCAAGACCATCCGCGGCATCACCTCGCAGACGGGCGTCGCCATCGAGGTCGAGGACGACGGCACGGTGCACATCGCCTCGCCCGACGGCATCGCGGTCAAGAAGGCGATCGACATCATCAAGGGCCTGACCACGGAGCCCGAGGTGGGGGAGTACTACCTGGGCGTCGTGAAGCGCCTGGCGGAGTTCGGCGCGTTCGTCGAGATCCTGCCGGGCACGGACGGCCTGGTGCACATCAGCGAGCTGGACGCCAAACGCGTCAACGTCGTCTCGGACATCTGCAAGGAGGGCGACGAGATGCTGGTGAAGGTCATCGGCATCGACCGCGCCACCGGCAAGATCCGCCTTTCGCGTAAGGAAGTTCTGGGGAAGACGCCCGACGTCATCCACAACTTCCGCGCGAATGCGAATGCCTAAGGGCGGCGCGCGTGGCTGATGTCACCGTTCGGTTCCGGCGCCTGCGCGCCGGAGCCGTCGTGCCGGCGTACATGACGTCGGGGGCCGCGGGGATGGATCTGTCTTCGGCCGAAGATGGGCCGGTGACGATCGGGCCGGGGGAGCGGGCAGCGGTGGCGACGGGCCTGGCGCTGGAGCTTCCGGATGGGTACGAGGGGCAGGTGCGTCCCCGGTCGGGGTTGGCGCGCAAGCACGGCATCACGCTGACGAACGCGCCGGGAACCATCGACAGTGACTACCGGGGCGAGGTCACCGTGCTGCTGGTCAACCTGGGGCGCGAGGCGCACACGATCGCTCCGGGCGATCGGATCGCCCAGCTCGTCATCGCGCCGGTGACCCGCGCGACGCTGCTCGAGGTCCAGGATCTGACGGACACCAAGCGCGGCGCCGGCGGCTTCGGCCACACCGGCTAGGGCATTGCGGGCTGCGCCCCGCGATGCGAATGTTCGGGCCATGAGAAACCGGCCCGCCCGCTCGTTTTCCCGTTCGCTCGCCCCTGTCCTGCCGCTGGTGCTCGGCCTGCTCGCGATCCACGGCTGCGGCGGCAGTGTCGAGGAGTTGCCTGGCGCCAAGGGCGACCTGATGGCTGGGCGCACGCCCATCTCCAGCAAGGGCGTCCAGCACGCGGGGCGAATGACGGACGGCTTCATCTCGAACGAGGGCGGCTTCTGGCGTTCGGACATGACCTCGGTGGTCGCCGACAACGGCTACGCGGTGTGGGACCTGGGCGAGGTCAAGACGATCCAGTGCGGCCTGTTGCAGGGCGATAACAACGACTGGTACGACCTGCGCGGCAGCGTCGACGGACAGAACTTCACCCCGCTGTGGACGGCGAACCCGACGGGCAAGCCGGGCATGCAGGAGCGGCTGGAGCAGAAGATCGGCGGCACCGCGCGCTACGTGCGGCTGTCGGCCCACGGCGGTGACGGCGCGTACAGCGTTGGCGAGCTCGCGCTGTTCAGCGCGTGCGGCGCGGACTGGCCGCCGCGGCTGGTGGCGCGCGAGGGCGCCTCGGACGATGACAACGTTCGCTTCAAGCTGATGCTGTTCTGCGGGCTGGCGGTGGCCTACCTGCTGATCAACCGGCGCGGGGCGAAGGACTGGGTGCGCCTGACCGCGGTGATCCCCGCCGGCGTGGGTCTGTCGTGCCTGGTCGATCTGTGGGGGATGTGGCCGTTCGAGGAGACGGTGCAGACCACGGTGCGCGCTGTGGTGGCTGCCCTGGGCACGGTGCTGGTCTTCCGCGAATACGTCTGGCCGCGGCTGTATCCGGTGTCGGCGCGCGCGTCGGCGGCGGCGCTGGTGATCCTGTCGCTGGTCGGTGCGTTCAGCTACTACCACTTCGGCTGGCCGCAGTTCCGTGACGAGGCGAAGGGGCGGCAGACGCTGGTGCACCCGTGGGACATGCGCGTCTACTTCCCGGTGGCGAAGTACTTCCACGAGTTGCAGTTCGATGGTCTGTACCTGGCCAGCGTGGCCGCCTACCTGGACAACCACCCCGGCATGAAGCCCGAGCAGGTCGCGGGGGCCCACATGCGCGATCTGACCGACAACGAGATGCGCCTGGCCGGGCAGGTGATGGACCAGATCCAGGACGTCCGCAAGCGCTTCACGCCCGAGCGGTGGGAAGAGTTCAAGAAGGACATGAAGTACTTCGAGGACGTGATGGGGGCGGGCGCGTACCTGGGCAGCATGCAAGACCACGGCGGCAACGCCACCCCGGTCTGGCTGCTGGGGGCGTACGCGCTGTGGCACAACGCCCCGGCGAACGAGCTGACGCTGACGTTGACGGCGCTGATCGATCCCCTGATGTGGATCCTGCTGTTCGTGATCCTGGCACGCACGTTCGGGGTACGCACCATGGCGATCTGCTTGCTGGTGTGGGGCACCACGGACTTCTCGCGTTTCGGCACGAACCTGATGGGGTCGACGTTGCGCGCCGACTGGATGGTGGCGCTGGGGCTGGGGGCGTGCGCGCTGAAGACGCGACGGTGGGCGCTGGGGGGCGCGCTGATCGCCTACGGCGGCTTGATTCGCGCCTTTCCGGCCTTCGCCACGTTCTTCCTGGCCGTGCCACCGGCCTGGTGGCTGATCGACCGCTACCGCGAAAACCGCAAGCTGCCCGCCATGGCGGCGTTCCGGAAGCAGCAGGGGCCGGCCGTTCGCGCCATCGTGGGCGCGGTGGCGGCGGTGGCCGTCCTGGTGGCGGCGTCGTCGGCCCTGTTCGGCTTCCACGACGCCTGGGTGACCTGGGCGCGCAAGATCACCATCCACGCCGAGCAGCCGAACTCGAACCACGTCGGGATCCGGAACGTGGTGTCGTACTCGCCGTCGCTCGAAGGGCCGAAGGTCGCCGACCCCAGCCGCATCGAGCCCTGGAGCACGTGGCAGGATCTGCAGCGCGAGACGTTCTCGAAGCGGAAGCCGCTGTTCTATCTGGGCGTGCTGCTGTTCACCGCGCTGGCGGTGGTGGGGTGCCGGCGCCTGCGGCTCGATCAGGTCGCCATCGTCGGGTTGATGATGATCCCGGTCTACTTCTACCCGGCCAACTACTACTGCCACTACGTCTTCCTGTTGCCGCTGCTGGCCACGGCGGCGGATCCCAAGCGGCTGATGCAGCCCGAGGGGCGGACCTGGTTCGCCTACGTGTCGTCGGTGATCATGGCGATGGGCTTCTTCCAGTACTTCACGCTCGATTCGTCGGCGGGTGAGTCCGACGTCACGGCGACGTACGAGAGCGTCATCATGCTGGTCGCCTACCTGTTGATCCTGTACCCGATGGCACGACGCGGTTGGCTGGGGCTGCCACCCGCCGACGAGAACCAGGACGAGGGCGACGAGCCGCCCCCGGCCTGGACGGGCGTCTTTGCGTCGATCTGGAACTGGTGGTCGGACCTGGGGCAGGAGGAAGAAGAAGAGGACGAGGAAGAGGAAGACGAGGAGGAGGACGAAGAGGAAGACGAGGAGGAGGAGGACGAGGGGGAGGTCGCGGGGGTCCCGGAACCTTCACCGGCCGGTTGACCGCGGAGGCCCGCTGCATAATTATTCACGCGATGAATAGTTCAGCAGCGGGCATCGTCGGCGTCTCCGGCTATGCGGGTATGGAGCTGGCGCGCATCCTGGCGCGCCATCCCGGATTTCGGCTGACGGCCGCGATCAGCGACAAATGGGCGGGCCGCGCCCTGGGCGACGTGCTGCCCATCGCCGGGACCGCGGCGGCCGTGCGTTGCGAGGGGCAGGCAGCCGCCGCCACCAGCTTCGCTGGCCTGGACGTCGTCTTCCTGTGCACGCCCCCCGAGGTGTCGATCGCGCTGGCCGCGCCCGCGCTGGCCGCTGGTGCCCGCGTGGTCGACCTGTCGGGCGGCTTCCGCCTGCCGCTCGGGTCCTACCCGCGCTGGTACGGCTTCACCCACCCCAGCCCGGAGTTGCTCGCCCGGGCCGTCTACGTCATGCCCGAAGCCACCGAGAACCGGGCGGCCTTGAGGGACGCGGCGCTGGTGTCCAACCCGGGTTGCTATCCCACGGCCAGCGTCCTGGCGCTGCTGCCCCTGTTGAAGGCCGACGTGATCGAGCCGGCCGGGCTGATCATCGACGCGAAGAGCGGGACCACGGGCGCGGGGCGGAAGGGGACCGAGGACTTCTCGTTCTCCGAGCTGGAGGGGGACTTCCGCGCTTACCGCGTCCTGAAGCATCAGCACACCCCCGAGATCGAGCGCGTGTTGCAGGTGGCCGGCGTGGGTGGCGCGCCGGTCACGTTCACGGCGCACCTGCTGCCCACCCGCCGTGGCATCCTGGCCACGGCCTACGGCCGCCTGCGCCCGGGCAAGACCGCCGCCGACGCCACCGCGGCCGTCCGGGCGTTCGTCGAGTCGAAACCCTTCCTGCGGGCCGCGGCGCCAGACGCCGTCCGGCTGCAGGCGGTGGTGGGCACGAATCGCGCCGTGCTGGGCGCGGACGCCGATCCCGAGCGATCGATCGCGATCGGCTTCTGCGCCATCGACAATCTGGTCAAAGGTGCGGCTGGTCAGGCCGTGCAGAACGCGAACCTGATGTTCGGGTGGGACGAGACGGCCGGTCTGGACAGCCTGTCCGGGCACATGCCCTGAACGAAGCGAACCTGGGACGAGACTGAAAGAACGCGATGAAAGGGACCGAGATGAAGCTGCCTGTAGGGTTCAAGTTCGGGGGCGCGGCGGCGGGGATCAAGCCGAACCGGCCTGATCTGGCGCTGGTGGTGTCCGAGGTCCCGGCGGTGACCGCCGGGGTGTTCACCGTGAACCGCCTGTGCGCGGCGCCCGTTCGTCACGGCGCCGGCGTGTTGCCATCGGGCTCGATGCGCGCCATCGTCGCGAACAGCGGCAACGCGAACGCCCTGACCGGGCCGGCCGGCGCCGAGGACGAGCGCGCGATGGCCGGTGCCGTCGCGGCGGCGCTGGGCATCTCGGCGGTCGACGTCCTGACGGCCTCGACGGGCAGCATCGGCCCGCGCCTGCCCGTCGAGAAGATCAAGGCCGCCGCGCCGAAGCTGGTGGCGTCGCTGAGCGGCGACGAGGCCGGGTTCCGCGCGGCCGCCGACGCGATCCGCACCACCGATCTGACCACCAAGATGGCCAACCGCGAGATCCAGGTGGGCGGGCGTCCCGTGATCATCAGCGCCATCTGCAAGGGCTCGGGGATGATCCATCCCCAGATGGCGACGATGCTGTGCTTCATCACCACCGACGCGGCCGTGGCGCCGGGCACGCTGGAGACAGCGCTGCGCGCCGCCGTGGACGAGTCGTTCAACACCATCACGGTGGACGGTGACATGTCGACCAACGACAGCGTCATCGCCATGGCGAACGGCCGCTCGGGGGCGCCGCTGATCGACGGCAAGGGCGGGGACGCGGATCGCTTCGCGGCGGCGCTGGCCGATCTGTGCGCCGAGCTGGCGCGGAAGATCGCGGCCGACGGCGAGGGTGCCACGAAGTTGCTGGTGGTCGACGTGGCGGGCGTGCCCGACCGCGAGATGGCGCGCGAACTGGCGCGGGCGGTGGCGGGCGGCAGCCTGGTGAAGGCGGGCGTGTTCGGCGGCGATCCTTCGACGGGCCGCATCCTGGCGGCGCTGGGCGCGCGCATCGGGGCGCGGAACTACGCCATCGATCCCAGCAAGGTGTCGCTGGTCACCCAGGGCACGCGCGTCTACGACGAGCGGGGCCCGGTGGCGCTGGACGCCACGGCCCGGGCGGCCCTGAACGCGCGCATGAAGGAGTCGGAGATCGCGATCCGCCTGGATCTGGGCGCTGGCGACGCGTCAGCGCGGGCGCTGGGCTGCGACCTCAGCTACGACTACGTGCGCATCAACGCGGACTACGCGGGCGCCATCGCGGCGGGACCGACGGCTGGCGCGGCGGCCGCCGCCCCGGGCGCGGTCAACCGTGCCCTGATCGTGGGCGCGCTGTCGTACATCCGAAAGTTCGCCGGGCGGCGCGCGGTCATCAAGTACGGTGGCGCGGCGATGGTGGATCCGGCGCTGAAGCGCAGCTTCGCCGAGGAGGTGGTGCTGCTGTCGGCCGCGGGGCTGCGTCCCATCGTCGTTCACGGCGGCGGACCGGAGATCACGAGGACGCTGGATCGGCTGGGCCACAAGACGGAGTTCGCGGATGGCCAGCGCGTCACCAGCGCCGACGACATGCACGTCGTCGAGATGGTGCTGACGGGCAAGGTGAACACCGAGATCGTCGGCTTGCTGAACTCGCTGGGCGGCAAGGCGGTGGGCCTGTCGGGCAAGGACGCGCGGCTGCTGGCGGCGCACAAGATGCCGCCCCGTCCTGGCAAGGCCGATCTGGGTTTCGTGGGCGAGATCGAGTCGGTGAACCCCGAGGTCCTGGAGATGTTGCTGGACAAGGGCTACATCCCGGTGGTGTCGCCGGTGGGCGCCGGCGCCGAGGGGGAGAGCTACAACATCAACGCCGACGTGGCGGCCTCCGAGATCGCGGTGGCCACGAAGGCATTCAAGCTGATCTTCCTGACCGACGTGGCTGGTGTGCTGGACGAGAACGGCAAGCTGATCAGCGAGCTGAAGGCGAGCGACCTCGAGACCCGCCTGGGCTCGGCGGCGAGCGGCATCAAGGGCGGCATGATGGTCAAGACGCAGGGGGTGCTGCGGGCGTTGCGCGGCGGTGTCGAATCGGTCCACATCGTCGACGGCCGCACCCCCCACAGCATCGTGGCCGAGCTGTTCACCGACAAGGGCGTCGGCACACTGGTGACAACCTGAATCGAATGAGGCGTTCGACGACGACGTCCGATCGGGCCTCGGCCCGACGCGCCGCGGCCGCGCCGCAGCCGCGGCCCCAGCGGGCCCTGACGCGCGCGTCCGGGGCGCAGGCGGGGACCGCGGCCCGGCGCGCGGCCCTGCGCGAGATCCTGGCGGCGGGAGGGGCGACGTCGCAGGAGGCGTTGCAACGGGCGCTCGCCGCGCGAGGCATCCACGCCGCCCAGGCGACGATCTCGCGCGATCTCGCGTCCATCGGCGCCAGCCGGATGTTGGCGGCGGGCGGCGCGCGCTACGCCGTCCCGCCCGGCGACGCCGCGCTGCCGATCGAGCCGGTACGTGGCCTGGTCGATGCGGTCGAGTCGAACGGCCTGCTCATCGTCGTCCGCACGAAGGCCAGCGCCGCCCCAGCCATCGCCCGGGCGCTGGACGACGCGCACCTCTCCGACATCCTGGGCACGCTGGCCGGCGACGACACCATCTTCGTCGCCCCCCGCCGCCCGCGCGCCGCCTCTTCCCTCGTCCGTCAGATGCGCCGTCTCTTCGGTATCTGAATATCGCGGCGTCGCTCCGTTACGCTTACGCTCGGGGGGCGGGCGGGACCGGGGGACTCTCCCCTCGGGTCGCTCGACTACGTCGGCGGTGCTCGGCTCCCGCCTGCGGCGGGACCCTGCGCTCCGGCGACGCGTCTCTCGCTCGGGCTCCGGCTGGCAAGCTTTCCCGCAGACGGGAAAGCAGCGCCTGCGCACGCCCCTCGGGGAGAGCTCCCCCGGCCCCGCCCGCCGCTCCGAAGCTAGCGCTCCACTACGCTCCTACGTACTTCAAGCGACAAAGAACGCATCGACGGCTCGAACGCCGCGACGAGCAGGTCCGGCTATCTATCTTTGAACCCTGCGCTCCTTCCGCCACGCTGTTTAACGCTTGAAGGACCTTGGAGCGTAGTGGAGCGCTAGCACCGAGCGCGGGCGGGGACAGCGGGTGTCCCTCCCGAGGGGCGTGCGCAGGCGCTGCTTTCCCGCGAAGCGGGAAAGCTTGCCAGCCGGAGCCCGAGCGAGAGACGCGTCGCCGGAGCGCAGGATGCCGCAGGCATCCGAGCACCGCCGACGTAGTCGAGCGACCCGAGGGGGGGACACCCGCTGGCCCCGACCGCCCTCGGGCGGAAGCGTAACGGAGCGACGCGACCCAATGCGACGGTCCTATCGCAGGACGACGTGCTAGACGACAGCCATGTCGAAGACGATTGTGGTGGAGACGCCGGGCGGGCCTGAGGCGATGAAGGTGGTCGAGCGGACGGTGGGCGAGCCTGGGCCGGGGGAGATCCGGATCAGGCAGTCGGCGGCGGGATTGAATTTTGCGGATGTGTACTTTCGGACCGGGCTGTACAAGGCGCCGCCGCCGTTCACGCCGGGGATGGAGGGGGCCGGTGTGATCGAGGCCGTGGGGACGGGCGTCACCGATCTGCGGGTGGGGCAGCGCGTGGCTTACCCGTGGAGCATCGGCGCGTACGCGGAGGTGCGGCTGATCGGCGCCGACAAGGTGGTCGCTTTGCCCGATGCGATCGGTGACGAGCAGGCGGCGGCGATGATGTTGAAGGGGCTGACGGCGCAGTACCTGTTGCGGCAGACGCTGCCGCTGGCAGCCGGGGACACCATTCTGTTCCACGCGGCCGCCGGTGGGGTGGGGCACATCGTCTGCCAGTGGGCGCGCCACCTGGGAATCGACGTCATCGGAACCGCCGGCGGTCCAGAGAAGTGCGCGCGGGTGCGCGAGGCCGGCGCGGCGCACGCCATCGATTACAAGCGCGAGGACTTCGTGGCGCGTACGAAGGAGCTGACGGGCGGAAGGGGCGTGAGGGCGGTGTTCGACAGCGTAGGCAAGGACACCTTCATGCGCTCGCTCGACTGCCTGCGGCCGTTCGGGATGCTGGTGGCGTTCGGGCAGTCTTCGGGGGCGGTGCCTCCGTTCGACGTGCTGGCCCTCAGCACCAAGGGGTCGCTGTACCTGACCCGCCCGTCGCTGGCGACCTACGTCGCCGACCGCGACCGCTGGCGGGGTATGGCGGAGGAGCTGTTCGGCGTGGTGGCCACCGGCGCGGTCAAGATCGACATCGGGCAGCGCTACCCCCTCGGCGAGGCGGGGCGCGCGCATCGAGAGCTGGAGTCGCGCCGCACCACGGGCGCGTCGATCCTGGTGCCCTGACATGCGGCTGAACGCGCTGCTCGCGCGGCTTGAATCGCGCGGGACGTTTCGCTAGAAGAATCGGCTTCCTCATGCAGGTCTGCCCATGATCGATCGTTACACGCGTCCCGCCCTCTCTGCTCTGTGGTCCGATGCCCGCCGCTACGACACCTGGTTGCGGGTCGAGTTGGCGGCCTGCGAGGCGATGGAGCGCCTGGGCAGCGTGCCGGCCGGCACCGCCGCCGAGGTTCGCGCCAAGGCCGAGGGCAAGCTGGTCCCCGCGCGCATCCTGGAACACGAGGAGCGGACGAAGCACGACGTGATCGCCTTCCTGACCCACGTCGAGGAGCTGGCCGGGCCCCCGGCGCGCTGGCTGCACCTCGGAATGACGTCGTCGGACGTGCTGGACGCCTCGCTGGCGATCTTGCTGCGCGACGCCGCCGACGAGATCCTGGCTGGCATCGACGGCCTGCGCGCCGCCTGCCGCCGCCGCGCCGAGGAGCACCGGGGCACGCCGATGATCGGCCGCTCGCATGGCATCCACGCCGAGCCGGTGACGGCCGGTCAGGTGTTCGCGGGCTTTTACGCCGAGCTGGGCCGTGCCCGCGAGGCGCTGGTGCGGGCCCGCGAGGAGATCTCCGTCGGCAAGATCGCCGGCGCGGTCGGCACGTACGCGAACCTGGATCCGCGCGTCGAGACCGAGGCGCTGGCGTCGCTGGGCCTGCGCCCCGAGACGGTGCCCACGCAGATCGTGGCGCGTGATCGCCACGCCGCCTACTTCCAGGCGCTGGCGCGCCTGGGCACCGCGGTCGAGCGCATCGGCGTGACGGTCCGTCACTGGCAGCGCACCGAGGTGGGCGAGGCGATGGAGGCGTTCGGCAAGGGGCAGAAGGGCTCGTCCGCGATGCCCCACAAGAAGAACCCGATCCTGTCGGAGAACCTGTGCGGCCTGGCGCGCCTGCTGCGCGGTTACCAGCAGCCGGCGCTGGAGGACGTGGCGCTGTGGCACGAGCGCGACATCTCGCACTCGTCCGTCGAGCGCGTGATCGGCCCCGATGCCACTGGCCTGGCCGACTTCCTGGTCCGCCGCGCCACCGGATTGGTCGACGGTCTGGTGGTGAACGTGGCCCGCATGCGCAAGAACCTGGAGCTGACGGGGGGCCTGTTCTTCAGCGAGGCGGTGCTGCTGGAGCTGGTGCGCAAGGGTCTGGCCCGGCAGACCGCCTACGAGATGGTGCAGCGGAACGCGCTGCGCGCCGCGGCCGGTGAGGGCGACTTCCGCGCGCTGCTGGGCGCGGACGCCGACATCAGCGCGCGCCTGAGCGCCGCCGATCTGACCCGCGCTTTCGATCTGGAACACCACCTGCGGCACGCCGGCGCGATCGTGGATCGCGCCCTTGCCTCCTGAACCAGCAGACCACACGAGGGAACGACATGGTTGACACGAACGTGATTCAGGCCCAACTGACCAAGACGCTGGGCGGGACCGACTTCCCGTCGCTGGGCGAGAAGTACGAGGGCAAGGTCCGCGACTGCTACATCAAGGACGGCCGCCGCATCATCGTCGTCAGCGACCGGCTGTCGGCGTTCGACGTGGTGCTGGGGACCATCCCCTTCAAGGGCCAGGTGCTGAACCAGATGGCCGCCTACTGGTTCGAGATCACGAAGGACCTGGTCCCCAACCACGTCATCGAGATCCCCGACCCGCAGGTGATGGTCGGCGTCGAGTGCCAGTTGCTGCCCGTCGAGTTCGTCATGCGCGACTACCTGACCGGTGTCACGTCGACGTCGATCTGGTCGCACTACAAGGCCGGCGGGCGCGAGTTCTGCGGCCACAAGCTGCCGGACGGCATGCGCAAGAACCAGCGCCTGGAGAAGGCGATCCTGACCCCGTCGACGAAGGCCGAGAAGGGCGACCACGACCGGTCGGTGTCGCGCGAGGAGATCCTGGCCATGGGCGTGCTGAAGGCCGCCGAGTTCGACGAGGCCGCCGAGATGTGCGCCCGCCTGTTCGCCTTCGGCCAGAAGGAGGCCGCCAAGCGCGGGCTGATCCTGGTCGACACCAAGTACGAGGTGGGCCGGCGCCCCGACGGCAAGCTGGTCTTCATCGACGAGGTGCACACGCCGGACTCGTCCCGTTACTGGTACGCCGACGACTACCAGAAGCGCTTCGACGCCGGCGAGGAGCCGCGCGGCCTGGACAAGGAGTACGTGCGCAAGACGCTGGCCGAGCAAGGCTACAAGGGCGAGGGTCCGCCCCCGAAGCTGACCGACGAGGTCCGCGTGGAGGCCGCCCGCCGCTACATCCAGGTCTGCGAGCTGATCACCGGACGCCCGTTCGTTCCCGATCAGGCGGAGCCTATCGGCCGCATCCGCAAGAACCTGCGCCTCGGCTGACCCGTCGGCGCCGTGAGGGGGGCTGCTCCCCTCACGAGTTCCGCGCGTCCGAACGTCAGCTGCGGCGGCGCTTGCTGCGGCCGCTCGAGCGCTCGTTCTTGATCGGCGCGGGGACGGCGTCGCCGGGGCGCGTGTCGTCGCTGGCGGCGACGGGGCCCGAGCCGCCGGTGGACGTCGTCTCGGTCGCGACGGGGCCCGAGCCGCCCGTGGATGTCGTCTCGGTCGCGACCGGGCCGCTGTCTGACGTTCGGAAGCCGCTGCTGGCGCGCCGGCGGCTGCTCTGGGGATCCAGCAGGCGCGGCATCTCGCTGAGCGCGTAGGCCAGCGTCGGCACCTCGACCGGCTCCGGGCGCAGCAACTCGGCCAGGTCGTCGTCGGTGCGGGCCACCAGGCGGCGCCGCCGGTCCAGGACCAGCTGCAAGGTCGTCTCGTCGACCCCCAGCTCGGCCGCCAGGTCGACGTTGGTGTTCACCGCGGCACGCGTTCCGTTGACCGGCAAGCCGCTCTGGACCGGTCCCGAGCCCAGCGTGGCATAGGCACCGGTCAGACCGCGCGGCGCCGGGCCATTCGCCTCCTTGCTGCGCAGGATGCGCGCCAGGACTGGCCGGCAGGCCGGCGTGACGTTCACGAACTGCACGCCCATCCCGTAGGGCCGCAGGGGCTCGTCGGGATTGAACGCCTTCACCCAGGTCACCTTGCCCTGGCCGGCCAGCACCACCTCCCCCGTGATCAGCTGGATCTCGAAGCCGATCACCTCACCCACCGGCTGGATGTTGCGGCTGGCGATGAACACGCCGCCGCGCGTGACGTTGGGGGCGAACTTCTGGACGAAGGTGTCGACGTCCGGATAGCGCAGGCGGATTCTGACGGGAGGGTTGGCCACGTTCGGCGGGCGAAAGTATGGGGGCGGCATCGGCGGACCGTCAACCGGGCCGGCGCCCCTTCAGGTCAGCTTGAACAGCCGGCGCGTGTTCTCGGCGGTGGCGCGGTCCGCCTCCTCGACGGAGATCCCGCGCAGCGCGGCCAGCGTCTCCAGGGTCCGCGCCACATAGGCGGGCTCGTTGCGCTGGCCGCGGTAGGGGATGGGCGCCAGGAACGGGGCGTCCGTCTCGATCAGCACCCGGTCCAGCGGCGCGAAGACGGCTGCCTCGCGGATGGGACCCGCGTTCTTGAAGGTCAGGATGCCCGAGAAGGACAGGTGGTGGCCCAGATCCAGGTAGCGGCGCGCGTCGTCGACGCCGCCCGTGAAGCAGTGGATGACGCCGCCCACTTCGGACGCGCGCTCCTCGCGCAGGATGGCCGCCGCCTCTTCGTGCGCGTCGCGGACGTGGGAGCTGAGCGCCTTGCCCGCCCGGCGCGCCAGCGCCACGAAGCGGCGGTAGGCCTGTTCCTGGGCCGGGCGGGGCGAGTGGTCGTAGTAGTAGTCCAGCCCCGTCTCGCCGATGCCCACCACGCGGGCCTCGCCGGCCAGCGACTCCAGCTCGGTCCAGTCGGCCTCGGTCATCTTCGAGACATCGTGCGGATGAACACCGACCGTGGCGTACACGTCGGTCTCGCGCTGCGCGAGCGCCAGGGAGGCGCGCGCCGACTTCAGATCTTCCCCCGAACCGACGCAGATCATGGTGGTGACCCCGGCGGCGCGCGCCCGTTCCATGACGGCCGGCAGGTCGTTTCCGAAGCGATCGCCGTCGAGATGACAATGCGAATCAATCACCGCACAGATTCTAGCCGCCCCCTCAACCTTATCCACACAACTGCCGAGAGTGAGGGGGTGGTGACGCCCATCTGGTCGGTCTCGAGTGAGAGGATTTCGTGCTGCCGAAGCTAAACGATCAGTCCGAGGACGACTTCGACAAGACCCGGGCGCTGGCGCCTCAACAGGCGACGGCGGCCGCGGCCGTGCTGGACGGCGATCCGGACGAGCTGCGCCCGGGCACCATGGCCGGCGTGTACATGCTCGAGAAGTCGCTGGCGTCAGGCGGCGGCGGTACGGTTTACGAGGCACGCCATCGGTTGCTGGGCCGGCGGGCCGCCGTGAAGGTGCTGCGCCGCGAGCTGGCCTCGTCCCCCCGCATGGTGGCGCGCTTCCTGCGTGAGGCGCTGGCCGTCAACCTGATCAAACACCCGAACATCGTCGACATCTACGAGTTCGGCGAGTTGCCCGACGGCCGTCCGTTCTACGTGATGGAGCTGCTGGGGGGAACGGATCTGCGCACGCTGCTGAACGAGCGCGGGCGCTTCGAGCCGCGCGAGGTGCTGGCGCTGCTGGAACCGGTCTGCTCGGCGCTGGCCGCCGCCCACGCCCAGGGGATCGTCCACCGCGATCTGAAGGCCAGCAACATCCACGTCGAGCTGCGCGAGGGGACGCAGATCGTGAAGCTGCTGGACTTCGGCATCGCCAAGCTGGTGCGGCCCGAGGGCGAGGACGCAGGGCTGACCGTGGCGGGGGCGCGCCTGGGCACGTCGTACACGATGGCGCCCGAGCAGATCCGCGCCGAGACCATCGACGCGCGCACCGACGTGTACGCGCTGGGCGTGGTGCTGTTCCACCTGCTGACGGGCAAGTACCCTTTCCGGGGCGAGTTCATGACCGACATCGAGCGCATGCACCTGGAGGCGCCGCCCCCGCGGCCCAGCCAGTTCGCGTCGGTGTCGCCCGCCGTCGACGCGGTGGTGGTGCGCGCGATGGAGAAGCTGCCCGAGCGCCGCTTCCAGGACGCGGACGCGTTCATCGCGGCGCTGCGCGAGGCGGTGTCGCCCGCGGCCGTCACGCGCGCCATCGAGCCGGCCGGCCGCGCCGTCGGTATCTACGTCGACGTCCGGCTGCCCGACGACGCCGACAGCGACGAGATCCTGGACGACGTCACCGCGGTGCTGGACGCCGCCGAGCAGGCCTTCCGCGAGGACGGATGGCAGCTGGTGTTGCAGACCGGGAACGTGCTGCTGGGCGCGAAGCTGCTGCCCGAGGCTCCCGCCGACGCCAAGGCCGCCTGTGCCGCCGGCCAGGCCATGGCCGAGGCGCTGCTGCTGGCGCTGGATTCGCGGGACACCATGCATCCCCAGGTTCACGTCAACGTCAGCGCCCACGTCGATCACGCCGCCGTCAAGGACGGCGCCGGCCCGAAGGAGATTGTCGGCGGCGACCTGACGGTGGTCGGCGCCTGGGCCCCGAGCGACACGGTCGCCGGGCTGCACCTGACGGCTGGCTTCCTGTCCACCCTGAGTGGCTAGTTCACCGGCTACGCGCCATCGTGACCGCCGGCGCCGCCGGCTGAGCCGCCGCCAGCGCCCCCGGCTCCGGCCCGACCCGAGCTACCACCCGTCGGGCACGCGACCAGGGTGCCCGTGAGGCCTGTCGGCGTGCACCAGCAGGTGTTGCAGCCGTCGCCGCAAGGGAATCCATCGCTGAAGGAGGCGTTTCTCAACACCGGGTGGGTGACACCGTCCAGATCGCAGGCGGCGTAGACGCAGTGGAAGCAGCCGTCGGCGGCGGTGTAGTCGGACACGCGTCCCGTCTGGCCCCCGCAGGTCAGCCCCGCGCTGCCCTGGGGCGGGGCCGTCATTCCCACCGCGGCACAGGCGCTCGCGTACGACGGCGTCAGGCAATCGCAAGCGTCCGGCGCGAGCGGGTCCGCCGGGCAGGCGGTGGCCTGGTACGGCACACAACGTCCTGCCGGCCCGCTGTTGCACCCGAACTCGACGAAAGCGGCGATGAAGCAGACTTCACCGGCCACGCAATCGGCGTTGGTGTGACAGGCGGGGTCCGCAGCAGCGCCGCCGCTACCCCCATTTCCGGTGGCTGGCGCGCCTGCTGTGCCGCCTCCGCTCGCTTCCATCGAGGGGCTGGTGGAGCCCTCACAGGAGAGCCATATCGCCGTGGACAGCATCAGCCCGCTTGCCAGGAGCAGCCGTCGACCCTTCCTTCGATGTTGCGCCGGGCCCCGCTGAGACGTTTTCGGCATGCGTCCCCTCGTAGCAATCCTTGCACCATCCGCCGGAAAGCGTACGGGATCGGCCGCCACCAGCTGACCTGCCCCAAAATGGCGCCGCGATCGGGACAGCCACGTCATGGCTGTGAGCCGACCGGGGATCTCACGCCGGGGCGTCCCCGGTGATATGGATGGGTCCCCATGAATCCGTCCTGCCGGCGAGCATCTCCCTTTCCTGCCTGCGCGGCCCTGATTGTGTTCGCGATGGTCTGGCTGTTCGCCGCGAACGCCCGGGCGCAGTCGCCCGAGCTGTCGATACGGGAGTTCGCCTCCGGTCAGATCAAGAAGGGGGTGCGATCGATCGGCTTCGGCGGCGATGGCGCCACCTGGGGCAACTACGGACTGGTCTATCGCGACGCCGACGCGGCCCTGCTGGACGCCGGTGTGACCGCCTACACCAACGGGAACAGGTTCACGTTCACCGCCGTGGGCGCCACGACGCCGCCGTTGTGGCACGGGCTGGCCATCTACGCGATCGCGCTGTCCCAGCACGCCGAGGGCCTGCATCTGTCGCTGGCCTCACCGGCGCTCGGCCCGACAGCGCGCGCCGTGCAGGCCAGCGGCGCGAATCAGGCGGTCTTCACCAAGATAGCCATGCCGCTCGGCCATGGGATCTCGGCGGGCGTGTTGCTCGCTTACGAGCTGTCGCAATTCGACGCCACGACGCCGCTCGGCGATGCCGCTGCGGCCACCGTTCACTACGCCACCCGCTGGCGGCCCTCTGGCGGCCTGGGGGTGGCCTGGCAGCCCATCCCGCGATTGCTGTTCGGCGCCCGGACCATCCTGAACCACGACGAAGAGGTGCGGACGGACGACGCCGGCACCACCCAGGGTCTGGCGCGCAGCTACGAGTTCCGGCTGGGCGCCTCGGTGAGCCCGTGGACGGGCGGGATCCTCGACGTGGGCGGGACCGAGCTGTACAAGCGGAACGGCTTGACCGGCGCGACGACGAGCGCGCTGCACCCGAACCTGGGTGTCGAGCAGGCGATGGCCAATGGCGCGTTCGTGCTGCGCGCCGGGCTCGACGAGACCTCCTACGCGGGCGGGCTGACCGCCAGGTGGCGGCCCTTGCGGCTCGATCTCGCCTACGTCTACGACCTGGGGCGCGCCCGCGTCGGCTCGCTCTTCGGCAAGACCAGCAACTCGGTCCTGGCCACGCTGACGTTCGATTTTGGCTGGCGGTCATCAGCGGTGGGTCAGTCCGCTCCCGCTCCCGCTCCCGCTGCCGCCCCCAGACCCTGACAGGGCGCCACCGGTCAGTCAGGGCGGACGCCGTCAGTGCAGGCTGGCCAGGATCGCCAGCAGGACGCCCATCAGCGACTCGCCGGCCAGGGCGCCGGCCGCGAGCGCGTGGTCGTCCCCGTTCGCGAGGCCCGGCCAGCGACGGCGGCCGAGCGAGACGCCGGCGGCGCCGAGCAGGATGGTCGACGACATCGTCACCGGAGTGATCAGGCCGATGCCGAGGGCGACGGGCGAGGGCAGGAAGCGCCCCAGGCGGCCACGCCCCAGCACGCCGAGCGCGATCCCCACGCCCAGGCCGGTCACCGCCGCCCAGACGCCGTACGGCGGCAGATGCGACAGTCCGCCCGAGATCGCCAGGGCGGTGGCCCGCCATGACATCGCCGCCACCGCGGGCATGCGCTCGGTGCCAAGCGGGTTGGCCCGGACGACCAGCAGATAGACCGGCACCACCACCGCGCTTCCGATCAGGACCCCGGCCAGCTGCGCGGCCAGCTGCGCGCGCAGCGACGCCCGCAGGTTGTGTCCCGCCTTGAACGACCACATGGTCTGGGCCGTCTCGGTGGCGTTTCCGGCGACCACGGCGCCCGCCAGGATGGATGTCGTGGGTCCCCCGCCCGCGAACGCGATCTGCGCCAGCGTGCCGATGTTGCCCACCGGCGCGATGTCCGTCTCACCCGCCGCGCGCGCGCAGACGCCCGCCAGCACGACCGCCAGGATCACCGCCACGATCGTCGAGGCGAGCGAGAAGCCGAACGCCCGGTGACCGGTCCACGCCAGCAGCGCCACGGCCCCCAGCGCCACCAGCGCCGCCGCGAAGGGCTTGCGCCGCGGGGGAGCGTCCGGCGGTCGCCGCGCCTGGCGCGCGATCGTCGTGCGCGCGTCGTTCAGCACCCGCCACACGGTCTTCCCGTGCCGCCGCACGCCGCCGACCAAGGGGGCCGCGCTGCCACCCAGCATGATGCCGAACGCCGGCCACACCAGCCACGACACCAGCGAGCCGTAGCTGGCGTCCTTGACGACGTGGTGTTGCACCAGCAGCGGCGCCGTCACCGCCCAGCCCACCAGGCCGGCGCCCAGCATGCTCAGGGCGCCGCGCATTCCCACGAAGATGCCGGTGGCGGCCATCAGCGGGCTGACCCCGATCCCCAGCGTCAGCCCGAAGGCCTGGATGCCAGCCAGTGTCACCGGAAGGTAGACGGCGGCCGGCAGATAGGCGCCCGCGCCATCGCGCAGCCAGGTCACCAGGGCGGAGGCCGCCAGCAACAGCAACAGCAGGCGCATGGGCCGCGCCGCCGACGCGCGATCGACGTGCAAGGTCTTCAACAGCTCGGCGGTGGCGGCGCCGCTGGGAAAGGGCAGGCACTCCTCGACGATCAGCCGCTGGCGCGCCCAGGCGGCCACCACGATGCCCAGCACCCCCAGCGCGAGGCCCCAGGCCCACAGGGCCCAGGCCGGGTAGGTCGTACCCATCATCGTCAGGGCCGGGATGGGGCCCATCAGGCCGTGCACGAACCCCATCACGGCGGCCGAGGCGGCCACGGTCTGGGCGACGTTGTTCTCCAGGTGGGTGAAGGCATGCCTGCCGAACCGGCGCGCGCCGGCGAACACGGCAAAGCTGACCAGCGTGGCGGTCAGCGCGCCCGAATCGATGAAGCCGGTCTTCAGGCCCGTGTACACGTTGCCGGCCGCGAGCAGGACGCCGATGATCGACCCCGTCAGCACCGCCCGCACCGTCAGCTCGCGCGTCGCCACCGCCGGGACCGCTTGCGGCGGTGCCAGCAGAGCCTCGTCGCCCGTGAACCTGAAAGGCAGCGCCGCCATGGCCGGGAGCCTGGACTAGAAGCGTTTCGCGGGAACGGGGCCGGGCGTCGCCTCGCCATCGACGTCGGGCGGGGCATCGCCGTCGCGGGTCGAGGCCTCGCGCGTGCGCAGGCCATGCTTCCACAGCAGCCGATAGAAGTAGATGCGGTCGACACCGGCGGCGCGCGCGGCGGCGCTGACCCGGTTCTCGTGCGTGGCCAGCAGCTCCTCCAGGTAGCGGCGCTCGAAGGTGTTCGTCCACTCCTCCCGCGCCTCGCGCAGGGGCCGGTGACTGATGGCGGCGCTCTCGGGCGTGGCCTGGGTGGGGGCGCGATTGGACGCGGGGGCGCGGACGTCGCCCAGGGCCACGCAGCGCTCGACGAAGTTGCGCAGCTCGCGGATGTTGCCGGGCCAGTCGTGCTGGGCCAGCTTGGCCAGGAAGTCCGGCGTCAGCAACGCCTGTCCGACCTCCTCGTCGGCGGTGCTCAGCCCCTTCAGGATGTGCTCGATCAGGAAGGGAAGGTCACCGGTGCGGTCGCGCAGCGGGGGCAGCTTCACCTCGACCACCGCCAGCCGGTAGTACAGATCCGAGCGGAACTTCCGCGCCGCCACCTCGCTCTTCAGGCTGCGGTTCGTGGCGGCGATCAGCCGGACGTCCACGGGGACGTGCTGGTTCATACCGATGCGGCGGACCTCGCGGCGCTCCAGCACGCGCAAAAGTTTTGGTTGAAGGTCGAGCGCCAGCTCGCCGATCTCGTCCAGGAAAACGCTTCCGCCGGCGGCGGCCTCGAAGACGCCCTGGCGCGAGCTGACGGCGCCGGTGAACGAGCCGCGCTCATGACCGAACAGCTCGCTCTCCAGCAACTGGGGCGGGATGGCGCCGCAGTCGACGACCAGGAACGGCTTGTCGCGCCGGCGGCTGGTCCGGTGCAGCATCTCGGCCGAGACCTCCTTGCCGGTGCCGGTCTCGCCTTCCAGCAGGACGGTGGCATCACTGTGGGCGGCGCGCGACAGGGTCTCGAAGACGCCTTTCATCGCCTCCGATTGCCCGATCATCTTGCCGTATCGCTCGCGCTCGCGCTCTCGCTCGCGCAAGGCGGACGGGCTGGACTCCCGGTAGAACGCAGAATCGTCCCCCAGGGCAAGGGCCGCATTTCCGCCTCGATGGCCGCTAACCACGACCTGTCTATCGACGGGTCCGGCGAGAACCTAAACGGTCGAGTGGGGAGTAGCCCCGATGGTCAGGTCAGCGTGGCAGCGACGGTGGCGGCGCCCAGCAGGCCCGGCTCGCTGTGCGTCACGACGAACGCCGGGATGCGGGACACCAGCCCCTGCAGCCGGCCTTTGCGCTCGAAGGCGTCGCGGAACAGCCCCTTTTGCAGGAAGGGCAGCACGCGGGGCGCGATGCC
>Ga0070679_100001549_pt1 | contig 20542 bp, 20 predicted proteins | sample KBSC63BmetaG_FD_65652 | JGI IMG/M metagenome (GOLD analysis project Ga0070679, IMG submission 65652) | Corn rhizosphere microbial communities from Kellogg Biological Station, Michigan, USA - KBS C6-3B metaG | ecosystem: Host-associated > Plants > Roots > Rhizosphere | place: USA: Michigan... | reverse complement strand
TCGATGCAGAAGGTGATCGCCGATCTGGCGCGGATGGGTGGGTTGCGGCGCGTCTAGGCGCGGCGGCGATCGATGGTGCCCAGGGCCGGACTCGAACCGGCACGGCCTTGCGGCCGAGGGATTTTAAGTCCCTTGTGTCTACCAGTTTCACCACCCGGGCGGCGCCAGCGATTCTAGCAACGGGCGTGTTGCTTGGCCGCTGCGTCGCGCAGGGAGCGCGCGCGGCCGCGGGCCGCCACGCTGGCGAAGCCCGCCGCACGCGCGGTAGGATACAGCCGATACCGCCACCGGCGCCGTCATGGACACGCCCGCCCGCCGAAGCTACGGCTTCTACCGCCTGCTCGCGAGCTTCCCGCTGTTGTCGTCGTACCGCGCGAAATGCACCGCGGTCGTCGTCGCGGCGTTCGCCGTGCCGCTCGTCGTCGCGTGGCTCGTCATCGGCTATGGCGCCGGGCGATTGTCGGTGATGGCGCTCGCGCTGGCGTTCACGCTGGCGATCGTCGCGGGCTGCGTGCTTGCGCTCTACGGCATGGCGCGCCTCGTCGCACCGCTCGACGGCGCGCTCGACGTGATCGAGGCGTACGTCGACGGCGCGCCGCTGCCGCGCGTCGACCTGCGCGGCGAGGACGCGGTGGCGCAGATCGTGCGCGGCGTCACTTCGCTCGCCAAGCGCGCGCGCACGCACGACGAGGCGAAGCGCAAGGAAGGCGAGCGCGATGCGCTCACCGGCCTGTGGAACCGGATGGCCGGCCGCAAGGAGGCAAAGGCGTACATGGACGACGCGTTCAAGCGCGGGCGCGCGGTGCGCATCCTCGTCGCCGACATCGACCGCTTCGCCGAGCTCAACGCCGAGCAGGGCCTGATCGCCTGCGACCTCGTGCTGAAGACGTACGGCACGCGCCTCGCCAAAGGCGCGGGCGAGGACAGCGTCGCGATCCGCTGGGACGGCGATCGCTTCGCCGTCGTGCAGTCGGCGATCGACGCGGCGTTCGTCGACGTCGACGAGGTCGTCGCGCGCGCGATCGTCGTCAAGGGCCAGGCGACGCCGGTGATGCTGTCGATCGGCACCGCGCAGTCGACCGACGAGATATCCTTCGACGCGCTGCTCGGCCAGGCCGAAGCCGCGTTGCGCGCGGAACGCGGCGCCGCGTACCAGGGCGCGTAGCACCGCGGGCGAGAGCGACCGAACGGCGCCCTCCGGGGTGCCGGCCGAACGAGCTTGCGACCGATGCTGCGCGTGACCCTGCGCGCGGCACGGCACAATGGGGCCATGAGCGATCCGTCCGCCTCGAGCCCCGTCCGCGTCGCGGTGCTGTGCGCCGCCTGGTGCCGCAGCTGCGGCGAGTTCCGGCCCACGTTCGACGCGCTGGCCGCCGCACGCCCGGCGCTGCGCTTTTTGTGGATCGATATCGAGGACGACGCGGCGCTCTGCGACGACCTCGACATCGACGACTTCCCGACGCTCGCGATCGTGCGCGGCGAGGTCCCGTTGTTCTTCGGCCCGGCGCTGCCGCTCGCCAACGTGGTCGCACGGCTGGTCGACGAATTTGCCGCGCGCGAGGGCGGCGATCCCGCGGCATGGGACCCTCCGGTCCGCGCGCTGGCGAAGGCGCTCGCGGCGCGGCCGTAACGCAGCCCGCCCGGCCAGGGGGGCCGTTCCACGCCCACCAGCCACGCCGTCGCGAACCTTGGCCCCACCGCCAGCGTGGGGAATCCGGGCCCGGGAACGTCCGCAAACGCCGGCGCATCGAATGCGTTGGAGAGGGACGACATGACGAACACCGCCCGCAACACCGCAATCCGCGGCCACGACGAGATCGCCGCATTCGAGGCACTGATGCGCCAGCACAACCGGCGCCTCTATCGTACGGCGCGCAGCATCCTGCGCCACGACGCCGACGCCGAGGATTGCGTGCAGGAGGCGTTCCTGCATGCGTGGCGCCGCCGCGATCAGTTTCGCGGCGAGGCGGCGCCGTCGACCTGGCTCACGCGCATCGTGATCAACGAGGCACTCATGAAGCTCCGACGCAACAAGGCGACGGCCGGCACCGTGGCGATCGACAACGTCGTCGATCTCGACGCGCATGTCGAGGCATCGGTCGCCGGCGCGCAACGGCTTCCCGGGCCGGACGCCGAGGCGCTGCGGCACGAGCTCTGCGCGCTGCTCGAGCGCAAGATCGACGAGCTGCCGCAGTCGTTCCGCACGGTCTTCATGCTGCGCGCGATCGAGGAGATGAGCGCCGAGGAGACTGCGCAGTGCCTCGGCATTCCCGAAGCGACGGTGCGCACGCGGCTGTTCCGTGCGCGGAGCCTGCTGCGCGAATCGATCGCGAGCGACGTCGACGTCGCGCTCGCGAGCGCCTTCGAGTTCATGGGCGAGCGCTGCGACCGAATCGTCGCCGGCGTGCTCGCCGTCATCCGCCGGGAGGGCCCGGCAAGTTCGTCGATTTCCAAGGAAACGAAATGAGCAATTATTCTCTACAGAAAGACCCGCTCTTCAACGCCGGCCGTCGCACCTTCGTGCGCGTCTCAGGATTGACGCTTTCCGGCGCGGCAGTTGCGCTGCTGGCCGGGCGCCCGGCGCTCGCGGCCAAGGCCGCCGGCGGCTCGCATGCCGGCGACGTCGCGATCCTCAACGCCGCGCTCGGCGCCGAGCAGCAGGCGATCGCCGCGTACCAGGTGGGCGCGGAGAGCAACCTGCTGCAGAAGCCGGTGCTCGATCTCGCCGTCAAGTTCCAGTCGCAGCACAAGGCACATGCCGACCTGCTCGCGGCGACGGTCAAGCAATTGGGCGGCACGGCGGTGTCGGCGAAGCAGCACTACGACTTCCCGGTGGCGTCGCTCAAGTCGCAGGCCGACGTGCTGCGCTTCGCCGCCGGCCTCGAGGAGGGCGCGGTGTCGGCCTACCTCGCGGCGGTGCCGAAGTTCGCGAACCGCGACCTGTCGAAGGCCGCGGCGAGCATCCTCGGCGACGAGGCGATGCACTGGGCGATCCTGCGCAACGCGCTGGGCGACGATCCCGTGCCGGCGGCATTCGTCGGCTGACGCACCGCCAAGCGCCGCGCGCGCCCGTCCCCGGGGCGCGCGGCGCATCCATCGCAGCAAGCGCCACGCACCGGCCGCGTCACCCGCCGGAATCATCGCAGCGGCAACCATCACGCACCGGCAGCATCACGAGAGCTTCTCCACCAGCGTCGCGAACCGGTCCATGTAAGCCGCGAGGAACGCGCGGCGGCTCTCGTCGAGGAAATGCCCGTCGGCGTCGACGGGCTCCGGCGTGAACGAGATGTAGGCCTCGCCGCCCATCACCGTCATGCCGAGGATGCCGAGGATCTGGCGCAGGTGCTGCTGGCCGACGGCCGTGCCGATCGCGCCCATCGACGTGCCGGTGATGGCGGCCGGCTTGTCGCGCCAGACGTTGCGGTCGGTGGGCTTCGACCCCCAGTCGATCGCGTTCTTGAGGAGCGCCGTCAGCGAGCGGTTGTGCTCCGGCGACACGAACAGCAGCGCGTCGACATCGCGCACCGCGTCGGTGAAGCGGTCGACCGCGGCCGGACGATGGCCCTCGAGATCGCCGTTGTAGATCGGCAGGTCGTCGATCGCGATGAAGCGCACGTCGAAGCGATCCTCGAGGAGCCGCGCGAGCGCAAGGGCGAGACGGCGATTGATCGATGCGCGCCGGTTGCTGCCGACGATGATGCCGATCGTGTGCCTCGCCATGGTCGACTCCCGGTCGAAAAGTGATGAGCCGCGTCAGCCGGCGGTCGCGGCGCCGAGATACGCGCGCCGCAGCGCCGGGTCGGCGAACACCGCCGACGGCGTGCCTTCGGCGACGATGCGGCCTTCCTCGAGCAGCCACGCATCGTCGGCGATGGCGAGCGCGGTCGCGACATTCTGCTCCACCAGCAGGATGGCAGTGCCGGCGGCGTGGACGTCGCGGATCGCGCGGAACATCGCGTCGACCATCGACGGCGCGAGCCCGAGCGACGGCTCGTCGAGCAGCAAAAGGCGCGGCGCCGCCATCAATGCGCGGCCGATCGCGACCATCTGCTGCTGGCCGCCCGACAGCGTGCCCGCGGGCGCGTCGAGCTTGCCGCGCAGTGCGGGGAAGAGCGCGAGCACGCGCTCGAGGCTCGCGGCGCGCGACGCGCGCACCGCGCGGCGGTAGCCGCCGATCTCCAGGTTCTCGCGCACGCTCATCCGCGTGAAGAGGCGCCGGCGCTCGGGCACGATGGCCACGCCGGCCGCGCAGAAGCGATGGGCGGGGAGCGCGGTCATCGCGCGGCCGTCGAGCACGATCGAGCCCGCGCGTGCGCGCAGCAAGCCCGCGAGGGCGTTGATCAGCGTCGACTTGCCGGCGCCGTTCGGCCCGACCACACAGGCGAGCGCGCCGTCGCGCACCGCGAGCGACACGCCGCAGAGCGCCGGCGCCGCGCCGTAGGCGACCTCGAGGCCGCGCACCTCAAGCACCGGCGGCTCCGAAATAGGCGCGCGCGACGTCGTCGCGCGCCATCACCGCGGCGGCGGGGCCTTGCGCGAGCACGCGTCCCTGGTCGAGCACGATCACGCGATCGGACAGCGCGGTGACCACGCGCATCACGTGCTCGACCAGCACGATCGTCGTGCCCTGCGCGCGAATGCGCTCGATCAGCGCGACGGCGCCGTCGATCTCGGGGGGCGCGAGGCCCGACAGCACCTCGTCGAGCATCAGCAGGCGCGGCGCCGAGGCGAGCGCGCGCGCAAGCTCGAGGAACTTGGTCTCGTGGAGGTTGAGCGCGCCGGGCCGCAGCCGCGCGCGCGCGGCGAGGCCGGTGAACGCGAGCCACTCCTGCGCCGCGGCAGTGGCGTCGGCACGGTCGAGCCCCGCCGCGCCGAACATCGCCGGCAGCGTCACGTTGTCGGCGACGCTCAACCCGGCGAACGGCCGCGGCACCTGGTAGGTGCGCGCGATGCCGGCCCGCGCGATGCGGTGCGGCGTCCGGTGCGCGATGTCGTCGCCTCGAAACTGGATGCGACCGCCATCGGCGGCGAAATGGCCGCTGACGACGTTGATCAGCGTCGACTTGCCCGAGCCGTTCGGGCCGATGACGCCGACGATCTCGCCTTCGCGGACGTCGAGGTCGACGCCGTCGAGCGCGCGCACGCCCTTGAACGACTTGGTGACGCCGCGCAGCGCCAGCAGCGGCGCGCCGCTCGCGCGCGGCGATGGCGCGGCGAAGGACGGCTCGGCGAGCGGCGAGGGCGCGGCGACGTTCGACGCACCCGCAACCCGCATCGCCGGTGTGTCGCGTCGCCGACCGAGGATCCCGTGCGGCATGAACAGCACGGCCGCCACGAGGATAGCGCCAGTCAACGCCTTGCCGACGATCGCGTGATCGGCGGCAGTCGTCGCGTAGAGCAAGAGCGTGATCACCGCCGCACCGATCATCGGGCCCGCCCAGTGCCGCGTGCCGCCGAGCACGCACATCAGGATCACGGTGAGCGGGAGCGTGACGTTGAACGTGCCGGCAGTGGTCACGTACGACACGAAGAGCGCGTGCACGCCGCCGGCCGCGCCGGCGAGCGCGCAGCCGATGCCGAACGCCGCGAGCTTGTATCGATAGGTCGGCACGCCCATCACCTCCGCCGCATCCTCGTCGTCGTGGATTGCGAAAAGGCCGAGGCCGAGCTTCGCGTCGGCGATGGCGCGCGCGGCGAGCACGCTCGCCGTCGCCAGCGCGAGCGCGAGCAGGTAGAACGTGCCGGGCACCGTGGGCGCGAGCGACGGCACCGGCACCGACGACAGGTAGACGCCGGGTCCGCCGTCGATCGGCGTGTTGGCGACGATCGTGGCGACGACGAACGTGACGGCGAGCGTGACGAGCGCAAACGCCTCGCCGCGCACGCTGCGGACGCGAAACACGACCGCGCCGAGTGCCAGGCCGAGGATCGCCGCGGCGAGCGCCGCGACCGGCAGCGTCCACAGGAACGGCACGTCGAACGTGCCGGCGAGCACGGCGGTTGCGTAGACGCCGGTGCCATAGAACGCGCCGTGGCCGAACGAGATGTAGCCGGAGTAGCCGGACAGGATGTTCCACGACGTCGCGAGCACCGCCCAGTGCAGCACGAGATAGAGGAGCGACGCGTAGAACGCCGGCAAGCGCAGCCACGGCAGCGCCGCCAGCGCGAGCGCGGCAACGACGATCGCGACGTACACGCGGGCGCCCATCGAACGCGGCCCGGGCGCGCGAGATGTCACGCGCGACCCGGGCGCGCGAGAAGGAGCGCGATGAGCAGCGTGAACGACACGATCGGCGCCCACGACGGCGACACGAACGCGCTCGTCAGCGCCTCGCTGACGCCGATCACGATGCCGGCGGCGAGCGGGCCCAGCGGCGAGCCGAGGCCGCCCAGCATCACCGTCGCGAAGACGACGCCGATCCACGCGTACATCTGCGACGGCGTCAGCGTGAACGACAGCGCAAGGCACACGCCGGCAATGCCGGCGAGCGCACCGCACACGCCCGACAGCACGAGCGCGTGCCGCCGCGCGTCGATGCCGAACGCCGACGCGATGGGGGCGTCCTCGGCGAGCGCGCGCAGCGCGCGCCCCAGGTCGGTGAAGCGCATCGCCGCGTACACGGCGAACGACAGCCCGACGGCCGCCGCGAGCGTCACGAGCTCGGCGGCGGGCACGTAGAGCGTGCCGACCTGCCAGTGCAGCGCGGCGTAGGGCGTCTCGAGCTTGCGGAAGTCCGCCGTCCACACGCCCTGGATGCCGGCCTCGACGATCGCCGTGAGGCCGAACGTCGCGAGCAGCGAGTTGAGCGGCGACAGGTCGAAGCGCGACAGGAGCCACTGCAACGCGACGCCGAACGCGAAGCACAGCGGCACGATCAGCGCGAGCGTGGCGAACGGGTCCATGCCGCCCACGCTCGCGAGCTGGTAGCACAGGTACGCGGCGAGGAACGCGAGCGCGAAGTGCGCGAGGTTGATGACGTGGAGAAGGCCCCACGACAAGCCGAGGCCGAGCCCCATCAGGCCGTACAGGCCGCCGATGAAAAGCCCCGACAGCGCCGACTGCGCGACGAGCGTCGCGCTCGGCAGCGTCACGGCGCGCGCCGCGGGTGCGGCCGGCGCCGCGGGCGCGACGTCATTGCACGCGCAGCGTCGCGCCGGGCGCGGCGTACGCCGCGGGATAGACCGTCACCCAGTGCCCGTCCTGCACCTGCTTGACGCGCATCAGGTCATCGCCGTAGTTGTGCGGGCCGTCGAAGCGCAGCTTGCCCTGGATCGTATCGACGGGGTGCGTGTGCAGCCACGCGCCGATCGCCTTGTCGTCGAGGCTGCCTGCGCCGCGCACGCCGGCCTCGAGGATCTGCCACGCGGTGTACGACGCCGCGGCCTGCACCTCGACCGCCGTGTCGGGAATGCCCGCCTTCGCGGCGCGCGCGTGGTAGAGCTCGATGAACTCCTTCGCACCGGGTGCGCTGGTGAACGGTGGGTGCTCCTCGAACACCGTCATCGACAGCGCATTGCGGGCGAGCGCCGACTTCGACATGGGCCCGGGCGCCGGGTACATGTAGAAGTGCTCCTTCGGCGTGTAGCCGATCTTGCTCATCGCCTCGAGCAGCTGGTTGCCCTCGAGGCCGATCGCGCCGACCCACAGGAAATCGGGGTTGGCGTCCTTGATGCGCGCGGCGATCGGCCCGTAATCGAGGTTGCCGAAGTCCCATTCGAGGAACAGCACCTCGTTGAGCCCGCGCTTTTTCGCGACGTCGCGCGCGCCGAGCGACATGAAGTGCACCGACGGGAACTTGCTGGTGACGACGGCGATCGTCTTCGGCGGCGCGGGCGAGGCCGCCAACGCATCGAACACGGTGTTGGGCACGCTCACCTCGGGCGTCGGCCCGAGCGACCATGCCGGGAACTGCATGTCGTACTTGGCCTGCGCCGGAATGCCGAACGTGTGGTGGACGAGCACCTTGTTGTAGCGTTGCGCGACGCCCATCGCCGACAGGATCGCGCCGGTCGCGTACGGCCCCATCAGGAGGTCGACCTTGTCGACGGTGATGAGCTGCTCGTAGAGCGTGCGGGCAAGGTCGGGCTTCGACTGGTCGTCGCGGACGATCCACTCGACCGGCCGGCCGAGGAGGCCGCCGCGCCTGTTCAACTGCTCGACGTAGATCTCGCCGACGACCTTGTGCACGAGGCTCGTCGCCGCGAGCGGACCGGTGAGCGCGAGCGTGCTGCCGATGCGGATCGGCGGCTGTCCCTGTGCGAAGGCACCGGCGGCGACGAAGATCACGAGCGCGGCGACGCCGCGCGCGACACGATGGACGAGGCTCATCCTGCGTTCCTCCCGGCGCGTGGCGCGCATCGCCGCGGTTGCGGCGCGCGACACTCAGGCGCGTTGTTCGCGGTTGACGACGAAGTCGTCCGGCGGCGGCGGCCCCCAGACGTAGAACGAGTCCTCGACCTGGTGGTCGCCGGCCGGCCATTCGACGTCGGCCGGCACGAAGTCGATGCCGAACGAGTATTCGGCCCAGCTTCCCCACGGGTCCTGCACGTAATAGAAATAGTTCGAGCCGATCACGTGGCGGCCGACGCCCCAGCCCTTCGCGTAGCCGGCGCCGCGCATGCGCTCGGCGCCGAGGCCGACGTCGTCGATGCTGCCGACGTCCCAGCTCGAGTGGTGGTAGCCCGGATGATCTGACTTGGCGAACGCCAGCATGTGGTGGTCGCTCGCGTGCGGGCCGTGCATGAAGGCGATGATGTCGGCCGAGCGATCGGACAGCCGGAGCCCGAGCACGTCGCGATAGAACGCGACCTGCGCATCGACGTCGGGGGTGAAGAGCAGCACGTGCGACAGGTGGCGCGGATGCACCGCCGCCGCCGCGCTCCGGCTAGGCGCCGCGCCCTTGCCGGGCGCGACGCTCGCGGCCGACATCGCCGGCGACTTCACCGACGGGGAAACCTTGGGCGCGACGACGATCTCGACCGGCGTGCCGTCGGCGTCGCGGGTCCAGACGCCGCCTTTGCCGCCGAGCGGGTGCGGCTTGGCGTCGCCGTGCTTGTGCACGCGCGCGGCGAGGGCGTCGAAGTCCTCGGCGTACGCACCGAACGACAGGTACTGCAGCGCCTTGGGCCGGCCATTCGCATGCACGCGGCCCCAGGGATGCGGATGGCCGTGCGTGCGCAATTCGAGGTCGGCGCCGTCGCGCCGGACGTCGAGGCCGAAGGTCCTGTAGAACCGCTCCGCCTCGTCGGCGTCCGGCACGCTGATCGCGAAGCGATCGAGCGAATGCACGCCGAGTGCGTTCGGGCGTCGCGGTGGTGCTGCGGTGGGCTGCATCGGTGCTCCGGGCGACCGCGGTCGGGCGCGAGGCTGCACGATAGCAAAAAAGCCGGCGGTAGAGGAACGCGCGCGGCGCCGCGTCAGGCCACCGCGGCGGCCGCCGGGGCGGCGGCGCGCATCGAATCGAGCTGCGCGAGGAACTGATGGATCTCGGCGACCGCGGCGGCGCCTTCGCCGATCGCGCTGCCGACGCGCTTCACCGATCCCGAGCGCACGTCGCCGACCGCGAACACGCCGGGAATGCTCGACTCGAGCAGTGCGGGCGTGTAGGTCTTCAGCGTGCAGGTCGTCGCGCGGCCGGTGACGACGAAGCCCTTGGCGTCGTAGGCGACGCCGCAGTCGCCGAGCCAGCCGGTCTCGGGGTCGGCGCCGATGAACAGGAACACGTGGCGAATGTCGTGCCGCTCGCGCGCGCCGCTCTTCACATCGCGCCACGATACCGCGGCGAGCCCCTGCGACGGATCGCCCTCGAGCTCGACGAGCTCGGAGTTCGGGTGGATGGTGATGTTCGCGGTCGCCTGCAGGCGGTCGATCAGGTAGCGGGACATCGTCGCCGCAAGGCCATCGCGGCGCACCAGCACGTGCACGCGGGCGGCGTGCTGGGCGAGCAATACCGCGGCCTGCCCGGCGGAGTTGCCGCCGCCGACCAGCACGACTTCCTCGCCCGCGCACACCTTCGCCTCGACGGCGGATGCCCAGTACGACACGCCGCGGCCCTCGAAGTCGGCGAGGCGGGCGACGTCGGGCTTGCGATAGCGCGCGCCGCTGGCGATGACGACGGTGCGCGCCTTGATGCCGCGGCCGTCGGTGAGTGTGACGTGCATCGCGCCGTCGCGGCCGTCGCGGCGGCACTCCAGCCTGGCCGCCTGCGCGGGAATGACGATCTCGGCGCCGAACTTCTGCGCCTGCACGTAGGCGCGGCCGGCCAGCGCCTGGCCCGAGATGCCGGTCGGGAAGCCGAGGTAGTTCTCGATGCGCGAGCTCGCACCGGCCTGGCCGCCGAACGCGCGGCAATCGAGCACGACGACGCGCAGGCCTTCGGACGCCGCGTAGACGGCGGTGGCGAGGCCCGCGGGACCCGCGCCGACGATGGCGACGTCGAACACCTGCGCGTACTCGGTCATCGTCAGCATGCCGAGGCAGCGCGCCAGCGTCATCTCGTCGGGATCGTGCAGCACCGAGCCGTCGGGGCACAGCACCAGCACCTCGCCGCGTGCCGCGCCGAACTGCTCGAGGAGCACGACGGCATCGGCGTTGGCGGCCGTGTCGAGCACCTGGTGCGGATGGCCGTTGCGCTGCAGGAAATTGCGCAGCCGGCCGAGGTGCGGCGATTGCGCGGCGCCGACCAGCACCGGCCCGCCGACACCGGCCTCGATCAGCGCGACCCGGCGCAGGATGAGCGCGCGCGTGATGCGCTCGCCGAGATCCGCCTCCGCGATGATCAGCGCGCGCAGGCGGCCGGGCGCAATGTCGAGCACCTCGGTGTCCTCGGCCGCGTCGGCGTCGACGAGTGCTGCGCGCCCGGACAGCGATGCGATCTCGGCGAGGAACTCGCCCGGACCCTCGCTCACGAGCGCGACGCCGACGCCGAGCGCGTCGCGGCGGCGCACGTCGATGCGGCCGGACAGCACGACCAGCATGCCGTGGCCGGCCTCGCCGACGCGCAGGATCGATTCGCCGCGCGCGAAGCGGCGCTTCTCGCCGAAGCGCGCGATGCGCGCGATCTCGGCCGTCGTCAACACCGGGTACATCTGCCCACTGCGGGTCTTGCGGGTGTCTTCAGCCATCGTGCCGCCCGTCGTCGAAAGAGGTCATGTCCATCCGGGCACGCTCGGCACCGCGAGCCGCTCGATGTCCGGAAGATCGAAGCCGAAATGCGCGGCGACCAGCGCGCGCAGCTCGTGGCGATCGCGCAGCTCGCGGCGCTCGATCGTGCCATCGCGGCGAATCGTCACGTCGCGGTTCATCAGCGCGACGCGGCCATCGTCCGTCACCGCGCGCATCATCAGGCGGTTGACGAACGATGACGCGGGATGCGTCGACGTGTAGTGGTTGGCGACGATGAAGTCGACAGTCGGCACCGTGTCGAGCGCCGTGACCCAGCAGTCGATCGGCTTGCCGTCGCTCAGCGTGCAAAGCTTCCAGCCATCGCCGTCGCGCGCCATCCAGTGCACGTCGTGCCCCGATGCGACGCGCCGGCCCTCGACGAGCGGTACCGGCACGCGCGCGGCGAGCGCGCCGAAGCCCGGATCCGCGACGTGGCGCGCGCCGTCGAGCGACACGACGACGAACATGTGCGTGCGCGGCGACGCGTCGCGCGGCGACGTCAGCACGACGCGCGCGATGTGGCGCTCGATCGTGAAGCCGAGCGCCTCCAGCACCGCGGCGAACAGCGTCGCCTGCTCGAAGCAGTAGCCGCCGCGCCGCGCGTGCACGAGCTTGGCCTCGAGCGCCGGCAGGTCGAGCGCGATCCCGCGGCCGAGCAGCACGTCGAGGTTCTCGAAGGGAATGGCGCGCGTGTGCGCGGCCAGCACGGCCTCGAGCGTGGCGAGATCGGCGCGCGCGGGACCGTGCCAGCCGATGCGGTCGCGGTAGGCGGCGAGGTCGACGCTCATCGGGGCGACGGCCCGGCATCGCCCGGGAGCGCAAATGTTTCGGCGCGAAACGTTGCGATACATCCCCGCGTCGGCGCCGCACGCCGCGCAGCCGTTCTCGCGGGGCCGGCACGCCGCCGGCTCACCGGGAGACTCGCATGATACGAACGACGACACTCTGGGCGTGGGTGTGCGCCGCGGCGCTGGCCACGCCGGCGCTGGCGCAGACCGCCACCACGGAGGCGGCGCGCGACGCCGCGCAGCAGCAGCGAATCGAGGGCGGCCTCCAGTCGGGGGCGTTGTCGACGCGCGAGGCCGGACGCCTCGAGCGCGAGCAGGCGGGCGTTGCGCACCTGCAGGCGCACGCCAATGCCGACGGCACGCTCACGTCGGCCGAGAGCGCGAGGATCAAGGCCGCGCAGGATCGCGCCAGCCGCTCGATCGCCACGCAGAAGCACGACGCGCGAACCGGCAATCCCGCCTCGGCGTCGTCGCGGCGGATGCAGGCGGACGTCGCGCGCAACCGCAATCAGCAGGCGCGCATCGCGCAGGGAACGAAGAGCGGATCGCTCGACAGCACCGAGATGGCGACACTCGAGCGCGCCCAGTCGCGCACCGACCGCGCCGAGGCGCGTGCCGCGAGCGACGGTCACGTGGGCGCGGTCGGCCAGGCGCGGATCCAGGGCCGCGACGACGTGCAGAGCGCGCGCATCCACAAGCACAAGCACGACTAGATGCGCTGGGACGTTGCGCGCGGAGGCGCCGCCGGTGGCCGCATCGGCCGTGCGCAACGCCCTCGCGCGTCGTTTCAAGGCAGCGTGTAGGCGGTCTTGACCGTCGTGTAGAACTCGACGGCGTACCGACCCTGCTCGCGCGCGCCGTAGCTCGAGCCCTTGCGGCCACCGAACGGCACGTGATAGTCGACGCCCGCGGTCGGCAGGTTGACCATCACGAGGCCGGCCTCGGCGTTGCGCTTGAAATGCGACGCGAGCTTGAGGCTCGTCGTGCAGATGCCCGAGGCGAGCCCGAACGGCGTGTCGTTGGCCGCGGCGAGCGCGGCCTCGTAGTCGCGCACGCGCAGCACCGCGGCGACGGGGCCGAAGATCTCCTCGCGCGCGATGCGCATCGCCGGCTCGACGTCGGTGAAGAGCGCCGGCGCGAGGTAATGCCCGGGCGTGCCGCGCACGAGTCGCTCGCCGCCGAATGCGAGCGTCGCGCCCTCGTCGCGACCGATCCTGATATAGGACTCGTCCTGCGCGAGCTGGCTTTCGTCGACGACGGGGCCGATCTGCGTGGCGGCGTCGAGCGCGTCGCCGATGTTGAGCTTCTTCATCCGCTCGATCACGGCGGCCACGAAGCGATCGTGGATCCCTTCGGTGACGATGAGCCGCGACGACGCCGTGCAGCGCTGGCCGGTCGAGTAGAACGCGCCGTTGACCGCGCACTCGACGGCAACGCCGAGGTCCGCGTCGTCGACGACGACCAGCGGGTTCTTGCCGCCCATCTCGAGCTGGAATTTCTTCATCTTCGCGACACAGGCAGCGGCGACCTTCTGCCCGGTCGGCACTGAGCCCGTGAAGCTCACGGCGTCGACGCCGGGATGGTCGAGGATCGCCTGGCCGACCACCGAGCCGCGGCCCATCACGAGGTTGAAAACGCCGGCCGGAAAGCCGGCGCGCGCGATGATGTCGGCGAGCGCGTGCGCCATTGCCGGCACCGCGTCGGCGGGCTTGAACACGACGGTGTTGCCATACGCGAGCGCGGGCGCGACCTTCCACGCGGGAATCGCAATCGGGAAATTCCACGGCGCGATGATGCCGACCACGCCAACCGGCTCGCGAGTGACCTCGACGTCGAGGCCGGGTCGCACCGAGGCGATCTTCTCGCCCGCGATGCGCAGGCACTCGCCGGCGAAGAACAGGAAGATCTGGCCGGCGCGCGCGGTTTCGCCGATGCCTTCGGCGAGCGTCTTGCCTTCCTCGCGCGCGAGCAGGCGCCCGAGCTCGTCCTTGCGCGCGAGGATCTCGTCGCCGACCTTCTTCAACGCATCGTGGCGCTGCTGGATGCCGCTGCGCGACCACGTCGGCAGCGCGGCGCGCGCGGCGGCGATGGCGCGCGCGGCGTCGTCCGCGCTCGCGCGCGTGAACGCGCCAACGATGTCGCCGGTGTTCGACGGATTGACGCTCTCGGTGGCGTCGGCGCCGCCGACCCAGTCGCCGGCGATGTAGTTGGGATGCGGTTTCATGACGAAGGGGTCCTTGTGTCGATCGGGGCGTAGCGGGTAACCGTTGAGCATACCGGGCGCGCATCGCGTGCCGACGCGTGCGCTTTGCGAAGCGTCAGCCGCGGTAGTTCTCGACGGTGCCGGCGGGACGCAGCGCTGCCGCGTCGGGGTCGTGGCCCGTCTCGCGCGCGGCGCGGCGCTGGCGCAGCAGGTCCCAGTAGCGATCGAGCTCGACGCCGACCGCGGCGAGGCGTGCCGAATCGGCTTCGTCGAGCGCGCCCTTGGCAAAAAGCCGATGCTCCTCGGCCACCAGCGTCTCGATATGCGCCATTACCTGGGTTTCGCGTTCGGGCTGTTTCATCGGGGTCTTTCGAGGGAGGAGGACGCCTGTCATCTTGCGCCGAGGCGGGGCGATACAACAGCCTTGACAATGATTGCCTAGGCCATATACTGTCGCTTCATGGGTGCCTTCCTCACCGACGCCGATTTCGCGATCGACAGCCCGCGCAACATCCCGCGGCTTTTGACGCGCGTGCGGTTCGCCGTCCTGGAAGCGCTCGACCGTGAGCTCGCACCCTTCGACATCTCGGCGGCGCAGCTGATCGTCCTCGCGCTGGTCGCCAATGGCGAGGCGACGTCGGCCTCGAGCCTCTGCAAGGGCATTTCGTACGATCCCGGGGCCATGACGCGGATGCTCGACCGGCTGGAGCAGAAGGGCCTGATCCGGCGACGCCCCGATCCGGACGACCGCCGCACGATCAAGCTCGAGCTGACCGACGAGGGGCGCGAGCTGTACCCCAAGCTCGCCGCCACGAAATTCAAGATCCAGCGGCAGTTCCTGAACGGATTCAGCGAGGCGGAGGTCGATACACTTTCGCGGCTCCTCAATCGAATGTACGACAACCGCTAGGCATATTCCGGGGCATTTTTTGGGCCAGATTGTTGCCTAGGCATCAACAGCTACAGCAATTATATGAATGATAACGAAATTTCACGATCACGCCGCTGCCGTCATACCGGGGCGGTCGCGCTGGGTGCGCTGCTGCTTGCGGGCTGCGCCAGCATGCATGGTCTCGCCCCGACCGGGGTCGCGCACGACGCCAGCAAACTCGCCGCGACGAAATCGCTGTCGGCGGTGCCCGTGAATACCGTGTGGCCGGCGAGCGACTGGTGGAAACGCTACGGCGACCCGCAGCTCGACGCGCTGATGGACGAGGCGCTGCGCACCAGCCCGACGCTCGAGATCGCGGCGGCGCGCACGCGCCAGGCGCTCGCCGCCGCGCAGGTCACCGACGCCGGCCGCTTTCCTCGCGTCGACGCCAGCGCGTCGCTGACGCACGAGCGCTTTTCCGAGCGCGGCCTCGTGCCGCCGCCCTATGCGGGCTCGTGGCAGACCGACGGCGAGCTCGCCGTCACGCTGTCGTGGGAGCTCGACATCTGGGGCGTGCATCGCGAGGCCTATGCGAGCGCGATCGGCGCCGAGCGCGCCGCGGAAGTCGATGCCGAGGCCGCCAAGCTCGCGCTGGCGACGTCGATCGCGGAAGCCTATGCCGAGATGCAGCACGCGTTCGCCAAGCGCGATGTCGCCAACAAGACCCTCGCCGACCGCGAGGCGATCCTCAAGCTCACGCGCGACCGGCAGGCCGCCGGCCTCGACTCGCGCGTCGAGCTGAAGCAGGCCGAATCGGCGCTGCCGGCGACGCGCGAGGAAATCATCGCGTACGACGAGCGCATCGCGCACTTGCGCAATGCCATCGCCGCGCTGCTGGGCGAAGGCCCCGACCGCGGGCTCGCGATCGCGCGGCCGAAGGCGGCACTCGTGCCGTTCGCGCTGCCGTCGTCGCTGCCGGCCGATCTCGTCGGTCGCCGTCCCGACGTCGTCGCGCAGCGTTGGCGCATCGAGTCGGCGTCGCACGCGATCGACTCCGCGAAGGGGGAGTTCTATCCGAACGTGAACCTCGCGGCGTTCGTCGGGCTGTCGGGCATCGGCGCCGGCAACATCCTCACGCTGGCGAGCCGTACCGCCGGCGTCACCCCCGCGCTGTCGCTGCCGATCTTCGACGCGGGCAGGCTGCGCGGCAACCTCGCCGGCCGCGACGCCGACTTCGACGTCGCGGTCGCCCAATACAACCGCATCGTCGTCGACGCCGTGCGCGATGTCGTCGACGAGGTTGCGGCATGGCGCGGCGTCGAGGCCGAGCGCGCGGAGCAGCGTGCCGCGCTCGCGACCGCGCGCGAAGCGTACGAGCTCGCGCTCTTGCGCTACCGGGAGGGCCTCGGCAACTACCTGCAGGTGCTGTCGGTCGAGCAGCCGATGCTCGTCCAGCAAGGCCTCGAGGCCGACCTCGACGCGCGCGAGCTCGCGCTGTCGGTCCGGCTCGTGCGCGCGCTCGGCGGAGGCTTTGCGCCGCCGCCCGCGCTCGCGCTCAATTGCGCGGCCGGCACCACCGGCGGCGACCATCACGACGGCGCGGCGGGTTGCCGCGGCGCCGGTGCCACGAAGGAAGGAACGCGATGAACGAAGCCACGAGCACTGTCACCAACATGCGCGCCCGCAAGCGCTGGATCGCGATCATCGGCGGCGTCGTCCTGCTGTCTCTCGCCGCGTACGGCGTCTGGTGGTCGACGGTGCTGCGCTACCGGGAGACCACCGACGACGCCTACGTCGCCGGCAACGTCGTGCAGGTGACACCGCAGATCGCCGGCACGGTCGTCTCGATCGGCGCCGACGACACGCAGTTCGTCAAGGCCGGCCAGACGCTCGTGCAGCTCGATCCCGCCGATGCGCGGATCGGCCTCGAGCAGGCCGACGCGAAGCTCGGGCGCACGGTGCGCGAGGTGCGCGGCCTGTTCGCGACGACCGCGCAGCTCAACGCCAACGTGCAGTTGCGCGAGGCCGACGTCGCGCGCGCGTCCGACGACCTCGCGCGCCGCGAGCGCCTTGCCGGTTCGGGCGCGGTGTCGGGCGAGGAGCTCGCGCATGCTCGCGACGCGCTGTCCGCTGCCAAGGCGTCGCTCGGCGCGGCACGCCAGGAGCTCGCCGCGAATCGCGCACGCACCGACCATACCAACGTCGCCGACCATCCAGACGTGCTCGCGGCCTCTGCCGCGGTGCACGACGCGTACCTCGACCTTGCGCGCACCACGTTGCCGGCGCCGGTGTCGGGTTTCGTCGCGCGACGCAGCGTGCAGCTCGGCCAGCGCGTCGCGCCCGGCGCGCCGCTGATGGCGATCGTGCCGCTCGACGACGTATGGGTCGACGCCAATTTCAAGGAGTCGCAGCTCGCGTCGATGCGCGTTGGCCAGCCGGTGGATCTCACCGCCGACCTCTACGGGCACAAGATCGACTATCACGGCACGATCGCGGGCTTCGGCGCGGGCACCGGGTCGGCGTTCGCGCTGCTGCCGGCGCAGAACGCCACCGGCAACTGGATCAAGGTCGTGCAGCGCGTGCCGGTGCGCATCGCGCTCGACCCGGGCGAGCTCGCCGCGCATCCGCTGCAGGTGGGATTGTCGATGCAGGTCGACGTTGACACGCATCGCCGTGACGGCGCGCGCTTGCCGAAGGTCGCGCACGGTCCGGCGACGTACGACACGACGGTGTTCGACTCGGTCGAGCCGTCGGCGGATGCGCGCGTCAAGGCGATCATCGCCGCCAACGCGAGCGGCGCGCAGCGCCCGGCCGTGCCGGCCGCGGCCATGCGCCCGGTCGCGCATGAAACGGGCGACGCGCCGCTGCGCGCGCTTCGTGCGGCGAACGACAGGACGCCGTGACCACACCCGCGGCTGACGGTCCCGCGCCGCTGACCGGCGGCACGCTCGTCGTCGCGACGCTTGCGCTGTCGCTGGCGACGTTCATGAACGTGCTCGACACGTCGATCGCCAACGTGTCGATACCGGCCATCGCCGGCGACCTCGGCGTGTCGCCGAGCCAGGGCACATGGGTCATCACGTCGTTCGCCGTCGCCAACGCGATCTCGCTGCCGCTCACGGGCTGGCTGTCGCAACGCTACGGCCAGGTGCGCCTCTTCGTCGCGTCGGTGCTGCTGTTCGTGCTGGCGTCGTTCCTGTGCGGCCTCGCGCCGTCGCTCGAGCTCCTGATCGCGTTCCGCGTGCTGCAGGGCGCAGTCGCCGGGCCGATGATCCCGCTGTCGCAGTCGATACTGCTGTCGAGCTATCCCAAGGCGAAGGCGGGCAGCGCGCTCGCGATCTGGGCGATCACCACGCTCGTCGCGCCGGTGGTCGGTCCGCTCCTCGGCGGCTGGATCACCGACAACGTCGCGTGGCCGTGGATCTTCTACATCAACGTGCCTGTCGGTCTCGCCGCCGCGGCGATCACGTGGAGCGTCTACCGCAAGCGCGACACGCCGACGGCGCGCAAGCCGATCGACGCCGTGGGCCTCGGCCTCCTCGTGCTGTGGGTGGGCGCGCTGCAGGTGATGCTCGACAAGGGGAAAGAGCTCGACTGGTTCGCGTCGGGCGCGATCGTCGGGCTCGCGATCGCCGCGGCAATCGGCTTCGCGCTGTTCATCGTCTGGGAGCTTACCGACGCGCATCCGGTCGTCGACCTGCGGCTTTTCGCCCGGCGCAACTTCTGGACGAGCACGCTGGCGATGTCGCTGGCCTACGGCGTGTTCTTCGGCAACGTCGTGCTGCTGCCGCTGTGGCTGCAGCAGTACATGGGCTACACGGCGACCGCCGCGGGCATGGTGCTCGCACCTGTGGGCGTGCTGGCGATCCTGCTGACGCCCATGGTGGGACGCACGGTGAACAAGGTCGACCCGCGCATCTTCGCGACCGCGGCGTTCGCGATCTTCGGGCTCGTGATGTTGATGCGCTCGCACTTCACCACCGGCGCCGACTTCGACACGCTGATGGTGCCGACGATCATCCAGGGCGCGGCGATGGCGGTGTTCTTCATCCCGCTCGTCACGCTGTCGCTGTCGGGGCTCGAGCCGTCGCGGATTCCGTCGGCGTCGGGGCTCTTCAACTTCGCGCGGATCACCGCGGGCGCGTTCGGCACGTCGATCGCGACGACGACGTGGGACCAGCGCGCGAGCCTCCACCACGCGCAGCTCGTCGAGCGCTTGAGCCAAAGCGACCCGGCGACGTCGCATGCGCTGTCGACACTCTCGGCGGCGGGCGCCGACCCGTCGACGGCGATGGCGCTTTTGAACCGGCTCGTCGACCAGCAGGCGTTCATGCTCGGGGTCAACGACATCTTCTACGTGTCGGCGCTGCTGTTCGTCGCGCTGATCGGCGTGGTCTGGCTGGCGAGACCCGCGCGCGGCGGGGCGGGCGCGCCGGTCGTCATGGGCGACTGACGCTACGGCGCGCGGACGCCGGCCGCGAGGGCCGACCCGGGGCGCGGGGCGGGCGATTCCGGGCGGCGGGTGCGAGGCGGGGCGGGCGAGTCCAGGCGGACGGGTGCGCGGGGCCGGCGCGGACCGGCGCAGGGAGGGCGGTTTTCGGTGAACGGGCGCGGGGCGGCCCGCCCGCTGTCATCGCCTGCAGCGCTCGCGCGTTGAAAGTGGCAAGGACCCGACGTCGCCGCTATGATGGCGCCCGCGATGCCCGAGCCAATGCCGACCCGCCGCTCCCTTCGCCACGCCGTCGCCACCATCGCGATCACGTCGCTTTGCGCACCGCTCGGGCTCGCGGCGCCGCTGCCGGCCGCCGCCGATGCACCGCGCGACGTGGCGCCACCCACGTTGTCCGGGACCGTGGACGCGCTCGGCGCGCCCGGCCCGGTCGCGACGCCGACGCTGGCGTCGATCGCCCCTGCATCGCGGTGGGACGACGCCTTCGCCCGTTTTGACGCGGCCGACCGTGCCGCGCCGCCGCCGGAAGGCGCGATCCTGTTCGTCGGCAGCTCGTCGATCCGGCTGTGGGACGGCCTCGAGGGTGATTTCGGCGTCCGCAGGGTGGTGCTGAAGCGCGGCTTCGGCGGCTCGAAGCTCTCCGATTGCGTGCAGAACCTCGGGCGGCTCGTCGTCCGCTACAAGCCGTCGCTGGTGCTGGTCTACGCCGGCGACAACGACATCGCCGCCGGCAGCCGCCCCGACGAGGTGCTGCGCCGCTTCGCGGCGTTCGTCGAAGGCGTGCATCGCGCGCTGCCGGCGACGCGCATCGACTACATCTCGATCAAGCCGAGCCCGTTGCGCGCCGCGCTGCTGCCCGAGATCCGCGCGACCAACGCGCTGATCCGCGACTACATCGCCACGGTGCCGGGCGTTTCGTACATCGACGTGTTCTCGTCGATGGTCGATGCCGGCGGCCACCCGCGCGGCGAGCTCTTCGCCGCCGACCGGCTGCACCTCAATCGCGACGGCTACGCGCTGTGGACGTCGCTCATCGGCCCGTATCTGCACGAGGTGGCGCGCTGAG
>Ga0070679_100001548_pt1 | contig 20543 bp, 15 predicted proteins | sample KBSC63BmetaG_FD_65652 | JGI IMG/M metagenome (GOLD analysis project Ga0070679, IMG submission 65652) | Corn rhizosphere microbial communities from Kellogg Biological Station, Michigan, USA - KBS C6-3B metaG | ecosystem: Host-associated > Plants > Roots > Rhizosphere | place: USA: Michigan... | reverse complement strand
GGGTCTTTGACGCTTTATTTCTGGCCTCATTCGATTCCCCTTGGCGTGGCGACCCAGGCAGCGCTGCTTGCGGAGCTGGGACTACGCGACAACGGAACCAAATTCCAGAACATTGCAGTAGCCCGCGGAACATGGATGCCATCGATACTCACCGAGGGGGCATTTGTCATCATGCCCGATCAGGAAGCCGCGCTAAGAACGCCGCAGTATCAGGACGCCTATGCCACTGCGATCGTCCACGGGCTCGAGACCTACTTCGCATCACTCGCGCAGCAGCAGCACTAAAGTCTCTCGGTCTTGCCGCCGCGCTGCTCTTCAGCGCGGCGGCGGCGGTGCGCGGCCAGCTTCCGCCGAATGAGCATTGGCGGACGATTCGCACTCCGCACTTCCGGATTCACTTCACACCCGCGATTGAAGCCGAAGCCAGACGCGCCGCGGTAAACGCAGAGCGCGCCTACGCCGAATTGTCTACGGAGCTCGTCCCGCCTCGCGGCGTCATCGATCTCGTCGTGTCGGACAACGTCGATTACGTGAACGGGTACGCAACACCATTCCCGTCCAATCGCATTGTGGTTTACTCCCATCCGCCGACCGATGCATCGGGATTGCGCGACTACGAGGACTGGAACGCGCTCGTAGTCACCCACGAGCTCACCCACATCTTTCATCTCGACCGCACCCGGGGAATCTGGCGGATCGGCCAGGCAATTTTCGGCCGCAATCCGCTGCTTTTCCCGAACGTTTACGAGCCGAGCTGGGTGATCGAGGGGCTCGCCGTTTATTACGAGTCGCGGCTCACCGGGGTCGGAAGACTCGAGAGCTCCGAGCACAGCATGACCGCTCGCGCGGCGGCCCTCGCAAACCAAATCCCGTCGCTGCAGGAGCTTTCTCCCGCGACTTCGCGGTATCCGGGCGGAGAAGTCGTCTACATCTACGGCTCGCTCCTTTTCGACTATCTGTCGCGCAGCCGCGGTCCACAGAGCATCAAGGAGTTCGTCGAGCGCGGCGCAAAATCTCCGATTCCGTTCATCCTCACCGCTACATCGCGAAGCGCGTTCGGGATGTCGTTTCAGACCGCCTGGACCCACTGGCGCGACTCTCTGGTGAAGGAAATGCGCGCATCCCCCGAGGCGATGCCGGAGTGGCGACAGCTCACCAGCGCGGGGCGGGTCGCGCTGTTCCCAAGATGGGTTGGCGACACGGCGCTCATTTATGCCGGCGACAAAGGACGCGAAGTGCCGTCAGCGTACGAGATCAGCCTGGCCGGCAATGAGAGAAGGCTAGGACGCCGCAACGGCATGAGTCCGAATGTCCGCATGCCCGACGGCAGTCTCCTTTATTCCCAACCCGAGTTTCTCGGACCGTACCACATTCGAAATGACTTGTTCATCGCGCGCGACGGCAATGAGCAGCGGCTGACGGTCGGTGCGAGCCTCACGGCTCCAGATGCGCGCGCCGACGGGACCATCGTCGCAGTCCAGGACCAGCCTGCAACTACACGCCTGGTAACGATCACTCCGGACGGTCGTGTCATCAGCGCCATCACGCCAACCGATCTCGACGTGCAGTGGGCTGACCCGAGATGGTCGCCCGACGGATCCAGGATCGTCGCCGTCAGACAAAGCCGCGGGCGCTCGGACATCGTCATCCTCGGCGCCGACGGAAAGCTGATCGACGCGTTCGGCGCCTCGCGCGCGATAAATACGAATCCGACCTGGTCACCCGACGGCCACCGCATCTATTTCTCGTCAGAGCGGAGCGGCTCGCCCCAGATTTACGTCGCTGACGTCACCACGTTCGCGCCGACGATCGCGCGGCTTACTGAGGCTCCTACCGGGCTGTTCGACCCCGAGGTCTCTCCGGACCAGAGCCGCATCGCGACCGTCTTGTTCAAGGCCGATGGGTTCCACGTCGGCATCGCACCGCTTTCAGCGCTCTCGCATCCGATCCCGGCCGACAGCAGCCGCACGAGCCCGCGTGCAGGTTGTATCACCTGCCTGGCGATCGTCGGCGGGCTGCCACCACTCGGAACGACCGACACCTCACCCGCGAGCGATTACTCACCGTGGCGTTCGCTATTACCGCGCTACTGGCTTCCGAGCTTTGAGAGCAGCACCACCGATGGCACCTCCTACGGCCTCGTCACGAGCGGAACCGATGTCATCGGCAAACACGACTACACCGTCGAGATTCTGCACAACTCGAGATGGGCGGAGAATTCGGCGTGGCTTTGGTATCGATACGCCGGCCTCGGACTTCCGCTGATCGATCTCTACGCATCGCAGAATTACGCAAACGCCGATGTCACCTTCACCGACCAGCCCGACTCTCCGTTCGGCCTGAGCCAGCGCGAGCGAATCGTTTCCCTGATGACGACATTCGTCAGGCCAAAGTTCCGCAACTACACCATCGCGTCGCTCGGTGGGGAGATCGAAGGAATAGCGTACACCACGCGTCCGGACACGATGATCCGGCACCTCTCTCCATTTTTCACGGAAGGCCGCAATTATCCGGCGATCGTAGCGTCCGCCGGCTGGTCCAACGCCCAGAGACCGGGCTTGAGCATCTCACCCGAGGACGGCTTGAGCATCAGTATGAGCGGCCGCCAACGCTGGCAGCGCGGCGCGTCGGGTGGTTCGACGCGCAGCGTTATCGCCGTTACCTCGGTCTACAAATCGATCGATTGGCCCGGCTTTGCGCATCACGTCCTGGCGTTGCGTGGGGCCGGCGGCATCACTGACGATCGCAGCCCCGATCTTTTCTCCGCCGGCGGAATCAGCGGCAGCTCGCTCGAAGTTTTTCCGGGAGCATCGCTGGGGCAGCAGCGTAGGGTCTTCGGCGTGCGAGGTTATCCGGTTGGCGCTGAAGGCGGGATCCGCGCTTACACGGGCACTATTGAGTACCGAGCGCCACTTCTGGCACCATCGCGTGGGTTTCGCTTCATCCCGGTCTTCGTGGATCGTACGTCTCTGACATTATTCGGTGAGACGGGCCGCGCCTTCTGCCCGCCGACGGCTGATACGATCAATGGAGTCTGCGGCGCCGCTAACATCGCAAACCCTGTCATGACTTCGGCGGGAGCGGAGCTGAATGTCGACACCGGGCTGCAGCTCGACCTCCAGGCTCGTTTCCGCCTGGGCGTCGCGGTCCCGCTTGCCAATCGAGAAATCCTGGGCGCGCCCCAGGCGCAGGTGTACGGGACGTTCGGGGCCTCGTTCTAGGCTCGTGAAACCGGGCAAACACTCTCGGGGCCGCCTGCCGCTCAGTCTCCGAGCCTCGCCAGATTCGTGACGAGGCCGCGCGCCGAAATCGCGGTAGATCGCGCGATCTAAACGTAAGTGTAAGGGGTATTTAGACTGTGCTGGACCGCTCGCGACCGACCTCCGATTCGGGTGCGTGATATGCAAGAATTCGAAGACGCGCTCCATCGATTCAGCTCGAAGGTGGATAACCGAAGGCTCGGCATCTATTCGTGATGTGGATTACCTAAGTCGTTGAATGGTAAGAAGATAAATCGACACTGGCGCGGACTCACGAATGCGGGTAGTATGCCTGCCCGCGTCGAAACCACCCGACGCCCAAGCGTGCAGTCCTGTGTCCATCGTCATCTAGTTGACAACCATTTTTGTTAGCGGAGAGTTGTATCTAATGCCCATACCTGCCGTGCCGCCCCAAGGCGAAGCCCAGTTGAATGAGAACGCGCGCACCGTGATCGGAAAACGCTATCTGGTCAAGGACGCGACGGGCACGCCGGTGGAGCGACCGGAGGACATGTTCTGGCGTGTCGCTGGAACCGTCGCCGACGCTGATCGCCGTTATGGTGCCAGCGACAGCGAAGTGACCGACATGGCAACCGAGTTCTACCGCCTGATGGTCGAGCGGCGCTTCGAGCCCAACTCGCCCACCCTCATGAATGCCGGGCGTCCGCTTGGGCAGTTGTCTGCGTGCTTCGTGTTACCCGTCGAGGACGCCCTCTCCAACGGTCGCGACGGCATCTACGACACTCTCCGCTCGATGGCGTTGATCCACCAGTCGGGCGGCGGCACCGGCTTCGCTTTCTCGCAGCTGCGGGGCAAAGGCTCCATGGTTCGCTCGACAACCGGCGTCGCGTCAGGCCCGGTGTCGTTCATGAAGCTCTATGATGCATCCACCGATGCGGTGAAACAGGGTGGTACGCGCCGCGGCGCCAACATGGGAATTCTGCGCGTCGATCATCCCGACATCATGGACTTCATCACCTGCAAGGAAGACCTGACGCAGATCACCAACTTCAACATCTCCGTCGCCGTCACCGACAAGTTCATGTCGGCGGTGAAGGCAGGCACCACCTACGATCTCATCGATCCAAGCACCGGCAAGGTGTCGGGCCAGCTGGACGCGCGCACGGTCTGGGACAAGATGATCGATGGTGCGTGGCGCACCGGCGAGCCGGGGTGCTTCTTCATCGACGAAGCCAATCGCTTTAATCCAGTCCCGCACGTGGGTCAGTACGAGGCCACCAACCCCTGCGGCGAACAGCCCCTGCTGCCCTACGACGTCTGTAACCTCGGCTCGATCAATGTCGGCTACTACGTGACGGATGGCCAGATGGACTGGAACGCGCTCAAGCGCGACATCCATCTGTCGACCCACTTCCTGGACAACATCATCGACGTCAACAAGTATCCGCTCCCTGAAATCGACGCGCTGTCGAAGAGAATTCGCCGCATCGGCTTCGGCATCATGGGCTTCGCGGATGCGCTTGTGCGCCTCGGGATCGCGTACAACAGCATCGAGGGTGTCGAATTCGGCCGGCAGCTCCAGAAATTCGTCGACGTCGAGTCGAAGAAAGAGAGCGAGCGTCTCGCCAACGAGCGCGGACCGTTCCCCGAATGGGCGCGGTCCATCTGGGGGCCTGACGAGACTTGCGCGCGCGATGCGCGCGGCAATCGCGTGCGCCCAATGCAGATGCTCCGCAACTGCAACGTCAACACCATCGCGCCCACCGGCACCATCTCGATCATTGCCGGCTGCTCGTCGGGGATCGAGCCGCTGTTCGCGATCGCGTTCATGCGGAATCAGGCCGGCGTGCTGATGCCGGATGTGAACGAGGATTTCGTCTCCATTGCGAAAAAGGAGGGCTGGTACTCCGATGAGTTGATGGAGAAGATCGCCAAAGAGGGCCACATCCACTTCGACGAAGTGCCCAAACAGTGGCAGCGCGTTTTCGTCACCGCGCACGACATCACGCCCGAGTGGCACGTCCGGATGCAGGCCGCTTTCCAGGAGAACTGTGATTCGGCGATCTCCAAGACCACCAACTTCCCGCACGCCGCCTCGCCCGACGACGTCCGCTCCATCTACGAGCTCGCCTACGCGCTCAAGTGCAAGGGTGTGACGGTGTATCGCGACGGCTCGCGCGACAATCAGGTCCTTTCGACGGGCGCCACTCAACAGGCCCAGGCCGAGCGCGACGGTCGCGCCGAGCGTGGCGAGCTGCACGGCACCATCGCCGAGCTCGAGGCCGAGAATGCGCGGCTGAAGCAGGCACTGTTCGACGCTGAAGCCGAAAACCTGCAGCGTCGCGCCAAGCGCGCGCGTCCCGACACCCTCCGCGGCATCACCACTCGCATCGAGACCCCACTCGGCACGATGTTCCTCAACATCACCGAGGACGATCGCGGCCAGCCGTTCGAGGTCTTCATCAATCTCGGAAAGGCCGGTGGCGCGGCGATGGCCGACGCCGAGGCGATTGGCCGACTGATCTCGCTCGCGCTGAGGTCAGGGATTCCGATCCGTGAAGTGCACCGCCAGCTGCGTGGCATTGCCTCGGACAAGGCGATTGGACTCGGACCGAACAAGGTGTTGTCGGTTCCCGACGCCATTGGCATCGCTCTCGAGAAGTGGATGCGCGAGAAACAGGGTGTGCAGCAGGATCTGCTCGGTGGCACCACCGCCGCGCCATCGCCGGTGGAGATCGTCCAGCCCAAGCCGGCGCCCGTCGCCAGCGACGAGCCTCAGGCCCAGTACCGCTTCGATGCGCTGAACAGGAGTGAGTCCTTCATCGGCACGTGCCCGGACTGCGGATCGTCGCTGGAGTTTGCCGAGGGCTGCGCGAAGTGCCACGTGTGCGGGTTCTCGGAGTGCGGCTAAGGCGTTACCGCGTTTTCGGAAACTCGTTTACTAAAGCCTGCCCGATTCTTTGGCAGGCTTTCGATTACATCCTCACGATTTAGCCAGCCAGCCGCCCACCGCTGTGTTTTCCAAGCAGACCGTCTCTACTGCCGATGTTCGCCGCGCGGCTGGCCTCATCGTGGTCGGCTATGCTTACCTCCTCGCGGTTCTAGTTGGCTTGATCTGGGGTGGGGTAGTGTTGATGCGAACATGGCCCTGGACTGTTCGATTCATCACTCAGTTCGGCTTGGCCTACGTCCTCCTCATGATCGAGGCGCTGTGGGTGCGGGTGCCGAACCCTGCCGGTATCCGGGTCACGCGCGCTGGCTCACCCAGGTTGATCGACGAAATCGAAGCAATCGCCCGCCGGCTCGACGCCCCGCTTCCCGACACGATTCTGCTCAGCGCGGAGTTCAACGCGGGGGCGGCCGAGCTCCCGCGCTTCGGCATATTCGGACCGCCGAAGCGGTACTTGCTGATTGGATTGCCGCTCCTCGATGCGCTCCGCACCGACGAAATGCGAGCCGTAATCGGCCACGAGCTCGCCCACCTGTCGCGTCGCCACGGGCGACTGCACGTGCTTGTGGTGCGAATCACCGCTTCATGGACGGCGCTATCGATCCACATTGCTTCCAGCAGGCGCTACGTGTCGTGGCTTTTCTTGCCATTCTTTCGCTGGTACGTTCCCAAACTCCAGTCGACTGCGGATCGTTTGTCGCGTGGCCACGAGCATGAGTCGGACGAACTCGCCGCGTCTGCAACTAGCGCTGAGGCAATGGCGCATGGCCTGGTCCGCATGGGCGTGCAGCGCAAGCGCCTCACGCGAACCTTCCTGCCGGAGATTTTCGCAGAGACGGCGCAATCAGCCGTGCCTCCACGTGGGCTGGCGCCACAAATGGAGGCTTTTTTCAGCAGTCCCTTCGGTGCCGAGGAAGTTGCTCCGGCCATCGTAGCAACCCTTGCCGAACGAACGGACCAGGACGATGACCACCCTTCGCTGGCGGAGCGACTCGAACACCTCGGTGTCTCGATCGATGTTCCAACCCTCGCTGACGCCCTCGCGATCACCAGTGGTGAAAGCTCAACGCAAGAGCTCCTCGGGGCAAAGCGCGCCGACAAGCTGAGAGCCCAGCTTGATCCGGCACTGACGCCCGCGTTTACGGCGAAGTGGAAGGAGTTGCGACTGCTTGTAAACGAGTGGCAGGACGTCAACGGAGAGAGGCGTGCGGGGGATGACGCAATCGTCGCGTATTCCAAGTGGGCCACGTCCGCCCAGTCCCCAGAGATTGCGGTGGGCGCGTTGCGCGCTGCGCACGCCGTCGCACCCGAAAACGAAGACGTGTCGGTTCGCCTCGGTGCGGTATTGCTACGCGAGCCCGGCACAGAAGCTGTCGAAGAGGCAGTGTCTGTTTTGGTGCCCGTTGCCGCCACCGAGAGTGCGCTCGCATTTGCGGCGTGCGCGCTCTTGCGGCAGGCGTTCCTACGGCTTGGAGATACCGACGAATTTACGCGGATCACGCGCCGCGAGGCGGAACTACGAAATCGCGACCTCGCAACTCTGCACGAGCGTGCAACGGTGTCGGCGGACGACGATTTCGAAGCTGCGCGGCTCTCCGCACCAGCGATGGAGAATCTGACAGAATGGTTGAAAAGGAATCCAGAGGTGCGGCGCGCCTTCCTGGTTACGAAGAAGACGAGGCTTTTTCAGCGAGACCCGCTGTACGTCCTTGCTCTACAACGCAGAGTGCCGTGGTACAGGTATGAAGGAGGTCGCTCTGGTTTGCAGCTTTGCGAAAAATGCATCGAGAAGGTCGATGTGGGGCCGAATGTCGCCCTCCGGGTGATGATCGTCGAATCGGGATCGCGTCTGTTCAATAAGCTGCGCGTCACCGCAGGCGCAGCAATTTTCGATGCCGCCCCCAAGGAGAAGCTGTCGGTTTTTGCACAGGTCACATCGCGCTGGCGGCGCCCCCGGTTTGTGCCCTCGGTTCGGGTGGTCCTGATCCTGTGTTTCGTGGGCTTTCCGATCCTGGCGCACTTTCTTCCTGGCTCGGAGTCCGTCGATAGCGGTTCCGCAGAGTCAGGTCCGGATTGGCGTTCCGGAGCCAACGCGGCTGCCGACGCATTCGGTCGACACTTTGTAAGGCTGGTCGAGGCGACTCAGGTTGATTCGGTTGCCCGATTGATTAGCGCGACGGCCCGCGAGCCCGATTCAGTCGCCTGGGCGAGTAAGCTCGTGGCATCGGTTCCCCACGATGGAATCGCCACCGTCGAGCGAACCATGGCGTTCGAGCTTCGCGAAGGTACGGTCACCCGTGATTATTTCGGCTATGCGATCGAAACGAGGGCTGACACCGTCACTTTGATCCTGCAAACGGTCGAGGAATTGGGAATTCGAGCGGTGGAGCGCGCAGAGACGAGACGCGGTAGGGTTACTCAGCCCTGATCACTGAAGCCGCGGGGCGAAAGAAGTGTTGCGCTAACGACCTGACGCCTGCCTCCCGTTCAGTTGTTTTCAGCACTATTTGACTCCCCCGAACCACCGCGCCCTCCTGATCCCTTGCTCAACGAGATCCGGCGGCGCGTGCTCCTTCCCCCGCTTCCACGCGAAGTCCATCTCCGCGTTGACCGCGGCCAGCGCGAATCGCGATTCCTTCACCAACAGGAACGAGGCATAAAGGAGGAGCGCCGCGCCGGCGAGTCCCAGTCCGACGGGAAGGAAAGTGAAATGCGAGCTGGTGATTGCCACGAGACCAATGGCTACGCTCGTCCCAATGAAGAACCCCAGGGCGCCGTAGAGCCGCGACAGCGCCCGCTGAAGCAATCGCGACCGCGTCGTCGCGAAATCCAGCTGCACGAACAGCATTCGGCGCTCTTCCTCGCGCGGATCGACGCGCTGCTCGGGCGAGCGGGGCATCAGGGCCGCTGAGATTTCCCTAGTGCGCGTCACCGCTTTGCTGAGCCTGTCCGACGTTGCGAGGATCAGTGAGCCGCAGGCGGAGATGAGCACCGCCGGCGTGATCATCGCCGACAGGACCGAGACTGCTTCGGGGAATGCCGCCATTAGGATCTCCGGCCGTTAAGCGCGTCCAAGCGTGAATAATGGTGCCGCATTTGGGATCCTGGATAGTGACTCTTGCCTTTCCCCGGTCTCGTTGCTCCCTTTCAGCACCCCCTCCAAGGATACCCGTAGCATGGACGACCGGAAACTCCTCGCATTGGCGAGGAAGAACGCCGCCAAGAGCGGGACCAACTCCAAGGTCCCCAAAGGGTTCGGCAAGAAGTACGACCAGAATCTGTCCGACGACCCGACCGACGAAGCGACAATCAAGGCCAGGGAGGAGTCGAAGAAGTTCTTCTCCGAGATGAAGAAGAGGGATTTCTAGTGCTGCGAGTCTCGAGTGCCGTAGTTGCGGCGTCGCTCGTCGCCCTCCCGCTTCTCGCCCAGCAGCCACCAGCGGGGGCGACACCTGCGCCCGCCCAACAGGCACCCCGCATCCCCAGAGCCACAGCGAGCACCCGTGCCACCGTGCAGGTGCTGATCGACAGCCGCTGGGGCGAAGGGGGCTGGTTCGGCGCCCTCAACCTTGCCGGCCCCGCGCGAATTGCGATTGACTACGGTCAGCCCCATCTGCGCGGCCGCAATGTCATCGGCATGCCTGGCGTGGTCCCGTGGGACAGCGTTTGGCGGACTGGGGCGAACATGGCGACTCAGCTGACTGCCGAAGTAGACATGACCATCGGCAACGTGTTCATTCCGCGCGGGATCTACAGTCTTTTCTCACTGCCCACCAAGACCGGTTGGAAGCTCGTGGTTAGCAAAGAAGTTCTGCAGTGGGGCACCGACTACGATTCGTCCAAGGATTTCGCCCGCATCGATCTGAAACAGCGCACACTCTCAGAGCCAATGGAGAGCCTGACGTTCTGGCTCATCCCCGCGGTTGAGGCTCCCCCCTCCACGACGTTCCCGCACGGGGTACTCAAGCTCGCGTGGGGGAATACCGAGCTATCCACCGACTGGCGCGTCGGCCCTTAGGGATTCGCCGCAAGGCGCGCGTCGAACTCGGCGCGCGCCTTTTTTGTTGGCCTGAGACCCAGCCTCGTGGGATGGGAGACCGGGATGTAGCTGAGCTCGATCCCGGACTCCGCGCGCTGCAACAAGAGCCCGCCCCGGGCCATGTCGCCGTGTCCGACGAACTCCTTCGGGAAAAGCAGCCTGCTCCGGAAGATCGGCTCCAGCACGTCCACGTATTTCCCCGTGGCGATCGATCCAAGGAGCACAACCTCGCATTTGGGTCCGATCTTTTCGGCGAGCGTGGTCGCGTCGCGCTCGAGTGGCGCTCGATATCGCGATTCGTCGGCCTCGATGGGCACCGTCCCGAAGCGCTCGATGTCCTTCAGGCTTACCTTGGCGTGTGGCGACAAGAGCCCGTCGGTGGCCGTGATTACGTGGATTCCCGATGCGCGACGGGGCGGCGGGTTCTCGAAGGCGCGCGCGTACGTCAGCTTTCCCCTGAAGTAGAGCCCACTCAGAAAGCTGAACACCTCGCCAAGCGGCGCTCCCTCGGGCTCGCGTACCCGACGGGCGACGTCGAACCCGGCCCGTTCATTGAACAAGAGCGCTGCGCGCTTGCCACTGCAGCTGGCGGGCGAGAGCAGGAAAATCCGTCGCGGTAGCATGCCAGGGTCTGGAGCAAATTTTCCGCCGCGGTCATCGGGAGAAGCGCGGGCGCGGTGAGAGAGTTAGAATTGGAGAGGGGGACTGACGATGCCAAACAATCGACTTCAACAACTTCATGATGTCGGCCAGTCGATCTGGCTGGACAGCATTGATCGCAGGATGCTGCACGACGGTGAGCTCGATCGCAGAATTCGCGAAGACGCGCTCACGGGAATGACGTCCAATCCGACGATCTTCCAGAAAGCGCTCGCGTCGAGCAACGCTTACGACGAACAGATTGCGGAAGGAGAAGAGCAGGGCCTGACTACCTGGCAGCTCTTCGAGATGCTTGAGACCACCGACGTGCGCGACGCGTGCGATCATTTCGCCGGCGTCTTCAGCTCGACTCGCGGCAACGATGGCTACGTGTCGATCGAGGTTTCGCCCGGTGTTTCGCACAGCGCCGATGCAACCGTGGAGGAAGCCCTCCGACTCTGGAAAACGGTTGATCGTCCGAACGTCATGGTGAAGGTTCCCGGCACCACCGAGGGGGCGCTGGCGGTGCGGAAGCTCACGGCGCGGGGCGTGAACGTCAACATCACTCTGCTCTTCGCGCTCGAAGCCCACGGGCGCGTGATCGACGCGTACATGGCGGGACTAGAGGATCGTGTCGCTGCCAACCAGCCGATCGACGGCATTGCATCGGTCGCGAGCTTCTTCGTCAGCCGAGTCGATACGGAGATCGACAAGCGTCTCGATGCCCTGATTGCCAAGGCATCGCCCGCGGAAAAGGAGCGGCTGAAGCTGCTCAAGGGTCGCGCTGCGATTGCAAACGCCAAGCTCGCCTACCGGCTCTTCCGGCAAAAGTTCAGCGGCCCGCGCTGGGAAGCACTCACCAAAAAGGGGGCACGACTCCAGCGGCCGCTGTGGGCCAGCACGAGCACCAAGAATCCCGAGTACCGCGACGTGATGTACGTCGAGGAGCTCATCGGCCCCGACACCGTCGACACCATGCCGCCCGCGACCATCGACGCATTTCGTGATCACGGCACGGTCGAGAAAACCGTGGACAAAAAGGTCGCTGCCGCCGAAGGGCTGCTCAAGGAAGTGGAGGCAGCAGGGATCTCCGTCAAGGAAGTCACCGACAAGCTTCTCGCCGACGGCATCGCGAGCTTCCAGAAATCTTTCGACGAGCTGATTGCCGGCCTCGAGGCGAAGGTCGGGTCACTCGCACCTGGCGGGAAGTGACCGGCATCTACACCCCCCGTACCAAGATCGTCTGCACGCTTGGCCCCTCGACCGCGAGTGAAGAATCCATCGGCGGTCTGATCGAGGCAGGCATGAACGTGGCCCGGGTGAATTTTTCGCACGGCACCCACGAGCAGCACGAGGCCACGATTGCCCTCGTCCGTCGCCTGGCGAAGGAATCGGGTAAACCGATCGCCATCCTCGGCGACCTGCAGGGGCCGCGCATCAGGATCGGCGATCTGCCCGCGTCAATCATGCTCGACGTTGGCGGGGACGTCACGCTGGTGCACGAAGGAGAAGAGCGCGGCAGCGAGATACCGGTCACCTACGATCAGCTCGCGCACGACGTACGCGTCGGCGATCGCATCCTCATCAACGATGGGTTGATCGAGCTGGTGGCTCTCGAGGTCGGCGACTCGCGTGTAAAAGCGCGCGTACTGAACGGGGGCGAGCTGAAGAGCCACAAGGGCCTCAACCTTCCGGGCATCCAGGTCTCCGCGCCCTCGATCACCGAAAAGGATGCGGCCGACATCCGCTTTGCAGTGGGGCAGCAGGTCGATTACCTGGCCCTGAGCTTCGTCCGCCGCGCGGAGGACATCGAGTCCCTGCGCAAAATGATTCCCAAGTGGCTGCTGGTGGTGGCGAAGATCGAGAAGGACGTCGCCCTCCAGAACATCGACGCGATCGTCCGCGCGACCGATGCGGTGATGGTGGCCCGCGGGGATCTCGGCGTCGAGCTGCCTTTCGAGGCCGTACCCGGCGCCCAGAAGCGCATCATCCGCCTCGCCAACAGCTACGGCCGGCCGGTGATCACAGCGACGCAGATGCTCGAGTCGATGATCGAGCATCCACGGCCGACGCGCGCCGAAGCGAGCGATGTCGCCAACGCGATCATGGACGGCACCGATGCGGTAATGCTGTCGGCGGAGACCGCGGCAGGCGCCTACCCGCGTCTGGCAGTGGAGGCGATGACGCGCATCATCAAGGAAATCGAGACCCACCCTCCCATCACGCCATTCAGCGGCGCGGACCAGGGCGACGGCGTAGTTACCACCGAAGGCGCGATCGCAGCGGCGACGGTCGCCGCTGTGGGGATGCTGCACGCTCCGCTCATTGCCGTCTTCACCAAGAGTGGGTTCTCGGCGCGCGTCGTTGCCTCCAAGCGTCCGCCCGTTCCAATCCTCGCGCTCACCGACGAAACGCGCACCTATCGTCAGCTCGCCCTCGTCTGGGGAGTCGTGCCCGAGCTGGTGCCGCACTGCTCCGATTACGATGAGATGATGGAACAGACCAAGGGCGTTGTGAATCACCGTGAGCTTGCGTCGAGCGGCGATCGCATCATCGTCACCGCCGGCGTCCCGTTCGACATGCCCGGAACCACCAACTTGCTGAAGGTGGAGACTGTCTGAAACTCACCTTCCTCGGCACCGGGACCAGCTTCGGGATCCCGCAGATCGGCTGCTCGTGCGAGGTGTGCAGATCGTCGGATTCAAGAGACAAGCGGACAAGGGTCGGAGCCATCGTCCAGACCGACGGCAAGGCGAACATTCTCATCGACACGCCGCCGGAGCTGAGACTCCAGCTCATTGACGCCGGGGTCAGTCACGTCGATGCGATCCTCTTTACGCACGACCACGCCGACCACGTGCACGGCATCGATGACATCCGCGCGCTGTCCGATCTCGGCGCCGGCCCGATCGACATGTACGGTCCGCCCGACACCATGGCGCGACTGGCGAAACGTTTCACGTACATCTTCGACGACTCGATCAAGGCGCTGCCTGGAACGAGTAAGCCCGAGGGCCGGGCGCACGGCGTCCAGCCGGGCAAAACATTCCGCGTCGCAGACGTGGACGTGACCCCGATTCCGGTTCCGCACGGACCAATCTCCGTCTATGGCTACCGCATTGGGAACCTCGGTTACGTCACCGATGCGAAGGAGTTGCCGGACGATGCAGTTCGCGCATTCAAGGGTGTCGATGTGCTCGTGCTCAACGCGTTGTTCCGCACTCCGCATCCCACGCACTTGAGCATTTCGGAGGCGGTGGCGGTGGCGCAGAAGGTCGGCGCCCGCGAAACCTGGCTGACCCACCTCACCCATCGCACCGCGCACGCCGATCTCGAGAAGGAGCTGCCGCGCGGTATCGCTCCTGCATTCGACGGACTCACCGTTCAAGTCAACTGATGCCGCTTCGACTCGACTACTCCAACATGATGATCTCGCCCGGCGGGATCGACGCCAAAAGCTGGACTGACGCAGCGCGGCGATTCCCGGCGGCGTACAGTGGCTTCGAAGATCTGCGAAAGGCCGGCACCGTCAGCTTCGCCGAGCTGCCCGGCGACAAGCAGCTCCTCGAGCAATCGATTCGGTTCGCGGAGGGTGCGCGCGGTAAATACGACGATGTCGTGATCCTCGGCATCGGCGGCTCGGCGCTGGGTCCGGTCGCGCTCCGAACTGCGCTGCGGCCGAGCGGGTGGAACATGCTCGACGACAAGTCCCGGGACGGGTTCCCACGACTCCACGTGCTCGACAACGTGGATCCGGAAACCATCGCCGCTTTGCTCGAGCGGCTCCAGCTCCATCGATCCCTGTTCATCGTCACATCCAAGTCGGGCGGCACCGCCGAAACGATGGCGCAGTTCCTCATCGTTCACGACCGGATCGTGTCCGCGAAGCTCGACGTCAGGAAGCAGATGGTTTTCGTCACCGATCCAAAGCAAGGCGCGCTGCGACCGCTCGCGGAGCGGCTCGGCGTAGCCGCGCTCGACATTCCGCCCAGCGTCGGCGGACGATTCAGCGTCCTCACGCCTGTCGGCACCTTGCCCGCGGCGCTGATCGGAATCGACGTCACTGCGTTGGTTGCTGGCGCCGGTGCGATGGCAAGGAAGTGCGCGTCTCCGGAGCTGGCCAAAAACCCGGCTGGCGTCTACGCGATGCTCCAGTGGCTGGCGGACACCGAGCTCAAAAAGTCCATCGCCGTGTTCATGCCTTACTCGGATCCGCTGCGCGATTTCGCCGCCTGGTTCGTGCAGCTGTGGGCGGAGAGCCTCGGCAAGAAGCGGCCGGACGGAACCTCGGTCGGCTCGACGCCGATCGCGGCGCTCGGCGCAACCGATCAGCACGCCCAGGTCCAGCTGTTCATGGAAGGACCCGCCGACAAGACCGTGACTTTCGTGGCTGTCGGCCAGCGCTCCACGGATGTAAAGATCCCCGCTGGCTTTGCTGATGTGAAAGAGCTCGGGTATCTGACGGGGCACAGCCTCGGCGAGCTGATCGACATCGAGCAGCGCGCGACCGCTGGGGCGTTGGCGCGGCGCGGACGGCCGAACATGACAATCCAGCTGGAACGCGTTGACGCTGCGCACGTCGGAGAGCTGATGATGTTTCTGGAGATCGCGACGGCCTACGCCGGCCAGCTGTACGGAATCGATGCCTTCAACCAGCCCGGCGTGGAGCTTGGCAAGCAGTTCGCCTATGCCTTGCTTGGCCGCCCCGGCGCCGACGCGGCGAAGAAGGAATGGGACTCACTCCCACGAAGCGACCCGCGCTGGATCATTTAGCTCCGCCAACCCCTTGCGACACCGGCGGACCCCAACAACTTTCAACTAAATGTTCACGAATCCATTCAACGAAGCGGTGACCGTCCTCGATGGTAGGGTCACTGTGCATGACGAATCCGCCATCGCTTCTCCGGCGATGGACAAGCTCGTCTACACCGCGGTCTTCGGGGAGCCCGACGACCGCGAAGATGCCCGCTGGCTGATCTGGGAGATCGGCCAGGCGGTCGGCGTCCAGCCAGCTTCCATTCACGATCTCTATCGCGCGCGCGGCCAGGGAAAGGTCAGCGGCTTCACGGTGCCGGCGATGAACATCCGCGGCATGGTGTACGACACCGCTCGATCGCTGTTCAGAACCGCGGTGAGACTCAAAGTCGGCGCTCTGATTCAGGAGATCGCCCGCTCCGAGATCGCCTACACCGATCAGCGTCCGGCCGAGTATGTGGCGGTGATGCTGGCAGCTGCGCTGCGTGAAGGCTTTCGCGGGCCGATTTTCATTCAGGGCGATCACTTCCAGGTGAACGCCAAGAAGTTCGCCGTCGATCCGGTGACGGAGGTCAACGGCGTCAAGCAGCTCGCGCGTGAAGCGATTGCCGCCGGCTTCTACAACATCGATGTCGACACTTCGACTCTCGTCGATCTCTCCAAACCGAACCTGAACGAGCAGCAGCGCACGAACTACGAGCAGGGCGTCGAGATCGCGATGACCGTTCGTGAACTCCAGCCCAAAGGCGTCAATATCTCGATCGGAGGGGAGATCGGAGAGGTTGGCACCGAGAACTCCACCGTGGAGGAGCTGGTCACGTACATGGACGGCTTCGACACGACTCTCGCCAAGCGGTCGCCTGGCACCGAGGGCCTGTCCAAGATCAGCGTGCAGTCGGGGACGACACACGGCGGCGTAGTGCTCGCCGACGGCAGCATCGCCGATGTGAAGATCGATTTCGATACCTTGGCGCGCCTGTCAAAGGTCGCGCGCGAGAAATACGGGTTGGCGGGCGCGGTGCAGCACGGCGCCTCGACTTTGCCCGACAGCGCGTTCCACAACTTCCCGCGCACTGAGACGGCGGAGATCCACCTGGCGACCAATTTCCAGACGATGTTGTTCGACAACATCTCTGAGTCGTTTCGGAACGAGATCTACGACTGGCTGCGACAGAACGCGAAAGACGAGCGCAAGCCGTCCGACACCGACGAGCAGTTCTTCTACAAGACCCGGAAGAAGGCACTCGGCCCGTTCAAGAAGCGTTTCTGGGATCTTCCCGCGGATGTCAAGGCACGGCTGGCGCGCGCGTACGACGAGAAGTTCAGCTTTCTCTTCACCCAGCTTGCGGTCGTCGACACGCGCGACATCGTCGACCGCTATGTGAAGCCGGTCGAGCACCACCGGCCGCAGCCGCACCCCGACCTTGCGGTCGTCGAAGCGGCACCCGATGATGCGGATCTGAGTGACTGACGCTCGGCACCGAGGCTCCGACGCCCCGCAGGTGATCCGCGAGGTGGTTCGGCGCGCGGGCCATGAGATTCGAAACGCGCTCAGCGGCGCGTCGGTGAACGTCGAGGTAGTTCGCGGCAGGGCAGCGCGCGAACCCGGCAAGGCGGATATTTCGACCTTTGCGGAGCGGGCATCGTCGCAATTAAGTGAAGCAAGCTCTCTGGTCGACGGACTGCTGGCATTGGTGAGCGCGGTACTTGCCGCGCAAGCTGGCGGGACGCTTTCAACAACAGCTGGTCATGGCGCCGGAACTCAAATCGAGCTAATGATTTACGGCGACGCTGCAGCCCCTGTTGTGTCCGACATCGAACGCCTGGCCAGTCGCATTGGCGTGGGAGTCGAGCAACGCGGTCCGAGCGTTATATTAACCATCTTGCCCGAAGGAAAGAGCCATTCCAAAGACTGAGACGAAGCACGCGAAGGTACTCATCGCGGACGACGACCGTTCGATCACCGAAGGGTTGAGCGCCATTTTGCGCGATGAGGGCTATGAAGTTGCCGTCGCCGTAGATGGTCAGAAGGCGCTCGACCAGCTCGTAGCGGAGGCGTTCGGGGTCGTTCTCGCCGATCTCAAGATGCCCAAGGTCGATGGGCTGGCGTTGCTAAAAGAGCTCCAGCACAGAGCGATCCCAACCGAGTGCATCATCGTCACGGGGCAGGCCACGGTTGATTCCGCGGTTCAAGCAATGCGCGAGGGCGCCTACGATTACGTCGAGAAGCCGCTTACAGCGGACAAGTTGAATCGGCTAAAGGCGTTGCTCCCCAAGGCGCTCGACAAATTCAACGTCCAGCAGAAAAATCGCGAGCTGTCTTCCAAGCTCGAGGGACTCACGCATTTCGGCGAGCTCACGGGCCAGTCGGAAGAGATGCGCGCCGTCTACCAGATCATCGAAGCCGTCGCACCATCAAACGCCAGCGTATTGATCTTCGGCGAGTCAGGCACGGGCAAGGAGCTCGTCGCGCGCGCCGTCCATGCCAAGAGCGAGCGCGCGAAAGGTCCGTTCTTCGCGCTGAATTGCGCGGCGCTGCCGAAAGACATCCTCGAGAATGAGCTGTTCGGTCACGAGAAAGGCGCTTTCACCGGATCCGTCAACGAGAAGCCGGGCGCGTTCGAGATGGCCGACGGCGGCACGATCTTCCTCGACGAGGTGGCCGAGATGCCGCCCGATATCCAGGTCAAGCTGTTGCGGGCAATCGAGTCGAGATCGATCCGCCGCCTCGGCGGCAAGAAGGAGATCGAGGTCGACATCCGCATCCTGGCCGCGACCAATCGGGATTTGCAGAAAGCTCTCTCCGAGAACGATCTCCGCGAGGATCTGTATTACCGTCTCGCGGTCGTCGAGCTTTTCCTGCCGCCGCTGCGCGAGCGCATTGGCGACATCAAGCTGCTCGCCAACGAATTCCTGGTGCGCTTCGCCGAGCAGAACGGCAAGCCGGTCAGCGGCTTCGACGACGCCGCATGGGAGTGGATTCTCTCTTACAATTGGCCCGGGAACGTTCGTGAGCTCAAGAACGCGGTCGAGCGCGCGGTGATCATGAGCCGCGGCGACAAGATCATGGCAGCCGACATCATGCCGAGGCATTTGCGGCGCGGGAGCGAGGTACAGACGCCGATCACCCTGCCGCCGGGTGCTACCCTCGCCGATACGCGGCGTCAGCTGGTGCTCCGCGCCTTCGCATCGACCAACGGCGACTACTCGCGCACCGCCACCATGGTTGGCATGACCCCCGCCGAAGTGCGATCCGAGATCGCATCGCTGCTCAACGGCAGTGCCGGCGAGCATCAGGGCGGCAGTGGAACGGCCAACGGCGCGCAACGCGTCACCAAGCCGGTCGAGCAATTCGCAGCAGCCGGCAAACCGGCAAAGGCGCCAGTGAAGGCATCGGCGGCGCCGGCGCCCGCCAAATCCAAAGCCAGGAAGCGCTAATGAGGTGGAGGACGCCCATGGACGAGCAGGATTGGTACTATGACGACGACGCGGCCGACTACGTCGAGCCGTACGTGATTGTGGAGAGACGCGATGCCGGTATCGGCACTTTCCTTGTCGGTCTCGCACTTGGAGCCGGCGCCGCGCTGTTGTTTGCGCCGCAGAGCGGCGAAGAGACGCGGCGGGGAATCGCGCGTCGGGCCCGTCGCGCGCAGGAAGCGGCGGTGGATTTCGTCGACGACGTGAGCGGGACCGTCGCCGACAAATTCAACGAGGTGCGCGCGACGGTCGAAGAGCGGATCGAAGCGACAATGGATGCGGTGGATGACAAGAAGCGGCGAGTGACTAACGCTTTCCACGCGGGTCGGGCTGCCGCGCGAGAAGCGCGTGGCGAGCTCGAGCAGCGCATCGCCGAGACGAAAGCGGCGTACAAAGAGACCTAACTAGTGCCGCAGCGCGGGCTCTGGGCCCGGCTCGGCTGGCTCCTCCGCGATTACGCGAAGCGAGTCTGGGACAACAGCGGCGAAGACAACGTGTTTTTTCTGGCGGGGGGAATCGCGTTCAACATTCTCCTCGCCGCCGTGCCGTTCTTCCTGCTGCTGGCGACCGGTCTCCTCTATCTGCTCAACCAGTCGCCCGACACGACATCCGCCGAAGTACTGCAGATCGTCGACAAGTTTCTGCCGCCGCACCCTCCGGGCGACTCGGGCCCGGCCGGCTCCATTCTCAACGAAGTCATCAAGCGCAGCGGCACAGTCACCATCTACAGCGCGATCGGCTTCATCTGGTTCTCGACGCGATTGTTCGGGTCGCTCCGCACGGTGCTTGCCGCAATCTTCGATATCGACACCGATCGCGGCATTATCGCGGGCAAGATCTTCGACATCGAGATGACGCTGGTGTCGAGTCTACTGCTGGTGGCGTACACCGCGCTGAGCGCGTATCTGGCGATTGCCACCACTCGCGGGGTCGGGGTCCTGGCCGATCTGGGGCTGCGAAAGGAGTTGATGGGCCAGCTGGAATACAACGTTGGTCAGCTGATCGCCTTCTCGTTCATTGCGACGATGTTTTTTTCGCTGTACAAATTCCTTCCGCACCGCAAGATTCGATGGAAGACGGCCCTGATCGCGTCGCTTTTTACGAGCGTGATGCTGGAGGTGGCGAAACGTGCGTTTTCCGCGTACGTACGGTCATTTAACCCGGGAAGCTTTTACAGCGGCACAGTCGCTGCATTGGTGTTGGTCGTTATCTGGGTGTACTACGCCTCCTTTATCTTTATCATTGGAGGCGAGGTGGCGCAGGTGTATGAGCTTCGGCGTGTGCGGAAGATGCAGCGTGAAGCGTTCGAGGATTGAGTTTGACTAGCGATGTCTGCCGGGCCTTCCGGCGAACACACTCTTGGAGGGAGCGTCTCGTGCGCAAGTTCGCAGCAGTAGCGGCCGTGCTGGCCGTCGTCTCGATCTCAGCTTGCAAGAAGACGGGAGATGGAGAGTACCAGGTT
>Ga0070679_100001547_pt1 | contig 20544 bp, 13 predicted proteins | sample KBSC63BmetaG_FD_65652 | JGI IMG/M metagenome (GOLD analysis project Ga0070679, IMG submission 65652) | Corn rhizosphere microbial communities from Kellogg Biological Station, Michigan, USA - KBS C6-3B metaG | ecosystem: Host-associated > Plants > Roots > Rhizosphere | place: USA: Michigan... | reverse complement strand
CACACAACCCTAAAGGGCTCTTAATAAGAACAATTGGCATTTGCTAATTTCAATTTTCAAATTTTCAAATTTTTTTATGGAACTTTTACTTCCTAAACTCGGTTTAATTTTCTGGACACTTATAGCGTTTGGAATTACGCTTTGGATCCTTGGTAAATTTGCATGGAAACCAATTTTAAAATCTCTCAACGAAAGAGAAAAGAATATTTCCGATTCAATATTATCTGCGGAAAACGTAAGAAAGGAGATGGCTGCGTTAAAAAATGAAAATGAACAGTTACTCAACAAGGCACGTGAAGAAAGATCGCAGATGATGAGAGAGGCAAAAGAAACCCGTGATAAAATTATTGCTGAAGCGAAAGAACAGGCGAGACAGGAAACCAATAAAATTATTGCGGATGCACAGGCTGCCATTAACCAGCAAAAAATGGCTTCTATAATCGACCTTAAAAACCAGGTAGGAAACCTGGTGATAGAAGTGAGTGAAAGAGTGCTACGCAGAGAATTAAGTAATAAAGAAGAGCAGGAAAAATATATAAACCAGCTTGCGGCAAATGCTGAGTTAAATTAAAACCGAGGATAAAACCTGATTAAAGCTAAAAAATGCAAAATCCACGTTTAGCAGAAAGATATGCGAAAAGCCTGATAGATCTTTCATCAGAAATGAATGAACTTGATACGGTTCATGCTGATATTATTTTACTGCAATCTGTTTGCAATGCAAGCAGGGAATTTGTGCTTATGCTAAATAGCCCTATTATAAACGCTGACAAAAAATATAAAATTATTATCGCTGTTACAGGAGGGAAAATTTCCAAAATTACCCAGACTTTCATAAAGCTTCTTACCAGTAAAAACCGGGAATCTAATTTACCACAGATCATTTTTTCCTTTATTGATCAGTTCAATAAAATGAGGGGAATCCATAAGGTAAAGCTAACAACTGCTACACCTGTTTCTGAAGCCATCAAAAATTCTTTTATACAAAAAATTAAAGCATCTTCAGATATACATAATATAGAACTTAAAACAAAAGTGAACGAAAATTTGATAGGTGGCTTCGTATTGGAAATGGATGGAAAATTGATAGATGCCAGTATTTTAAGAGACCTTAATGATGTGAAGAAGCAATTTGCCAACAACGATTATATTCACAAACTCAGGTAATTTCCATACCTCCACTTTTTTCATTTTTCTTAATAGATAAATATTTGTGCCAGGCACATGGCAGCTGCAGTACTTGTGTCATTTGCTAAAGTTATATATAAAAAAAGAAAATTGGGTTAAGCATTTTTGTTTCTACCCGTATCTTATTCTACCTTTGCACCTCGAAAAAATAAAACAATTTTATGGCTGATATCAAACCTGATGAAATATCCGCAATCCTGAGAAGCCAACTTACAAATTTTAACGTGGAAGCAAACCTTGAAGAGGTCGGCACCGTTTTGCAAATTGGTGACGGAATTGCCCGTGTTTACGGATTGAACAACGTAAGTTCAGGCGAATTGGTTGAGTTCGAAAATGGAGTAAAAGCCATTGCATTGAACCTCGAAGAAGACAATGTAGGCGTGGTGCTTATGGGAGATAGCGGAGATATAAAAGAAGGAGGTACCGTACGTCGCACTGGCAAGATCGCATCAATAAAAGTAGGCGATGGCCTGGCCGGACGTGTTATCAATACGTTGGGTGAGCCAATTGATGGGAGAGGGCCTATAACAGGAGAACTTTATGAAATGCCGCTTGAACGTAAAGCACCCGGGGTTATTTTTCGCGAACCGGTAAAGCAACCACTTCAAACGGGAATTAAGGCCATCGATGCGATGATACCTATTGGCCGCGGACAACGTGAGCTTGTAATTGGAGACCGACAAACCGGCAAGAGCGCCATTTGCGTTGATACTATCATTAATCAAAAAGAATTTTATAAAGCAGGCAATCCTGTTTATTGTATTTATGTGGCTATTGGCCAGAAAGCATCTACTATTGCCAACGTAATGAAAGTGCTGGAAGATAATGATGCTATGGCTTATACTACAATAGTTGCTGCATCCGCATCAGATCCTGCACCACAGCAATTCTATGCTCCGTTCGCCGGCGCTGCTCTTGGAGAATTTTTCCGTGATACAGGTCGGCATGCTTTAATTATTTATGATGATTTAAGTAAACAGGCTGTTGCTTATCGTGAGGTTTCTTTGCTATTAAGAAGACCGCCGGGACGTGAAGCTTATCCTGGTGATGTATTCTATTTGCACAGCCGCCTCCTGGAAAGAGCTGCGAAAATCATTTCAAAAGATGAGATCGCAAGAAAAATGAATGACTTGCCTGAAAATATAAAACATCTTGTAAAAGGCGGCGGTTCATTAACGGCGTTGCCGATTATTGAAACACAGGCCGGTGATGTTTCTGCTTACATTCCAACCAATGTAATATCTATTACTGACGGCCAGATATTTTTGGAAGGTAATTTGTTTAATGCCGGTATTCGCCCTGCCATTAACGTAGGTATTTCTGTAAGCCGCGTGGGTGGTAATGCGCAGATAAAATCTATGAAAAAAGTGGCGGGTACTTTAAAGCTCGACCAGGCATTATATCGGGAAATGGAAGCGTTTTCGAAATTTGGTGGCGACCTTGATGCCGCCACTAAGTCTGTATTAGATAAAGGTGCCAGGAACGTTGAAATATTAAAGCAGCCCCAGTTTACTCCTTATGCGGTTGAAAAGCAGGTAGCTGTTATATACCTTGGTACTAACGGATTATTGAACAGCGTACCCGTTAAAAATATCCAGGCGTTTGAAGAGCAATTTCTATTAGAAATGGAGAATAAACTCCCGGAAGTATTGTCTGAATTTAAAAAAGGAAATTTGCCGGATGAAGGAATTAAAAAGATGGTGGAACTTGCAAGAGAAATTATGCATCAGTTTAAATAATAATTTTTAGGTTTTAATGTACAGGGGAGAATTTTTTCTCCCTTTTTTATTTTAATAAACTCGGCATTGAACTGTTTTTGAGGCGTTATAAAAGTATAAGCCATAATTTGTAAATTTGAAGTGAACCAATAGTTATAAGATGCCAGTAGGAATTATTTTTATTTCTCTTTTATTTATGGTCATTGGAATGGCTGTTCAGTTTAGGCTGAAAAGCAAATTTTTTGCGTATAGTAAAATACCTACAGGCAGCGGCTTAAGCGGAAAAGAAATTGCCGAAAAGATGCTTCATGATAATGGCATTTTTGATGTAACAGTTATTTCTGTTAATGGCTTTTTAAGCGATCATTACGATCCCACAAAAAAAACTGTAAATCTTAGCCCCGATGTTTATTCAGGCAGGAATATTTCAGCAGCAGCAGTAGCGGCTCACGAATGCGGACATGCTGTTCAGCATAAAAACGCTTACTCAATGCTGATGCTTAGAAGTGCCCTTGTGCCTGTTGTTCAGATCAGTAGCAATCTTGCACAGTGGGTAATTTTAATTGGTCTGGGCTTGTTCACTTTCGGAGGCGGCAATCAAATTATTTTATTAATTGGAATTATCTTATTCGCTGCGTCCACATTGTTTTCTGTTGTTACATTGCCGGTAGAATTTGATGCTTCGGCAAGAGCATTGAAGTGGCTGGAATCTTCCAATATAACATCTCCTAAAGAACATGATAAGGCTAAAGACGCTTTAAAATGGGCGGCGCTTACTTATGTTATTGCGGCGCTTGCCTCTATAGCATTGCTTGTTCAATATATTTTAATTTACCAGGGAAGAAGCAGGGATTAATAATTGTTGTCTGCAATTTTTTACCATTAACGTTTGGGACTATGCGCTTACTAACTCAGTAAGTGAAAGTACATTCCCGTCAGGATCTTTAAACCACGCGACCTTTGAGCCATTGGGCGATGTCCAGATTCCCAAATCATCCTGCTGAAGAAATTCATATTTTTCGCATAAAATATTATTTAAGTTTAAGTATTTTATTATTGCCGAAATGTCTTTTATATTCCAGCCTAAAGCAGTAAACGGATGCGGCTTTAAATCAGGTACAGTAATAACACGCAATAAAGTTTTGTTTGCCATAAATTCCAAAGCATAATTATCTTCAGATAATAAAGTAAGCCCTAAAATATCCCTGTAAAATGTTTTCGCTTCGTCAGGTTTTACTGTGGGTATAAACGCTTTTAATTCTTTATCAGCAAGCATAATTATAAAATTTAAAATTATCAATATCAGCGCCAGTATATGTTTGTTTCATATAAAAAATTAATTACACCATTTTTCTCAAACTTATAAAATAAGCCTTCTACCTGCCGCACTATATTTTCGTGCAGCTTTCCCTGTTTTGGAAAGTAAGATGATGATCGCAATCTTCCTTTTAAAGATTCTAAATTGAAAATCTGTAAATTTTCAATACTCTCTTTATGCATTTTTGCAGGAGAAAAAAATGTACTGATTTGGTCATCAGAAATATTTTTATGATTTACTTCGGCATACTCCGGAATTTGCTGCAATATTTTTTCATACTCTTTTTGAAAGTCATCTTTCTCATCTCTTTCATTCCATGCCAACACAATGTGTCCTTCTTTCTTTAGTATCCTGTTAAATTCTTTCTTTGCAGAATTTTTGTCAAACCAGTGAAATGCCTGCCCGCTAAAAATTAGGTCAATACTCTTATTCGGAAGGTTTGTTTCTTCCGCTGTTCCGCTTATACTTACAAAATTTTTGTTTTCTAAAAAAAATAATTCAGCAGCTTCTCTCATTTGTTTGTTCGGTTCCACTCCGTAAACTTTGTTTCCATTATCAATAAAAAGTTTGGATGAAATGCCTGTACCAGAGCCTATATCAGCGATTATAGAGAACTCGTCTAATACAAATTTATTTTTTAATATACTAACTACATGTATTGGATATGCCGGGCGATATTTTACATAATCTTCAACCCTGTCTGAAAATCTTTTAATGCTTATTTTCATCGGAATATTTAATTTTTTATAAATTGAAAACAGCTTTGAAAAAAAATTCTTTTATCTTACTGATTCTTAATTCAAAATTACTTTAATAATTATCACATCCTTTATTCTATGTTCAAGTCTCTTTCTTGCTTAATTTTTTTTAGTCTTTTCTCGGGAATTATTTTTTCACAAAAAAAATTTGTTCCATTTTCTGATAAGCATATTTCTTATGAAGGGCGAATACCATATACAAACGATGCCGCAGTGCTAACGTGGCCGGGCACCAGCGTAAGAATAAATTTTAAAGGAAGCAATATCTCCGGAACATTTAAAGACCAGGACACATCCAACTACTACAATGTGATTATTGATAATGACAGTGTTTACGAACTCCATTTTAACCCCACTAAACAAACGGTTGTATTAGCTAACGATCTCCCATATGCGAAACATTCACTCCAATTATTTAAACGTACCGAATGGGATAAAGGAAAAACATGGTTCTATGGTTTTGAAATCGAAGGAAAAAATAAATTATTAAAGCCACCAAAACTTCCAAAGAGAAAGATAGAATTTTTTGGAAATTCCATTACTTGTGGATATGCAATTAATGATATGTTTGGTGATTCTCCAACCGGATTCTATGAAAATAATTATGATGCATACGCTGCTATAACCGCAAGGCATTTCAATGCGCAATATGTTTGTACTTCTAAAAGCGGTATTGGTATTATGGTTAGCTGGTTTCCTCTAATAATGCCTGAAATGTACAACAGGCTTGATCCTACAGACTCAAGCAGTAAATGGGATTTCTCAAAATATACACCCGATGTTGTTGTTATTAATTTATTACAAAACGATTCGTGGATTGTAAATCAACCCAACAACGAACAATTTAAAAACAGATTTGGAACGCAAGCGCCCGATAGTAATTTTATTATAAATGCTTACAAAAATTTTGCACAAACTATAAGAAAGACATATCCTCATGCGCAAATTATCTGCATGTTGGGAAGTATGGATATTACAAAAGAAGGTTCGCGATGGCCTGGCTATGTAAAGAAATCAGTGGATGGATTAACCGATAGAAATTTTTTTACTTATATAGCTCCCTACAAAAACACGCCAGGGCATCCAAAGATAAAGGAACAACAAATGCTTGCTGATGGCTTAATTCATTTCATTGAGGAACATATTAAGTGGTAAAACTAATTTTATGGAAGTGAAAACTTCTATAATGAGAACTTATGAATACAGTTTTACAACTGATCTAATTTTTTATTGATTAATTTAACGTGATTAATTTACATTTATATTTTGGCTTGATATAATCTCCTATCGGCTCTTCAGTTTAATTTAAAAAATTTATAGCATGAACTCTCGCAGAAAGTTTTTACAGAATTCCGGTGTTATCCTTGGAGGAAGCCTGGTTGCATCTTCATTAAATAATAACGCTTTTGCCATTTTTAAAAATGGTGTTGCTCCGAGTGACCAGCTGAATATTGGCGCTGTCGGTGTAAATGGAATGGGCTGGTCAGATGTGACTGCAGCCTTAAAAATACCGGGTGTAAATCTTGTGGCAATTTGTGACATTGATAAAAATGTGATACAAAAAAGATTGAATGATCTTACTAAAATGGGGAAAGATGCATCCAAAGTAAAAACTTATGGCGATTACAGGAAGTTACTGGATAACAAGGACGTAGATGCAGTTGTGATCGGTACGCCCGACCACTGGCATGCGATGATAATGATGGATGCTTGTGCCGCAGGTAAAGATGTGTATTGCGAAAAACCTGTTGGTAATTCTATTGGCGAATGCAGAGCGATGGTAGCAGCACAAAAACGATATAATAAAGCGGTGCAATGCGGGCAATGGCAGCGCAGCCAGCAGCATTTTAAAGATGCTGTAGATTATGTGCAAAGCGGCGTACTTGGTAATATTCGTACTGTAAAAGTTTGGTGTTACCAGGGCTGGATGAAACCAGGGCCTGTTGTTCCGGATACGGCACCGCCTAGCGGTGTTGACTATACGATGTGGCTGGGACCTGCGCCAACACGGGCTTTCAACTCAAGCCGATTTCATTTTAATTTCCGCTGGTTCTGGGATTATGCGGGAGGACTAATGACCGATTGGGGCGTGCATCTTTTAGACTATGGTTTACTAGGTATGAAGTCGCCAACTCCTAAATCGGTTTCCGCATTGGGTGGTCGTTTTGCTTATCCCGAATTATATGAAGAAACGCCCGATACGCTTACTACTTTGTATGAATTTGATGGTTTTAATATGGTGTGGGATTCTGCAATGGGCATTGATAACGGCTCTTATAATCGCGATCATGGAATTGCTTACATTGGTAATAATGGCACGCTGATTTTGAATCGTGGCGGATGGGAAGTAATTGAAGAAAAGCAAAGTAAAAATAAAGTGAGCAAAGCCTTTGCTCCATCTACAGATAGCGGCGTTGATAAGCATTGGGTAAATTTTGTTGACGTGGTTAAGTCAAGAAAATTTGAAGACTTACATTGCCCTATACAAGCGGGTGCTCATGTGGCTACCGTTGCGCAAATGGGAAATATAGCTTATCGCAGCGGTAAAAAATTAGAGTGGGATGCCGCCGGCGAAAAGTTTACCGATGAGGCAGTAAATAAAGAATATTTTATGAAGGAATATCATAATGGTTATAAATTACCGAAGGTGTAATCAAAAAAATATAAAGGGTAGTTGGGTCCACTTGATTCAAATATGACAGGCCAATAATTTTTCTGTTGTTTTTGTAAACAGCATTCATTTAATTTATTTTTGGATAGAAGTAAATTGCCATTCTATTAAATTATCCACTGGCTTGCGGCTCCAATCAATGTACTTTCTTCACCCAACTCGGCTTTTTTTATAATAACATTTTCAGAAAGCCGTTGCAAAATATATTTTGTTTCAGAAAAGAAAAGCTCCCAGGCTTTAGTAATATTGCCCCCAATAACAATTGTTTGGCAGGAATGCTTTTGAGCATAGTAATATAAAACTTCTCCCAGGTTTTTTCCAAATTCAGAGAACAACTCTTGAATGCATTTTTCTTCTGAAAGTGTTTCAGTTAATTCTTTTACGTTCCTGGCAATTTTTCCGGTTATAGATTTATATTGCTGTAAAAACCACCGGCTTGATAAATAATCTTCGGCTGTTCCATTTTTAAATGGTAAACAATACAAATCGCCATCGAAAATTTTATTATCATGAAACCTTGCAGAACCCAACCCTGTACCTAACGTGACACCTAATACATTGTTGCGGTCAACAGCGGCACCGCCAAATATTTCACCTTTCAAAAAACAACTTGCATCATTCATCATCAAAAGATCATTATCTTTTATTTTTAATTTACCTGATAATAATTTTTTGATATTAAGGCCAAACAGGCTCTCAAATTTGTCAACGCCTTTTATAAGACAGATTCCATTTTCGTAATCAAACGGCCCCGGCATTGCAATCCCGATTTTTTTTGATACCTGAGGATAATCATTGAATCGTTTATTAATTTCTTTAGCCCAGGCTTCAATGATTTCTTCTGCATTGTCTTTAGAATTTACATGCTGTCTTCCTAGCGTTTCCGGTAATACGCATTTGCTTTTAAGATCTACTATTCCTGTAGTGATATGTGATCCGCCAATATCAACTCCTATTACTTTGTGCTCGTCCATCCATTTCTGCATTAATTTTTTAAGGAAGATTATCAATTCCCCATAATGTATTTGGTTGTGGCCCCAGCCATATTTCCAATAAACCACCTTTTGCAAATTCGCTATGTTTAAACCAAAATTTATTCAATGGCTTTCCATTCAACTGTGCCTTTTGTATGTAATAATTTTCTTTTGAATTATTATGCGTTTTAATTATAAACGTTTTGCCATTATAATAAGTTGAATCGAGTTTAATAGTAACCTCATCAAAAACAGGGCTGGTAACTTCATAAACAGGATCCTGCGATACAGTACCTTTCAGACTAAACAATCCGATCGACATTAATGCACTCAGCGATCCCATTTGCCCCTGGTCTTCATCATGACCTCCATATCCGAGGTCGGGCGTAGTTCCACCATAAGCTTGCTCCTGTACTTTTCGAACCCAATATTGAGTGAGCCATGGTTTACCTGCGTAATTAAATACATGAGCATTGGAAAGGCCGGGCTGATTTGCATAACTAATGTAGCCATCGTTATATGCAAAAACAAAATCATCAGGAGCCGATTTTTCAAAGGCATAATTTAATTTATTGCATAGACTGTCATTGCCACCCATAAGTTTTGCCAGGCCAGGAATATCCTGTGACACTCCCCACGTTGCCTGCCATGCATTTGCTTCAATCCATCCCTGCCCGCTCAATGGATCATTATGCAAAAAATTTCCATTCTTATCTTTTGGGAATAATAACCCTTGAGCAGGATTAAAACATTTTTTCCACCCTTCAGATCTTTTTTCAAAGAAAGTATAATCTTTTTTTCTGCCAAGGCTTTGCGCCATTTGTGCAATAGCATAATCCTGGAAGGATGCTTCTATAGTAATACCTGCATTATTGTTCCACCAGCCATTTTTTGTATAAAATTCTATATCCTCTTTGCTGCCCAGCATTCCCCCGGGTAAATGATTTTGTTTAATAATATTGAAAGCATGCGTCCTATCCATCTTTGTGAGTAATCCCTTTTGAAAAGTGCTTGTAATAAGATTAGTAGCAGGGCAACTGGTCATAATGTAAGAATAACCGCCACCACTTGGTCCACGTGGAAGCAGGTAGCCGTTATCAGCATATTGAATAAGTGAGGCAGATATGTCGTCTTCAACTTGAGGCCAGCCCAGCCCCCACAAAATATTTAGGTTCCATTGTGTGAGCCAAAAAGCATCGGAATTATACATATTGTACTTCAGCTTTCCCTTATTGTCTTTGGGTAAAGTTTTTATTTTAAAAATGGCATCTGTGAAATTACCTTCCCGCTTTCCGGTAGTTCTGTCGGGATAGTCTCCTGATACATCATTTATTTTTTGGCGGCCCAAAAGTGAATGCCATAGGTCAGTATAAAATTTGATTTTTTGATTTGTTGATCCACCACTGACTTCTATTTTACCCAGCCATTCATTCCATATTTTTCGGGTTGTATTTCTTATCTCATCAAAATTCCATGTGGCGCACTCGGCTTGTAAATTCTTTCTCGCATTGCTGATGCTTGTATAAGATATAGCGATTTTCATTTGAATTTTATCTCCTCCTTTTACATCATAATCCATAGCAACTCCTGCGCTGTCGCCCTGTATGTTGTCAACATCTGTAAATTGATTTTTCCCTTTCCATCCATTGAAAGATTTACATGGCTTATCTACCTGTATTACAAAATAAACTTTTACATCTTTTGGCCCGCCCCAGTATCGTTTAGCAGAACTGAATGATCCCTCGAATTCTGTATTGCTGATTTTTTTCACATCAGCATTGGTCATGGTGCTGTTACTTATATAACCACCAAGATTAATTAATAAGCGTGTAGCCGTGTCCGTTATATAAGTAAACCTGTAAAAGCTTACCCGTTCAGTTGCGGTAAATTCCACCCATGTTTTTGGATCTCTTAAATACACACGTTGATAACCCGGCTGAACTATTTCATCATCATGGCTGAATTTTGACTTCCACCCATCTGTTCCTAAAGTTGGATTTGTGGAAGCTGCTGCAGGCATTATTCCAATACCGGAAATCATCCAGGTATGAATCTGGCTAAATTCTAATATTTCATCTTCATTATAATTATAGCCGCCACCATTTTGATTTTTATTTCTGGTAAGTGGCGCCGCACCTATCATTCCAAAAGGAGTCTGTCCGGTAATAAAAAAAATATAACGTCCCCTGTTGGTTTCAATGTACGGATCGACCCAGGAAACATAATCAGTTTTGTCCGAGTTGGCAGGGTACACTTCTATTTCAGAGAATCCAATGTCTTTACCTTTTCCATCGGCGGTAATAAAGCGAACCCATGTGATATTTTTAGAATCAAATTTTACCAGCTTTGCTGTTCCATCATTCGGAATTTGATCCACCCAAAGCTCACTACCATCGCTAAATAATAATTTGCCACTTGCAATATGGTCCGATAAATTAGGCCTGTCGAAAAGTAAGATCTTATTTACTATTTGAGGCTGATCCCAATCCAGTTGTATCCAGGGAAACCTTACATATCCCCAGTCTGTTGTCACGCCTTCACAAGCCCATTCGCCTTTCCCATCTACGCCTATTATACCATCAATAACATTACCGGATTTAAATTTTTCATTGAGGGAAGTTGATGCGGTTACTTTTGCGGAGGGGGCAATGTTATCAGTGCCAGCTAATGCATTAAAACTTATAGGTAAAAAACACAAAAGGCCAAGTAATCTTTTATAGCTCATGGTAGTTGTTTGAAATATTTCCTACAGCGAGACGTGTCGAATAATAATTTTGTTGAATTCATTTAATCGTCACGAATAGCGATAAAGGTTGCTGAGTTATTGCTTTCAATCCTCTTTACTTTATTTGGATGCAGAGGCGTTCTTATTATTTTTTACCTTCACCTGATGGCAGCCAATAAAGTTCTATTTCTTCTAATGACTTGCCTTTTGTTTCAGGAATCATTTTAAAAACAAATACAAATGCACATAAAGACATTATCATATATATCCAAAAAGTAAATGCACTGCCAATTGAATCAAGTAACATTGGAAATGTTTGCGAAACAAGGTAAACGGATATCCACAAAAAAAAGATGCAAACCGACATAGCCATTCCTCTATTGCGATTAGAAAAAATTTCAGAAATAACAACGAAGGCAAGCGGACCAAGCGAAATAGCAAAAAAAGAAATATATGCAAGAATAGCAATTAGTACTAAATAGCCTTGGGCAAAGCCGAAATAAAAAGCACTACCAACAATGGCAAGACAAACAGCCATTCCTCCGGCGCCCAATAACAGCAATGTTCTTCTTCCCCATTTATCAACATATTTAATTGCAACAAGTGTAAACAAGACATTGATAATCCCCACCAGCACGGTTTGCATTAATGCGGAGCCGGAGGCATCACCCGTTGATTTAAATATTTCGGGGGCATAATACATGATTGCATTAATGCCGGTGACCTGGGAAAAAATACATAAAATAATTCCAATAAATAACGCTTTTCTTATACCCGGTTTCAATATATCTGAGAATGAACTTTTTTCAATATTTAATGCATCTTTAATTTCTTCGAGCTCGCTTTTAGCTTTTTGCGGGCCATTCACTTTTGACAGTATCACCTCAGCTTCATTCCATCTTTCTTTTTGTGCAAGCCATCTCGGGCTTTCCGGAACAAAGAAAAGAAGTATTAAAAAAATGATTGAAGGAAAGACTCCGGAACCAAACATCCAGCGCCAGCCGGTTGAAATATTCCATGCTTCATCGTGCCAGCCTGCAATGGTAGCATTCACAAAATAAATAAGGAGAATGCCAGATACAATGCCAAGTTGATTAATTGAAACCAATTGACCTCTTATTTTCGCAGGAGCTATTTCAGAAATATACATTGGCGCCAACATGGATGCGATGCCTATTCCAAGCCCTCCAATCAAACGGAAAAAAACGAACCAGCTAAGGCTCATTGGAACAGCAATGCCTATAGATGAAATAGCGAAAAGTATTGCGGATAAAATCAATACTTTTTTACGGCCAATTCTGTCGCTTAATTTGCCTGCGAATATCGCACCAACAATACAGCCAATAAGTGCACAGGAAGCAACCCAGCCCACCATAGCTGATGACAGATCGTACCTCTTTTGTATAAAGCCAATTGCACCAGCGACTACCGCTGTATCGTAACCAAACAGAAGCCCTCCAACTGCCGCAACAATTGTTGCTTTATACACGTACCATTTATTAATTGTGCTATTCATAAATTCTTAATTAATGCGGTAATCAATCAGGTTTTCTGTTCTTACATAAGCTTTAATAGTTGCACATTCACATCCTTCACTTTCACCATAAGGGCGTATGGAGTATTCCGCAACCGTGGCAGGAACTATAAAAGTTTCAGCATAGTGAATGATAAAAGGTTTAAATAAATTTCCAGGACTTTCTACAATTGCTTCTCTACCTTTTATAAGATTAAGTACATTAAAATTTCCGTTGGTATTATGTATAACTTTTTTTGTAAACCAATGTCTTCTTGTTTCTATAAATGATGTTTTATCAAGCCCGGTTCTTTCTTCGCGCCAGCCATCGCCTTCGCCTAATTTTTCAAAACGGTTAATGATATTCTTTTCTGTCCAGCTTGCTGTTCGGTTCCATTGAATTACCTGTTTGCCATGATCAATTGAAATGGGGCGGGGTTTTCCATTAAGTCCCATTCTGCCCCAATCCCAAAGTTTGAATGTGAAAATGTAAGGTGTGGCGCTTATTTCGAGTACTACGGTGTCAGCCCCCGAGCAATGTATTGTGCCCGCCGGTATCAGAATATGGTCATGTTTCTTAACAGGCCATTTTTCTACATATTTTTCAGCATCAAAATCACCGCCGGTATTCTGAACCGTTTCTAATTCACGCACCATTTTTTCAGGAACGATTTCTTCTTTAAGCCCAAGGAAAACAAATGCATCATCTTTTGCATCTAGAATATAATAGCTTTCATCCTGGGTATAAGCCATTCCAAATTTTTCGCGGATGTATTCTTTTAGAGGATGCACCTGCAGGCTAAGATTTCCGCCCTCCATAGTATCTAAAAAGTCAAACCGTATTGGAAATTCTGCGCCAAAAGCATCATATACTTTTTTACCCAATAATTTTTCTGGCTGGGAAAAAATAAGATTGATCGAGGGCGTTTCAAAGAGAACATCATTAAAAGAAAATAACAAACTATTTTCTTCCGGAACACAATCAAAACCCCAAGCAAAATTTTGCTGCTCCCTGTCAAGGTCGCAAACTTCTTTTAACCATTGGCCGCCCCACGGTCCGGGATCAAAAAAAGGAACAACTCTAAAAGGACGCGTGACTGTTTCCGCCAGGGCATACCTTAATGCTTCACTAGAAATTAATTTAGGTGTATTTTTTATGGTAGTATCTATTACGTAATCCCATTTATGCATGGTCGCTTTCTTATGTCTATCACAAACTCTCCAATCCACAAAAAAAGACCGTTTATATAAATATGAAAATTCGGCATCCGAATTTTCAGCACCTATATTGCTCACTGAGTTATTTCTAAAGCGAATTTGTATTTCCCAGCGTGGCATATCTGCATAAACAAAAACATCAGGAACAGGCAAAACAAGAGTAGCCCCAATACCATATACAATACAAATTCCTTTTTCAATTGCATTAATCCTTTCCTGAAGTGAGGCAATCTTTTTCGAACTAAAAAAATCTATAAGGTTTAAAGGTGCTATATATCCAAATACGGGATCATCCGTAACAAACGGATATACCATTTTTTCTATTTCATCGCCTGCCTTCATAGCAGTGGAGGCATCGAACAATAATGCTTCGGGAATATTTTGCCGGATCTGTTCAGAAAGTTCATTTGTATAAACGCCATGATAACATTCAATGGCAATAATTGTTTTTGTTGTATGCTTTTCATTATAAATATCAAGCAACTTATTAGTAATATTTTTCCAGCCTTCGATGCAAGTTTGCCCTTCAATTTTTATACTGGGAAACTTATCAAAATTTGATTTTTTCAATTGGTTCATTTATTATCTCACAATTTTTGTACTTGAGAAAAGAGGTATAGTAGTTCAAAGAATGTTTAAATGTTCATACATAATGTAAATGTATGTGGTTCTTTTAAAAATGCAAATATATTTCTTCACGCGTACTAATATTTATTGCCGTTCGCTTACCGCAATGAATTTATTATATCATTTTATTTTATTGAGGAAAGTTTCTGTTACGAAGCATCAATCCATAAGATTGCTTTATTGTTTAGTAAAAATTATTATTTTTTATAAAAGATTTTGTTTTGTAAATAAATTGCTATGTTCGCACATTCAAACATATAGGATTTGAAATTCATTTGGTTCTTTCCCGCTTAAAATCCGATATAAAAAATTTATTAATTAAACGTTTGTGATCGCCCGGGGGGCTGATAATATTTAATTTAAAAATGAAAAAAAGAATTGCAATAATTTATTTGGCCATTGTTTCAACAGCGCTTTCTGGCTTTGCACAAAGAGAAAACTATATTTGGAAAATTGGAAATGCAGATAAGTCCGTAGCTGAATTTGCGCTGGCACCAAACGGCTATAAAAATTTTGTAGGGCATGATTTCGGCTATGAAGACAAATATTTTTTGGTTGGATATTCAAAAGAAAAGAAAGATTTTCCCTATGTTATTCCAGGGCCAGCCGATACGTGGGGCGGTACGTGGCCAACTGCAGGCTGGAGAACGAACGAGGTAAATATTTTATTTGGTATTCAAAATTTACCGGCAAACGGAGAATGCAAATTAGTTCTTAAAGTACTGGATTATGCAAAGAAATTTTTGCCGCTTATTAAAGTGAGTATTAATGATCAGAGCCAGGAAATACAATTAGGCGCTGGCAAATTCGATTTACAAAAACAACCCTATCCGCGTTTAAATGAACCAATCGTTGATACTGCTTCCATAACGGGTGATTTGTCAAAGATCACTCCTGAAACAATAGAAATACCGGTTGACAGAAATATACTAAGAGCAGGAGGCAATCAAATTACCATAGCGGTGGTGGGGGGTTCATGGATTATGTTTGATCAGGTTAGTTTGCAAGGCCCAACTGGCGTAGTTTTAAAAAGACCTGGCCAAATGTTTATACGCAATGTAAAGGCGGCCGATTATGAATTGGATGTTGATGGTAAAAAAAAGCAACCACTATTAATAAATGCTGAATACTTAAAAGGTACACCTAAAATAAGCGTTGAGCTTAATGATAAAAATATCTTTAATGAAACTTTGGAAAAAGGCAATTATGAATTTGAAGCGTTAATGCCTGCAGTAGAAGAGGCAACACAAAGCACTTATAAAATTTTAGAAAATGGAAAGATAATTGAACAAGGTGTCGTACAAAGGTCGAAGCAAAAACTGCAAACGCTGGCTGATTATGTAGACACTCGAATGGGAACAGCGCATTCCCGCTGGATGATTGCACCTGGGCCATGGATGCCTTTCAGCATGGTAAAGATGAGCCCCGATAACCAAAATGCAGGATGGCAAGCTGGTTATCAACCAACGTTTGAAAGTGTAGGAACATTTAGCCATATTCATGAATGGACAATGGCGGGATTAGGTATTTTTGCATCGAATGGAAAATTAAAAACTCACATAGGTAATGAACAAAACTCTGACTCCGGGTATCGTTCACGCATCGATAAAAAGACTGAAGAAGCGCCTATTGGCTATTACAAAGTACAGCTTACTGATTACAATATTAAAGCAGAAGTAACTGCTACCACGCGTTGTGGATTTGAGCGCTTTACATTTCCGGAAAACCGTGATAGCTCCCGCATCTTAATTGATTTACATGTTCCGGCAGAGTATGATTATCAGCTAAAACAAATTCAAGTAAAGAAGATTAGCGATTACAAAATAGAAGGTATTGCACATGAACTCTCTCCTAGCGTATGGAGCCATGATGCAAGCCAGGATTACACCATTCACTTTGTTATTGAATTTGATAAACCCATAAAAAAAATCGGTAACTGGGTTAATGAAAAAATTCAATATGGCGATAGCCTTGAAGCTTCAAATATAAAAGATGCAGGGCTATTTGTGGAATTTGACACAAAAAAGAATTCAATAGTACAAGTCCGTTCTGCTATTTCATTGGTAAGTATCGACAATGCCAATTCCAATTTAAAAACGGAAATCACAGATCCATTCGGATGGGATTTTGATGCAGTGCGGCAAAACCAACTTAATGTATGGAATGATATATTTAATCGCGTTAAAATAACCACCTCAAACCGGCAGGAGAAGGTGCGATTTTATAATTCCATGTATCGCTCCATTTGCAGCCGCAATACATGGAGTGACGTAAACGGGCAATGGCGTGGCACCGACGGAACGGTTCACCAGTTAAAGAACAAAGACGATGTTGCATTAGGTTGTGATGCCTTTTGGAATACTTTCTGGAACCTCAACCAAATGTGGAATTTAATAACACCTGAATGGAGTAACCGTTGGGTGAATTCGCAACTGGCTATGTACGATGCCTATGGCTGGCTTGCAAAAGGACCGGCAGGTATGAACTATATTCCTGTAATGGTGGCGGAACATGAAATTTCACTTATGATATCTGCTTATCAAATGGGTATTCATGGCTTCGATGCAAATAAAGTATTAGCGGCTGCAGTAAAGATGCAAACAACACCAGCACAAAAAGTGTTTACAGGTTTTGCGGGCAACAGAGATCTGCTGGAATACGAAAAGCATCAGTTCGTTCCATCTGACAGTGGCCGTTTTTCCAATACAATGGAATATTCTTTTGATGACTGGACGGTTGGCCAGTTAGCAAAATCTTTGGGCAAAACGGAGCTATATCGAAAGTTTAATGCGAGAGGCAACTGGTGGAAAAACACCATTGATACTAACGGTTACTGCCACACGAAATTAAGCAACGGAGAATGGACAAAAAATTTTGATGCTTTCAGAAGCGGTGCCAATGAAGAATATGTGGAAGGCAATGCATGGCAATTAACATTTTTTGTTCCCCAGAATGTGCCCGCATTAATTAGCATGATAGGAAAAAAGAAATTTATTGATAGATTAGAATGGGGGTTTAACGCAAGCGAACCTTGGCGCTATAATGGAATGAACGATCAATATTGGGATTATCCGGTTGTGCAGGGCAATCAACAATCCATGCACTTTGCTTTTCTTTTTAATTGGGCAGGTAAACCCTGGTCTACGCAAAAATGGAGCCGTTCCATACTTGACCGTTTTTATGGATATAAAGTCGCCAATGCTTATTTAGGCGATGAAGACCAGGGTCAAATGAGTGCATGGTTGATTATGGCATCCATAGGCTTGTTTCAAACAGACGGTGGTAGTAGTGCCAACCCGATATATGAAATTGCAAGCCCACTTTTTAAAAAGATTGAAATTGACTTAGGAGAAAGGTTTGGCCGTGGTAAAAAATTTACAATTATTGCAGAAGGAGCATCGAGAAAGAATATGTATATACAAAAAGCAACACTTAACGGACATGTATTGAACTCATTTAAATTTCCTGCTACAGAATTGCTGAAAGGCGGATCACTCATTTTAAAAATGGGGCCTGCTCCAAATAAACAATGGGGAATAGCCAGTAAATAATGAATATTTGAAAAGATAAGAAGATAGTTTTTTTGATTTTAAAAAGAATTGAATGTTTATTATTATGTTCATACATTTGAACAAGTAACGTTTATGAGTCATTAGATTCGAGGTTAAATTTTTTTACAAAAATATTACCGCATAACCATAACGCATAGACGAACAAATCCAAAATTGAAATTTTAATTATGAAAATGCAAAAGATTCTTTTTACTCTTTTATTTCTGAATCTTATTCTGTTGGCAAATGGGCAGAAACAAGCGGTAGATTATGTTGACCCACTTATGGGAACTTCTGAATCACGTTGGATGCTGAATCCCGGCAGTTCAATGCCATTTGGTATGGTACAATTAAGCCCGGATAACCAGGGCAATCAATGGAAGTCTGGATATGAATATACTATCGCAAGTATTGCCGGTTTCAGTCATATTCATTCATGGACAATGGCAGGGCTATCTGTAATGCCAACGGAAGGAATTATTAATCCTCGTATTTCTTCGGCAGAAGAACCGACAACAACAGGATCTACTTCAGGCCATCGTTCACGCATAGACAAAAGTACAGAACATGCAAGCCCCGGCTATTATTCTGTAGAATTAATGAACTATAAAATTAAAACGGAACTAACAAGCACCACCCGGTGCGGCTTTTTTCGCCTCACATTTCCTGAAACAAAAGAAGGCAATGTATTATTCAATCTTTTGTTCCCTGCCGAATATCCTTTTAAAGTGCTTGATGCTACCATCACCAAAGTAAGTGATACAGAAATTGAAGGATATTCAAAACAAACAAGTGCAGGCTTCAATGAGTACACAGTTTTTTTTGTAGCACACTTTAATAAGCCCTTCAAGGCTTTTGGCGGGTGGGAAGGAAAAAACAGGATGAAAGATGTTTCAGAAATAAAAGGCAAAGATGATGTGGGCGCTTATGTAAATTTTGAAACCAAAGAAGGTGAACAAATTTTATTGCAAACAGCAATTTCTCTTGTTAGCATAAAAAATGCAAGGCTTAATATGGAGACTGAATTAAAACCTTTTGGATGGAATTTTGACGCCGTAAGAAAAAATGCAAGAGATACATGGAATAATCTTTTAAGCAAGATTGAAGTAAAAGGAGGAACAGCTGTAAACCTGAAAAAGTTTTATACTAATCTATATCATTCTTATTGCGCACGTACTATTTGGAGTGATGTGAATGGCGAATACCGTGATCCATGTGAAAACGTTCAGAAATTAAGCGACCAGAAATCACCTATGTTCGGCAGCGATGCTTTCTGGAATACATTCTGGAACTTAAATCAATTATGGACTTTGGTAAATCCTTCCATCGCTAATGAATGGGTAAAGTCAGAATTGCAAATGTATAAAGATGCAGGATGGCTTTCACGTGGTGCCGCAGGAATAGAGTATTCAGGTATTATGGTTGCGTCACACGAAATACCGCTTATGGTAAGCGCTTATCAAAAAGGAATACGAAACTATGATGTAAAAACATTGTATGAATCTGTTATTCATCAGCAAACGACACAAGGGATAAAACATCCGTGCGGTGGTTTTGCAGGTAATGAGCACCTTGATGCATATATTAAATATGGATACATGCCCGCAGATTCAGGCGCTACTTCAAATACTTTGGAATATGCTTATGATGATTGGTGTGTATCGCAACTTGCAAAATCATTAGGTAAAACCAATGATTACGAAACATTTAATAAGCGGGCAAAAAATTATGAAAATATTTTTGATCCTGAAACAAAATTTATGCGGCCGAAATATGCAAATGGAAAATGGCTGGAGAATTTTAACCCAATGACATCACATGGCTATGTAGAAGGAAACGCTTGGCAATATACTTTTTTTGTTCCTCAAAATGTACAAGGCCTTATTGATCTTATTGGTAAAAAAGAATTCAATCAAAGATTAAATGAGGGATTTGAAAAATCTAAAGATGCAGATTTTAATGCTACCGGCGACAGAATGGGAGATTACTACATTAATCACGGTAACCAACCAAATATGCAGGCAGCTTATCTGTTCAATTATTCTGGCAAACCGTGGCTTACGCAAAAATGGGTAAGGGAAATACAGGATAGGTATTATGGTTCTGATCCTTATAATGCATGGCTGGGAGATGAAGATGAGGGACAGATGGGTGCCTGGTTTGTGATGAGCGCAATGGGTCTATTTGAGACAGATGGCGGCGCATCAGTAAAACCGTTTTATGAAATTGGAAGCCCAATTTTTGAAAACGTTACAATACACTTAGATCCGAACTATTATCCGG
>Ga0070679_100001545_pt1 | contig 20550 bp, 20 predicted proteins | sample KBSC63BmetaG_FD_65652 | JGI IMG/M metagenome (GOLD analysis project Ga0070679, IMG submission 65652) | Corn rhizosphere microbial communities from Kellogg Biological Station, Michigan, USA - KBS C6-3B metaG | ecosystem: Host-associated > Plants > Roots > Rhizosphere | place: USA: Michigan... | reverse complement strand
GCCGGGAAGTGATCCACAACATTCCGCTGTATGGGGAGATGCATCGCTTTATCCCCGCGCTGGCGAGCTGGTATGGCGCCAGCATTTGCGAGATCCCGATTTCAAACCCGGCGCGGGCAACGGGCAAAAGTCACTACGGCATCGGGCGTACGTTCCGCGTATTTTTCGACCTGCTGACGATCCGATTTTTGCTGAAGTACATGACGCGTCCGTTGCACTTCTTCGGCGGTGTGGGGGCACTGGGTATGCTGTCGGGCGGATGCCTGGCGGCCTGGCTGCTGGTGCATAAGCTACTTACCAGGCATGATGTCGCAGGCGAGCATGGGCCGTTGTTTATCATTGCAGCGGTGCTGATCCTGGGTGGGATACAGTTGATCGGCGTCGGACTGCTGGGCGAGTTGCAGGTGCGGCACTTCTATGCGCAGTCGCAGCATACGCCGTATACCGTGGACCGCGTGGTGAGGATGAAGCCGGAAGAGAGTATGAGGCAGTAGAAAGTACATAGTGGCTGCAGTGAAAAGTGAATAGTGGCGAGTGAAGAGTGATAAAACGGATGCCGGCGCGCCCTACTTTATTCACTCTTCATTACTAACCATTCACTGATTGGGGGCGGTTTTGAAGGCGATTCAAATTTCCAAGACCGGTGGGGCTGAAGTACTGGAGTACGTTGAGATCCCTGCGCCGGTAGCGGGTGCGGGACAGGTGCTGGTCCAGGTTAAGGCTTCGGGGGTCAACTTCATCGACACCTATTTGCGCGAGGGACGGTATCCGGCGGCGCTGCCGTTTGTGCCGGGTCAGGAGGCCGCCGGCGTTGTCGCCGGCGTGGGTGAGGGTGTTACTGGGTTTCGCGAAGGCGACCGCGTGGCGTGGACCGGAACGCGCGGGACGTATGCAGAGTTCGCGTGTGCGCCGGTGAGCGACCTGTTGCATATTCCTGACGGTGTGAGCTTCGAGCAGGCTGCGGCGGTATTGACGCAGGGCTTGACCGCGCACTATCTGGCATATGACACCTATGCGATTCAGGGTGGAGATACGGTGCTGGTCCATGCCGGAGCTGGCGGGGTGGGCCTGCTGTTGACGCAGATGGCCCGGCAGCTTGGAGCGACGGTCATTGCGACGGTGTCGACCGAAGAGAAAGCTGTGCTGTCGCGAGAAGCTGGCGCTGAGCACGTGATTCTCTACACGCAGCAGGATTTCCGCGAAGAGGTAAAGAAGATTGCCGGTGCTGGGCTTCCGGTGGTGTATGACTCGGTAGGGAAGACCACGTTCGAGGACTCGCTCAAGTGCCTTCGGCCGCGTGGATTGCTGGCGTTGTATGGAGCTTCGAGCGGGGCGGTGCCTCCGTTCGATTTGATACGGTTGGCGGGTCTAGGTTCCCTGTATGTCACGCGACCGACGCTGAAGGACTACATGCAGACTCGGGAAGAGCTGGAGCGGCGCGCGAACGATGTCTTTGGGTGGGTCCTGAGCGGGGTACTCAAGCTGCGGATCGAACATCGCTACCCGCTGGAGCAGGCGGCACAAGCGCAGCGAGACCTTGAGGGGCGGAAGACGACTGGGAAGGTCCTGCTGACGATCTGAAGCATACGGCAGGTTCGGAAGCGGCTAGAGCAAATCTCTTGTTGCTGTGTGTCTGGATAAGAGTTTGCAGTCCCGTTTTCTGATGGAAACAGACAGACCCATCGCGTCGCTATACACAAAACACAGGAAACTTGCTTAACGTCAGAAGCCCGTATTTGCGATGAGGGCCATCGCAAATACGGGCTCTTTGATTCAAGGAACCACTGTGAGCAGCTACTAAGCCGTAAGACGGCGACGAAGCACTCCCGCGAGACCAAGGACACCGGTGCCGAAAAGAGCGAGGGTGCCGGGCTCAGGAACAGGCGCATCGACAACGTTCGCGGTAAACGAGGTGAGGAGCGATTGGCCAAAACCATCGTTTTCAGAGAAATAGCAATTCTGCGTGCCGCCCGAGCAGTAGATATTCACTTCGTGCCCGCCATTCAAGATCAGCAGGAGGCCGTTGTGGTCGAATGGATCGCCATCGACGTTGCCGGAGCCGGAATAAAAGATGTTATCAAACTCGTAAAAGTTCGAGGGAGAAGTCTGAGGATTGTTGGGGTCAAACGGACCACCATAGGCAGTGGCGCCGGAGTTGATCGCCACGTTACCCGCGCCGGGAGGAACCCTGTTCACCGTACCGGAAGCGTCGTGAATATTGTAAGAGCCTGGGGCTGTGCCAGCAACGGCATTGAGAGTGCCAGAAAAAGAGTCACCTTGGGCGTCCGTACCGGAGAAGGTAATGGTGGTTGCTGAGGCAAAGGGAGCGAAAAGGGCAACCGAAAGTGCAAGCAAAGCGGTTTTGGAGAAGAAAGTAGGTTTCATTGGAGGTAAGCCCTCATTCATGTTTGAGTTACGTAACGTCGGAAAGATGATTACCTCTGGCAGGGATAGTCATCTCAAATGGGTACAGTGGTAACGAATTGAAGGTAGCACCGCCGGTGGTTACTTGCAAGAGGAAACTTCGATTTATTTTGAAATAAGTTGAATGCTGCCATGCGTTTAGCGCCGTCCCCTCTTTGGGGGAGGGTCTACATGCGTCGCTAAACTGTTGATGTCTCGATAGTTGCGGCGTCTACGGTAATAGTTACTAAAGTTACAACACCCCCTTTTCCTCACCCTGCGGCGGGGGGCTTGTAACTCAAAGGTGGTAGGCCGCCAAGGCGGGGTAAAACGGCTGAACTGTGGAAAATTTGTGGATGAGACGGATTTTTGACTTCCACTGGAACAGTCGGCACACTGAGACAGGGCCTTATTGCGCTGCCGGATTTGCAGGCAGTGTTCGGAATCACTTCTTACCGCAATGGAATGTTCGGGAAGCGCGGTGAAATTCCGCCACTGCCCCGCAACTGTGAAGCGCGCACCTTCTTCGGAGGGTGAAAGCCTGCCACGAATCTGCCACTGACGCCACCCCGGCGCCGGGAAGGGAGAGTCGAAGGATGTATGGCCAGGCTTGAAATCGCGCCAGTCAGGAGACCGGTTCCGCTGTGCACTTTGACCACGCTCTCGCAGGGAGAGCGGAGGAGTTACCCAATGCATTCTTATTTGCTCCGGGCACCGCGCCCAGATGGGGCGAGCTTATTTTCGTGCGCACGCTTGCTGCGACGTTTCGCCTTCACGTTTTTCTTTCTGTTTTTGTTGGCCACGTCGGCCAGAGCGGTCGTCGTTCGCGGTCGCGTGACCACTGCGTTGGGGACGGCGATTCCGGGAGCGCGAGTGCAGCTTGTCGAAAACGGCAAGGCCATTGCGCAGGGAACTGCCGGAGCTGACGGCAGTTTTGAGGTTCGTACAGGGAATGCGGGGCGGTTTACACTGCTGGCGTCGGCCGGCGGTTTTCTGCCGTCTATCGGCGAAGATTTTTATGGCGGCGCCGAAGACGTGATCACGCAGGATGCGGTGCTGGCCACCACGACGGTGCGGCAGGAAGTGTCGGTAACGGCGACAGGGATTCCGACGCCGCTGCCGCAGTTGACGGCGCCGGTGAGTGTGATTCCGGAGCAGGACCTGGCGTTGCGGGTGGGCGTGGCCGAAGCGATGCGGCAGACACCGAGTGCGGTGCTGGTGCAGACGGGAATGGCCGGCGGCGTGACGTCGCTGTTTGTGCGGGGTGGGAATTCAACGGCGAACCTGGTGTTGGTCGATGGCATTCCCGCGGACGATGTAGGCGGAACGTTCGATTTCGGCACGGTGAGCTCGACCGCGATCGGACGCATAGAGATGTATCGCGGACCGAACTCGGCGCTATATGGAACGGACGCGGGCGCGTCGGTGATCACACTGAATACGCCGCGCGGAACGACACTGCGGCCGGTGCTGAACTACTCGGGCGATGCGGGAAACCTGCATGAGTATCGCAACGAAGCGACGGTGGGTGGGGTCTATCAAAAGCTGGACTACTTTGGTGCGTTCTCGCGCTTCGATACGTCGAATGCGTTGCCACGCGACAGGTATCACTCGGCGACTTCGGCAGCGAATATTGGCTATGACTTCAGCGGAAACACTCTGCTGCGGTTCACGATTCGTAATGGGGTGTCTGCTGCAGGCCTGCCCAGCGCGCATGATTTTTATGGCGTGTCGTCGGACGCGAAGCAGTCGGACCAGGACCTTTACTCGGGCATTACGCTGGAGAACCGGACCAAGGGCGACTGGCACAATCTGCTGCGCTACGGCATTGCGCGCAAGCGCGAGCAGGCCAGGATGTTCACGAACCAGGGAACGCCGATCGAACTGTTCCCGGGCTTCTCGGAATACTTCGGTAATGTCGTTACGATCCGCGGCGCAAATGGATATACAGCGACGGGGCGGGCTTCTTTTTTCCTTCCGAACGACGACCAGGCTTCCAATCGCGATCAGCTTTATTACCAGTCGGACTATACGTACTCGCCCAAGTTCCTGGCCCTTTTCGGTTTTCGTTATGACAACGAGCGCGGCGTGTTCAATGCCAATGACTTCGGTGAAAACGAAAAAGTGCAGCGCACCAACTTCGAATACAACCTGCAGTTCCAGGGACAGGCGTTCGGACGGTTATTCTATTCGGCCGGTGGAGCGGTAGAGAAAAATCATCTGTATGGAGTTGCCGGGACGCCGCGCATCGGTTTGGCTTATGTTCCGGTGCGTCCGTCGGACAAGCTGTTTCATGGAACGAAGATTCGTGCAAACGCTGCGACTGGCGTGCAGGAGCCAAGTCTTTCACTGGAGTTCAACAGTCTCTACACGCAGCTTTCCCCGGCCGACCGCGCGGCGTTTCATGTGCGGCCGGCGCAGCAGCAGCGTTCGCGCAACTACGATATCGGTGTCGAACAGAACGTGATGGGCGAGAAGCTGGTCTTGAAGGCCGACTACTTCCACAACGTTTTCGACCGGCAGCTTGAGGGAGTAAGTGGACAATCGCTGGCGCAATATTTCGGCATCGGGGTGCCTTGTACGACCACTCCGAATGGCGTCTGCCCGAACCCTTCGATCTTCACGGCATATCTGAACTCATTGGCGTATCGTGCGTCAGGAGCGGAGTTGGAAGTGCAGTGGCAGTTGAAGCATCGGTTGTTCGTGCGCGGAGGCTATACCTATCTCGATGCGACCGTAGTGCAGTCGTTTGCGAGCGATGCGGTGGCGGCGCAGCAGGGTGTGCCAACGACGAACCCGAACCTGCCGGGGATTGCGATCGGCGCGGAGAGTCCCCTGGTTGGGGGACGCCCGTTCCGGCGCCCGCCGCATACCGGTTTCTTCGGCGTGGATTACAACCGGCCGCGGTTTACGGTGGCGTTCAAAGGCGCGCTGGCCAGCCGCAGCGATGACTCGACGTTCCTGGATGGGTTCGATACAAGCTTCGGGAACTCGCTGATTCTGCCGAACCGCGATCTGGACTTCGGCTACGCGAAGCTTGATCTTGGCGGAACGTACAGGTTCACGTCGAAGCTTGGAGCGTTTGTGCAGCTCGAAAACCTGCTCAACGATCAGCACATCGGGCCAATTGGCTATCCCGGACTGCCACTCACAGCGCGCGCAGGGTTCAAGATACGGCTCGGAGGCGACTGAGTCACTGCGTAAGTAAAGGCCCGCGCTTGCTTGGTGTAGCGCGGGCCCTTTGCTAAGCGCGTCGACAACGGCTTAATGCACGTCTAACGCATGTGGAGGTACTTATGCGCGTGATGATGCAGTTGAGTCTTGTTGGTGTGTTTGCCGGTGCGGTGCCGTTAGTGGCGCAGATTCCGGTAGAAGGTCCGGTAGAAACGCGCGCTACGATTTCGGTGGAAGCGAAACAGCCTCCGCAGCTTGATCCGGCGATGATTAAGGTCGAGGTGAATGGACACCAGACGCCACTGACAGGACTGGCGCGAGTACGGCCGGCGAGCGCGCAGGTCGCGATCCTGATCGACGATGGTTTGCGCACATCGTTCAGCAATCAGCTTGGAGACCTGAGGCAGTTCATTACGTCTCTCCCGCCGGGAGTACAGGTGCTGGTGGGGTATATGCGCAGCGGAAGCGTGGATGCGCCGGATGGCTTTTCCACAGACCATGCGGCGGTGGCGGCGCAACTGCATGTGCCGCTGGCGAGTCCGGGAATCAGCGGAAGCCCGTACTTCTGTCTCTCGGATTTCTCGAAGAAGTGGCCGTCACGCGAGCCGGCGGCGCGGTTTGTACTGATGCTGACCAACGGAGTCGACCTCTATAACGGCAGCACGTCGGTCCTGAATCAGGACAGCCCATATGTAGAGGCGGCGCAGAACGACGCGACGCGGGCGGGAGTTGTCGTCTATGCGATCGCATATGGCGACGCCGGCATACGCGGCGGGTCGGCTGCATTCAGCGGGCAGAATTATTTGCAGCAGGTCGCGGAGGCAACAGGCGGGCGCTCGCTGTACAACGGCAGCCTGAATCCGGTGACGTTGCGGCCGTATCTCGCGGAGTTTGGCTCGGCAATCGCGGAAAGTTATACGGCAACATTTATGGCGAGCGCGAACCATGAGAAGGCGAATACACTGACGAGGTTGAAGATTACGACGTCGCAGCCGAAGCTGAAATTGCATGCGCCCGAAGCGGTGCATCCGGGAGAACAGTAATGAAAGATGGCTCGGGTTTCACGTCTATTCCGCCGATGCTGGCAAAGCGGGTGGATGCGCTTCCGGAAGATGGCGAATGGATATTCGAGCCGAAGTGGGATGGTTTCCGCGTCCTCGTGTTTCGCGATGGCGATGATGTGCTGCTGCAGAGCCGCGATCTGAAGCCATTGGACCGATATTTCCCGGACCTAATGGAGCCGTTGCGAGCGCAGTTGCCGCGGCAGTGTGTGCTGGATGGAGAGATCGTTATTGCGCGTAACGGTGGACTGGACTTCGATGCACTGACGTTGCGGATTCATCCGGCGGCGTCGCGCGTAAAGACGTTGGCGGAGCAGATGCCGGCTTCAGTGGTGTTCTTCGATCTGCTGTCGGAGGGTGATCGCGATCTTCGCAGTGAGCCTTTCGAGGAGCGTCGCAAAAGGCTAAGCGAAGTGATGGCTGACGCTGTTGCGCCGCTGCATTTGACTCCTGCAACGCGCTCGCACGATGTGGCACGGGACTGGTTTCAACGCTTCGAAGGCGCAGGTCTGGATGGCGTCATGGCGAAGGGTGTCGCCAGCACCTACGAGCCCGGCAAGCGCACCATGCTGAAGGTCAAACACGAACGCGATTGCGACTGCGTGGTGGCGGGGTTCCGGTGGCATAAGGATGGCGAGGGGACAGCGGTGGGATCGCTGCTGCTGGGGCTGTACGACGATATGGGGACGCTGCACCATGTCGGCGTGTGCTCCAGCTTTACGCAGGTAAAGCGACGGGAGCTGGTGGAGTTTCTGGAGCCGTATCGCGAGAATGCGCTGGAGGGTCATCCATGGCGTGGATGGGCTGAGGGGTCGAGCTCGGGACAGCGAATGCCGGGCGGTCAGAGCCGCTGGTCTGCGGGCAAGGACCTTTCGTGGGTTCCGGTGCGCGCGGAGTTGACGGTCGAAGTGGCGTATGAGCACATGCAGGGCGACCGTTTTCGACATCTTGCGCACTTCAGGCGATGGCGGCCGGATAAACCGACGCAGGAGTGCACGTACGCGCAGCTTGAGGTCGTTGCGCCGGCGGAGTTGCAGGAAGTCTTCGGCAGCTAGGCTTCTTCGGGAGAAGACTCGCCTTCGCGCCACTTCCGCGTTGGGTCATCGTCCGGGTCGATGGCTTCCTGCGGCGGACGCAGTGCTTCCGGAACGTGCTCCAGATTCACGCGGATGCGATACCAGACATACGCGGAGCCGCGCATGCGGTCGACGAGGATGTCGGCTGCCCGTAGATGTTCCGCGGCTTCGGGGTGGCTGGCTTTCCAGCGTGCGAGGCCGGCTTCGGCAGCGGGCTTGTCTGGTGATTGCGCGATGATAAGCAGTGGCTTCGAGGAAGCCCTCGTTTTGCGTGCTGCAGGTTTCTTAGGCGTGTCGGCAGCTTCGCCTTCCTGAATCTTCTTCGCCTGCTTGCGGAAGCGTTGTGCACCGAAGCCTTCGGCCATTTGGGTGTCAAAAGATTTCTTTGCCTTCGAGGGCTGCACGCGGGAGGGCTCATTGGCTTGTTTCGCGAAGTGAGGAGGCCAGGGGGCGTCGCCGAGGCCTTCGGCTTCGTCCTGCGCGGCGAGGGCCAAAAGGGAGTCCAGAGACCCTGCGTGGGTGTCCATATCGGCATGAGGGTCGCCGAGGGTGGCGAAGCGGGCGGGCATGGTGAGGACGGTGAAGTCGGCGGGCTCACATGCGGCGACCTCGTCCCACTGGAGCGGCGCGGAGACGCGGGCGTCCGGCAGCGGCCGCACGGAATATGCGGAGGCTGTCGTACGGTCCTTGGCGTTCTGGTTGTAGTCCAGAAAGACGCCCTGGCGCTCCTCCTTCCACCACTTGGAGGTAGCGACGCCGGGCATGCGGCGTTCGATGGTGCGGGAGACGGCAAGCGCCGCGCGGCGGACTTCGGTGAAGGTCCAGCGAGGCTGGATGCGGACGTTAACGTGCATACCGCGCGAGCCGGAGGTCTTTACGAAGGGTTTAAGATCGTGCTCTTCGAGAAGGGCCTTTACCTCAAGCGCGACGCGGCGGACGTCGTCCCACGGCACGCCGGGAATGGGGTCGAGATCGATGCGGAGTTCATCGGGGTGGTCGAGGTCGGCGGAGCGCACCGGATGCGGATGCAACTCCATGCAGCCGAGGTTGACGATCCACGCGAGACTAGCGGTGTTGTCGATGACGATCTCATCGGCGGTGCGGCCGGAAGGAAAGGAGAGTGTGACCTTGCGGACCCACTCGGGCGTATCCGACGGTGCGCGCTTCTGGTAGAAGGGGTCCTTCTCGGCGCCGTCGACGAAGCGCTTCAGGACGATGGGGCGATCTCGAATGCCGAGCAGCGCTCCCGGAGCAACGGACAAGAAGTAGCGGACGATGTCCAGCTTGGAAAGTTTTACTTCGCGAGTGAAGTACGGCTTGTCCGGGCTGGAGATGCGAACTGCGTGGCCGTCGATGGAGAGGGTTTCAGAGTTATCGGGTTTGGGCACGAGAGCAGCTTACTCCTGTGAAGAGTTGGATGCGGTTGGCATAGGTAACTATGTCGTCCTGTATCAGCGGATAGAAGATATTCGAAACCGCTGACTATAACCAAATTCTATTGTTCCTATAGCGTATCGGAAGTGTCTTATTGGGCGGAATTTCGTGCATGTTAGGGCGACATGTTTGTAGTTGACAGCAACAAATTTAGCTATCAGGTTACCGAGGCTGAGCGAATCTTTGGTGCGGCTGGATTGAAGGTGGGTCCACACGAGGTGATTGGTGGGTTCTGCTACCGAAGTGACGGCGTTGCCGAATGCAGTAGATGAAACCGAGTTTTGGCCGATCTTTTATTTGTTGAACTGTCCTCGCTGGCGCCGAAGCCGCGTCCTCCATGATCATTCGCTTGTCCTGCGGAGAGCGATTGCCTGCAAATAAGTCAGAAGATGCGTCGAGCAAATACAACCTTCAGGTTAGGCTGTGGATTTCTTCGGGGTAACGACTTTGCTTGTGCGTATAACTCGCGGCCACTTCTGATCTAAGTCCCTTAGTTATCTTCGCTGTGGATTCGTCACAGAAAAAAGCCCAGGTAATCGCTTGCATATTACTTTCGTCACAATTACATTTGTGTAACTCATCACACATTGCAGCACCCTCAGGAGCCGATCGAATGACCAGCACCAGAAATATAGCTCTATTTTGTGCGTTCACCCTTGCTTGTGGGCTGACTCGCGTTACGCCAGCGCAGCAGATTAACCAGCAACGGCGGCTCATCACGCAGCCAGTCAACGCCAGCCAGATGGTGACGTTCAGCGGTAACACCCGCCCGGAAGCGATCTCGGACAACGATCAGGGAGCGGCCAGCGACGCGACTTCGCTGACTGGCCTCCAGCTTGTATTGCAGCGTCCTCCCGAAACACAAGCCGCGTTCGACCAGTTTGTTGCCGACCTGCACAACCCGGCGTCGCCGAACTTTCATAAGTGGCTGACGAATGCACAGATTGGTGCCCAGTTCGGTCCTTCGACTGAAGACATCGCCGCGGTGAAGAACTGGATGACCAGCAAGGGCCTGACCGTCAACTCCGTCACTCCTGACGGCATGGTGATTGAGTTCTCCGGCACTGTCGGCACGATCCGCACGGCATTCAACGCGCCCATCCACAACCTTTCGGTCAATGGCGTATCGCACTACGCGAACATGAGCGATCCGCAGATTCCTGCCGCAATTGCACCGGCCGTTGCCGGCATCGCAAAGCTGAACGATTTCAATCCCCGCTCGATGGCGCATCCGAAACTCGCCAAACCAGCAACGGCCAAAGGAATCAACGGAGTTGAGGACAGCAGCGGTGAGAATTACCTCTCCGCAGCTGACCTCGCCACCATCTACAACTTCAATCCGCTGTTCAAGGCCGGGATTACCGGCAAGGGACAGACCATCGTCGTCATCGAGGACACCGATCAGTACAGCATCGATGACTGGAATGTTTTTCGGAAGACATTCGGCCTCAGCCGCGTGTATCCGTATGGCACCCTGACCAACGTTCATCCTACGGGCACCATGACCTGCACGGCGCCAGGGGCGAACGGCGACGACGGCGAAGCCGCCATCGATTCGGAGTGGGCCACGGCCGCCGCTCCTAACGCGGCCATCATCAATGCGGCATGCAAGGGTGGATCGCAGTTTGGCGGATTCATCGCTATGACCAACATGCTGCAGCAGGCGAACCATCCGACGATCTTCAGCATCAGCTATGGCGAGGCCGAAGCGAGCGACGGCGCAACCGAAAACATCTTCATCAACAACCTCTACCAGACCGCGGCTGCCGAGGGCGCGTCGGTGTATGTATCGTCCGGTGATGAAGGCGCGGCCAGCGCCGACGCCAACAGGACCGTTGCCACGCACGGTATCGGCGTCAGCGGATGGATGTCGACACCATATAACGTCTCGGTTGGCGGCACCGACTTCGGTCAACTTCCGCTGGGCAAAACCGGCACCTACTTCAACACGACCAACGGACCTGCCTTCCAAACCGCGGTGTCGTACATGCCGGAGATTCCGTGGAACGATTCCTGCGCGGGAGCCCTGCTTGCGGCATTCGAAGGTGTTCCGACAACCGGACCGACCAGCGTCTGCAACAACACGACGAAATTCGGCACCAGCCTTCGTACGACGGCCAGCGGCAGCGGCGGTCCCAGCGGATGCGCTACGGGTTCAGTAGCGACCGGGACCGCGAACCGCGGTGTCGTAAGCGGAACCTGCGCCGGGTATGCCAAACCATCGTGGCAGAACATTCTTGGCGTGCCTGCTGACGGCGTGCGCGATACACCGGACGTTTCGTTGATGGCCTCGAACGGTTTCTGGGTGGCCTACTACGACGTTTGCTGGTCCGATCCCAAGCAGACGTCAGGCGGATCGGCTCCCTGCACATCGGACCCTGCCGCCTGGGCTGGCTTTGGCGGCACTTCGGTTTCGAGCCCGATCTGGGCCGGCATCCAGGCGCTGATCAATCAGAATGCCGGAATCACCACAGGTGTCGGTAATCCAAACCCCGTTCTGTATGCCCTCGCCAATGCGGAATACGGAAACACCGGCAAACCGAGCTGCAATTCTTCGCTGGGCAATGCTGTCGGTTCGGATTGCGTCTTCTACGACGTCACCCAGGGCGATATGGCGGTCAACTGCACAGGCACACACAACTGCTACCTGCCCAGCAGCACGCAGGGCGTCCTTTCGACCCCTGTCTCGGCCGGCCATCCTGCTTACGGCACGAACGTAGGCTGGGACTTCGCCACCGGCATCGGAACGACGAATGCCACCAACATCGTCAACGCCTGGAAGGCTTACGTTCTCGCACATCCTCAGCACTAGAGCAATCTCCACGACAACGACCTACTGACACTTTTCTAAAGGACGAATATTCATGAAAAAGACAATCACTCTTGTAGCTGCACTTTTTATCGGTCTCGCTGGAGCAAGTAAAGCCAAGGCAGACGCTACGTGTAACGGCGTCGTCTCCAATGGGGGCAGCAGCCTCTTCGGAAACCTGATTCAGAACTGCGGTTTTGAAACTGGCGACTTCACCGGCTGGTCCGGCACCGCGACCACCGACAACCCTGTCTTTACCGGAGTCGACAGCTTCGCCTCTTACGAGGGACAGTATGAAGCCTACATCGCTCCCCTCGGCGCAACTGATACGTTGTCGCAGACCGTTGCAACCCTGGCGGGCTTTACCTACACGATCGAGTTCGCATTGATGAACGACACTACCCCGACCACCGACACCAACAGCTTCCTGGCAACCTTCGGAGGGACAACCCTGTTGTCGCAGACGAAGACCCCCGCGGATGCCTACACTCTGTACACGTATCACGTGGTGGGAACCGGTGCTCCGGAAACACTGACGTTCACGGCGCGGAACGATCCGGGCTTCTTTACGCTGGATTCGGTGAGCGTTTCGACGACTCCGGAACCGAGCTCGTTCCTTCTGCTCGGCACAGGTGTTGCCGGTCTGGCTGGCATGGCGCGGCGGCGCTTCAAGCGGTAAATGTAGATAGGTTGTGAACGGAAATCCGTCCCTTTGGGGACGGATTTCTGTTGGCGGAGTATAGGTCGTCCGATGTGTTCACCCACGGCCTCGGCGCTCTGGAATTGAGTAGGGTGTCCAATGGAGTACAAGGAACTAGACATGCAAACCGTGGTGGAGATGCCGAGTTACCTCGCGGAAGCAGAAACGCTGCTTGGCCTGGAGCAGATGCGCGCTGTCGTGGATGCCGTTGCCGCGAATCCAGAGATTGGAGATGTTGTGCAGGGAACCGGCGGGTGTATAAAGTTCCGCGCCGCGCGGGCGGGGATGGGAAAACGGGGTGGTGTGCGTGTGGTCTATACGTATCGGGGACCAGAGTTCCCCATTTTTCTCATCACGTTTTTTTGGAAGAACGAGAGAGACAATCTTTCGGCGGCAGAAAAGAACGTACTGAAGAAGAGAATCGACAGCCTGTTTTTGAATTATGGAGCTAAGAAATGAGCACAGCGTTTGAAAAGATGATGCGTGGATTGGATGAAGTCGAGGCTTACATGGCTGGCGCGCGCGAAGGGTACCGCGTTCATGTCCCGTTGGAGGTGGATGTAAAGGAAATTCGTGGGCGACTGAAGATGACGCAGGCGAAGTTTTCCGATGCTTTCGGATTCAGTCTGGATGCGATCAAGCATTGGGAAGGCGGACGCCGGCAGCCCGAGGTGGCGGCTCGGGCATATCTGACCGTGATTGCGAAGGAGCCGGAGGCGGTGATGCGGGCGCTCGGTCGGAAGGAAAAAGCGAAGAAGAAGGTAGAGCGGAAAGCGGCGTAGTACGTGGAACTGAATTCTGAGGTTTCCCTTTCATGGTGCAAAGTGCGCAGCGTGATCGGAAACCCGGCTTGAGTGTGCCCGTGCGCCTACTGGTTACAACTCGTCGCCCACCCCGCCGCCGGCGGCATCAGTCTGCTGGCGGGTTTTCCCAAAAAAACTTGCGATCCGGGTCGGGGGCGATCGCGAGCTTTTGAACTTCATCGAGAGTGAGCCCGAGCGGCCACGGCACGTTAATGACAGCATGCTCGAACTCGATCTCAAGTCGAATGTCCTGCGGCGAGTCGCCGATGAGTTCTTCGTAAATGTGAATCCGGATTCGACGTGCTTCGTCGTGATGGTAGAGGATGCTGCCGCGTGTGCTCATGGGTCTGCTCCATCTTATAGGTCGCGCCTTCAGCGCTTTGTGATTTATACCCGGTTCACATGGGGTTGCACCCTGCTGATATAGGTCGGGCCGTTGGCCCTAAAGTCTTGGAACGAATTATTGACTTGCCACACTGGAAGATTTTCGTCGAAGAGCAGTTTTACGCGCCAATCATGTCGATCTGGCGTTCGCGGTCGGCGGCGAAGGCGAGGCAGGTGCGTATGTCCTGCTCGGTCAGGTCAGGGAAGTCGGGCAGGATTTCTTCGTGGGACATGCCTGACGCGAGGTATTCGAGAACATTGCCAACCCTCATGCGCAGACCGCGGATGCAGGGCTTACCGCTGCGCTTGCCGGGCTCCATCGTAATGATCTGCGTGTAATCCATCGATATCAAGGTGCGGGAAAGTGTGGCCTTGGTAAAGAGCCCGCTTTCCACCGGGTGCCGGGTGCGGGTGCCCCGTTCATGGACGTTCTTTGTCCATGAGCGGGGTTGTGAAATGGTGAGGATCGTAGAGGTCCTGGCACCTCCGTCCCGCTCATGACGATAAGACAGTCATGAACGGGGCACCCGCCACCCGCGCCCGTCATTGGGCGGGCCGCCCGGATAGACTATAAGTAATCATGCCATTGAGGAGGTTTCTATGAAGCTGCGCGTCTTGATGAGTGGCCTGGTGGTGCTTTCGTTTGTCGTGCCGATGCATATCGCTGCCGTGCCAATGCATAGCGCGTCGCAGAGCCAAGAGCCTGTGGTGTGGGGGATGCTGTCGCATAACAGCGGGTGCGTCATTTTCGCGGAAGGTAAGAAGACGAGCGGCCGGTTCTACGGGATTGCGGTGACTACGAAGACCGTCGGCAAACTGACGTTGATCGAAACGCAGCACTATACCTTCGCGCAGAAAGAAGTTTTGGAAACGCAGGAGAATATGGACGCGCTGATGCAGCAGGCGCAAAAAAGACAACGTCAAGTTTGTGAAGATTCCGGAAAAGTATTCGCCAGACTTGTTGGAAAAGGCGCGGGCGGCCTGCGCCGGGTGAGGAGTGGGAGCTTCGCGCCGTAGATGCGTTCAAGACGATGAGACGTGTCACGAAACGGGATACCCCTTATCGTGATGATCGGGCCACCCGCCCTCTCACGGTAATGACTTCGGTCTTTCGTTCGCGGTCGGCCGCGAATGCGAGGCAAGCGCGAATGTCCTGTTCGGTCAGGTAAGGGAAGTCGTGCAGGATTTTCTCATGGGACAAACATCGCCAACCGTCATACGTAGTCCGCGGATGCAGGGCTTTCCGCTGCGTTTACCGGGCTCCATCGTGATGATCTGCGTGTAATCCATGGGTATCAAGGTACAGGAAAAGTGGGGGCCGGTTAGATTTCGTCGCCGGGCATGGGAGGGTTGTGCGGGACAGCGCCGAGGATGTCGCGAAGCCTTTGCGCGTCACCGGGTTGCGGCGTGCGGGAGAAGAAGCGCTCCGTAACGGTCTTATCGCGAATCCGGTCAGAGGCGAGCTTGAGAAACCACTCTTCGACGGACACCCCCGCTTGCCCTGCATCCTGTTGGACATCTGCGAGAAGCGACGTGGAAATGTGCAGTGGAAGGACGGTTTCCGTCATAATTTCAGCCTCTCCTGCAGCATACGACTGGGTGTCAAGACTTCGATCCCGAAGCCGTTGGACGCAGGGAGAAAATCGCGCACATTATGCGTGACGATGGCGTCGGCGTGCCCATTGATCGCCGCTTCGAGGACCATTTCGTCGTTCGCATCGCGGAGTTGAGGGCGATAAAGAAAGTGAATACGGGTCTTGTCTGTAAAGCTCGCAAGGTAAAGCAGCGTTTCCTCTATCTGCAGGCGTGAAAGCTTATGCATCGCAAGCTGCTCGGGGCGGGTGAGAACCGCCTCGTATTCAAGAAAGAGCGCCGGAGGAGCGACGAGACGAAAAGCCCCAAAGGTAGCCAGTTCGAGCAGCCGGTTGCCTGCCCCTGATGAACTGCGAAAGGCGGCCACGAGGATTGTGGTGTCCAGAGTGAGGCGCACACACAGAGTTTACTCGGCGGCCGGTGGAGATGATGTCGGAGGTTGCTGGTGGCCCGCCCCATTCATGACGATGAGGCCGCCATTAATGATTAGGGCCACCCGCTGATTTATATCTGGCGGTTTCAATTGGTACTGGTGTCCCAAGTTTGACGGTAGTAATGTTCATACATGTCAAAACAGATCGAGATCTACAACGTTAAAAACATAAAAGAGCTTCAGTTTGAGTTGCCAGGGCCGGGGGTCTATCTGCTCGCGGGTGCCAATGGGGTTGGAAAGACGTCTCTCTTAGCGTGCTTGAGGAGACTAAGGCAGAGCAGCGCTTTCGCACGGCATTTCATCACTTCGGCGAAGTCGCATTCGCTCGATAACTTCGATGGTGCTGAAATTGTTTACCGGGTCGACGGCGATTTAGTAACCTATGTGTATGGAGGAGAGCGTTGGGTCCCGCGCCCAAGATCTGGAAGTGCCCTGATCCATCGCTTTGGATATCCCCATGTCCTGTACATTGGTGCGACTGCAGACAGGTTGACACCTCGTCCTGATGACTTCACGCCGCAGCGGCTCCGGATTGCTCATCAATTCATCCGTGATGGAGCCAACGCTATATTTGAGACTGACAAGTTTGATTCCTTGAGAACTATCAACCTAAATCCAGGAGTCGGCAACTCGGCCTTTGTTTTACAGGTTATGTCTGGAACGCAAACGAGGTATTACTCTGAAAAGAATTTCAGTCTCGGTGAACTGTGTGTTTTAAAATTTTTGCGCGATCTTCATGATTGCCCCCATCAAACGTTAGTATTGATAGACGAATTGGAATTAGCACTGCATCCTCGTGCTCAACTGGCCCTGTATGATCTGCTGAAGTCAATCGCTAGGCAAAAGAACCTTACAATCATTGTTTCAACTCATTCTGTGAGCCTCCTTAAAAAGGCCGATCGAAATAGCATATTTTTCCTCGAGTCTAATAATGGAGTTGTAAGTGTTCAAAAGGGTGTCTTCCCAACTTACGCGCTAGGGAATATTGCCTACGACGAAGAACGCATCCCGGATGTGGCTCTTTATGTTGAAGACGAAGCTGCTCAATACATCGTAGAACCCTTGCTTCAGCTTTGTATCAGCGAACGTTTTCGTGGAAGGGCCTCATTGTTTCCCACTGTCCACACTATTGCAATCGGACCGTTTATGAGTGTCGTTCGTTTTCTAGCAAAAAGCGACGCAATGTTGCCGTCGCTAACCGCTTCGCGTGCATTGTTGGACGGTGACGTCCGCGACGAGACGTTGCTCGAATGGGCCGCCCAACAAAATCACGCTATGCTCGCGGAGTTCCAGAGATTTGAAAATCAACTATCTTATCTCCCCTGGACTCCTGAAGTCGCAGTCGCGGCTTGGCTGCGAACTCGCCGGGGAGAAATAGAGCCACGACTACGTCAAGCGTTTGCTAGTAACCAACTCCGTATACGGATTGCGGATGTACAACTCCCACTGGGTATTCAAGGCGGAGATCTCCGCAGTGAATGCAAGCGTCAATGCAAGCGTGTCGTCGAGTATCTTTGCGAATCCCTACCAAACGCGGATTCTCAAAGTGTTCGGAGGACACTCTTTGCTCTTTTCGCCAAGGACTACTTCGATCAAAATAGAGCACAAGCTATGCAATTACTCGGCCCCATAGTTGCGGCGCATAGAGAATAAGGCCCCGGATTTCTCCGGGGCCTCGTTGTTGCTGCGGTCTTTCGTACGCTTCTGCGCCGAAGGCGCGTCTGCGGTACGAAGTACTAGTACATGCCGTCCATGCCGCCGCCGCCACCGTGAGAGTGGCCGCCGGCTGCTTCCTTCTTCTCGGGGATTTCAGCGATCATGGCTTCGGTGGTGAGCATCAGGCCGGAGATGGAGGCTGCGTTCTGCAGAGCAGTACGCGTGACCTTTGTCGGGTCGATGACGCCGGCTTTGACCAGGTCCTCGTAGACGCCGGTTCCGGCGTTGTAGCCGAAGTTGGTGTCCTTGGATTCGTTGATCTTGCCGATGACCACTGCGCCTTCTTCGCCCGCATTGTGGACGATCATGCGCAACGGCTCTTCGATCGCCCGGCGGATGATGTTGGCGCCGATCTTCTCGTCGCCTTCCAACGTCTTCACCAGAGCGTCCACCGCAGCAGCGCAGCGGATCAGAGCCACACCGCCGCCCGGGACGATGCCTTCTTCAACGGCAGCGCGGGTAGCGTGCATCGCGTCTTCGACACGAGCCTTCTTTTCCTTCATCTCGGTTTCGGTAGCTGCACCGACCTTGATGACGGCGACTCCGCCTACTAATTTTGCTAGGCGCTCCTGCAGCTTCTCACGGTCGTAGTCGGAGGTGGTCTTTTCGACCTGGGAACGGATTTCCTTCACGCGGCCGGCGATCTTGGAGTCTTCACCGCCACCGTCAATGATGGTGGTGTTGTCCTTGTCGATGGTGACGCGCTTGGCGGTGCCGAGGTCTTCGATCTTGACGCCCTCGAGCTTGAGGCCGAGGTCTTCAGTGATCGCCTTGCCGCCGGTGAGGGTTGCGATGTCTTCGAGCATCGCCTTGCGACGATCGCCGAAGCCCGGCGCCTTGACGGCAGCCACGTTCAGCGTGCCACGCAGCTTGTTCACGACCAGGGTCGCGAGCGCTTCGCCGTCGACGTCTTCAGCAATGATGACGAGGGGCTTGGCGGTGCGGGCGATCTGCTCAAGCAGCGGGAGGAGGTCCTTCATCGAGGAGATCTTCTTCTCGTAGATGAGGATGTAGGGGTTCTCGAGGGCTGCTTCCATGCGCTCTGCGTCGGTGACGAAGTAGGGCGAGAGGTAGCCGCGGTCGAACTGCATGCCTTCCACGACGTCGAGCTGCGTTTCCATGGTGCGCGACTCTTCGACGGTGATGACGCCGTCCTTGCCGACCTTCTTCATCGCTTCCGCGATGATGGTGCCGATCTGCTCGTCGGAGTTGGCGGAGATGGTGCCGACCTGGGCGATCATGTCGCCGGAAACGGGCTTGGAAAGCTGGGTGAGCGCGCCGCCTTCGACGACGCCGTCGGAGTTGCGCTTGCCGATGATGGCCTCAACAGCCTTGTCGATGCCGCGCTTGAGCGCCATCGGGTTCGCACCGGCGGCAACAGTCTTGACGCCTTCGCGGTAGATTGCCTGAGCGAGAACGGTCGCGGTGGTCGTACCGTCGCCGGCTACGTCCGAGGTCTTGGAAGCGACTTCCTTGACCATCTGCGCGCCCATGTTTTCGAGGCCTTCCGGCAACTCGATTTCCTTGGCGACGGTGACGCCGTCCTTGGTGATGGTGGGGCTACCGAACTTCTTTTCGATGACGACGTTGCGGCCCTTAGGACCGAGCGTCACCTTTACCGCGTTAGCGAGCGTGTTGACGCCACGCAGGATCGCCTGACGCGAATCTTCTCCATGCAGAATTTGCTTTGCCATTTTCAAAACTCCAGTTGTTAGTTCTTAGTTGTTAGTTCTTAGAGCGGCTGCGGATCGGCATTCGCCTGATCCAGGCCTATGTCTCAGAGGCGAGACATGCAGTACCCAGCTATTTGCTGAGGATGCCGAGGACTTCTTCTTCGCGCATGATGAGGAGGTCCTCACCGTCGAGCTTGATTTCGGTGCCGGAATACTTGCCGAAAAGGATGGTGTCGCCGGCTTTTACGTCGAGCGGGAAAACTTTGCCCTCGTCGTTGGACTTGCCTTTGCCGACGGAGATGACTTCGCCCTGCTGTGGCTTTTCCTTGGCAGAGTCAGGGATAATGATGCCGCCACGGACGGTTTCGCCTTCTTCAAGACGGCGAACCAGAATGCGGTCATGCAGCGGTGTGAATGTATTTGCCATGTTTCCTACGTCTCCTTTGGGTTTTGGGGTACTCTAGGCCCGCCGCGAGAGTTCGCAGGGGATTAGCACTCTCCACTTCCGAGTGCTAATGTAGGCCTTATCGGGGCCGGAAGTCAAGAGTGTTGTGTGAAATGTGAGTGAAAGGCGCTCAACTCCGTAGCGATGAGGTTTGAACGCGTCTCAATACAGCTTCGAGCCTGCTTTTATGGAAAGGAAAACGCAAAGGGCGCCAATGGACGCAAAGCTTTCGCCACGGAACCCCTGGCGTTCCCGTTGCGTCCTCTGCGCTCACTGCGTTTTCCTTTGCTTTCCCTGGAAGTGCGTTCCGTCGTCTGAACGAACGGTTTACGGCGATTTAGCCGAGATGGAAAGATTTGTTCCGTCGAATGCAAGCCGAGGCAGATTTGTTTCGTCCATAGAAGACGGAAGATGTGTTTCGCAGACCGTGACGAGAGCAACTGCCCACCTGCTCTGACTTGGAAGATGCCGACAGTGGGTGCAAAGGGGTAGAATCAGGCCATGATTTCCGCGTTTTTTCGACCACGTTTCACTTTTCTTATGGGCTCGGCTTTGGCGCTGGGTTTGACGGTTCCAGCGCACGGCCAGACGGAGCATCATGGCCGCAAATACAAGCCTCTGGCGCCGGCGGCGACCATTACGGTAACGGTCGAGCGGGCAACCAACGGCAAGCCCATCAGCAATGCTTCGGTAGTGTTTCGCGCGAGCAAGGCAGGCCAGAACGAGGGCAGCCTTGAGGTCAAGACGAACGAGGACGGCAAGGCCAAGATCGACATTATCGAGATAGGAAGCCACGTCCAGGTGCAGGTGATCGCGAACGGGTTCGCGACCAATGCGATGGAGTTC
>Ga0070679_100001544_pt1 | contig 20554 bp, 13 predicted proteins | sample KBSC63BmetaG_FD_65652 | JGI IMG/M metagenome (GOLD analysis project Ga0070679, IMG submission 65652) | Corn rhizosphere microbial communities from Kellogg Biological Station, Michigan, USA - KBS C6-3B metaG | ecosystem: Host-associated > Plants > Roots > Rhizosphere | place: USA: Michigan... | reverse complement strand
GAGTACGACGGGCCCTGGTCCTGCGGAAGGCCTGGACCTCGTCGTTCTAGGGCAGCGGCTGCGCCACGCCCGGCGAGCCCGCTCGCTCACACTCGCCCAGGTCGCCGCTGCCGTCGGCACGGTGCCGTCGGCGCTGTCGATGGTCGAGAACGGCCGGCGCGAGCCGAAGCTGTCCCTGCTGCAGGCCCTCGCCGGTGCGCTCGACACGCCCTTGGAGGACCTGCTGCGGCCCGAGGCGCCGAGCCGCCGGGCCTCGCTAGAGATCGCCCTGGAGCGATCGCAGCGCGACGAGGCCTTCGCCTCCCTCGGGCTCTCGCCCCTGCGGCCGAGTCCGCGCATCCCGACCGACGTGCTCGAGCACGTCGTCGCTTTGCACGAGGAGCTTCGTCGCCGCGACGAACGGTTTGCGGCGACCCCCGAGGCCGCTCGGCGCGCCAATGTCGAGCTGCGCCGCCAGATGCGAGAGCAGAACAACTACTTCCCCGACGTCGAGAAGGTCGCCGACGAGGCACTGCGCGCGGTCGGTCACTCCAGCGGCGCGCTACCGCAGCGCGTGATCACCGACCTCGCATCGCACTTCGGGTTCACCTTGCACAACGTCACCGATCTGCCCGAGTCGACGCGGTCGGTGGCGGATCTCGTCAACCGCCGCATCTACCTGCCGCAACGGCCGGCCGGCCACGACCCGCGCTACGTCGTGCTGCAGACGCTCGGCCACTTCGCACTCGGCCACACTGATCCGCGCGACTTCGCCGAGTTCCTTCGCCAGCGGGTCGAAGCCAACTACTTCGCCGCCGCACTGCTAGTGCCGGAGCGCACGGCGGTGCCGTTCCTGCTCGAGGCGAAACGCGACTGCGCGCTGTCCATGGAGGACCTGCGCGACGTGTTCGCCGTGTCGCACGAGACGGCGGCACACCGGTTCACCAACCTCGCCACGCATCACCTCGGCCTGCAGGTGCACTTCACCCGCACCGACGCGAGCGGCACGATCTTCAAGGCCTACGAGAACGACGGGCTCCCCTACCCCACCGACGCGATCGGTGCGATCGAGGGGCAGCTGGCCTGCCGGCAGTACACCAGCCGCCGCGTCTTCGCCTCTGCCGACCGGTACGGCAGCTACACGCAGTACACCGACACTCCCGCCGGCACCTTCTTCTGCACCGCGCATGTCGAGCCCGGCGGTGGTGGCGAGTTCGCGGTCACCGTCGGGGTTCCATTCCAGCACGCGAAGTGGTTCCGCGGCGCCGACGCACACCGCCGTCGAAAGTCGACCTGCCCGTCACCGTCGTGTTGTCGGCGTCCTCCGCAGGAGCTCGCGACCAAGTGGTCAGGTCACGCGTGGCCGTCGGCTCGTGCGCACAGCCACCTGCTCGCCGCTCTCCCGACCGGCACGTTCCCCGGTGTCGACGCCACCGACGTCTACACCTTCCTCGAACGGCACGCCCCGCAGAGCTAACCGCGCCAGGTGAGGGTCCCCGTCACCGTGCCGGTCAGGGTCGCGCCGGGGAACGGCACGGCCGAGATGGTGCAGCTCACGGGTCCCGGCCCACTGCGCTTCGACGCCTGCTCCGGGAAGGCGCCGTCCGGTGAGGTGAAGACCAGGTCGAGCGATCTCGGGTGGAAGACTGCGCGTCCGCCACCGGTCGCCCGCACGAACGCGACGTTCCAGGCTGTGCCCTTCCCGCTGTTGCCCGTGACGACGAACGTGAACGTTCCGGCACTGCCGCAGTCGGCGATGCCGGCCGTGACCTGGTGGGCGTTGGTCGGATCGGCGAGTGCTGGCGCGCCTGACAACCCAGCACTTGCACCGGCGGTCGCCGCGATGATCGCCGCGGCACTGGCAGTTCGGCTCATGCGGAGCATCACGCCTCCTCGTCACGGGTGGGGAGAAATCCCTACGAGGAGGCAGAGACCGACCGCGCACGGACTGATACGCGAAGCGGCGTCAGCGCCTGACCGCCGACTTCGGATGTCGTGCGACCACGACACGCCGTAAGAAACGTCGAAAACTGGTCGCACGACATCCGAAGTCGGCGGAAGGCGGGTCAGACGAGGGAGTCGCGCCAGGCTTGATGCAGCTTGGCGTACTCGCCGTCCTCTGCGCCCAGCAGCTCCTCCGGCGTGCCGTCCTCGACGACCTCGCCCTCCTCGAGCACCAGCACCCGGTCGGCGATGCCGACGGTCGACAGCCGGTGGGCGATGATCAGCGCGGTGCGGCCGGCGAGCACGGTGCCCAGCGCCCGCTGGACCAGTCGTTCGGTCGGTGCGTCGAGTGAGGACGACGCCTCGTCGAGCACGACCACGGCCGGGTCGGCGAGGATCACGCGAGCTAGCGCGATCAGCTGGCGCTGGCCGGCCGACAGACGCGCGCCGTTCTTGCCGACGTCGGCGTCGTAGCCGCCCGGCAGCCGGTGCACGACCTGGTCGAGGCCGACCGCCTCGGCCGCCGAGACGACCTCGGCATCGGTGGCCTGCGGCCGGCCGAACCGCACGTTGTCGGCGACCGAACCGGTGAACAGGAACGACTCCTGCGTCACCATCGCGACGGCCTGCCGCAGGTCGGTCTCGCTGAGGTCGCGCAGTGGCACGCCGTCGATGCGCACGTCGCCGGCGACCGGGTCGTAGAACCGAGCGAGAAGCCGCGCGATCGTGCTCTTGCCCGCGCCGGTCCGCCCGAGCAGTGCGACCGTCTGGCCCGACGGGACGTCGAGGTCGAACCCGCGGAGCACCGGGACGTTCTCGCGGTAGGAGAAGTCGACGCCCCGGAACTCGACGTGCCCGCGCCAACCGTCCGCCGGCAAGGTCACCGACGATGCGGGCATGGGCACGGACGGCGGCTCCTCGAGAACGCCGGCGAGCTTCTCCACCGCCGCGGCGGCGCCTTGGAACGAGTCGTAGAACTGGCTGACGTCCGCGATCGGCTCGAAGAACCGCCTGAGGTAGAGCACGAACGACGCGAGCACACCGACCTTCATGTCGCCGTCGATCACGCGCAGGCCGCCGTAGAACAGCACGACGGCGGTCGTGACGTTGCCGATCAGCCGGATGCCCGGCCAGTAGACCGTGAGCAGCTGGAACGACGTCGTCATGGTCTCGCGGTAGTTCTCGTTGACCTCACCGAAGATCTCGTTGTTACGCGGCTCCCGGCGGAACGCGTGCACCGCGCGGATCCCGCGCAGCGACTCGGTGAAGTGCACGATGACGAGCGCGATCGCCTCGCGAGTGCTGCGGTAGGCCGCGGTCGACCGGCGCTGATACCACCGGGACAGCCAGAGCAGCGGGACGAACGACACGAGCGAGACGAGTCCGAGCGGCACGTCGAGGACGAGCAGGATGGTGCCGACCGTGACGATCGACAGCACCGCCGTGACGAGGGTGTCGAGGCCGGCGTCGAGCATCGCGCTGATCGAGTCCATGTCGGACGTCAGCCGCGAGATCATCCGCCCGGACGTGTAGCGCTCGTGGAAGGCGAGCGAGAGCCGCTGGAAGTGCGCGAAGACGCGCTGCCGGAGCTCGAGCAGGATGTCCTGACCGATGCGACCGGTGCCGAGGACGAAGCTGCGGTAGAGCACCGCCTGCAACAGCGCGCAGACGACGATCGTGGCCGAGATCGCGACGAGCGGCACGTAGTCGCCGTCGCGTACGGCGGGGATGCCGCGGTCGATGCCGATGCCGACGAGGGCCGGGATGGCCATGGACGCCGTGACCGAGACGACGATCGCGCCGGTGTAGAGCCACAGCAGCCGGGCGTGCGGCGCGGCCAGCTCGCGCAGCAGCCGTAGCGTGCGTTTGCGCAGCAGTGCCGACAGCTTGCTCGGGACGTCGTCCGCGGTCTCCGCGGCCACCCCGCGCCACTGGTCGACGGTCGTGGTCATCGCGCCGTCGCCTCCTCCACGGACAGGATGTGCGCGTACTCCGGCAGCTGCATCAGCTCGGAGTGCGTGCCGACCGCGGTGATGCGACCGTCCTCGAGCAGCGCGACGCGGTCGGCCAGCGCCACCGTCGAGGGGCGGTGCACGACGACGATCGCGGTCGTGTCGTGCAGCACACGCGCCAGCGCAGCCTCCACCAGCGCCTCGGTGTGCACGTCCAGAGCCGACAGGGGGTCGTCGAGCACGAGCACCGACGGCTTGGCGAGCACGGCGCGGGCCAGTGCGAGCCGCTGACGCTGGCCACCGGACAGGGACAGGCCCTGCTCGCCGATGCGGGTGTCGAGCCCCCACGGCAGCCGGTGCACGAAGTCGGCCTGCGCCAGCGCGAGCGCCTCCTCGACCTCTGCGTCGGTCGCCTCCGGCCGGCCGAGGGTGAGGTTCTCCCGGACGCTCATCGAGAACAGCACCGGGTCCTCGAACGCTGTGGCGACCTGCGAGCGCAGGTCGACCAGCGACAGGTCGCGGATGTCGACACCGTCGAGGGCGATCCGGCCGGCGGTGACGTCGTACAACCGCGCCGGCAGCGCGGTGAGCACGGTCTTGCCGGAGCCGGTCGCGCCGACGATCGCGAGCGTCTCGCCGGGCTCGAGCACGAGGTCGATGTCGTGCAGGGTCGGCTCGGGCGCGTCGGGGAAGGTGAAGCTGACGCCTTCGAAGGCCAACCGCCCGCGCCGCTCGCCGGGTCCGAGGTGGGCCGGCCGCACCGGCGTCTGCGGATCGGTGATCGCAGGCACCGTGTCGAGCACCTCGTAGAGGCGGTCGGCGGCGGTCCCGGCCTCCTGCGCCATCGACAGGATCCAGCCGATGTCGATGATCGGCCACTGGATGAGGACCAACAGCGTGGTGAACGCGACCAGCGCGCCGAGCGACATGGTGCCGTGCGCGACGGCGATGCCGCCGATCAGGAGCACGAGCGCCATGGCGACGTTGGGGATCAGCTCGAGCAGCGCCCAGAAGCGGCCGCGCAAGGCGACCATGTCCAGCGCGGACCCGCGCACGACCTCGGCGCGGCCGACGAACTGCCTGTGCAGGAACGGGCCACGGCCGAACGCCTTCGTGACGCGGACGCCGCTCGCCGCCTCCTCGGCCGCCGTCGCCAGGTCGCCGTTCTGGTCCTGCATCTGGCGCGACAGCACCGAGTAGCTGCGGCCGAACCGGCGCGAGAGCCACACCACCGGCGCGGTCATCGCCGCGACGACCAGCCCGAGCGGCAGGTAGGTCACGATCAGCAGGCACATGACGACGACGTACTGAACGACGTTGACGACGAGGAAGATCGCGCCGAACCCGAGGAACCGCCGGATCGACGACAGGTCGGTGGTCGCGCGCGAGAGCAGCTGGCCGGTCTGCCACTGGTCGTGGAAGGCCACGGCCAGCCGCTGCAGGTGGCGGTAGAGCCCGTCACGGATCGTCGTCTCGACCCTCAGGACGGTGATCGACTGCACGTATCGGCGGACGAAGATCAGCCCGCACTCGAGCAACCCGAGGCCGAGCACGGCCAGGAACATCGGCGTCAGACCGGCCCGGTCGCCTCGCCGGATCGGGCCGTTGACGACGGCTTCCATGACCAGCGGGACGATCGTGCTCGCCCCGACCATCGCGAACGCGGCCGCGAACATGACCCACATCTGCCAGGTGTAGGGCGACAGGTAGGTCCGGAGCCGGAACAGTGACACGTAACGCGCTGGTACGCGTCCCCGTGTCACATCACTCACTGCCCCGACACTAGCCGCCCGATCGGACAGTTTCGACTCGTTTACGGCTGTAGCAGGCGGCGTAGCCGTCGGCTGGCGACGGCGACGCCGACGACCGCCATGGCGGCGAGGTAGGCGGCGTGCACGAGCATCACCGGGTCGAGTGCTCCGAGGACGAGCCGGCGCTCCAGCTCCACACCCTGGTAGAGCGGCGTGAACCGCACGATCGTCTCGAGCCAGCCGGGATAGCGGGAGATCGGGAAGAAGACGCCGGAGAACAGGAACAGCGGCACCAGGGCGAGGTTGACGTAGTCGAAGTCGACGAAGGAGCGCATCCAGGTCGTGGCGCCCAGTCCCGCCGCCGCGAACGCCATCCCGATCAGCACCGCGACCGGAAACGCGAGCAGCGCCCACGGTGACTTCACGTAACCGAGCGCCGCCATCGTGGCGAGGAACACCCCGCTGTACGCCGCACCGCGCAGCAGCGCCCAGATCACCTCGCCTACGGCGACGTCGATCACCCGCATCGGCGTCGCGAGCATGCCGTCGTAGGCGCGGCCGTACTTGTAGTTGACGAAGAACCCGAACGTCGTGTCGATGACGGCGCCGTTCATCGCCGACGTGGCGAGCAAGCCGGGTGCGACGTAGACGGCGTAGTCCACCGGCGTCCCGCCGGGGCCGGGAAGGGTGTGGATCAGCCGGCCGACCCCGATGCCGATCGAGCCGAGGAACAGCAACGGCTCGATGAACCCGGCCACGAAGATGAGCCAGAACCGGCGGTACATCCGCAGCTGCCGTTCGATGACGTGCACGAACTGCCCGGAGCGGTGCGGCAGCGGCAACGCCCGCGGAACATAGCTCCGAACGGAGTCGCGAAGTCCGGCGGACGCGCTCACGGGGTCAGCCTCCGGGCGAAGGAGCGGTGGCCCCAGAAGGCGCCGGCGGCGATGCAGGCGATGAGGAACGCGAGGTGACCGAGGGCGGACCCGGCCGTGATCGACCCGGTCGTCGCGGCACGGCACAGCTCCACCGCATGCCACAGCGGCGACAGCACGACCAGCGCCTGGGCCCAGCCGGGTAGCAGCGACACGGGGAAGAAGGTGCCCGAGAAGAGGAACAGCGGGATGACGGCGAGCCGCATGATCGCGGAGAAGGCGACGTCGCTGTCCTGGGTGGCCGAGAAGGCCGCGAGCGGCGCGGCGACGGCGAGCGCACCCAGGACTGCGGCGGGTACGGCGAGCGGAGCCCAGGCCGACTCGACGCCGCCGAGGGCTGCCGCCACCGCCAGGAACGCCGCCGAGGTCAGCGCGACGTGGCAGCCGAGCCAGCCGACGACGCCGTCGTAGATGTCCGACGGCCGTGGCGTGGCGGCCGACATCGCCTGGTAGTGCCGCATCCACTTGAACCCCGACAGCACCGGCCACAGCGACTCGCCGGCCGCGCTCTGCATCGCGCCCGCGGCCATCAGCCCGGGGGTGACGAACGCGAGGTAGGACAACCCCGCCACCGAACGGTTGCGGGCGTCGACGATGCCGCCGAGCCCCAGGCCCATCGCGCCGAGATAGAGGACAGGTGTGACGAAGCTCGAGAACACACTGCCGCGCCAGAGCTTGGAGAACACCCGCGCCTCGCGTTCGACGACGCGCGCCGCCACGGCCAGGCTCATGACACCGGTCTCACGACTCGTCCAGCGAACGCCCGGTGATGATGAGGAAGACGTCCTCGAGCGACCCGCGTCTGGTCAGCACCGACTCCGGCTCGAGCCCCGCGGTCTCGATAGCTTTCGACACGCGCTCACCGTCGTCGGTGTAGACGAGCAGCCGCTCCCCCGCCAGCTCGACCCGCGAGATCGACTCGGCGACCTTCCATGCCCGCTCCCGGTCCTCCGGCGTCGCGAGCCGCAGCTCGACGACCTCCCTGGCCGCATGCTCGGCGATGAGGCCCGACGGAGTGCCCTCGGCGACGATCCGGCCGCGGTCCATGATGACCAGCCGGTCGCAGAGCTGCTCCGCCTCGTCCATGTAGTGCGTCGTGAGGATGAGCGAGACGCCGTCGCGGCGCAGCTGATAGAGCCGCTCCCACAACAGGTGCCGTGCCTGCGGGTCGAGGCCTGTCGTCGGCTCGTCGAGGAGCAGCAGCTCCGGCGTGTTGACGAGTGCGCGCGCGATGGTCAGCCGTCGCTTCATCCCGCCGGAGAGCGGGTCGACTCGCGCGTCGGCACGATCGGCGAGCTGCATGAACTCGAGCAGCGACGTGGCGCGCTCGCGGATGACCGCCAGCGGCAGGCCGAAGTAACGCCCATAGATGACGAGGTTGTCCCAGACCGGGAGCTCGACGTCGAGGTTGTCCTCCTGCGGCACCACCCCGAGCCGCGAACGGATGTCCGGGCCGTGCCGGCGTACGTCCGATCCGAACACGGTGAGCTCGCCCGATGTGGGCGGCGAGACGCAGCCGATCATCCGCATGGTCGAGGACTTGCCTGCGCCGTTGGGGCCGAGGAACCCGAACGCCTCCCCCGGCTCGACCGAGAAGTCGATGCCGTCGACCGCGACGCGCTCGCCGAACCTCTTGGTCAGTCCGCGCGCCTGCACGAGAGGCGCCACGGCAGCGGACACTACCGCCGACGACCGACAGGCTTCGTCCCCTTTATGACCGCCCGAACCTCCGGGCTCAGGTTTGGCGGGTCAGGCTCATCACCCAGTTGAGGACCCACGTGGTGCCGCCGTCGAACGAGAAGCGTTGCTCCCATCTGGGCGCCGCGGCGTCCGCATGCCAGTCGAACCGCAGGCGAATCGCGCGCCCGTTGACGACGTCCTCGCCGAAGAACACCCCGCGGTCACCCTCGAACCGGCCGGACATCGGGGGATCCAGCCGACCAGGCACCCTCGTCGAGCTCCACCAGATCCGCCAGGTCTCCTCCGCTGGGCCGAACAACCGAAGTGTCATCGCGTGGAAGGGTGGTCCGTCCGACGGCTCCGGCACGTCCAGGCGGTCGATGTGACCGACGCCGTCGAGCACTGGAAACACCTCGCTCGTCGCCTGGAACTCCACCCATTCGTCGCAGCTGGGATCGGCGTTGTCGCGCAGCTTTCGGTTGTTCACCTTCCAGCGACGGAAGAGGAAGTCGATCCCGCCGCGTCAGCGGCCTTTGAACTCAGCTTTGCCGGGCCCGTTCTCGATGAAGCTCTGCATGCCGGTGCCGCGGTCCTCGGTGGCGAACAACGCGGCGAACTGCTGTCGCTCGATCTGCAACCCGGTGTCGAGGTCGACGGACAGGCCGGCGTCGATCGCCTCTTTCGCGGCCCGCAGTGCGTACGCCGGCCCCTCGGCGAACTTGGCGGCCCACCCGCGCGCCGCGTCGTAGACCTCCTCGTCGGCGACGACCTGGTCGACGAGACCGATCCGCAGTGCTTCCTCGGCGGCGACGAACCTGCCTGTAAAGATGATGTCCTTCGCCTTGGCCGGGCCGACCAGCCGCGACAGTCGCTGGGTCCCCCCGGCGCCCGGGATGATGCCCAGCAGGATCTCCGGCTGGCCGATCTTCGCCGACTGCCCGGCGACGCGATAGTCCGCGCAGAGCGACAGCTCGCAGCCGCCGCCGAGTGCATAGCCGGTGACCGCGGCGACGACCGGCTTGGGGATCTTCGCGACGGCGGTGAACGAGGAGGACAGGCCGGTCGAGCGGTCGACCATGTCCGGGTAGGACATCTCGGCCATCTCCTTGATGTCCGCCCCGGCGGCGAACACCTTGGGGCCGCCGTACACCACGACCGCGCGGACATCGGCGCGCTCCGTCGCCTCGTGCGCCGCGGCACGGATCTCCTCCTGGACCTGCACGTTGAGCGCGTTCATCGGCGGCCGGTCGAGCCGGATGGTGCCGATGCCGCCGTCGACCTCGAGAGTGACGAACTCAGCCATGCGGCTCACTATGTCAAGGGGGCGAAACACCCGCGCGACCCGCGCGACGTGACAGGCTGATGCGGTCATGTCCGACAACGACCGCCCGTCCTGGCCGGGTTCGCCGTTCCCGCTCGGCGCGACCTGGGACGGCGAGGGCACGAACTTCGCGCTCTTCGCGCCGGCGGCCGAGTCGGTCGAGCTCTGTCTGTTCGACTCTGCCAACTCGAATGGCGACGGCACCGAGGAGCGAGTTCCGCTCTCCGAGGTGACCTACCACGTCTGGCACGGCTTCCTGCCGTTCGTCGGACCGCGCCAGCGCTACGGCTTCCGCGTCGACGGCCCGTTCGACCCCGCCCAGGGCCTGCGCTGGAACCCGGCGAAGCTGCTCGTCGACCCCTATGCCCGCGCGCTCGAGGGCGAGTTCGTCCTCGACGACGCCGTCTTCGGCTATCCGCCCGGCCGCGACGACATGAGTCAGGACCACCGCGACTCCGCGCCGTACGTCCCGAAGTCCGTCGTCGTGCACGACGCGTTCCCCTGGGGCGAGGACGACCATCGACCGCGCACACCGTGGGCGGACAGCGTCATCTACGAGCTGCACGTGAAGGGCTTCACGGCCCGCCACCCGGACATCCCGCCGGCGATCCGAGGGACGTACGCCGGCCTCGCGCACCCCGCAGCGATCGAGCACTTGCGCCGGCTCGGTGTCACCGCCGTGGAGCTGATGCCGGTGCACCACTTCGTCAGCGAGCCCGCGCTGCTACGCAGGGGGCTGTCCAATTACTGGGGCTACAACACGCTCGGTTACTTCGCGCCGCACGCGGCGTACAGCTCGAGCGGCGCACGCGGCGAGCAGGTGCGCGAGTTCAAGGCGATGGTGCGCACCCTGCACGCGGCGGGCATCGAGGTCATCCTCGACGTCGTCTACAACCACACGGCGGAAGGCGACCAGCTCGGTCCGACGCTGTCGTTCCGTGGCATCGACAACCCGACCTACTACCGGCTGCGTGACGGCGACCCGCGGCTCTACCTCGACTACACCGGCACCGGCAACACGCTCAACGCGCAGCAGCCCCACGTTCTGCAGCTCATCATGGACTCGCTGCGCTACTGGGTGACGGAGATGCACGTCGACGGTTTCCGGTTCGACCTCGCCGCCGCTCTGGCCCGCAGCTTCCACGACGTCGACAAGCTGTCGGCGTTCTTCGACATCATCCAGCAGGACCCGGTGCTCTCGCGGGTCAAGCTCATCGCCGAGCCATGGGACCTCGGCCCGGGCGGTTACCTCGTCGGCGAGTTCCCGCCGCTGTGGACCGAGTGGAACGGCAAGTACCGCGACACCGTGCGCGACTTCTGGCGCGGTGCGGAGACCGGCGTCGCGGAGCTCGGCTACCGGCTCTCCGGATCGAGCGACCTCTACCGCGACGACGGCCGCAAGCCCTACGCCTCGATCAACTTCGTCACGTGCCACGACGGTTTCACGTTGCGCGACCTCGTTTCCTACAACGACAAGCACAACGAGGCCAACGGCGAGGGCAACCGTGACGGCAACCCCGACAGCCGTTCCTGGAACTGCGGCGTCGAGGGTGAGACGTCGGACCCGCAGGTGACGACGCTGCGCGCGCGGCAGATGCGCAACTTCCTCACCACACTGCTGTTCTCGCAGGGTGTCCCCATGCTGCGCATGGGCGACGAGCTCGCACACACCCAGGGTGGCAACAACAACGCCTACTGCCAGGACAACGACGTGTCCTGGCTCGACTGGAGCGGCACCGCCAGCGAGCTCGTCGGCGTCGTCGGGCGGCTGGTGCGACTGCGGCGGTCGCACCCGGTCTTCCGCCAGCGCGCGTTCTTCGAGGGGCATCGTCTCGATGACGGCGTGAAGGACGTGGCGTGGTTCACCCCGGACGGCGAGGAGATGAGCGACGCCGACTGGTCGTCGCCATCCGCGCGCACGATCGGCATGTATCTGTCCGGTCGGGGCATCCGCACCCGGGGACCACGCGGCGAGGCGATCGTCGACGACTCCTTCCTGTTCGTGCTGCACGCGGGGGGCGATGACCAGCCGTTCCGGCTGCCGGGCACGCCGTGGGCCTCGGCGTACGCCGTGGAGGTCGACACGACGGCACCGCTGGTCGGCGCGGCGCCGGCCGAGGGCGGCACGCTTGCCGGCGGTTCGTCGGTGATCTTGCGGGCGCGGTCCGCGCTCCTGCTGCGAAGCGTCTAGACCGCGGTGTAGGCCGTGGACTCCTCCGGCAGCGCCAGCAACGACAGCTCGGCCGGTGTCGCGAGCGATGCGTGCCGCGGGAGCACCCGCACCGTGTAGCCGAAGGCGCCGCGTCGTGCCAGCGGTACGACGCCCTCGTAGCGCCAGGTCGCGTCCCCGGAGTCACCGGCGAGCGCCAGGTCGGCGATGTCCGGGTCGCGCAGCTGGTCGTCCTCGTCGACCGATCCGTAGGCGACCTGCACAGTGACGTCGTCCGGCGTCAGGGCACCGAGCTCGACGACCGCGCGCAGCTCCAGCCGCTGCCCGAGCTCCGGGGCGTCGGCGACCCCGCTGGACTCGACGTGGCTGACCCGCACCCCCGGCCATGCGCTCCGCACCTTGGCGAGCCACGCGGCGAGGTCACGGGCGCCGGCGTAGCCGTCCGCGGCCATCGACTTCGACGACACGGCGGCCGGCGAGTAGAGCTCGACGACGTAGTCGCGCACCATCCGCGAAGCGAGCACCTGCGGGCCGAGCGACTGCAGCGTGTGCCGCACCATCTCGATCCAGCGTCGCGGCAGCTTGTCGCGGTCGACGTCGTAGAAGCGCGACCGGACCTGGTTCTCGATGAGGTCGTAGAGCGCGCCGGCTTCCTGCTCGTCGCGGACCTCGGGCTCGATGCCCTCGGCCGCCGTCGGGATGGCCCAGCCGTTCGCCCCGTCGTACATCTCGTCCCACCATCCGTCGCGGATGGACAGGTTGAGCCCGCCGTTGAGGGCGCTCTTCATGCCCGACGTGCCGCACGCCTCGAGCGGGCGCAGCGGGTTGTTAAGCCAGACGTCGCAACCGTGGTAGAGGTAGCGCGCCATGCCGATGTCGTAGTCGGGCAGGAACGCGATCCGGTGCCGCACGAGCGGGTCGTCACTGAACTTCACCATCTGCTGGACCAGCGACTTGCCGCCGTCGTCGGCAGGGTGCGACTTGCCGGCAATGATCAGCTGCACCGGACGTTCCGGATCGAGCAGGATGCGGGTCAGCCGCTCCGGGTCGCTCAGCATCAGCGTCAACCGCTTGTACGACGGCACGCGCCGGGCGAAGCCGATGGTGAGGACGTCTGGATCGAACGCACTGTCGATCCATCCGAGCCCCGCCTCGGAGGCACCACGGTGCAGCCAGGACTCGCGCAGCCGCCGGCGCACCTCGTCGACGAGGCGGGTGCGCAGCACGCGCCGGGTCGCCCAGATCGCGTCGTCGGACACGCGGACGATGTCCTCCCAGCCGTGCGCCTCCTGCACGAGCTTCGGCCCCACCTCGCGCTCGGCGAGCTCCATCACCTCGCGCGCCACCCAGGTGGGGGCGTGCACGCCGTTGGTGACGCTGCTGATCGGCACGTCGGCGGTGTCGAAGCCCGGCCACAGCCCGCCGAACATCTCGCGGCTGACGATGCCGTGCAGCTTGCTCACACCGTTGGCGCGCTGCGCGAGCCGCAGCCCCATGTGGGCCATGTTGAACTTCTCGGGGTCGTCCTCGGCGCCGAGCTCGAGGATGCGCTCGACCGGTGCGCCCTTGCTCGCGTTGTCCCCGCCGAAGTGGTGCTCGATCATGTCGATCGGGAACCGGTCGATGCCCGCGGGAACGGGTGTGTGCGTCGTGAAGACGGTGCCGGCGCGTACCGCGGCGAGCGCCTCGTCCCAGTCGAGTCCTTCGTTCTCCGCAAGCTCGCGGATGCGCTCGATGCCGAGGAAGCCGGCGTGGCCTTCGTTGGTGTGGAAGACCTCCGGCTCGGCGTGACCGGAAACAGCGCAGAACTCGCGGATGGCCCGCACGCCGCCGATGCCGAGCAGCATCTCCTGCAGCAGACGGTGGTCGGTGCCGCCGCCGTAGAGCCGGTCGGTGACGTCGCGCTCGGCCGGCGCGTTGTCCTCGATGTCGCTGTCGAGCAGCAGCAGCGGCACGCGACCGACCTGCGCGCGCCAGATCTGCGCCTTGCACTGCCCGCCGCCAGGTAGGCCGACGCCGACCTTGACGGGAGTGCCGTCCGGATCGCGGAGGAGGAGCAGGGGCAGGCCGTTCGGGTCGAGCGGCGGGTAGCGCTCCTGCTGCCAGCCGTCCGGGCTCAGGCTCTGCTTGAAGTAGCCGCGGCGGTAGAGCAGTCCGACGCCGACGATGGGGACGCCGAGGTCACTGGCGGCCTTCAGGTGGTCGCCGGCGAGGATCCCGAGGCCGCCGCTGTACTGCGGCAGCACCTCGGTGATGCCGAACTCGGGTGAGAAGTACGCGATCGAGGCCGGTACGTCCTTCAGGCTCTGGTACCAGCGCGGCTGGGTCAGATAGTCCTGCAGGTCGTCGTACGTGTCCTGCAGCCGCCGCAGGAACCGGCGGTCCTTGCCCAGCGCGGCCATCCGGTCGGCGCTCATCTCGCCGAGGAGCCGGACCGGGTCGTGGCCGACCGCCTCCCAGGTCTCGGGGTCGACGGACTCGAACAGGTCCAGCGCGTCGGGGTTCCAGGACCAGCGCAGGTTCATGACGAGCTCGCCGAGCTGCTCGAGCTCGTCCGGAAGCGCAGCGCGGACGGTGAACCGGCGGAGTGCTCTCACGCCCCGCGACCCTACCCAGCCCGCGGGCCCCTTCCTTCGTGATCATGGCGTTGCGCCAGGATTACGGCCGTGATCTTGGCGTTGCGCCTACCGCAACGCCATGATCACGGGGAGAAAACGTGCGAGCGGGGGCCGTAGCCGGGCCGGACGGACCGGGACGTTCAGGGCAAGAGGGCGTGGGTAGGTTCGGCCTCGATGATCGGACGCATCCCCATCACGAACGTGAGGCCCGTTGTCGACTGCGGGCGGTGGCCGGCGAAAGCGGCGGTGGGCGAGACCGTTCCGGTGACCGCGACCGTGTTCCGCGAGGGCCACGACATGGTCGCCGCCGACGTGGTCGTGATCGCGCCGGACGGCTCTCGGCAGCCGTTCAACCGCATGCACAAGCTGCCTGACATCGGTACGACGGACCGCTGGGAGACGAGCTTGCGCGTCGACCGGGAAGGCATGTGGACCTTCCGCGTCGAGGCCTGGGGCGACCCCATCGGCACCTGGCGGCACGACGCCGAGATCAAGGTCCCCTTGGGCCAGGACGTCGACCTGGTCTGCGAGACCGGTGCGCAGCTGCACGAGCGCGCCGCCGGGGCCGCACCGAAGGCCAGCCGCCCGGCGATCCTCAAGGCCGTCACCGCGCTGCGCGACGCCGACCGCAGCCCCGAGGACCGCATCGCACCGGCGCTGGACCCGGACCTCGTAGCGGTCGTCGACGCCCATCCGGTCCGCGAGCTGGTGACGCCGAGCGAGGACTACCTGCTGCTCGTCGAGCGGGAGCGCGCGCGCTTCTCCGCCTGGTACGAGTTCTTCCCACGCAGCGAGGGCGCCAAGTTGTCGGAGAATGGCGTCGACCCGCCGCGCTCCGGCACGTTCAAGGACGCCGCAAAGCGCCTGCCCGCCGTCGCCGCGATGGGCTTCGACGTCGTCTACCTGCCGCCCATCCACCCGATCGGCACGGCGTTCCGCAAGGGCCCGAACACCCCGGAGTTCCCGGGCGGGCGGCCACAGGACATCGGGCCGCACGACCCCGGGTCACCCTGGGCGATCGGCGCGGCCGAAGGCGGACACGACGCGGTCCACCCCGACCTCGGCACCATCGACGACTTCGACGCGTTCGTCGCCGAGGCGAAGCGCAACAACCTCGAGGTCGCCCTCGACCTGGCGTTGCAGTGCTCCCCCGACCACCCGTGGGTCAAGGAGCATCCCGAGTGGTTCACGGTGCGAGTCGACGGCACGATCGCCTACGCCGAGAACCCGCCGAAGAAGTACCAGGACATCTATCCGATCAACTTCGACAACGACCCGGACGGCATCAGGCAAGAGGTCAAGCGGGTGGTCGACCATTGGATCGACCACGGCGTCACGATCTTCCGCGTCGACAACCCGCACACGAAGCCGGTCGCGTTCTGGGAGTTGCTCATCGGCGAGGTGCGCAAGGAGCACCCGGAGATCATCTGGCTGGCGGAGGCGTTCACGAAGCCGCCGATGATGGCGACGCTCGCGAAGGTCGGCTTCACCCAGTCCTACACCTACTTCACCTGGCGCAACGAGCGGTGGGAGCTCGAGGAGTACCTCACCGAGCTCAGCCAGGAGACGGTCGACTTCCTGCGCCCCAACTTCTTCGTCAACACTCCGGACATCCTGCACGCCTACCTGCAGTACGGCGGGCCGCCCGCCTTCAAGATCCGCGCGGCGCTCGCGTCGACGATGTCGCCGAGCTGGGGCGTCTACTCCGGCTACGAGCTCTACGAGCACGTCGCCGTACGCCCGGGCAGCGAGGAGTACCTCGACAGCGAGAAGTACCAGTACCGACCGCGCGACTGGGCCGCCGCGGAGCGCAGCGGCCGCACGCTGACGCCCTACATCACCCGGCTCAACGAGATCCGCAAGCAGCACCCGGCCCTGCGTCAGCTGCGCAACTTCCGCTGGCACACCCCCGACAACGACCAGATCATCGCGTTCTCCAAGCGCGACGAGCTGTTCAACGACTGCGTCCTGGTCGTCGTCAACCTCGACTCGCACAGCGTGCGCGAGGCGACGCTGCACGTCGACATGGCGGCGCTCGGACTCGAGCCGGGTGAGGCGTTCGAGGTGCACGACGAGCTGACCGGAGCGACCTGGACGTGGGGCGAGCACAACTACGTGCGGCTCGACCCCTTCTTCGAGCCGGCGCACATCTTCGTCGTACGGCGGCCCCAGTAATGCGGGCACTAACGAGGGGTGCAGCGTCATGACGGCCGCGCCACTTCCCGACGTGCCGGTCGTCGACGGGATCGAGGAGCCGCGCGACCCGCTCTGGTACAAGCGCGCGGTCTTCTACGAGGTGCTGATCCGCGGCTTCGCCGACTCCAACGGCGACGGCACCGGGGACATCCGCGGCCTGACGCAGAAGCTCGACTACCTGCACTGGCTGGGCATCGACTGCATCTGGCTGCTGCCGATCTACGAGTCGCCACTGCGCGACGGCGGCTACGACATCGCCGACTTCCTCAAGGTGCTGCCGGAGTTCGGCGACCTCGGTGACTTCGTCGAGCTGATCGAGGCGGCCCACAAGCGCGGCATGCGGATCATCGCCGACCTGGTCATGAACCACACGTCCGACGCGCACCCGTGGTTCCAGGCGTCCCGCGAGGACCCGACGGGCCCCTTCGGCGACTTCTACGTCTGGAGCGACACGAAGCTCAAGTACGAAGACGCGCGGATCATCTTCGTCGACACCGAGAGCTCCAACTGGACCTGGGACCCCGTGCGCCAGCAGTACTACTGGCACCGCTTCTTCTCCCACCAGCCCGACCTCAACTACGAGAACCCCGCCGTACAGGAGGCGATGCTCGAGGTCCTGCGGTTCTGGCTGGACCTCGGCATCGACGGCTTCCGCCTCGACGCGATCCCCTACCTGTTCGAGGAGGAGGGCACCAACTGCGAGAACCTCCCGCGCACGCACGAGTTCCTCAAGCGGGTGCGCAAGGAGGTCGACGCGCTCTACCCGGACAAGGTGCTGCTCGCCGAGGCCAACCAATGGCCGGAAGACGTCGTCGAATACTTCGGCAGCGGCGACGAGTGCCACATGGCGTTCCACTTCCCGGTGATGCCGCGCATCTTCATGGCCGTACGCCGGGAGCAGCGCTACCCGATCTCGGAGATCCTCGCGAAGACGCCGCCGATCCCGGACAACTGCCAGTGGGGCATCTTCCTGCGCAACCATGACGAGCTGACGCTCGAGATGGTCACCGACGAAGAGCGCGACTACATGTACAGCGAGTACGCGCGCGACCCGCGGATGAAGGCCAACATCGGCATCCGCCGCCGGCTCGCGACGCTGCTCGAGAACGACCACAACCAGATGGAGCTGTTCACCGCGCTGCTGCTGTCGCTGCCGGGTTCGCCGGTCCTCTACTACGGCGACGAGATCGGCATGGGCGACAACATCTACCTCGGTGACCGCGACGGCGTGCGCACACCGATGCAGTGGACGCCCGACCGCAACGCCGGGTTCTCCACGTGCGACCCGCAGCGGCTCTACCTGCCGGTCATCATGGACCCGGTCTACGGCTACCAGGTCATCAACGTCGAGGCGCAGATGCGGTCGTCGACGTCGCTGCTGCAGTGGACCCGCCGGATGATCGACACGCGCAAGCGCCACCCGACGTTCGGCATGGGCAGCTACGAGGAGCTCGGCTCGTCCAACCCGAGCGTGCTCGCGTTCGTGCGCGAGTTCGGCGACGACGTCGTGCTCTGCGTCAACAACCTGTCGCGGTTCGCCCAGCCGGTCGAGCTGGACCTGCGCCGGTTCGAGGGGCGCACCCCGCTCGAGCTGCTCGGTGGCGTGCACTTCCCGCGCGTCGGCGAGCTGCCCTACCTCCTCACCCTGCCCGGCCACGGCTTCTACTGGTTCCAGCTCGCGACGGTGGAGGAGTGACCATGCCACCCAACGCGATGACCACCGAGATCGCACTCCTCATGGAGTGGCTGCCGCACCAGCGGTGGTTCGGCGCGAAGGGCCGCGAGATCCACGAGGTGAACCGCGTGGCCGAGCGGGTCCTGGTCGAGGGCGACCCGCAGCTGCGCCATGTGCTCGTCGCCGTCGACCTCGGCGAGGACACCGAGACCTACCAGCTCCTCATCGGCCGCCGGCGCGAGCTGCCGCAGCGTCTCGAGCACGCCGTCATCGGCGTGTCCGGCGACGAGCTCCTCTACGACGCCGCGCACGACGCCGAGCTGACGCACGTCCTGCTGCAGATGGTGGCCGAGGAGGAGGACGAGCACGGGCTGCGGTGCCGTCACCTGCCGGGCACCGAGCTCGAGACCGACCTGACCAGCATCGTCATGGGCGCGGAGCAGTCCAACACCTCGATCGTGTTCGGCGAGACCTACATCCTCAAGCTCTTCCGCAAGGTCGCGCACGGCCTCAACCCCGACCTCGAGATCACCCGCGCACTGGCTGAAGCGGGGTCGGCCGCCGTCGTACCACCTCTTGGTTGGTTGGAGACGGAGCTCGAGACGCCCGAGGGACGCACCACCACGACTCTCGGGATGCTGCAGCCGTTCCTGCGCGGAGCCAGCGAGGGCTGGGCGCTCGCCGTGACCAGCGTCCGGGACCTGTACGCCGAGGCCGACCTGCACGCCGACGAGGTCGGCGGCGACTTCGCCGGTGAGTCCGAACGCCTGGGCGCGGTGACCGCCGAGGTGCACTCGCTGCTCGCGCAGACGCTGCCGTCGCGCCGCGCCGACCAGGCGGAGAACGCCGCCACCGCCAAGCAGATGCACGAGCGGCTCGACGCCGCTCTCGCCGTCGTGCCGGAGCTGACGCCGTTCGCGGACGCGCTGCGGTCGGCGTACGACGAGGTCGCGGCGCTGCCGGCCGGCGTACCCATCCAGCGCATCCATGGCGACTTCCACCTCGGTCAGGCGCTGCGCGTCGACGAGGGATGGAAGATCATCGACTTCGAGGGCGAGCCGGCCCGGCCGCTGTCGGAGCGCACCGCCTTGATGAGCCCGCTGCGCGACGTCGCGGGCATGCTGCGATCGTTCGACTACGCAGCGCAGCATCTGCTGGCCGAGCAGCCGAGCAGCCACGGTCTCGCGTACCGCGCGAACGAGTGGGCAGAACGAAACAGAGAGGCGTTCTGCGACGGTTACGCGCGCGCGTCCGGGCGTGACCCGCGCGACGACGCGGTTCTCCTGCGCGCGATGGAGCTCGACAAGGCCGTCTACGAAGTGGTGTACGAGGCGCGCAACCGACCGACCTGGCTCCCGATTCCGCTCGGCTCGATCGAGCGGCTGGTGAGGTGAACTCGTGACCGACAAGCAGCCCGCGAAGAAGAGCGCGCCTGCGAAGAAGGCCACCGCTGCGAAGGCGGCGACGGCCAAGGCTCCTGCCGCGAAGGCGCCGGCGGCTCCGGCGCCGCGTCCGGTCACGACCGAGGAGCTGGGCCGGGTCGTCGGCGGCGCGCACCACGACCCGCACTCCATCCTCGGTGCGCATCTTCATGACGGTCAGGTGACAGTGCGCGCCCTGCGCCCCGGTGCGTCCAAGGTCGCGGTGGTCATCGGTGACGAGCAGCACGAGCTGCGACACGAGCACGAGGGCCTCTGGGTCGCCGTGCTCGACCGCGAGACAGTTCCGGACTACCGGCTGCTGGTCGACTACGGCGACGGCTTCGAGCACAAGCAGGACGACCCCTACCGCTACCTGCCGACGCTCGGCGAGATGGACCTGCACCTGATCGGCGAGGGCCGGCACGAGGACCTCTGGAAGGTGCTCGGCGCACACGTCCACACCTACGACTCGCCCACCGGCCCGATCACCGGCACCGCGTTCGCGGTGTGGGCGCCGGCAGCGCGCGGCGTACGGGTGAGCGGCGACTTCAACGGCTGGAACTCGGTCGCCTTCCCGATGCGCGCCCTCGGCTCGTCCGGTGTCTGGGAGCTGTTCATCCCCGGGGTGGGCAACGGCGCGAAGTACAAGTACGACGTCCTCGGCGCGGACAGTGTGTGGCGGCAGAAGGCCGACCCGATGGCGCAGCACACGGAGCACCCGCCGGCCACCGCGTCGGTCGTCTTCTCGAGCGACTACGAGTGGAGCGACACCGACTGGTGCCGCAGGCGGACGCAGCGCGACTGGTACTCCTCGCCGGTCGCGGTCTACGAGGTGCATCTCGGCTCGTGGCGACAGGGCCTGTCCTACAAGGAGCTCGCCGAGCAGCTGGTCGACTACGTCAGCGAGAGCGG
>Ga0070679_100001543_pt1 | contig 20556 bp, 8 predicted proteins | sample KBSC63BmetaG_FD_65652 | JGI IMG/M metagenome (GOLD analysis project Ga0070679, IMG submission 65652) | Corn rhizosphere microbial communities from Kellogg Biological Station, Michigan, USA - KBS C6-3B metaG | ecosystem: Host-associated > Plants > Roots > Rhizosphere | place: USA: Michigan... | reverse complement strand
TTTTCTTTATTTTTTAATTCGCAAAGATTAAATACCTGTGAGCGAAGGCAATGGCCTTCTTCCAGCAGGCACAACCGATCAATATCGATATCTTTTGCCAGCACATATTTCTTAGCAAGCAGTTTCTCCTTCGCCGGAGCATAAACCACAAATTCTTCATAAAAAAGCGGCTGCTCATTTATAGAAGCCTGGTTTAGCGGCGTAGAAAGTAAGCCGGCGTCAAGATCGTGTTGTTCTAATTTATGAATGATGTCATCTGTTGTAAGTTCACTAATCTTAAGCTTTACAGCCGGGTATTTATTTAAAAAAGAATTCATGAACAGGGGTAGCAGGTAAGGAGCAAGCGTTGGTATGATGCCAACCCGAAGTTCGCCACTTAATTCTCCCTGCTCTTCCTTAACGAGTTCTTCGAGGCGCCTGCTTTCCTGCAATATGATCTTTGCCTGTGCAATTATTTTTTTTCCAACGTCTGTGGGAATTACTGGTTGGCGGCTTCTGTCAAATATTTTTACATTCAATTCTTCTTCCAGCTTTTTGAGCATCATGCTTAGGGTCGCCTGGGTTACAAAACATTTTTCGGCAGCTTTTACAAAATGGCGTGTATTGTCAACTGCGATAATATACTCAAGCTGTTGAATGTTCATAGCTATAACTTATAGATGTTATCTATGCGAATATAGACAATATCAGTTTGATTGATTATGGAAAATGGCTACTTTCGGCAATTAGTTATCTATTATCACTTCAATAAAAAATCATCAATATGAGCCAGGAAAAAGAAAACAACCCGAAGCTAACAACCCGTACTGGTACGCCTGTACCGGATAATCAAAACATTCAAACCGCCGGCGTGCGTGGGCCGGCGCTGTTGCAGGACTTTTGGTTTTTGGAAAAGATGGCGCACTTCGATCGCGAAGTAATACCAGAAAGGCGTATGCACGCAAAGGGATCGGGAGCATTTGGAACCTTTACTGTAACGCATGATATTACACAATACACCATGGCGGATATCTTTTCTGAAATCGGAAAGAAAACTGATATGTTTGTTCGCTTCTCGACCGTAGCAGGTGAGCGTGGCGCAGCAGATGCGGAAAGAGACATCCGTGGCTTTGCGATGAAATTTTATACCAAACAAGGTAACTGGGACCTGGTAGGAAACAATACACCGGTTTTCTTTTTCCGCGACCCTATGAAATTTCCTGACCTGAATCATGCGGTAAAAAGAGACCCTAAAACTAACCTCAGAAGCGCTGATAACAACTGGGATTTCTGGACGTTGCTTCCAGAAGCATTGCACCAGGTTACCATTGTGATGAGCGACAGGGGAATTCCAAAGTCTTTCCGGAACATGCATGGATTCGGAAGTCATACGTTTAGTTTTATCAATGCTAAGAACGAAAGGCATTGGGTAAAATTTACTTTTAAAACTCAGCAAGGGATTGAAAATTTATCAAATGAAGAAGCTGTAAGTATTATTGGAACCGATAGAGAATCACATCAAAGGGATTTGTTTTTTAATATAGAAAAAGGAAATTTTCCTAAATGGAAAATGTTTGTGCAGATAATGACCGAAGAACAAGCCAATAATCATCCGCAAAATCCGTTTGACCTTACCAAGGTTTGGAAACATGGAGATTATCCATTGATTCCTGTTGGAGAATTTGAATTGAATCGCAATCCTGAAAATTATTTTGCAGATGTAGAACAGGCGGCATTCAACCCGGCTAATATTGTTCCGGGAATTGGTTTCTCACCCGACAGAATGTTACAGGGAAGATTGTTTTCCTATGGCGATGCACAACGCTACCGGCTTGGGGTAAACAGTGCGCAAATACCAGTAAATGCACCCAGGTGCCCTTACCATAGTTTTCATCGCGATGGCGCTATGCGGGTAGATGGTAACTTCGGCGCAGCAATACATTATGAACCCAACAGTTTCAATGAATGGCAGGAACAGTCTCAATACAAAGAACCACCGTTGGCGCTTCATGGAGATGCCGGAGCATGGGACCATCGCCCGGATGACGATGATTATTTCTCCCAGCCTGGTGATCTTTTTCGCCTGATGACTGATGATAAAAAAGAACTGCTGTTTAAAAATACAGCAGCGGAATTAGGGCATGCTCAAAAATTCATCCAGGTGCGCCATATACGTAATTGCCATAAAGCCGATCCGGCCTATGGCGAAGGCGTTGCAAAAGCATTGAAGTTAAGTATGGATGAAGTGAATACTTTTAAATTATAAATAAAGATTGTTTGTTTTTGTGAAAACCTTTGTTTGAAGAGCAAAGGTTTTTTTGTGTTTGGAAAAAACGGTATCATTTCTATTAAATGATATATATAACATCTTTCATTCCAACTGTCCGCTTTTTTAACTCCAACTGTTCATAATCGAACACTTTATTGCAATTAATTTCTTCTTAGTTATTCTTTATCAATCTACTAAGGCATTGGTATGATGGTTGAAACCTTTGCACCTTAATTGAGGTTTGTAGGTTTTTCTCTTTAAATAATATTGGCGTTAATTGAAAGAAAGCCTGGTGTTTGATTAAACAACCAATAACAATTTTTCTTATCATGAAAATTTTTTTCAAAACTGCGTTGCGTGGTTTCAGCAAAAACAAGGGATATAGTTTTCTCAACATTTTCGGGCTGGCAATTGGTATTGCCTGTGCAGGCCTAATTTTTTTATGGGTAGAGGATGAACTGAACTATGATGCTTTCAATACAAAAAAAGACCGGTTATATTATGTTCGGGAGAATCAAAAATATGATACTTATACCGCGACATTTAGTTCTACACCTGGGCTGTTAGGCCCTGCAATACAGGCGGATATTCCGGGGATTGCTAACACGTGCCGCATGAATGAAGATAATGCATCAAAGCTGATTACCATTGGCGATAAATCTATTTATGCAGGCGGCCATTATGCAGAGGCTTCTGTATTTAGCATGTTTACTTTATCATTTATAGAAGGCAATGCAGCAACGGCTTTTAAGGAGCTACATTCCATGGTGATAACCGAAAAAACTGCAAAGAAATTTTTTGGTAATGATAAAAACGTTATTGGAAAAACAGTTCGTGTAAATAACAAACAAGACTATGTAATTACAGGTTTATTAAAAGATATTCCTGAAAATTCTTCCTTACAATTTGAGTGGCTGGCGCCTTTCCAGATATGGTTTGACGAAAGCGAATGGGCACATCATTGGGGTAATAATTGTTTAAGCACTTACGTGGAATTAAGGCCGGGCGTTCATCCTGCTACGGTAAATAAAGTATTGTACGATTTTATTCAAAAAAGAGAACCGCAATCTATTGCAAGGCCTTTTTTATTTAGCATGAACGATTGGCATTTACGGGATCAGTTTGATAATGGGAAACAAACAGGCGGCGGGCGTATTACTTATGTGCGACTGTTTTCAATTATTGCATGGATCATCCTGCTGATTGCATGCATTAACTTTATGAACCTTGCTACGGCAAGAAGTGAAAAGCGGGCAAAGGAGGTGGGCGTACGAAAAGTGTTGGGCGCAGGAAAGCGAAACCTAGTTTTTCAGTTTATCAGCGAGGCGGTATTTATGGCGCTGGTGTCAGCAATATTTGCTGTTATCATTATTGCCCTTACATTACCGGCGTTCAATACATTGGTGCAAAAGAATCTTTCATTAGGTTTAAATAATCCGCTTCATTTAGCTGCATTGCTTGCAATTACTCTTGTATGCGGCCTTGTGGCTGGCAGTTATCCATCATTATATCTATCATCGTTTCGGCCGGTGTTTGTATTAAAAGGCATAAAATTAAAAGATGGAAGCGCTGCATTGATCAGGAAGGGATTGGTGGTTTTGCAGTTTTGCATTTCAATCATACTTATCATCAGCACCATTATTATTTACCAGCAAATACAGCATGTAAAAAACAGGAGCTTGGGGTTTGATAAAAATAACTTGCTGCAGGTGGCAATGACCGGCGACATGGCCAAAAATTATGTTCCCATTCGCCAGCAACTTTTGAATACAGGCACAATTGAAAGTGTCGCTCTTTCAGATTATACAACATTATATGGCGGCAATAATACAGGCGGCCTCACATGGGATGGAAGAACGTCAACCGCACAAATACTAATCTCGCAACGGAATGTATCACCCGGTTATTTTAATACATCAGGCATGAAAATTTTAGAAGGAAGAGACGTTACCGAAGCAGATAGCGGCATCGTTAATAAAAAAATTAATATGGTTATTACTCAATCCCTGGAAAGGTTAATGGGTAAAGGCAACGCCGTTGGAAAGTTATTGCATTACGAAGGCGATACAAGTGGTGTACAGGCGCAGGTAGTGGGCGTTGTAAATGATTACGTATATGGAGATATGTATGGTAAGCCCGACCCGGTAATGTTTTTTTATGTTAAGCCTGAGAATTCAACTGAGATGTATGTGCGGTTAAAACCACATGCAGATGTTGAAAAATCTTTGGCACAAATGCAAAACATCGTGCAAAAGAATAACCCTGCCTATCCTTTCACTTACCAGTTTGTTGATGACCAGTTCAATCAAATGTTTTTAGGCGAAGCGCTCATTAGTAATTTGTCAAAAATATTTGCGGCGCTCGCAATTCTTATTTCTTGCCTGGGATTATTCGGGCTGGCTGCATTTACTGCTGAACGCAGAACAAAAGAAATAGGCATAAGAAAAGTACTGGGAGCAAGTGTTTCTGGTATTACCTCATTATTATCAAAAGATTTTTTAAAGCTTGTTGCGGTTTCCTGTATTGTTGCCTTCCCGGTTGCATGGTGGATGATGAATAGCTGGCTGAAAAATTATCAATATAGGATTACTATTAGCTGGTGGATATTTGTGGCTGCGGGTATTGTATCAATTTTAATTGCGATACTAACCGTAAGTTTCCAGGCAATAAAAGCAGCAATCGCCAACCCGGTAAAGAGTTTAAGAACGGAATAAAAATTAGCTAGCAGCTAATGGCTGATAGCTATTAGCCTAAACAAAAAAACATGTTTAAAAATTATTTTAAAACCGCATGGCGCAGCTTATGGAAGAATAAGTTTTATACGACCATCAATATCCTTGGTTTATTCATCGGGTTAACAACTGCAATATTGTTGTTGTTATGGATACAGGATGAAAAAAGCTTCGATAAATTCAATAAAGATTATGATAGGATATATAACCTGAGTGCGCATTTCGATATAAGCGGGAAAGAGCAGGTGTGGAGCGGTGTTCCTGGTACTTTGTATAAATCTGCGAGGTCAATGGCGCAGATACAAAACATTACAAGGGTAAGTAACGACTGGATAACATTGCACCAGGTGAATGATAAAAAATTAATTTCCGGTTTGCATGTAGCTTATGTTGACAGCACCTTCTTTTCAATCTTTGATTTCAATACTATACAAGGCAGGGCAGCGAATTTGTTTACATCAACTAACAATATTTTGCTCACGGATGAAACAGCAAAAAAGATATTTGGAACAGATGATGTGGTTGGTAAAATGGTATCGTTAGATACAACCAGGTTTGTTGTTGCCGGCGTTTTAAAAAATTTTCCGCAAAATTCTTCACTACGTTTTGATGCATTATTTCCCATGAGTTATTATTCCCGCATGTTTACTTTGAACGGCGGTAATGGCGATTGGAAAACGATTGATGAAGACCTGGGCAATTACGCTTATGATACTTATATAAAACTGCAGCCCAACGCCAATGCCGCTTCTATAGGAAAAGCATTAACCAAAGCATATAAAGATGCCCGCAATGGAGATAGCCAAACAAAATTTATGCTACAGCCTTTGGCTGAAAAACATTTGATTTCAGCCGATGGCAATAAGTCTGGTTTGCGCATTGTGCAGGTGTTTACAATCATTACTATTCTGCTTCTTCTTATTGCAGCTATTAATTATGTAAATCTTTCTACTGCAAGATCAATGACAAGAGCGAAAGAAGTAAGTGTGCGCAAAATTATTGGCGCCAATAAGTGGCAATTGTTTAGTCAGTTTTTAATTGAAACAGTGATCATCTTTGTAATTGTTTCTATATTGGCTTTAATATTTACCACGCTGCTCATTCCGGCTTACAATAATATATCTGGTAAATCCCTTGAGTTTTCATTAAGCAATCCTTCTGTGTGGGCGCTGATAAGCGTTGCAGTTTTGGGAACATTGTTGTTAGCAGCTATTTATCCGGCCATTCATTTATCAGCATTCAATCCTATCAGTTCATTAAAGGGTAAATTAAATCAAAGTGTGGGCAGCACCATACTTCGTAAAGTGTTGGTGGTTTTTCAGTTTTCCATATCTGTTATACTCATTATTTGCACGCTGGTTATTGGCAAACAAATGCAATACATCAGTAAAATCAATTTAGGATATAACAAACAATATGTTTTTACAGTACCTCTTAATGATGGCGCTATAAATCATATTGATGCTTTTAAAGCAGAACTGGCTAAATCGCCAACCATAAGCGGAACGGCAATATCCAATGTATATAACATTGCAGACTATGGAAATTCAACAGGTGATATTGACTGGCCTGGTAAATCGAAAAATGATAACATGATTGTTATCAGCGCTAACATAGATAAAGACTTTATTCCAGTAATGAATTTCAGCTTTATTGAAGGCCATAATTTTACTGGCACTCCATCAGATACATCAGCCTTTATTATCAATGCAACACTGGCAAAACAAATGTTTTTACATCCTCCGTATGTTGGCCAGCAAATGAGTTTGCATGATGATAAGGGAACTATTATTGGTGTGGTGAAGGATTTCCATTTTCAATCATTAAAAAAACAAATCGCGCCTTTTGTTTTCTGGACACGCCGATGGAAAAATATTTTGTATGTAAAAACTACTGCAGCAGGTGCACAGCAAGCTATTAAAGCAGTTGAAAAAGCTTATAGTGAATATCCATCATCTACTCCTTTTTCATACACTTTTGTTGATACAAAATTTGATGAACTCTATAAAAGTGATAACCGTACAAAACTATTGTTTAACGTGTTTGCAGGCATTGCCATTTTTATATCGTGCCTTGGATTATTAGCACTGGCAACATATTCGGCTCAATTACGCATCAAAGAAATTGGTGTAAGAAAAGTATTGGGCGCAAGTGTTATCAATATTATTAGCTTGCTGGGAAGGGATTTTATTGTACTGGTATTGATAGCTATCATCATTGCTATTCCGGTTGCTTATTACAGCATGAATAAATGGCTGGAAAATTTTGCTTATAAAACAGACATCAGCTTTTGGTTGTTTGTAGCGGCGAGTTGTATAGCTATAGGAATAGCGCTATTAACTATCAGCTTTCAATCTGTTAAAGCAGCATTAGCAAATCCTGTAAAGAGTTTGAGAACGGAATGAATTAACTAACGCTAATGGCTGATAGCTATTAGCCAAAACAAAAACTATGTTTAAAAACTATTTTAAAACAGCCTGGCGCAATCTTATAAAAGATAAGATGCATTCGTTCATAAACATTCTTGGTTTATCTATTGGTACAGCTGTAGCGATATTAATTGGCTTATGGATTTATGATGAAATTTCATTCGATAAAAATTTTGATAACTATAATCGCATTGCGCAGGTATATCAGAATTTGGATAACAACGGCGAAAGAGTAACATGGAACAGTGTGCCATTCCCGCTTGCAGAAGAATTACGCAAAAATTATGGCAGCGATTTTAAGCGTATTGCAATGGGTGTACATTCAACCGAAGTAATATCTTACAACGATAAAAAATTAAAAGAGGAAGGTTTTTATTTTGAAAAAGATGCGCCTGAAATGCTTAGCCTGCAATTGTTGCAGGGCTCTAAAAACCTGGCCGATCCTTCTTCTGTTTTATTATCAGCATCTGCTGCCAAAGCGTATTTTGGAGATAATAACCCGATAAATAAATTAATGAAAATCGGGCAAAACCCGCCGGTAAAAGTAACGGGTGTGTATAAAGATTTTCCACGCAATTCAAGTTTTGCAAACGTCAATTTTATTTCAACGTGGGAATCATTTTATGTAAATAATAACGTTGCAGGTACAGAAGATCCATGGCGCCCAAACTTTACAACATTGCTTGTTCAGTTAAATGATAATGCAGATATTAATAAAGTTGATGCGAAAATTAAAGACGCCAAACTAAAAAGAATAAATCCGCAATTACAGAAAAAAAAGCCTGCTTTGTTTTTACAGCCTATGAGCAAATGGCATTTATATTCTGAGTTTAAAAATGGTGTAAATACGGGCGGGGGAATTCAATATGTATGGATGTTTGGCATCATTGGTTTGTTTGTGCTGCTGCTTGCATGTATAAACTTCATGAACTTAAGTACGGCGAAAAGCGAGAAGCGTGCAAAGGAAGTTGGCATTCGCAAAACGGTTGGTTCTTTAAGAAAGCAACTCATCATACAATTTTTCAGCGAATCCTTTCTTACGGTTGCATTTGCATTTGTTTTATCGATATTAATTGTGTGGCTTTCACTTCCGTTTTTCAATAGTGTTGCGGATAAACAAATGTCAATCTTATGGAGCAATCCTTTCTTTTGGCTGATAAGTGTTGGCTTCATTATTATCACCGCGTTAATTGCGGGTAGTTATCCTGCGTTTTATCTTTCTTCGTTCGAACCGATAAAAGTTTTAAAAGGCACATTTAAAGCAGGCCGTTTTGCAGCCATCCCGCGTAAAGTACTCGTGGTTTTGCAATTTACTGTTTCTGTTACATTAATTATCGGAACCATTATCGTGTATCAGCAAATCGAGTTTGCAAAAAATCGCCCCATCGGTTATTCACGCAACAATCTCATTAGTGTATTCACGCTTAATCCTGCAATTCACGATCATTTTAATGCAGTAAGAGATGAGTTAATGCAAACAGGCGCTGTTACGTCCATTGCAGAATCACAAAGTCCAACCACAGGCATTTGGAACAGCACCAGTGGTTTTAGCTGGCCTGGAAAAGATCCCAATCTTTCTATTGATTTCGGCGTCGTGAATGCTTCTTATGATTATGGCAAAACTGTTGGCTGGCAATTAAAGGAAGGGCGTAACTTCTCAAAGGATTTCGCAGATAGTTCTTCTTTAATTTTAAACGAAGCAGCTGTTCGTTTTATGGGTTTGAAGAATCCTGTAGGGCAACGCGTAACCTGGTGGAATCAGCCTTATACGATAATTGGAGTAATTAATAATATGGTGATGGAATCGCCGTATGATGAAACAAGGCCTATAATTTACGGGCTTGCTAGTGAAGCTGGAAATTTGGCGCTGCTGAAATTGGACCCCGCATTAAGCGCAAAAGATGCGTTGAGCAAAATAGAACCTGTGTTTAAAAAATTCAATCCGGATCAACCATTTGAATACAGTTTTGTAGATGATGATTATGCAAAAAAATTCGGCAATGAAGTAAAGGTTGAAAAACTCGCCGGTGTATTTGCCGCATTAGCAATTCTTATTTCCTGTCTGGGTTTATTCGGACTAACATCATTTGTTGCAGAACAGCGTAAAAAAGAAATTGGTGTAAGAAAAGTGTTGGGCGCATCGGTACTTAATGTATGGAATTTATTATCCAAAGATTTTGTAAAGCTGGTAATTATCTCATTCATTATATCTGTTCCGTTATCTTATTATTTTATGCATAACTGGCTGCAGAATTATAATTACCGCACGCAATTATCATGGTGGATTTTTTTAGCAGCAGGTATTGGTTCATTATTAATTACAGTGATAGTGGTAAGTATGCAGGCTATAAAGGCAGCTATTGCAAATCCGGTGAAGAGTTTGAGAACGGAATGATTTATTACTAACGATTATGCATACACGTAATAATAATTTATATGTTTAAAAATTATTTTAAAACCGCATGGCGTAATTTATGGAAACATAAATCCTTTTCAGCAATAAATATTATCGGCCTCTCAATAGGTTTGGCAGCATGTATCGTGATCATGATGTTTGTTTACTATGAAAGAAGCTTTGATGACTTCCATTCAAAAAACATTTACCGCCTTAACGAAGTGCAGAAGTTTGAAGGAATGGTGTCATCGCAAAAAGTAGCCTTGTCCATGTTTCCTATGGGTTCCACTTTGCAGCATGATTTTCCGGAGATCAGGAATTTTACCCGGGTGCATTGGACGGGCAAATACCAAATGACTTTTGGGGAAAAGCGCATTTACTTCCATGAATCATTTTTTGTTGATTCAACTTTTTTACAACTTTTCGATTTTAAATTACTGAAAGGTGACAGGAATACTGTTTTAGAGAAACCCAACAGTGTTGTACTTACACAAGCATCGGCAGAAAAATTATTCGGTAGCCAGGATCCAATCGGTAAAACGATTAAACATTATGGCGATGACACCACCAGTTTTATTGTTCGAGGTGTTTTACAAAATGTGCCGCAGAACTCACAAATGCAATTTGATGCATTGTATAGTTTTAGTTCAGTCTATCAGCCCTGGATGTTTGATGCATGGGGTGGCAACTGGCTTAACACCTATCTTGAATTAGCGCCTAATACGAATGTTGCTGCTCTTGAAAAAAAGTTTCCTGCTTACCTTAAATCACACATGAAACAAGGTCAGTGGAAAAATTATGAACTGTTCTTACTGCCTTTAAAAGATGTACATGCGGGCGCCTCAGATATTGGATTAGATTATGTGAATTACCAGAAATTTGATAAAGCCTATACCAATATATTTTTTATAATTGCCATGATAGTATTGCTAATAGCGTGCGTTAACTTCATGAATCTCTCAACAGCCCGATCCGCAGAACGTGCAAAAGAAGTAGGTATAAGAAAATCGATTGGAGCAAAGCGTTTCCAGTTATCCCTGCAATTTTTGGGCGAAACGGTATTATTATCATTGTTTGCATTGGTAATAGCTTTAATATTTGCCGAGTTACTGTTGCCAACGATCAATAATTTTAGTCACCGGCAATTAAGTCTACCATTATTTTCAAGGCCTGTGTTATTGTTAGCAATTATTGGTGGCACTATAATCGTCGGTATTATTTCAGGACTTTATCCCGCGGCATATCTTTCTTCTTTTCAGCCGATCAAGGTATTAAAAGGTTCCATTCAAACAGGCAGCAATAAAGGGCTGTTGAGAAATATATTGGTAGTGGGCCAGTTTGCAAGTGCCATCTTCTTAATGATCGCTACCATATTTGTTGTAAAGCAACTTGGCTTCATGCGTTCCAAAGATCCCGGTTTCAGCAGAGACCAGGTGCTTAACGTTTCTCTCGACGGAGTTACAGCCAGGAAATTTGATGTATTAAAACAAGATCTTTTAGCAAATTCACTAATTACAGGTGTTACCGGTGCGCAGGATGTATTGGGGAGCCACCTGGATCAGTCAGGAGTGGAATTCAAAGGCGACGGGCCATTGCGCAATTTAAGTTCTACACGATTAATTGTAGATCCTGACTATTTGAAATTGTATAATATTCCTGTTGTAACGGGCAGAAATTTTTCATCTGAATCTTCGGTGAATGGTAAAGAATATATCATAAACCAGGCACTGGCAAAGGAGTTATTAAAAGATAATCCTAAAGCATCAGTGGAATCATTGATAGGCAAACATTTTGGATTTGACTCAGCAGGAGTAATTGTTGGCATTGCAAAAGATTTCAATTTTAATTCGCTTCATTATAAGATTGAGACCATGTTCATGTTTAATCAGAAAGACTGGGGCTTTAATAATCTTTCCGTAAAAATAAATGGTGACAAAGCGAAACAAGCACTCGCATTTATTAAAACAGTTTGGGATAAGAATTGCACAGGCCATCCTTTCGAATACCAGTTTCTTGATGATCATTTTGAAGAAGTTTACCAGGCGGATGCGCAGGTAAGTAAGATAGTTGGTGTACTGGCAGCATTAGCAATCATCATTTCATGTTTGGGTCTGTTCGGACTTGCGTCCTATTCTGCAGAAAAAAGAATTAAAGAAGTAGGTATCCGCAAAGTGATGGGTGCATCAATGCAAAGCGTTGTTACGTTGTTGTCTAAACAATTTTTAAAACTTGTTATAATTGCTAATATTATAGCATGGCCAATCGCATGGTTAGCCGTACACAGTTGGTTACAGGATTATGCGTATCGTATTGAAATCAGTTGGTGGGTCTTTTTAGCAGCTGGCCTTGCAGCCGTGATGATTGCATTAATAACAGTAAGCTACCAGGCAATAAAAGCAGCAGTTGCCAACCCGGTAAAGAGCTTAAGAACGGAATAAAATTGTGAGTAATAAGTAGTAAGTGATAAGAGGTAATTAATAAATTATAAGATAATAAAATCAATAATTATATTTCATAATCATATTTTATGCTAAAAAATCTTCTTATCGTTGCGCTACGCAATTTTAAAAGAGATAAATGGTACAGCCTGCTGAATATTCTGGGGCTTACAATTGGAATTACCTTCAGCCTGTTCCTGATTTTTTATATTAAAGATGAATTGAGCTTTGACCGCTATAATAAAAAAGCGGACAGGATTTATCGTATGATATCTTATGATAAAGAGCCTGACAGGGATATAATGAAATGGTCAATTACTCCCGATCCTCTCGGGCCAGAATTGAAACATAATTTTCCTGAGGTAGAAGAAATGGTACGGTTTAATGGCAATGGAAAAACTATGTATAAGAATGGCGATTTAAAACTGTATGAAGACAAAATATTTTTTTGCGATAGCACTGTTTTTAAAGTATTTACTTATGATTTTATTGCGGGAGATCCGAACATCGCTCTTACTGCGCCCAACTCTATGGTAATTACCAAAACTGTTTCGGATAAGTTTTTTGGAAAGAGCCATAATAATTACCAGGATATTGTTGGCAAATCGTTACAAAATGATAATGGCGATATTTATAAGATAACAGCGGTAATAAAAGATGTGCCTAAAAATTCGCATCTTATTTTTAATATGCTTATTTCCATGAGTTCCATCCCAAAAAAGTTTATGGGTAATTGGGGCAACTTTGGGATTTATACTTATGTATTATTAAGGCCAAATGTGAACAAGGCAACATTTGAAAAAAAGCTGGTTCCGCTGTATGATAAGTTCCTTGCGCCTATTTTTGCTAAGTCTAATATTAAGATTGACTTTAAGGCGCAGCCGCTTACTGCCATTCATTTATATTCCGATCTGTCTTTTGAGCCTGAAGAATTGGGCAGCATTTCCTACATCTATATTTTCGGAGCGGTGGCATTGTTCATGCTCATTATTGCCTGTATCAATTATATGAATCTTACAACTGCCCGCTCTGCAAGGCGTGCAAAAGAAATAGGTATTCGTAAAGTAACCGGGTCTACTAAGTCGCAATTGGTTGCACAGTTTCTTGTTGAATCTTTATTAACTGCTTTATTTGCTTTGCTGTTGAGCATCGGGTTAATTGCAATACTGTTACCAACTTTTAATTTACTAGCCGGTAAGAGTATTACTTTTCAGTCTTTGTTTGAGCCTTCCACATTTTTCATTTTGCTTGCTATCGTTTTATTTGTAGGATTGATGGGCGGCAGCTATCCTGCATTTTATCTTTCAAAGTTTAACCCGGTTCATATTCTTAAAGGCAGCTTGTCAAAAAGCTCAAGCAATGTAAACCTCCGCCGTTCACTAGTTGTAGTGCAGTTTACCATTTCTATGATTATGATTATTTGCACATGGGTAGTATATGGGCAATTAAAATATTTGCGAAATAAAGACCTTGGATTTAACAAACAACAGGTGCTTTCGTTGACAGCGAATGCAAATAACGATATCAGAAGTAAAGTAGTAGCATTTAAAAATGCAATAAAGGAAAATCCTCACATACTTTCAGTGAGTACATCTCAAAGCTTGCCAGGGCAGGGGATGAGCATGCTGCTATTTTCTGTGGAAACCAAAAATGGTTATAAAGACCAGGGTGTGGATTGCTATGGTGTTGACGAAGATTATTTTAAAACGCTTGGAATGCAAATAAAAAAAGGAAGGAATTTTTCTGGCCCTTCTGATACTTTAAGAAGCATCGTTGTAAATGAAAATATGGTGAAGTATTTTGGGTGGGACAATGCTATTGGTAAGAAGGTAAAATTTGGCGGCGATACTTCCGGCAATTATTTTGAAGTAGTGGGCGTGGTTAAAGATTTTAATCAAAAGTCGCTCTACAATCCTATATCGCCGTTAATGCTTTTTTACAGGCCGAGCAGCAATAACATTCAGCTTAAGCTTGCTGCAACAGATATTCCATCCACCATCGCTTCTGTTGAAAAGTCATGGAAAACTTTCTTTCCAGACCTTCCATTTCAATATACTTTTCTCGACCAGGATTTTGATTCGCAATATGCAGCCGATCAAAAAAGAGGTAAAATATTTACAACATTTTCTATACTAACAGTTATGATTACCTGCTTAGGTTTGCTTGGCCTTATTGCATTCACTACGCAGCAAAGGCAAAAGGAAATAAGCATCCGCAAAATAATGGGAGCAGGAGTTAAAGAAATTGTTCCACTAATAACTATGAATTTTATTTTGCTTGTCGGCATATCATGTATCATCGCTTTTCCTGTTGCCTATTTATTTATGGATAAATGGCTGAAAATATTTCCTTACAACACGGGACTAAGCGTATTTCCGTTTTTATTATCGGCTCTTGCAGTGTTAGTTATTACACTACTTACAGTTATTTTTCACACAGTGAGAGCGGCTATAGCAAACCCTGTTGAAAGTTTAAGAAGTGAATAATCCAAATATGAAAATGGGGAAATGTGCTGATTTGCTGACGAAGAATATTGTGAGGTATTTGCGGTGTATTGATATATAACAATTCTGAATAAACGAAGATTAAATGTTTAAAAATTATTTTACTATCGCCCTTAGAACACTCTGGAAAAATAAAGTGTTTAGCGCCATTAATATCCTTGGCCTTGCTATCGGGATTAGTGCATCGCTGGTAATATACCTGCTTGTGAATTATCATTTAACCTTCGATAAGTTCGAAAAAGATAATGATCGCATCTACAGGGTTGTATCAAATTTTAATTTCTCAGGGGAAGTATATCACAATTCCGGTGTTACCAGCCCTATGGCATCGGCTGTAAGCAAGGAGATTAGCGGACTTGATGCAGTTGTGCCTTTTCGCAAGTGGGATTGGGATGCAAAAATCAGCGTGCCTGTTTCCAATAAAAATAAGTTCAACATTTTTAAACATGAGAAGGGGATTGTTTGGGCCGATAGTAATTATTTCAACTTAATTTCTTATACATGGATTGCCGGTTCGCCAAAAACATCTTTGCGGAATCCCTATCAAACAGTGCTTACAGAGTCGAATGCTAAACTTTATTTTCCTCACTTAACTCCCGCACAAGTGGTGGGAAGGGAAATATATTTTAATGATACAATCAGAGCAACTATAATGGGAGTTGTGAAAGACATCCAGGAAAACAGCGACTTTACCTTCAAAACATTTATTGCGTATGCCACGCTTGAAAAAACATCTCTAAAACCCGGTGGTTGGGAAGACTGGAACAGCACAAACGGTGCACAACAGTTATTTGTAAAACTTTCCCCGGGCGTAAGACCTGCGCAAATCGAAAAACAAATTGCACAACTATATAAAAAATACAAAGTAAAAGATCCAAGCGATAATAGCGTTACTTGGCATAGTTTACAACCTTTAAGTGACTTACATTTCAATGCTGATTACGGTAGTTATGATTTGCCGGTTGCTAACAAACCGACTTTGTATAGTTTACTTGCTGTTGCCGCATTTTTGCTGATACTTGGCTGCATAAACTTTATTAATCTTACTACTGCACATGGATCGCAGCGTGCAAAAGAGATAGGCATCCGAAAAACAATGGGCAGTTCCAAAAAGCAACTCGTTATTCAATTTCTTTCCGAAACATTTGTGCTCACGCTTCTTGCAACTTTATTATCTGTTGCATTAACACCTTTAATATTGAAAGCTTTCTCCGGTTTTATTCCTGAAGGTCTACGTTTTCATTTAACAGAGCAGCCAAATATTATTTTATTTCTTGCTGCATTGTTATTTGTGGTAACACTGCTTTCAGGCTTTTACCCGGCGCTGGTGCTTTCAGGATACAAGCCGGTAGTCGTTTTGAAGAACCAGGCTTACACAAATACAGGAAAAACACGTAGCGCATGGCTTCGCAAATCGTTAACCATATCACAGTTTGTAATTGCCCAGGTCTTTATTATGGTGGCAATCCTTGTAACCAAACAAATACATTATTCACTGAACAAAGACATGGGTTTTAAAAAAGATGCCATTCTTTATTTTGATACTAATTTTTACGATACCGTTCATACTAATAAATATGTGCTGATGGATAAGATAAGAGCAATACCTGAAGTTTCGATGGTAAGCATGTGTACCTATCCTCCATCATCTGTCAGCACTTGGAGTGGCATTATGAAATACAAAGATGGCAAAAAAGAAATTGAAACCGATGTGCAGCAAAAATATGGTGACAGCAACTATATCAAACTCTATCATTTAAAATTGCTGGCAGGAAAAAATATTGCTACAACCGATACAGTAACCTCATTACTTATTAATGAAACTTATGCACATGTTCTTGGCTTTCAAAAGCCTGAACAGGCGATAGGGAAATATGTTGAATGGAGTAAAAAGCAAATACCTATAGCAGGAGTTGTGTCAGATTTTATTCAAAAATCTTTACATGAGCCGGTAAAGCCACTAACAATCGGAAGCTGGAGTAGTAACGAGCGGAACATCAGCATTGCATTGCGGCCCCAAAACGAGGCGGGCACTACATGGAAAACCGCTATCGCCAAACTTAAAAAAGCATTTAAAGAAATTTATCCGGAAGATGATTTCGATTACAAGTTTTTTGATGAAGACATTGCCAAATATTATACCGCGGAACAAAATATTTCAGGTTTATTAAAGTGGGCAACCGGCCTTGCTGTTTTTATTAGTTGCCTTGGTTTGCTCGGTTTGGTTATTTACACAACTACCCAACGTACGAAAGAAATTGGTGTGCGTAAAGTATTGGGAGCATCGGTATCCCAAATTGTTTCTCTCATCTCAAAAGATTTCATTTTGCTGGTATTGCTCGCATTTATAATTGCAGCGCCGCTTGCATGGCTTGGTATGCATAAATGGCTGGAAAATTTTGCCTACCGGACGCAAATAAGCTTGTGGATATTTTTATTGACAGCAGCAATAATGATTGCCATCGCATTGTTGACGCTCGGCCTTCAAATAATAAAAGCGGCAATGGCCAACCCTGTAGAGAGCTTGAGAAGTGAATAAAAAAGCTAACAGCTAATGGCTGATAGCTATTGGCTTAAACAAAAAAAAATGATAAAAAATTATTTTAAAATCGCCTGGAGAAATTTATTGAAAAATAAAACATACTCCCTTATTAATATTGCGGGCCTTACATTAGGGTTAGCAGCTTTTTGGCTTATTGTTTTATATGTTGCAGATGAGCTTAGTTATGACCGCTATAATGCCAATGCAGACAGGATTGTTCGTGTGGTACAGCATACACGTTGGAATGGTAACGATTTGCACGAAGCGCCTACTTCACCGCCTTTTGCGCCTGCCCTGAAAGCGGCTTTTCCTGAGATAGAAGATGCAGCACGCATTGATGTAGAAGGCGGTGGCATAATTACATACAAAGAAAAAAATATAAAGCAGGATGATATTGTTTTTGCAGATAAAAGCCTGCTCAAAATATTCTCATACGATTTTTTATATGGAACGCCCGCCAATTCTTTATCAAAGCCTCAATCAATTGTTATAAACGAAAGCCTGGCGAAGAAACTTTTTGGCTCTGCAGAAAAAGCGTTCAACCGAACGATCTTTTTCGGAAACAATTTCCCAAATACTGTTACGGGAGTTATTAAAGACATTCCTGCGAATTCCCATCTGCGTTTTAGCGCCGTGCGTTCCCTGCCGGATGATTATACCGGCGGATGGCAAAATTTTGGCATATATACTTATTTACTGTTGAAGAAAGGGGTTAATTACAAAGACCTTGAAAATAAGCTGCCAGGCTTTGCACAGCAAACCATTCAAAAAATAATGAAAGTAAATGATTATAAAATGGAGTTGCAGCCGCTTACTTCCATTCACCTGCATTCGGCCCTCAATTATGAAATAGGCGAAAACGGAAGCATCAGCCGTGTATATACTTTTATAGCAATTGCTGCATTAATACTTATTATCGCTATTATTAATTACATCAATCTTTCTACGGCACGTTCTTCATCAAGAGTAAAAGAAATAGGAGTTCGTAAAGTAATTGGCTCCGGCAAAAAAAATATTGCAGGTATGTTTATTACAGAAGCAATTTTGATAACATTTATAGCTGCTTTTTTTGCCATTTTTATTGTAAAGATATCGCTCCCTGTTTTTAATGGCCTTACGGGTAAAGATCTATCTGTATGGCGTTTTGGAGTTATAAGCACTGTATGTATTCTTGTTGTATTTTCATTATTAACAGGTTTCATTGCCGGTATTTATCCATCCTTATTTTTATCGAAGGTTAAAACAATTCCTGCTTTAAAAGGGCAAATGGGAAGTCTTTCGGGAAGCATTCTATTCCGCAAATCATTAGTGGTCTTTCAGTTTGTAATAACAATTATAATGATAGCAGGCTCTGTTATTATTTACCAGCAATTGCATTATGCTTTGCACACCGATCTTGGCTTTGATAAAAACCAGGTGTTAACTTTTCACATCGATAATACCAAAGTACGAAACCAGATTCCTGCTATAAAAACACAATTGCTTCAAAATCCCATAATAGAAGGAGTTGCAGCGGCAGGTAATCCTATAGGCAATAATGATCTTGGTGGCATGGGTTACAATTTTGAAAAAGAAAATGGAGAATTTTCACCAGCATCTGTAATGGCGCAGGAATTAATGATTGATGAAGATTATTTGCCAACAATGAATATCAGGCTTGATAAGGGAAGGAATTTTTCGAATGCGATACAATCAGATAAGTATGGCGCAGCGCTTATTAATGAAGTACTGGTAAAAAAACTTGGATGGAAGAACCCGATAGGAAAGCGAATGAAATTTAGGATTGAAGATACCGTTGTTTTGGAAAGAACAGTTGTAGGCGTAGTAAAAGATTTTCATACCTATTCACTACAACACGCCATAGAGCCGCTTGTGATGGTTATGCCTCCTGCTGAAAGTATGAAGGATAACCTGTATGTAAAAATCGCCAAAGGAAAAATTCCGAAAGGACTTGCATATTTAGATAAAACTTTCCATCAATTTGATAAAGCAAATACAACCGAATATCATTTTCTTAATGAAAATTTTTCAAGGCAATATGCTACCGAAGAAAGGCAGGGCAAAATTGCTTTAATATTTACCATTCTTGCTGTACTTATTGCATGCCTCGGGTTATTTGGCCTCGCATCTTTCACAGCTTTACAGCGTAAAAAAGAAATCGGCATACGCAAAGTTTTAGGCGCAAGCGTTGCAGGTATTACAAGAATGCTTTCAGGAGATTTTTTAAAGCTGGTTTGCATAGCGGCCATTATTTCATTTCCTGTTGCATGGTTTGCCATGCAAAAGTGGCTTGAAGATTTTGCCTATCGCATTAATATCAGTTGGACAGTATTCATTTTTGCCGCAGCTATTGCTGCAATAATCGCATTGATAACAATAAGCTTCCAGGCAATAAAAGCCGCAGTTGCCAACCCTGTGAAGAGCTTGAGGAGTGAATAACCTAATTTGATAATTAGCCAATTTTAAAATGTAAAAATTTTAAAATGTAAAACTTACAACGTGATAAAAAATTATTTCAAAACCGCATGGCGTTCTTTCATAAAGGACAAAGTATATGCAACTATTAATTTAGTTGGCCTTGCAATAGCATTGGCTGGTGTTTTAATGATTGCAGCATTCGTTAAGTATGAATTATCATTCGATAAGTATTACAGTAATTCCAACAGGATTTACCGGGTTGTGGCTGAAGAAAAAAGAGATAGTCTTTTTGAAAAGACTTTCACTATGCCTGATGCCCTGGCATATACTTTAAAAAATGGATTTCCGGAAGTGGAATCTGTAAGTAAAATCCAGAAAACACAAAATGATTTTATTGTGAATGGTAAAAATATTAGTGTTAATTATCTTATGGTTGACAGCAGCTTCTTCAATATGTTCAACCTGCCATTTATTTCAGGCGATGCTACATCTTCTTTAATAAATAATAACAGCATTGTTCTCACAGAAAGCCTTGCAAAAAAACTTTTTCCTTCTCAAAATGCATTAGGCAAGTTGCTTGACTATAAAAATTATAGTGGTATTATTAAAACATATACTGTCACAGGCATTATCAAAGACATTCCTCCTAACACGCACTTTCAAGCCGAAGCCATTGTTGCTGATACTAAAAAACAGGAACCTTTGGATTGGCGAGGCTTTGGTACTTCCGGTGTAAAATATATTATGTTGAAAAAAGGCGCAGATATAAACGCACTGGCTAAAAAAATTCCTTCTATTCATAAAAAATACTATTTCCCGGAAAATACAAAAATTATATTCCAGCCGGTTA
>Ga0070679_100001540_pt1 | contig 20569 bp, 19 predicted proteins | sample KBSC63BmetaG_FD_65652 | JGI IMG/M metagenome (GOLD analysis project Ga0070679, IMG submission 65652) | Corn rhizosphere microbial communities from Kellogg Biological Station, Michigan, USA - KBS C6-3B metaG | ecosystem: Host-associated > Plants > Roots > Rhizosphere | place: USA: Michigan... | reverse complement strand
CTTCGCGGCCTCGATCTCGGCGGCTTTCTTCTCGACCAGCGCGACCAGGTGATCGACGATGCTCTGATCCTTGAGGCGGTGCGCCGGCACGCCGGCGATATAGACCTGATGGGTGCCGTTGCCGCCGCCGGTGAAGCCGATATCGGTCTCGCGCGCCTCGCCCGGGCCGTTGACGACGCAGCCGATCACCGACAGCGTCATCGGCGTCGTGATATGCGCCAGGCGCTTCTCCAGAACTTCGACCGTCTTGATGACCTCGAATTGCTGACGCGCGCAGGAGGGGCAGGAAATCACCGTGACGCCGCGCCGGCGAAGCCCCAGCGACTTGAGGATGTCATAGCCGACCTTGATCTCCTCGACCGGATCGGCCGAGAGCGAGACGCGGATCGTGTCGCCGATGCCGGCCCACAGCAGCGAGCCCATGCCGATTGCCGATTTGATCGTGCCGCTCATCAGACCGCCCGCCTCGGTGATGCCGAGATGAAGCGGATAGTCGCAAGCCTCGGCCAATTGCTGATAGGCCGCGGTGGCGAGGAACACATCCGAAGCCTTGCACGAGATCTTGAACTCGAAGAAATCATTGTCTTCGAGAATCTTCGCATGGGTCAGCGCGCTCTCGACCATCGCCTCGGGGCAGGGCTCGCCATAGCGCTCGAGGAGATCGCGCTCGAGCGAGCCGGCATTGACGCCGATGCGCATCGAGCAATTGTGGTCCTTCGCGGCCTTCACCACCTCTTTGACGCGCTCGGACGAGCCGATATTGCCGGGATTGATGCGCAGGCAGGCGGCGCCGTTCTTGGCCGCCTCGATCGCGCGCTTGTAATGGAAATGGATGTCCGCGACGATCGGCACCTTCACCTGTGGCACGATCGCTTTGAGCGCCGCCGAGGATTCCTCGTCAGGGCAGGAGACCCGCACGATATCGGCGCCGGCGCGCTCCAGCGCCTGGATCTGCTCGACCGTCGCCTTCACGTCATGCGTCAGCGTATTGGTCATCGATTGCACGGTGATCGGCGCATCGCCGCCCACCGCCACCGGACCGACATGAATCTGGCGGCACCGGCGTCGCTGAATGTCGCGGTAAGGACGCACGCTCATCGTGGAAACCTCACGGGGGAAAAGCTGCGCTAAGCCTCAATATGGGTGTTATAGCGCGCTCGCCGCAACGGCGAAAGCCGCGCTGCGGCTCGGTTAAGGAAAGGCAAAGGCCGGCCGGCTCACTCCGCCGCGGCGGTTCCGGCGATCAACCGGGCGGGATCGAGCGCGATCTGATTCCGAACCGTGCCCTTGATCGGCGGCGTTCGATGCCCGTCGACTTCGATGTCGAGTCCCGCCGCGTTCCCGGTCCGCATGACGAGGCCCGACCGGTCGCCCACCCGGTAGGAATCGCCCGGATGGAGAACCTTGTCGAGGAGCACGCGGTCGCCGTCGCGGATTTGCAGCCAGCTGTCCTTGGTCACCGCGATGACGATGCGCGAGACACCGCCTTCGGCGCCATAGACCCGCGCTTGAGTCGAGGCCGGCACGGCCGGCGGCGCCGCGACCGCAGGAAGCCCAGCCGGCACGGCGGCGACGGCAACGGGCGGCGGCGCGACGGCGACAGCGGCGGTCCCTGGCTTTGCCGCTTGGCCAGCGGGAGCGGCGGGCGGGGTTGAGGCGGGCACGGGCGCCGCGGTCGCAACGGCCGGCGGCGCGGCGGCGGGAGCCGCGGCAGGCGAAGCGCCGCTCGGCGCGGCTGCCACGGCGGCGGCTTCCGCCGCTTTGGCGTCGGTCGGGGAGGATGGGGGGCTTGGCGCCGCCGTCGCCTGAGCCGTGGACGAGGCTTCGAGATCGGCCGGGACCGCGCTCACGCGTTCGGGCCGGTCGCGCTCGCCGGTCGAGACGTAATACCAGAGTCCATAGCCGCAGAGCGCGAAGATCAAAGCCGCGAGCAGCATGCGCCCGCCCGGAATGCTCCGCTCCGCCAGCGGAACGGGAAAGCTCAAGCCGCGCTGCGGCTCGAAACCGACGGTTTCCTGCTTGAAGCGGCGCACCGCCTCGTCGCCATCGAGGCCGAGATGCGCCGCATAGGCACGCACGAAGCCGATCGCATAGACTTGGGCCGGCAGCCGGTCGTAATGGCTTTCCTCGATCGCTTTCAGGAACGAGGCGCGGATTCGCAGGCTCGCCGCGATCTTGTCGATGTCGCCGCCGAGCGTGCGCCGCGTCTCGCGCAGCAATGTGCCGATCGAGTGCCGCGGCGGCTCTTCTGGTTTGATCGAGGTGGTGGAGGTCGGCATGTCGTCCGCGCGCTCCGGTTCGGGCGATTGGCCGTGTGCGGCGCCACGTCTCGAACGACCGAACCGGCGCCGGGGATCGTCCGCGCTGAATTTTCTAGCAAATTACCGGGCGAGGCTGCAACCGTCGCGGGGACGCGGCGCCTCATACATTGATGCCGCGGTCGCGCGCGAAATCGTGGAACTTGTCGCGCAGGCTGCGGCCCGACACGCCGGCGAGCGAGGCGACGAAGGCTTCGAGGGCGGATGCATCGAGACTGCGGATCGCCGCCTTCACCGCCCCGATCGCGGATGGCGCCATCGACAGCGAGCGGAAGCCGAGCCCGACCAGCGCCATCGCGTCCAACGGCTTGGCCGCCATCTCGCCGCAAACCGTGATCGGCAGCCGATGCTCGCGGCAGAGGGATTGGATCTCGCCGAGAATTCTCAACATGGGCGGCGATAGGGGATCGTAGCGCTCGGCGAGGCGCGGATTGCCGCGGTCGGCGGCGAAGAGGAATTGGACGAGATCGTTGGTCCCGAGCGAGATGAAATCGGCGCATCCGCCGAGTGCGGGGATCTGCCAGAGCAGCGCCGGGACTTCGAGCATCAAGCCGACTTCGACCTTGCCCGGCATCTCGCCGCCCGCCTGGCGCTGGCGGTCGAGCTCGAGATCGAAAATCTCGCGCGCCGCCATGAATTCGCCGACATCGGCGATCATCGGGAACATGACGCGCAACAGCCGGCCGGCGGCCGCGCGAATGAGAGCGCGCAATTGCTGGCGCAGCATCGCCGGGCGATCAAGCGCGATGCGAATCGCCCGCCAGCCCATCGCCGGGTTCTCTTCGGCGATGTCGTCCATATAGGGCAGGACCTTGTCTCCGCCGATGTCGAGCGTGCGGAAGGTTACCGGCCGCTCGCCCGCCTGATCGAGGACGCGGCGATAGAGCGCGGTCTGCTCCGCGACGGTCGGAAATTTCTCGCGCAGCATGAATTGCAGCTCGGTGCGGAAAAGCCCGATGCCCGCCGCGCCGGTCTCGTCGAGATAGGGCAAATCGACGAAGAGGCCGGCATTGAGGAGAAGCGCCACGGCGACGCCGTCCTTGGTTTCGGCCGGGAGATCGCGCAGCGCCTCGTAATGCTGCCGCTGCCCCAGCCGCACCTTGATGCGCTCATCGACCGCCTGCTGCACATCCTCGCTTGGCCGCAGCACGACCGCCGCCTCGTCGCCATCGACGACGACGGCGTCATTGGCATCGACGCGGTTCAAGACGTCCTTGACGCGCCCCACCACCGGGATATCGAGCGCCCGCGCGACCACCGCGACATGCGCGTTGGGCGAGCTTTCCTCGAGCACCAGGCCCTTGAGGCGCCGCCGGTCGTAATCGAGCAGTTCCGCCGGCCCCATGTTGCGCGCGATGAGGATGAACTCTTCCGGCAGATCCGCGGCGGCGGTCGAGAAGGGATGGCCGGCGAGATGCTGCTGCAAGCGGTTGGCGAGATCGTCGAGATCGGCGAGCCTTTCGCGCAGATAGGCGTCGGTCGCCTGATTCATCCGCGCGCGCATGTCGCTCTGGACCTTCTGCACGGCGGCTTCGGCGGTCAGCCCGCTCTTGACGGTCTCCGAGATGCGCCGCAGCCAGCCGTGATCGCCCGCGAACATGCGATAGGTCTCGAGCACGTCGCGATGCTCGCCGCCCGGCGCCACGTCGCTCGCCGATAGCAGATCGTCGATCGCGCTCTGCATCGCCTCGACCGCGCGCCGCAGCCTTTCGAGCTCGGCCTGGGGATCTTCGGCGACCACCTGCCGGATGACGATGCGCGGCTCGTGCAGGACCGCCTGCGCGATGGCGAGCCCGCCATTGAGCTTTATGCCCTCGAGCCGCAAGGGTTGTTGCCCCTGACCGGGCACGGGCTGGCGCTCGAGCGGGTTGACGAGCTCGCCCGAGGCGGCGAGTTCGGCGAGCACCATGGCGATGGTCTGGAGTGCTTCGACTTCGTCCTCGTGATAGTGCCGCAGCGTGCGATTCTGCACCACCACCACGCCCAGAACCCGGCCCGAGCGCAGGATCGGCACGCCCAAGAGCGAGTGATAGATTTCCTCGCCGGTCTCCGGCCGGTAGGCGAAATCCGGATGCGCCTGGGCATCGGCCAAAGCGAGCGGCAACGCCGTCGCGGCGATGACTCCGACCAGGCCTTCGCCGACCCGCAGCCGCGTGCGGTGCACGGCTTCCGGCCGCAAGCCCTCGGTCGCGAACAGCTCCAGCACCTCGCCGGCGCGCATGATGTAGCAGGAGCACACTTCGGCCACCATGTCGGCGGCGATGATGCGCACGATGGTGTTGAGCCGTTCCTGCGCGGTGCCCTGCCCCGCCATCACATCGCGCAACCGGCGGAGGACAAGCCGCGAAGCGGAGACCGCTTCCATTACTGCCCTGCGTGCTCCGCCGGCGGCGGCTCCGCGCGCGCGATCCGCGCCCGCGCCCCGAGCGCGGCGACCGCCTGGTCCACCAGCTCGTCGAGAATCTCCTGGATCGGTTGCTCGCGCGTCACGAGCCCCACGCTTTGTCCCGCCATCAGCGAGCCGCGCTCGACATCGCCCTCGATCACCGCGCGCCGCAGCGCCCCCGCCCAATAGCGCTCGATCTCGAGCTGGGCATTCTCGCGCGACACCTCGCCGCGATTGAAGCGATCGATCACGCCGCGCTGCATCTCGGTGAAAGCGCGCGTGCCTTCATTGGCGAGCGCGCGCACGGGAATGACCGGAAAGCGCGGATCGAGTTGCACGGAGGGCACGGCGTCGCGCGCGCCCGCGCGCAAGAAGGCCTGCTTGAAGCGCGGATGCGCGATCGATTCGTGAGCGCAGACGAAGCGGGTGCCGAGCTGCACCCCGGCCGCGCCCATTTCGAGATAGGAGACGATCGCCTCGCCGCGCCCGATACCGCCCGCGACGAACACCGGCACCTCGCGCAGCGCGGGAAGGATTTCCTGCGCAAGCACGCTGGTCGAGACCGGCCCGATATGCCCGCCCGCCTCCATGCCCTCGATGACGATCGCATCGGCGCCCATGCGCACGAGCTTCTTCGCGATCGCCAAGGCCGGTGCGAAGCAGAGCAGCTTCGCACCCGAATTCTTGATCTGCGCCGCCGCCCCGGCCGGCGGCAGCCCGCCGGCGAGCACGATGTGGCCGACCTTGCGCTGAACGCAGACCTCGATGAGCGCCGGCAATTCCGGATGCATCGTGATGAGGTTGACGCCGAAGGGCCGCGCCGTCAGCGCGCGCGTCGCGATGATCTCGGCGTCGAGCTCCTTGGGACCCATCGCGCCGCAGGCGATGACGCCGAAGCCGCCGCCATTCGAGATCGCGGCAACGAGGCTGCGCTCCGATACCCAGGTCATCGCGCCGCCCATGATTGCGAGATCGCAGCCGAGAAACGCCGCGCCCGCACGCCACAGGAGCTGCAGCTGCCGGCGCGCCTGCGCATCGGCGCAACTGCGCTCGGGCAGTGGCCGCGCCGCCGCGGCGGGCGCGCTATGGCGCTCGGCCTCTTGCGTCATGCATCGAGCCCGTAGGCGGTGTGCAGCGCGCGCAGCGCCAGCTCGGTGTATTCCTCGGCGATCAGCACGCTGACCTTGATCTCCGAGGTCGAGATCACCTCGATGTTGATGCCCTTCTCGGCAAGCGTCTTGAACATCAATTGCGCGACGCCGACATGGCTGCGCATGCCAACGCCGATGACCGAGACCTTCACCACGTTGGCATCGGGCTTCAAGTCGCGAAAGCCCAGCGTCGCGCGGCACTCTTCGAGCAGCTTGACGGTCCTTGCGAGATCGGCCTTGGTGACGGTGAAGGTCAAGTCCGTGGTGCCGTCCTCGGCGACGTTCTGCACGATCATATCGACATTGATCGCGTGATCGGAGAGCGGGCCGAAGATCGCCGCCGCGACGCCGGGGCGGTCGGGCACCTTGACGAGGGTGATCTTCGCCTCGTCGCGGCTGTAAGCGATGCCGCTCACGACTTGCTTTTCCACGATTTCTTCCTCGTCGACGACCAGGGTTCCGGGCGCTTCGGTGAAGCTCGACAGCACTTGCACGCGCACGCGATGATTCATCGCCAGCTCAACCGAGCGCGTCTGCAGCACTTTCGCGCCCAAGGAGGCCATCTCGAGCATCTCCTCATAGGTGATCTTATCGAGCTTCTTCGCCTTCGCAACGATGCGCGGATCGGTGGTGTAGACGCCGTCGACATCGGTAAAGATGTCGCAACGCTCGGCGCCGAGCGCCGCCGCCAACGCGACCGCGGAGGTGTCGGAGCCGCCGCGGCCGAGCGTCGTCACCCTTCCATCGGCGGCGACGCCCTGAAAGCCCGCGACCACCGCGACTTCGCCCGATTTCATGCCGGCGATGAGCGCATCGCTCGGGATGGCTTCGATCCGCGCCTTGCCATGCGCCCGATCGGTGCGCACCGGCAACTGCCAGCCGAGGAAAGAACGCGCGCGCACGCCGAGCCCCTGCAGCGCCAGCGCAGTGAGGCCCGCAGTCACCTGCTCGCCCGAGGCGACGACGACGTCATACTCCTTGGGGTCGGGGATCTCGCCCATCGCATTCGTCCAGCCGACGAGCTGATTGGTTGCGCCGGCCATCGCCGAGACCACCACGGCGACCTCGTTGCCCGCATCGACCTCGCGCTTGACGCGGCGAGCGACGGCTTTGATCCGCTCGATATCGGCGACCGAGGTGCCGCCGAATTTTTGCACGATGCGCGCCATTCGCCCCGACCTGCGCGATGCCTTGGGATAGACTAGCGTCGAGAATCTCGTTGCCGCCCTGCGAGCGCCCTATACATAGTCCCGGCAAGGAAGGCAATCATGAAGCCAGAGGCACAATCGGTCGATCGCGCGGAGTTGGCGCGTTTTGCGGCAATCGCGCCGCAATGGTGGGACGAGTCCGGCGCGTTCCGTCCGCTCCATCACCTCAACGCCGCGCGATTGAGTTTCGTTCGCGATCGCCTCGCGGCGCATTTCGAGCGCGCGACGAAGACGCGGCGCCCCTTCGCCGGTCTCAAGCTGCTCGATATCGGCTGCGGCGGCGGGCTGATGAGCGAGCCGCTGACGCGATTGGGCTGCCGCGTCACGGGTATCGATGCCGACGACGCAGCGCTCGCGGTGGCGCGCGGGCATGCGCGCGAGCAGGATCTCGCGATCGAGTACCGCGCCGAGTCGCTCGAGTCCTTGGCAAAGAAGAAAGCGCGGTTCGATGTCGTGCTGGCGCTCGAGATCGTCGAGCACGTCACCGATCCCGAAGAATTCCTGCGCTTGGCGGCGGGGCTGGTCGAGCCTGGCGGGGCGCTCATCCTCTCGACGCTCAACCGCACGCCGAAGGCCTATCTCTTTGCGATCGTCGGCGCCGAATATCTCTTGCGCTGGCTGCCGCGCGGGACGCACGCCTTCCGGAAGTTCCGCCGTCCCTCCGAGCTCGCCCTCGCCCTGCGCCGCGCCGGACTCGAGATCGCGGACATGGCGGGCCTCAATTATGACCCGGTGCGAAGCCTCTGGCGGCTCGGGCCTGATCTCCAAGTCAACTATTTAATATTTGCCAGGAAACCCCGCCGGAAATAGAGTTGAAGTGTAGGTGAGTGTCGCAACCGGGGGGTTTGCGAACAACATCCCCGCGGGGGCAAGGCACTCGGTGCTGTCCCACGGTGGTGTCATGAACGCGTTTCAAGCGCCCTCCAGCGACGGGACGCCGCTCTCGGGCAAAATCAAGTGGTTCAACCGCAGCAAGGGCTTCGGCTTCATCGTGCCGAATGACGGCACAGGCGATGTCTTCCTGCCGGCGGCGGTGCTCGAGCGCGCTGGTTTCAGCGAGGCACCGGACGGCGCCGCGATCACCTTCGCCTGGGTCCAGGGACCGAAGGGCCGGGCGGCGACGCAGATTTTCGAGCTCGATACCTCGACGGCGAGGGCGCCGCGCGAAACGCGCGCGCGGCGCGAGCGCGAGGACGAGCCGGCCGGCCCGACCGAGTCGCTCGATGGCGTCGTCAAATGGTACGACGCCGCGCGCGGCTTCGGCTTCATCCTGCCCAATGACGGCGGCAAGGACGTCTTTGTCCATGTGACGGTCCTGCGCCGGGCCGGGATCGACGAGCTTCAGCCCGGCCAGAATGTCCGGATCGAAGTGGCCCAGGCACGGCGCGGTCGCGAGGCTATCGCCATTCAGCTGGCGGGCTAGCGGCGCCGCCCTGGCCAGCGCCGCTGGCCTCGACAAAAGACACTCAATTCCCTTCGACGAACCGCGCACGAGCGGCGGCTTGCGCTTGCCGGTGGCGAAGACGCTTGCGCCTACCAACGGACATGCTACTATATGTTGGGGTCGGGAGACCAGTTATCCACAGGATACGGTGGGGCAGCCATGGAATCAATCTGGACGTCGGAACTCATGGAGCAATTGGCCGTGCTCTGGGCCGAGGGGCATTCCACGGCTGAAATCGGCCGGCGCCTGGGCATCAGCAAGAACGCGGTGGTCGGCAAGGCGCATCGCCTGTCCTTGAAGCCGCGCCCCTCGCCGTTGAAGCGGCCGCCAACCCGCCGCGTCATCGGCATCGCGCCGCCGAGCTGCACCTGGCCCCTGGGCCATCCGGGAGAGAATGGCTTCCATTTCTGCGGCAAGCGTCCGGTGCCGGGCAAACCCTATTGCACCGAGCATGCGGCGATGGCTTACGTCCAGCCGAAGAAGCATAACGCCGCCTGACGATCGCGGGTCTCGATGCCGCGCGGCTCCGGCCCGCGGCAGCGCCCGTGGAGCCCCGCGCTCAGCGATGGCCCCAAAGGCCAAGGCGGGATGAGCGCGCCTTTCCTTCGGCGCCGAAATATTCGTAGCTCTCGGTCGTGTCGGCGAGCGCCAGACCTTCGGCGACGAGAAACCGGCCGAGATCGGTTCCGCTCGCATCGACGCACACCGCCGCGGGATTGCCGCGCTGACCGGCGGGAATCCGACACGAGACCTGGGGCGAGCGGTCGAGGCGCTGCGCCAGCGCATCGCGCGCCGCTTCGGCGCAATTGCCGCGCCCGCCGCTTCCCGCTCCGCATCGATCGCCCGGATCGGGCGTCCTGACGCCGAAGAGGCGGATCGGTCGCCCCGCCACGGCAAGGGTGGTGGCGCCCGAAACCGCCGCCGCACCCGCGATCATGGGTGCCGGCGCGGGACGGGCCGAAGCCTCAGGCGAGGCGGTCGGCCGGGCCACTTGGGTGAAGGGATTGGCTTTTGGTGCCGGTGGCGGCGGCTCGTCCTCGGGGACCGGATAGACCGGCCGCGGCGCGACCTCGATCGTCGGCAGGTCCGGCACGGCGGGGGGCAACGGCGCCTGAGCGACAGCTTCCGGCGCCCCCTTTACCTCGACCGGTGCGGTCGCGCGGGCAAGCTCGCGGGCGGCAAAGTCGGGCGGCGGCCCCGCATCCGCGGCGACCGGGGGCGGCGGGCGCAAATAATGGCCGAGGCTCAGGGCGCCGAAAACCAGCAGCAGCGCGCCGGCGGCGAGCCCAGTCAGAACGCTTTTTCGCATGGCCCGACCCTAGCATTGGCGGCTCGGAGGTGCCACATTTGACAGTGAAGGCGTTCCGCCCAAAGGCCGTTTTCCCTTGACAATTGAGGCTTTGGGCTGCGCCATACGCGCAAGACGCCGCCGCTTTACCGCCGCATCAAGGATAGGCTCATGGGCTCGTTCAGCTTAGTGCATTGGATGGTCGTTCTGCTGATCGTTCTGCTCCTCTTCGGAGCCGGCAAGCTGCCGCGCGTGATGGGCGACTTTGCGAAAGGTATTAAGGCCTTCAAGGCGGGCATGAAAGACGAAGACGAGGCCGCCAACCCGCCGCCGCAAGTGAGCGCGCCGACCGCAACCGCCGCCGCCGAACGTCCGGCGCATGACCGCGGCTAAACGCCGCTAGACCCGCGGCGGCACGACGCGATGCTGCGCTATTCGCGGCTGGTCGGCGCGCTGCCCGCGGTCGTTCCGTTCGTTCCGCCCGAAGCTTTCGAGCGCCAGCTCGGCCGCCCGATCGCGGTGCGCATCGGCGCCAATGAAAGCGCCTTCGGCCCCTCGCCCAAGGCCGTCGCGGCGATTCGCGAGGGCGCGACCCGCGTCAATTGGTATTGCGATCCCGAAGGCTATGTGCTGCGCGAGGCGCTCGCGCGGCACCATGGCGTCGCGCGCGATCAGATCGGGCTCGGCATCGGCGCCGACGACCTTCTGGGACTTGTCGTTCGCGCCGTGATCGACCCGGGCGACCCGGTCGTCATGTCGCACGGCGCTTATCCGACCTTCGCCTTTCATGTGAACGGATTCGGCGGCCGGTTCGTCACCCCGCCCTATCGCTCCTTCCGCAACGACCCAGAAGCGCTTGCCGATGCCGCTCAAGCCAGCAATGCGCGGCTCGTCTATCTCTCCAATCCCGACAATCCGACCGGAAGCTGGCTTGCGGCCGACGACCAGCTTGCGATTCTCGAAAAACTTCCCGCCGGCAGCCTTCTCATTCTCGACGAGGCCTATAGCGATTTCGCGCCCGCGGGCTCGCTGCCTGCGATCGATCCCGAAGACCCGCGTGTTATCCGCATCCGCACCTTTTCGAAGGCGCATGGTATGGCGGGCGCGCGCGTCGGCTACGCCATCGGGGCGCGGAGCCTCATCGCCGCCTTCGACAAGATCCGCCACCATTTCGGCGTGACGCGGCTGTCGCAGGAAGCGGCGCTCGCCTCGCTCGGCGATCCGGATTTCATCGCGACGGTGGGGCGTCTCGTTGCCGAAGGCCGGCGCGATTACGAAGCGCTCGCCGCCTCGCTCGGGCTCGAAGCCCTGCCCTCGGCGACGAATTTCGTCGCCATCGACATGGGCAATGGCGATCGTGCGCGCGCGACCTTGGCGAAGCTTTTGGCGGACGAGTCGGTGTTCCTGCGCATGCCGGGCGTCGCACCGCTCGACCGGCTGATCCGCGTTACGGTTGGGACGCCGCCTGAGCGCCAGGCGTTTGCTCTGGCTCTGACGCGGGTTCTTCAGCGCTGAAAGCGGCGAGGAAGTCGCCGAGAAACCGCTCCATGCCCTCGGGATGCGCGCGCGGCGCCGGGGCCGGCCCTTCGCCATAGCCGAGCGCCGCAAACGGGCGCAGCAGATCCGGATCGCGCGACAGGACATAGATCGGCACCGTCCAGGCTTCGCCGGCGCCGCGCGTCAGATCGGGCGGCTGGTGATCGCCCAAGATGATGACAAGCGGCGAGCCGTCGAGACGCGAAAGCCAGGCGCCCAGCGTCTTCAGGTCATAGGCAATGCTTTCGAGATAGGGCGCATCGAGATTGGACCAGTTGGGCGCGGCGTAAATGCGCTCCCAAGCGCCCTGCGGCACGGTCGCGAATTTTCCAACGTCGCGCCAATCGGCGAGATAGGGCGGCACCGGCACGAAGGGCGTGTGACTCGACACCAGCACGATCTGCGCAAAGAGCGCGGCATGGCCGGGCCGCAGTTCGCGCGAAGCGAACTCGCGCAGCGTGTACTGATCGGGAATGCCGAACCAGCCGAATTCCGGCCCGCCATAGCCGAGCTCGCTGCCGTAGTAATGCGCATCGAATCCCCAGAACGCGCCTTCGGGATAGGGCTTCTTGATGCCGGGCATCACCTCGACGGTGCGATACCCGGCCGCTGCGAGATAGCGCGGCAAGCCCTTGCGGGTGCCATTCAGCACGAGCTCGTTAAGCAGCGCGTCGAGCTTCACGCCGCTCGCGATCGTGTTGTGCGCCAGCCATGACCCGCCGCCGAAGGTCGGCGAGAGGAGGCGGCTGGAGAGGAGCCCGTAGCCGGCCGTCTTCACCTCTGCCGCGAAGCTCTCGAGCGCGGGCGTGAGGGCGGCGCGGTAAGTCGGCTCGTCGAGCGCCACCGTGCCATAGGATTCGACATAGATGAGATAGACGTCGCGCGCCTTGAGCCCGGGCAGAGAACCGAGCGCCGGCTGCGGCGCTGCGAGCGTCGCCGCGTAGCGCCGGTCATAGCCGTGGAGAACGGCATAAGCCCGCCACGCCGATTGCGCCTGACGCGAGGCGGTTTGGAGCGTGCCGAGATTGACGAGCCCTTGCGTGCCGAACGGCACGGCGATGAGCGCCAAGCCGAACAGCGCGACGGCGAGCGTCCACGCCGCGGTGTCGGGCCGCACCATCGCCTGCTCGATGCCGCCCACAGCGCGCACGGCCAGGACGAAGACGAGGAGCAAGCCCGCACCGGCGGCGACCAGTAGCGCCGCGCCGCGCCAACCCACGGCATCGAGATAGAGGCCCGCGAGACTTGGGACATGGCGCAGGTCGAAATAGAGATCGAGCGGCCGGTCGAGAAGCTGCGCCACCCATCCGGCGGCGAAGTGCAGCCCGGTCAGCGTGACGAAGAGAATGGCCAGCACCCATCGCCACGCGGCGCCCACACGCCGGCCGCTCCAGCCGATGAGGGCGAGAAGCGCCAGGATCGCGAGCAGCAGGACGGGCGGGCGCGGATCGAAGCTCAAGCCATGCGCGCTCGCGCTCGGCAGCGACAGCGCCCACAAAAACACAACGCCGAGGACGAGGGCGGCGCGATAAGCGCGTCGTGCACGAATCATGATGTGGCCTTGAAGATCGCGCCGAGGCGCTCGTAATCCTCGTCGGCGTTATAGGCCTGCGCCGCGATGCGGACCCAGGCCGCGCCTTCGAGCGCAACGAAGGAGGCTTCGATGGCATGGCGCTCCGAGACCTCGCGCGCCAGCGCCGCCAAGCGCGCGGGGCTTGGCTCGCCGCCGAAGGGCAGGCGGATCGTCGCCATCGCCGCGAAGCCATCGATAGGGCCGGTCGTCTCGGTGCGCCAGAGCGCGCTCAGCCGGCGCGCCGCTTCGCGCGCCATGGCGATGTTGCGGTCCATCAGCGCCGTCCCGCCGAGCTGTCGATGAAAGGCGAGCGCCGCCGGCGCGGCGAGCGCGGCGGTCACGTCGCGTGTGCCGATCCATTCGAATTCCGCTTGGAAGCCGCCGCCATAGCCATGCGAGATCGCCAGCGGATGGATGAGCGCTTGCACCGGCTTTGCCGCCCAGAGAAAGCCGCAGCTGCGCGGTGCGAAATTCCATTTGTGCAGGTTGCCGATATACCAATCGGCACCGAGCGCCGCGATGTCGAGCGCGATCATCCCCGGCGCATGGGCGCCATCGATCGCCACGCGCGCGCCGGCCTCATGCGCCAGCCGCACGAGGCCGGCAACCGGCAGGACGAGCGCGCTGTGCGAGGCGATATGATCGAAAATCGCCAGCTTGGTGCGATGGCCGAGCCGCGCGGCGACCTGGCGCAGAACTTCCCCCTCATCGGCGATCGGCAAGCGGAGCTCGACCTCGATGACCCGCGCGCCGCTGCGCGAGGCGGCGTAATGCGCCGCCTTGCGGATCGCCGGATAGGAGAGGCTGGTGATGAGGATTTCATCGCCCGCCTCGAAATCGAGCGCGCGCAGCACGGCGTTGAGGCCGCTCGTCGCATTCTCGACGAAGACCAGATCCGCAGCCGCGGCGCCAAGCGCCGCCGCGACCGGCTGCACCGCCTCGCGCAACGCCGCCTCGATCTCGCTGCTAAGGAACCGGGTCGGATTGCGCTCGATCCGCGCGCGCCAGCGATCTTGCTCCTCGAGCACCCGCCGCGGCGTCAGCCCGAAGCCGCCGTGATTGAGATAGGCAAGACCCGGCGCGAGCGCCCAATGCTCGCGCGCGGCGGCGGCCGAAAGCGGCAACGATGCAGACTGGTCCGATCTCGGCGTCATCCTGCCGCTCATTTTCCCGGGAGCCTTATGGGCTTCAAGTGAAACGCTGTCATGCTTATCTACAATGATGAAGGAAATTTTGCGTGAACGGGAGTTTAGGTATGAGCGTATCAGCGCTTTTGCGGGGGAAGGGCAGCCACGTCGCGACGGTGCGGACGACCGAGACCGTTGCAACGGCGGTGACGAAGCTTCATGACGAGCGGATCGGCGCGCTGGTCGTGCTCGACCGCTGGGGCAAGCTCGCCGGCATGTTTTCCGAGCGCGACGTGATCCGCGCCCTGGCGCAGGACGGCGCGGCGGCGCTCGATTATGAGGTTCACGAGTTGATGACGCCCGACGTCACCACCTGCGCGCCCGAGGATGCGATCGATGGGGTGATGGCGACGATGACCGCGCACCGGATCCGCCACCTGCCGGTGATGGCCGAAGGCCGGCTGGTCGGCCTCGTCAGCATCGGCGACCTCGTCAAATACCGGCTCGACGAGAAGGAAGCCGAGGCGAGCGTCCTGCTCGACATCGCCCGGGCGCACGGTTAGGCCCCGCCCCATCCTTCCCCTTCCGCAGGGTTCGGGCTAGACGAACCCTATGCGGGTGGATGACTTCGATTTCGCCTTTCCGCGCGAGCTCATCGCCGAGCGGCCGATCGAGCCGCGCGACGCGGCGCGCCTTCTCGTCGTCGCCACCGATCTCGAGGATCGCCGCATCGGCGACCTCCCTACCCTGCTGCGTCCGGGCGACGTGCTGGTGGTCAACGATACGCGGGTCATTCCGGTGCGCCTCCAAGGCCGCCGCGGCGACGCCGCTATCGCGGTAACGCTTCATCGCGACCTCGGCGGCGGGTTGTGGCGCGCTCTCGCCAAGGGCGCACGCAGGCTGAAGCCGGGCGATGAGCTGAGCTTCGGCCCGGGCTTCGCCGCCGCGGTGGCGAAGAAGGAAGCCGAGGGCGATATCGTGCTGCGCTTTGCCGCGGAGGGTGCAGCGCTCTCCGCGCTCTTGGAGCGCTATGGGCAGATGCCGCTGCCGCCCTATATCCATCGCCCCAAGACCGGAAATCCGGCCGACCGGCATGATTACCAAACAATGTTCGCCGCGCGCGACGGCGCGGTCGCCGCGCCGACCGCCGGGCTGCACTTCACCCCGGCGCTGATCGCGGCGCTGCGCGCGGCCGGCATCGTCATCGAGACCGTGACGCTCCATGTCGGCGCCGGGACTTTCCTGCCGGTGAAGGTCGAAGATACGCGCGATCATTTGATGCATGCGGAGTTCGGCGTCATCGAGCCCGCAACTGCGGAGCGCCTCAACGCGGCGCGCGCGGCCGGACGCCGCATCATCGCCACCGGCACGACCAGCCTCAGGCTGCTCGAGAGCGCGGCCGATGAACGCGGCGTCATCCAGCCTTTTGGCGCGGAGACGCAGCTTTTCATTACACCCGGCTATCGCTTCCGTGCCATCGATGTGCTTCTCACCAATTTCCATTTGCCGCGCTCGACCCTCTTCATGCTGGTCTCGGCCTTTGCGGGGCTCGAGCGTATGAAGCGCGCCTACGCTCACGCGATCGAAGAGCGCTATCGCTTCTTTTCTTATGGCGATGCCTGCCTGCTCTTTCCGGAGGGCGCGGCATGATCGGCTTTACGGTCTTGGCGCAGGAGGGCGCGGCGCGGCGCGGGCGGATTGCGACGGCGCGCGGCGCGATCGAGACACCCGCCTTCATGCCGGTCGGCACGGCGGCGACGGTCAAGGCGATGCGGCCGGAAGAGGTCGCGGCGACCGGCGCCGATATCATTCTCGGCAACACCTATCATCTGATGCTGCGCCCGGGCGCCGAAGAGATCGCGGCGCTGGGCGGCTTGCACCGCTTCATGAATTGGCCGAAGCCGATCCTCACCGATTCCGGCGGCTATCAGGTGATGTCGCTCGCCAAGCTGCGCGAGATCGACGAGCGCGGCGTCGTCTTCCGCTCGCATCTCGACGGCACGCGCATGGAGCTGACGCCGGAGCGCTCGATCGCGATCCAGCGGCTTTTGGGCACCGAGATCACCATGGCCTTCGATGAATGCACGCCCTTTCCCGCAACCGAGGACGAGGCGCGGGCGTCGATGGAATTGTCGATGCGCTGGGCGGCGCGGTCCAAGGAGGCGTTCGCCGCGCGCGACGGCGCCGGACTCTTCGGCATCGTTCAGGGCAGCATCTATCCAGATTTGCGCGCGCGATCGGCCGAGGCGCTCCGCGCGATTGGCTTCGACGGCTACGCGGTCGGTGGCCTCGCCGTGGGCGAAGGCCAGGAGGCAATGTTCAAGGTCTTGGACGAAAGCGTGCCGGCGCTGCCGAGCGAGCGGCCGCGCTATCTGATGGGCGTCGGCAAGCCTGCGGACATCGTCGGCGCCGTCACACGCGGCATCGACATGTTCGATTGCGTGCTGCCGACGCGTTCGGGGCGCACCGCGCAAGCCTTCACCGCGCGGGGCACGGTCAATCTGCGCAATGCGCGCCACGCCGCCGATCCGCGCCCGCTCGAAGAGGGCTGCGATTGCCCGGCCTGCACGCAATATGGCCGCGCCTATCTCCATCACCTCGTCAAGGCCAACGAGATCCTCGGCGCCATGCTGTTGACCCAGCACAATCTTCGCTACTATGGCCGCTTGATGCGGGATTTGCGCGACGCGATCGAAGCGGGAAGGCTCGCCGATCACGCCGCAGGCTTTGCCGAGACCCAAGCGCTGGGCGATATCCCGTCGTTGTGAGAGCGCGCTGCCATGGCTGATCCGACCTATCGCGACTTGAAGATATTGGGCTCGCATGCGCCGCTGCCCGCCTCGCCCGAGGAAGCGGTGCTGGAGCGCGTGCCGAACCCGCATCCGAGCGAGACCTATCTCGTGCGCTTCACCGCGCCCGAATTCACGACGCTCTGCCCGGTCACCGGCCAGCCGGATTTCGCCCATCTCGTCATCGATTACGTGCCCGAGCAATTCTTGATCGAGAGCAAATCGCTGAAGCTCTTCCTCGGTGCGTTTCGCAATCACGGCGCGTTTCACGAGGATTGCACATTGAGGATCGCCAAGCGTCTCGTCGAAGCGATCGCGCCGCGCTGGCTGCGCATCGGCGGCTATTGGTATCCGCGCGGCGGCATGCCGATCGACGTGTTCTACCAGACCGGCGCGCCGCCCGATGGCCTGTGGCTGCCCGATCCGGGCGTCCAACCCTATCGCGGCCGCGGCTGAGATGGCGATGAGCGCGGACGCCAAGACGGCGATCCGCAACGCGGCTCTCGAATTGGGCTTCGACGCGGTGGGTTTCGCGCGGCCGGAGCTCGCGACAAATGCGCGGCGCGGCCTCGAAGACTTTCTCGCCCAAGGTTATCACGGCGATATGGGCTGGCTCGCAGCGCGCGCGGGGGAGCGCACCGATCCGCAAACGCTCTGGCCCGAGGTCAAGACCGTCCTCGTGCTCGGCATGAATTACGGACCGACGAGCGATCCGCTCGCGACGCTCGATGAGCGCGACCGCGGCACGATCTCGGTCTATGCGCGCGGACGCGATTATCACCAGGTGATGAAGAGCCGCCTCAAGCAGCTCGCGCGGCGCATCATCGAAATCGGGCCGCAGCAGCTCAAAGTCTTCGTCGACACCGCGCCCGTGATGGAAAAGCCGCTGGCGATGGCCGCGGGGCTCGGCTGGCAAGGCAAGCACACCAACCTCGTCTCGCGCGAGTTCGGCTCCTGGCTGTTTCTCGGCGAGATCTATTTGTCGCTGGCGCTGGAGCCCGATGCGGGCGAGGCCGATCATTGCGGCGCGTGCCACGCCTGTCTCGATGCCTGTCCGACGCATGCGTTTCCCGCGCCTTATCGCCTCGATGCGCGGCGCTGCATTTCCTATCTGACGATCGAGCACAAGGGACACGTCCCCAAGGAGCTGCGGGCGCCGATCGCCAACCGCATTTACGGCTGCGACGATTGCCTCGCGGTTTGCCCGTGGAACAAATTCGCCAAGAGCGCCAGCGAGGCGCGCTTTGCCGGCAGCACCGACGCGGCGGCGCTTGCCGAGCTCGTCCAGCTTGACGATGCGGCGTTCCGCCGGCGCTTTGCCGGAACGCCGGTGAAGCGCACCGGCCGCGACCGCTTCATCCGTAATGTGCTCATCGCCATCGGCAATTCGGGCGAGCCCGCGCTCGCCCCACAGGCCGCCGCACGGCTCGACGATGCCTCGCCGCTGGTGCGGGCGATGGCGGTCTGGGCGCTCGCACGCCTCGGCGAGATCGAGATGCTTCGCGGTGCTCGGGAGCGGCTTCTTTCCGGGGAAGACGACCCGGCCGTGCGGGCCGAGTGGGCCGAGGCCCTGCCGAACTAACCTATAAATCAGTGTATGAAATGAAAGAATGCGGCGCTTTCACGCGCACAGCGCGTATTCCGCAGGAATTCAATCATTCGATTGACATATGCATTCGAATGAATTAGATTTCTCTCATGAGCGAACAAGAGCACGAGACCACCCCGAGCCGCGCCGGCGCGCGCGGCGAGGAAATGCGCAACCGGCTGCTCGAAGCCGCCATCGATGTCTTCGCCCGGCATGGCTATGACGGCGCCTCGACGCGCATGCTGGCGCGTGCGGCCGGCGCCAATCTTCAGGCCATTCCCTATTACTTCGGCGGCAAGGAGGGGCTTTACCTCGCTGCCGCCGACTACATCGCCGGGCGCATTCGCGGCCATGTCGGCCCGGTCGCGGCGCGCGTGCGCGCGCGGCTGGCGGCGCAGGGCGGCGCGACGCTGCCTCCGGCGGAAGCCAGCGCGCTGCTCGCCGAGATGCTGCGGACCGCCGCCCGGCTGATGCTGAGCGAGGAATCCGCGCATTGGGCGCGCTTCATCGTCAGCGAGCAGATGGAGCCGACCGAGGCCTTCGAGCGCATCTATGCGGGGGTGATGTCGCCCTTGCTCGAGACCGCGCGCGGCCTCGTCGGCGCGCTGATGGGCGAGGATGCGGCGAGCGAGATCGTGCGGCTGCGCACCCTCGCCTTGCTGGGACAGGTGCTGGTGTTCCGCGTCGCCCATGCCGCGGTGATGCGCCAGCTCGGCTGGCAAGAGATCGGCCCGCGCGAATTCGCGCTGATCGACGCGATGATCCAGCGCAGCGTCGGTGCGATCGGCGGCGGATCGGATGGAGCGGTGTCGCCATGAAACGACGCATCCCGATCGTCATCGCCGTGCTGCTGATCGGCAGCGGTCTCGCGGCTTGGGCGCTTGATCTGCCCGCGCGGCTCGGCTGGCGCGGCGCGGCGCCGGATGCCCTCACGCTTTACGGCAATGTCGATATCCGCCAGGTGGAGCTCGGCTTTCGCGTCGCCGGCCGGCTCGAGGCGATGAATTTCGAGGAAGGCCAGAGCGTCAAGGCGGGCGCGATCCTCGCCCAGCTCGATGCCCGGCCCTATGACGACAAGGTCGCGGCGGCACAAGCGCAGCTCGCGGTCCAGACCGCAACCCTCAGTAAGGTCGAGGCCGGCCCGCGCCCCGCCGAAATCGCCCAAGGCCGCGCCAATCTCGCCGAGCGCCAGGCCGATCTCGCCAATGCGCGCCAAGCGCTCGAGCGCGCGGTGAAGCTGCGTCCCGCCGGCGCGATCTCGCAAGCAGCGCTCGACGACGCCAAGGCCGCCGCGGGAATGGCCGTGGCGCGCGAAGCGGCGGCGCAGCAGGCGCTCGCGCTGCTCGAGGAAGGCTCGCGGCCGGAAGACATCGCCGCCGCCCGTGCCAGCGCACTTATCGCAAAAGCCAATCTCGAAGCGGGGAACACCGATCTCCGCGACACCAAGCTGCTGGCGCCCGCCGACGGCATCATCCTGTCGCGCGTGCGCGAGCCCGGGGCGATCGTCGGGCCGAGCGACGCCGTCTATGTGCTCTCGCTGACCAAGCCGGTCTGGGTGCGCGCCTATATCGCCGAGCCGCTTCTCGGCCGCATCCATCCCGGCATGGCCGTGACCCTGACCAGCGACAGCGCGCCGAACCGTCCCTATCACGCCCATATCGGCTTCATCTCGCCGGTCGCCGAGTTCACGCCGAAATCGGTCGAGACACCCGAGCTTCGCACCGACCTCGTCTATCGCTTGCGCGTGATCGTCGATGACGCCGATGAAGGCTTGCGCCAAGGCATGCCGGTCACCGTGACGGTTCCGCTTGCCTCCCAAGCCAAGGCGGGATGAGCGATGACGCCGGCGCTGGTCGAGATCAAAGACGTCGTGAAGCGCTTCGGCGCGGGGCCGGCGGCGCTCGACGGCATCTCCGGCGTCGTCCAAGGCGGCGCGATCACCGGCCTGGTCGGCCCGGACGGCGCGGGCAAGACCACGCTGATCCGGCTGATGACCGGGCTGCTCTTTCCCGACAACGGCTCCGTCAAAGTCTTGGGCTTCGATACAGCGACCGATCCGGCGCCGATCCAATCCGGCATCGGCTATATGCCGCAGCGCTTCGGCCTCTATGAGGATTTGACCGTCGAAGAGAATCTCGCGCTCTATGCCGAGCTGCGCGGC